>Ga0187892_10000015_pt1 | contig 349487 bp, 290 predicted proteins | sample MA1701073metaG_FD_139345 | JGI IMG/M metagenome (GOLD analysis project Ga0187892, IMG submission 139345) | Bio-ooze microbial communities from a basaltic lava cave in the Kipuka Kanohina Cave System on the Island of Hawaii, USA - MA170107-3 metaG ...
ATCGCCTCGAATTGAACGCAGACGTGGCGCGTGCGCCGCTGCCGCAGATCGTCAACCCGGAACGGTATGCGCCGCGACTGACCGAGGGTCTGGCTTATCGCAATGCGCGCGAGATCGCCGGACGGTTGTTGGGATCCGACTGTGTGCCGACCGGCAATCACGCCATCCTGAAGCCGCCTCGAATCGGCGGCGCCACGCCCTGGCACCAGGACGAAGCGTACTGGGATCCGCGATACGCTTACCGTGCCGTGAGCGTCTGGCTTGCGCTGCAACCCGCAACGCTCGAGAACGGCTGCATGCGATTCATCCCCGGGAGTCATCGCGGGCGGGTGTTGCGCCACGAGCTGCTCTGCGCCGATTCGCATGGATTGAGATTGAGCGAGACCACTCCCGATGTCCCGGAAATGATCTGCGAGCTGCCGGCGGCCGGCGCGACGGTCCACGATGGGCGAACGCTCCACGGCGCCGGGCCCAATTTGTCCGGGCAGCCGCGTCGCGCACTCGTGTTCGGGTTCGGTCTCGCTCCTGTCCTGCTCGACACGCCCAACCACTATCCCTGGCAACGACCGGAATGGTCGCGCGGCGCCCACTGAACCGAAAGCCTCGCGATCAAGGATGCAGACACATGCTGCGACTCGGAGTACTCGGACTCGGTAGCGTCTTTGTCGGGCCGTATCGCCAGCTGATTCGTCAGCTCGAGCAAAGCGGCCAGGCGCGCCTGACCGCCGCATACGACGTCGACCCCGACAAGACTGCGGCGGTCGCAACCCTGCATCCGTCGATTGCGACGCCCGCCAGCGCTGCGGCGCTCATCGCTCATGACGATGTCGATGTGGTTCTGGTTCTGACCAGCATGAATGAGCACGCCGACCTCGCGCGAACCGCCCTCGAGGCGGGTAAGCATGTCCTGGTCGAAAAGCCGATGGCGACCAGCATCGCCGCCGCGCGGGAGCTGCTGCGCGTGAGCAAGAGCGCGCGCGGCCTTCTGGTGTGCGCTCCGCACATCCTCCTGTCGCCGACGTACCGGGCCATGCACGCGGACGTCCATGCGGGAAAAATCGGCAAGGTCGTGCTGGCGCGCGCACGTTATGGATGGGCCGGCCCCTGGTGGGGGCAGTGGTACTACCGACCGGGCGGCGGCGCGCTGTTCGATCTCGGCATTTACAACCTGATGAGTCTCTGCGGCTTCATGGGACCCGTGCGGCGCGTGTGCGCGATGGTCGGCACGGCGATCCCGCAACGCATGGCCGAAGGTGTCGAGATCGCCGTCCAGTCGGAAGACAACGCGCAGGTGCTGCTCGATTTCGGCGACAGCCGGTTTGCCTGCATCACCACCGGCTTCACGATGCAGAAGTATCGCAGCCCGGCGATCGAGCTCTACGGCACCAGCGGCGTCCTGCAACTGCTCGGCGACGATTGGGCGCCGCAGGGTTTCGAGCGTTGGACCCGCGAACGCGAGGTGTGGGAGATCAACGAGGAAAGCGAGCCGCTGTGGCCGTGGACCGCCGGCTTGCGGCACCTGGTCGAGTGCGTTGCCGCCGGAACGCGGCCGGTCAACCAGCCTGAACACGCCTTGCACGGACTGGAGGTCATGTTGGCCGCTCAAACCTCGGCTCGGGAGGGGCGCTACGTGTCGATCGATTCCGGATTTCCGCCGCCCGACTACCAGCACATGGCGGCGGGCGGGGCGGACAGTCACCGGCGCCAGCACGATCCGAGAACCGCGTAGGAATCGCTTGCCGATGGCATCGATCTCTGTCGAAAGCGCCAACCGCACATTTCCGGACGGTACCCGCGCCCTGGACGGCGTGAACCTGGCCGTCGGAAATGGCGAATTCCTGGTGCTCGTCGGGCCTTCCGGTTGCGGCAAGTCGACGCTGCTGCGCGCGGTGGCCGGCCTGGAACAGCTCGACAGCGGTCGCGTGCTCATCGGTGACGCCGACGTCAGCGGCAAGCCCGCGGGCGAGCGCGATGTCGCGATGGTGTTCCAGAACTACGCGCTGTACCCGCAGATGACGGTTCGCGACAACATCGAATTCGGCCTCAAGTCACGCCGCATGAGCCAGCAGGAACGGCGCGAGCGTGTTGCCGATGTCGCTGCGTTGCTCGGGCTCGGCTCGCTGCTGTCGCGCCGCCCCGCGGAATTGTCCGGTGGCCAGCTGCAGCGCGTCGCCATGGGTCGCGCCATCGCGCGACGACCGCAGGCGTTCCTGATGGACGAGCCGCTGTCCAACCTGGACGCGCAATTGCGCACCTCCATGCGCGCCGAGCTGGCCAGGATGCGCGAGCGGCTCGCGGTCACGACTCTCTACGTCACGCACGACCAGATCGAGGCCATGACGCTGGGCGAGCGCGTGGCGGTCATGCGCGACGGCACGATTCAGCAATGCGACACTCCGCGCAGACTCTTCGATCACCCCCGCAACGTATTCGTGGCGACGTTCATGGGTTCGCCGCCGATGAACCTGCTGAAGGCGAACCTGACTGCGGAAGGCATTCGCTTCGGCAGGTACGAACTGCCGCTCGCAGCCGGCGTCAGGATCCCGCACGCATGCCCGTCGACATTGCTCCTGGGTCTGCGGCCCGGCGATCTGGCCCTCGATCGCAGGGCGCCCGGCCATTGGCCGCGAATCGAGGTGGCGCCGCATTCCGTCGAGGAATACGGCCACGAGCGGATCGTGCGGTTTCGCTGCGGCGACGTGTCCGATGGGAGCGCGGATGTCGAGGTCGGCGCCCTTCTCAGCGGCCGCGATGTCATCGCGGTCGGCGAGCCGCTGCGCCTGGGCGTCGACCCGGAGCATCTTCATTTCTTCGACCTGGAAAGCGGCAATGCACTGGCCTGAATGCGGTGAGGCTCCAATGACGCGAAAACTATGCACCACGGTCTTTCTTTCTGTCCTGCTGGTTGGCCAGGCTCCACAGGCCCGTTCTGACGCGCCGACGCCAGCGAGTGATGCCCGCACCGGTATCAATGACCCAAGTCTCGACGCGCGGGTGGAAACTCTGCTGCGCAAGATGACGCTGGAAGAAAAGGTTGGCCAGACGGTCCAGTACTCAGCGGGTCAACCGACGGGTCCTGGCACCGGCCGCACTGACTACGAGGACATGATCGCCAAGGGGCAGATCGGCGCGCTCTTCAATATCTCGACGGCAAAGGAAACCAACGCGAACCAGCGAATCGCGGTCGAGAAGTCCCGCCTGAAGATTCCGCTCGTTTTCGGACTGGATGTCATTCACGGGTTCCGCACGATATTCCCGGTTCCGCTGGCCATGGCAACGACCTGGGATCCGCAGTTGGTGGAGCAAGCGGCGCGGGTAGCGGCGCGCGAAGCCTCGGCGACCGGGATTCGCTGGACGTTTTCTCCCATGGTCGACATCGCCCGCGATGCTCGCTGGGGCCGCATGACGGAAGGGGCGGGCGAAGACCCGTTCCTCGGCTCCGAGATGGCGGCCGCCTACGTTCGGGGATATCAGGGAAAGCGCCTCGATGCACCGGACAGCATCGCCGCCACCGCCAAGCACTACGTCGGGTACGGCGCAGCCGAGGGCGGACGCGACTACAACACCACCGAAATTTCCGAGCACACCCTGCGTCAGATCTATCTCCCGCCATTTCGCGCTGCCGTCGACGCCGGAGCGGCGACGATCATGACGGCCTTCAACGCGATCAACGGCGTGCCGGCATCCGCCAATCCGTTCGTCCTGCGGCAGATCCTGCGCAATGAATGGGGCTTTCGTGGCGTCGTCGACAGTGACTGGGAATCCGTGCGCGAACTGATTCATCACGGTGTCGCCAAGGATCGCGAAGAGGCGGCGCTGAAGGCGTTCCTGGCGGGTGTCGACGTGGACATGGCCAGCAGTGTCTATCACGATCATCTCGCGCAGCTTGTGAGGTCGGGCCGGGTTCCACAGGAACGCCTCGACGAGTCGGTGCGCAACGTCCTGCGATTGAAGTTCGCACTCGGACTTTTCGAGCGACCGTATGCGGACGCGGCCCGCGAGGCCGAAGCCATGCTCCGGCCGGACGGGGTCGCTCTGGCGAGAACGGTGGCCGAGCGGTCATTCGTGCTGCTGAAGAACTCCCCCGGGCCGAACGACGCGCCGCTGCTTCCGCTTTCGAATCGCGCTCAGCGCATCGCCCTCATCGGGCCGCTGGCCGACGACCTGCCGAGCGCGCTCGGATCCTGGGCCGGGCTGGGCCGCAACGAGGATGTCGTCTCTTTTCACGGTGCACTCGCCAAGCGCGTGGGAAAGCAGAACCTCACTCACCTCAAGGGCGTCGGCGTCACCGACGGGTCCGACGAAGACCTGGCCGCCGCCGTGGCTGCGGCGCAGAAAGCGGACATCGTCATCCTGACGCTCGGCGAGAGTGGCCAGGCAATGACGGGCGAGGCCACGTCGCGAGCGCATCTCGGATTGCCCGGGCGTCAACAGGAGCTGCTCGAAAAGATCGTTGCCACGGGAAAGCCGGTGGTGCTCGTGCTGTTCAGCGGACGTCCCCTGACTCTGCCGTGGGCATTCGAGAATGTTCCGGCAGTACTGGCAGCGTGGCTTCCCGGCATCCAGGCCGGACCCGCGCTCGTGCGCACGCTCTATGGCGAGTCCAATCCAACGGGAAAGCTGGTCGTAAGCTGGCCGCGCAGCGTGGGCCAGGAACCGCTCTACTACAACGCGCTCAATACGGGTCGACCGGCAAACAAGAAGGATCTGACGAACCCGCTCGGCGACAGCACCGACACGTACGTTTCGCGTTACATCGACGAGCGCAACGATCCGCAGTTTCCATTCGGCCACGGCCTTGCCTACACCACGTACCGCTACGGCTCGACCGAGATCAGCGGCAGCCAGCTCAAGGCTTCCGGGCTCACGGCCGACCTCGGCGACAGTGCAGGTCGGACCAAGGCTGTGTTGACAGCCAGCGTCGACGTTACCAACACGGGCACGCGTGCGGGCGAAGAGGTGGTGCAACTCTACGTGCGGCTGATCGGCACGAGTGTTTCTCAGCCGGTTCGTGCCCTGAAGGGTTTTCAGCGAGTCGCGCTGGCCCCGGGTGAAACGAAGAAAGTGACCTTTGCGCTGGCGCCCGACGCTCTCGCGCTCTGGAACGATCGCAACCAGTGGGTCGTCGAGCCAGCGAAGCTCGCTGTGTGGATCAGTCCTGATTCGGCGCAGGGCTCGCCCGCCATCGTGCAAGTCCTGCCGTAATTTGCATTCTCATCGAGGAGTATCGGTCGTGAGCAAGATCAACCCGCGTCCTGGCGTCCTGCAGTACTCGCGCATCCGCAAGTCGCCGTATTTCTATGCGTCCCGTCGCCATGGTGTGCAGCTCTACAGCTTCTATAACCACATGTACCACGCCCGACACTACGGCGACCCCGTGGAGGAGTACTGGAAGCTGCTCGACGGCGTGACCCTGTGGGACGTAGGCGTCGAGCGCCAGGTGGAGATCACCGGACCGGACGCCTTCACCTTCACCAACATGCTGGTTCCGCGCGACCTGAACAAGTGCGCAGTCGGTCAGTGCAAATACGTGTTCATCACCTCGGCGGAGGGTGGAATCCTGAACGACCCGGTACTCCTGCGGCTCGGTGAGAACCACTTCTGGCTCTCGCTGGCGGACAGCGACATCCTGCTGTGGGCGAAGGGCGTGGCGCTCAACTCGGGGCTCGACGTGAAGCTCAGCGAGCCGGACGTGGGGCCACTGCAGGTGCAGGGCCCGAAGTCGACGGCGGTGATGGTCGACCTCTTCGGCGACAGCATCGTCGAGATCCCGTATTACTTCCTGCGGACGTACCAGCTCAACGGCATGGATGTCGTCGTCTCGCGGACGGGATACACGGCCGAGCTCGGTTACGAGATCTACCTCAAGAACGCGACCCGCGACGGAATCAAGCTGTGGGACGCGGTGCTGGAGGCCGGGAAGCCGCACGGGCTCTCGGTGATCGGGCCGTGTCACATCAAGCGCATCGAAGCGGGGATCCTGGCGTTGGGCTGCGACATGTGGTTCGACACGAACCCGTATGAAGTCCAGATGGGGTACGAGTGGATGGTGGACCTCGATCAGAAAGCGGACTTCATCGGCAAGGCGGCGCTCAAGCGCATCAAGGCTGAGGGCGTCAAGCGAATGCTGGTCGGAGTGGAGATCGGCGGCGCCGGCCTCGGCAGCTACAACGACGGCGCGATGATCGACAGTTTCCCGGTTTCGAGCAAAGGGAAGCCGGTGGGACAGGTGACCTCCGCGTGCTATTCACCGCGCCTCAAGAAGAACATCGGCTTCGCGATGCTGCCGATCGAGCTCACGCAATTCGGTACCGCGCTCGAGGTCGAAACGCACGCCGGCCGGGTTCCCGCGGTCGTCGTCCGCAAGCCGTTCATCGACCCGAAGAAGGACACGCCCAAGCAGGAGGTCGCGCTCGGTGAGGCCGGACAGACCTCGAGCGTCGGTTGAAGAAGGAGCTCCATACGCACGAGCTCGATACGCACGGGCCGGCTGAGGCGCGCTTCGTCGAGTTCCTTGCCCGGCCTCGCTACGAGGTGATCCCGCTCGCTGGCATCGAGGAAGCAGTGCTCGAGCACGTTCCCGCCGAGGTCAGAGTGACCGTCACGAACTCGCCCACCAAGGGTCTCGAGCCAACGCTCGCGCTGGCCGAGCGGCTCTCGGCCCACGGGTATGGCGTCGTGCCGCATCTCGCCGCGCGGCTGGTGCGCGATCACGGTCATCTGGCCGAGCTGGTGGAGCGGCTGCGCAGCTCCGGTGTGCGGGAAATATTCGTGGTCGCCGGCGATGCAACTCAGCCAGCCGGCAAGTTCGACGGTGCGGCCGCACTGCTGCGCGAGCTGGCGAACCTCGACCATCCATTCAGGGAAGTGGGCATCACGGGGTACCCGGAGAGCCATCCGCTCATCTCCGACGAGACGACGATCCGCGCAATGTTCGAAAAGGCCGAGTTCGCGACGTACATCGTCAGCCAGATCTGTTTCGACCCGCGTGTCACCGCGGACTGGGTCGCGGCGGTGTGGAAGCGTGGGACACGCCTGCCGATTTACGTCGGACTTCCGGGCGCCGTGCCGCGGGCGAAGCTGCTGCGCGTGTCTGCGCGGATCGGGCTCGGCGAGTCGACGCGCTTCCTCCGCCGGCATGCAGGCTGGTTCGCGCGAGCCTTGAGGCCCGGAGGGTTCAGCCCCGATCCGCTCATCGACGGGCTGCGGGAATTCCTCCGCGGCGCTGAGCGAATGGTCGCCGGTTTCCATTTCTTCACGTTCAATGACCTTGCCGACACCGAGCGCTGGCGGCGGCGCGCGCTCACGAGATACCGTCAATGAAGACCCATGCGCGAGTAGTCGTGATCGGCGGCGGCGCAGTCGGCGTCAGCACCCTTTATCACCTGGCGCACAAGGGCTGGTCGGACGTGGTGCTCGTCGAGCGTACGGAACTCACAGCCGGCTCGACCTGGCACGCCGCGGGTCTGCTGCCGCTGTTCAACATGAGTTACACGGTCGGCCAGCTCCACAAGTATTCGGTCGACCTGTACAAGCGACTTCCGGCCGAGACCGGCCAGGACGTGAGCTTCCACGTCACCGGAAACCTGCGCCTGGCGACCTGCCGCGAGCGGATGGACGAGTACCAGAAGTATTGCGGCACGGCGAATACGATCGGCGTGCCGTTCCAGGTCATCACGCCACAGCAGGTGAAGGAACTCTGGCCGCTCGTCGAGCTGGGCGGCAGTGCCGAAACGCCTGCGATTATCGGCGCGCTCTATCACCCACACGACGGGCACATTGCGCCCGCGGATCTCACCATGGCGCTGCGCAAGGGAGCGCGTTCGCGCGGGGCGGAGATCTACGAGCAGACCGAGGTGATCGCGGCGTCGCGCACGCGCTCGGGCGAATGGCAGCTCAGGACCAGCAAGGGCGACATCGTCGCCGAGCACGTGGTCTGCGCCACGGGGAACTACGCGCGCCAGACGGGCCGGATGTTCGGGATCGACGTGCCGGCGATTCCGGTCGAGCATCAATACATCGTTTACGACGAGTCGCCCGAGCTAAAAGCCTATCGCCAGGCCGGCGGGCGCGAGCTCGCGGTGCTGCGCGAATCGGACAAGTCGTACTACCTTCGCGAGGAGCGCCTGGGCTGGATCCTCGGGCCATACGAGGCCGGCGCACCGGCGCGTTTCGCCGACGGCGTACCCGAATGGTTCGGCAAGAACCTGTTCGAGGGCGACATCGACCGGCTGCTGCCACATGTCGAGGCAGCGCAACGGCGCGTGCCGGCGCTCGGCAACTGCGGCATCAAGGACATCGTCAACGGGCCGATCTCCTATACGCCCGATGGCAGCCCGCTGGTCGGGCCGGCCTGGGGACTCGACAACCTCTGGCTCAACGAAGGTCACAGCTTCGGCATCACTGCGGCCGGTGGCGCGGGCTGGCAGATCGCCGAATGGATCGTCGAAGGCGAGCCTGGCATCGACATGCTGGCGGTCGATCCGCGCCGCTTCGGCCCCTACACCAGCAAGCGCTACGTGGTGCGCAAGAACGAGGAGACGTACCGCAACGTCTTCACGATCCACTTCCCGGACGAGGAACGGCCGGATGCGCGACCGCTGAAGACGAGTCCCGTGTACGACCGGCTCAAGCGCATGGGCGCTGTCTTCGGCCAGCGTTACGGTTGGGAGCGTGCCAACTGGTTCGCGCCCGAGGGCGTCGAGCCCCGGGACGAGTGGAGTTTCCGCCGCACGAACTACTTCGAGCACGTCGGTGCGGAGTGCCGGCGGATTCGGGAACGGGTGGGCGTGATCGATCTCACGCCGTTCACCAAGCACCTGGTGCACGGGCCGGGCGCCGAGTCCTGGCTCGACGGGCTGGTCGCCAACAAGGTACCGGTCACGACCGGCCGCATGGCGCTCTCGCACGCGCTCACGAAGCGCGGGGGCGTGCGCTCCGAATTCACGATCACCAAGCTCGGCGAGCAGCGTTTCTATCTCGTGAGCGCCGGCGCTGCCGAGCGTTACGACACGGATTTCCTGCACAAGCGACTGCCCGCCGACGGTTCGGTGGTGCTGCAGAACGTCACGACGAGCAGGGGCTGCTTCGTCGTCGCCGGACCTCGGTCACGCGAGGTGCTTGCGAAGTTGACCGACCTGTCCCTCGACAACGCGGCCTTCCCCTGGCTCACGGCACGCGTCGCCGAGGTCGGGTTCGCACCGGATGTCTACCTGCTGCGGGTCAATTTCGTCGGCGCGCTCGGTTGGGAGCTGCACTTTCCGATCGAGTACGCGCATCACCTGTTCGAGGCGCTGTTCGCGGCGGGCGAGGAGCACGGGATCGGCATGGCCGGCATGCGCGCGATGGAGTCGCTGCGCATCGAGAAGTCCTATCGGATGTGGGGCCTCGACCTGACGCCCGACTACACGCCGTTCGAGGCTGGACTCGACCGTTTCGTGCGGCTCAACAAGGGCGACTTCACGGGCCGCGAGGCGCTGCAGAAGCAGCTTGCTGCCGGCGTCCCCAACCGGTTCGTGACAGTGGAAGTGCATGGCGTCACCGATGCCGATCCGCTCGGCAACGAGCCACTGTTCGACGCCAAGGGGACGATGGTCGGTCGCGCGACTTCCGGTTACTACGGCCACGCCTTGAAGAAGAGCCTCGCGATCGGCTACGTCAAGGCGCCCTTCGCGACGGTCGGAACGCATCTCGAGATCGAGATCCTCGGTGAGCGCAGGCGGGCGACGGTGCTGGTGGACTCGCCTTACGATCCCGGAAACAGCGACCTCAGGGTCTGACGCGCCCATGAAACCTGTGCAGAGTCGCCCTGGGGCCACGCGCGCGTGAGTCGCCAATCCTGGTCGGGATTGTCGCTGCTGTGGAAGGGTCTTTCGGGGCACCGCGGCTGGCGCGAGCAGTGGCGGCGCGCGGAGCCCAAGCCGTCGTATGACGCAGTCATCGTCGGCGGCGGCGGGCATGGACTCGGCACAGCCTACTACCTCGCCGCGGAGCACGGGCTCGCCAACGTCGCTGTGGTCGAGAAGGGCTGGATCGGGGGCGGCAACACCGGCCGCAACACGACGATCATCCGTTCCAACTATCTGTGCGAGGAGAGCATCGCGCTCTACGACCATGCTGTGACGCTTTGGGAAGAGCTCTCGCAGGTCCTCAACTACAACGTCATGTTTTCCGCGCGCGGCGTGATGATGCTGGCGCACACGATCCATGACGTGCGGGTGCTGAAGCGCCACGTGCACGCCAACCGCTGCCACGGCGTCGACAACGAGTGGCTGACGCCCGTGGAAGCGAAAGCTTTCTGCCCGCCGCTCAACATCGGTACCGACATCCGCTATCCGGTAATGGGCGCGGCACTGCAACGTCGCGGCGGCACGGCGCGGCACGACGCCGTCGCCTGGGGCTACGCGCGCGCCGCCGACGCGCTCGGCGTCGACATCATCGAGAACTGCGAGGTCACCGGCATTCGCCGCGACGAGCGGGGAGCGGTCGAGGCGGTGGAAACGACGCGCGGCCCGATCCGGTCCCGCCGCATCGGCGTTGCAGCGGCCGGCAATTCCAGCGTGGTGATGCGCCTCGCCGGCGTCCGGTTGCCGATCGAGAGCTTCCCCCTGCAGGCGTTGGTCTCGGAACCGGTGAAGGCGGTGTTTCCCTGTGTGGTGATGTCGAACAGCATCCACGCGTACATCAGCCAGTCGGACCGGGGCGAGCTGGTGATCGGCGCGGGAACCGATGCGTACACGTCTTATACGCAACGCGGCGCGCTGCACGTCAGCATGCAGACGCTCGAGGCGATCTGCGAGCTGTTCCCGACGTTCCGGCGCCTGCGGATGCTGCGCAACTGGGGCGGGATCGTGGACGTGACGCCGGATCGCTCGCCGATCATCGGCAAGACGCCGGTGCCGGGACTGTACGTCAATTGCGGCTGGGGCACCGGCGGCTTCAAGGCGACACCGGGCTCCGCGCACCTTTTCGCCTGGACCATCGCGCATGACGAACCACATCCCATCAATGCGCCGTTCACGCTCGAGCGCTTCCGGGACGGCGTGCTGATCGACGAAGCGGCCGCCGCCGCCGTCGCCCACTGAGCCGCGCGCGATGCTGCTGATCGACTGCCCGTACTGCGGCGAGCGGCCCGAGATCGAATTCGCCTACGGCGGAGTCGCGCATCGCGTGCGGCCGCCGCGGCCCGCGGAACTTTCCGACGACGAATGGGCGCAATACCTGTACATGCGCGATAACCCGCGCGGCGCGCACGCTGAGCGTTGGCGCCACATCCACGGCTGCGGACGGTTCTTCAACGCGCTGCGCGACACGGCCACCGATCAGTTCGCCGCCACCTACAGGATCGGGGAGCGGCCGTGAGCGCTTTCCGGACAGCCGCTTTGCGGACATCGGCTTTCCGGACAACGAACGGCGGTCGCGTCGACCGGACGCAGCGCCTGCGCTTCAGCTTCGATGGGAGGGACTACGAGGGCCTGGTGGGCGACACGCTCGCCTCCGCGCTGCTCGCGAACGGCGTGCATCTCGTCGGCAGGTCGTTCAAGTATCACCGGCCGCGCGGCATCCTGACCGCCGGTGCCGAGGAGCCGAACGCACTGGTCGCGGTACGGCGCGACGCGGCGCGTTGCACGCCGAACCTGCGCGCGACCCAGGTCGAGCTCTACGAAGGGCTGCGCGCGGAATCGCAGAACCGCTGGCCCAGTCTTCGGTTCGACCTTGGGCGCGTGAACGACTGGCTCTCGCCGATATTTCCGGCAGGCTTCTACTACAAGACCTTCATGTGGCCGCGCGCGGCCTGGGCCGCGATCTACGAACCACTGATTCGCCGCGCAGCGGGGCTTGGGCGCGCGCCGACGCTGCCGGATCCCGATCGCTACGAAAGCTGCTTCGCCCATTGCGACGTGCTCATCGTGGGCGCCGGCCCCGCGGGTCTCGCCGCGGCGCTCGCCGCGGCGGAGGGTGGGGCGAGCGTCATCCTGTGTGACGAGCAGGCAGAGTTGGGCGGCTCGCTGCTGGCGGATTCGGACGCGCGCATCGACCGCACGGAATCGGGGGACTGGCTGGCTGCCGCGGTTTCCGTGCTCGAGCTGCATCCGCGCGTGCGCCTGCTGCCGCGCACGACCGCCTTCGGCTACTTTCCGCACAACGCGATCGGGCTCAATGAACGCCTCACCGATCACCTCGCGCAGCCGCCTGCCGGGCTCGCGCGCGAACGCTTGTGGCAGGTGCGGGCGCGTGAAGTCGTGCTCGCCACCGGCGCGATCGAGCGGCCGCTGGTGTTTCCGGGCAACGACCGGCCGGGAATCATGCTCGCAGGGGCTGCACGGACGTATCTGCAGCGATACGGTGTTCGCGCCGGTTCGCGCGCCGTCGTCGTGACTTCGAACGACAGCGCTTATCGTGCAGCGCTCGACCTGCAGGCGGCCGGTGTCGAGGTTGCTGCGATTGCGGACACGCGCGAGCGCAATGACGGCGAACTGGCACGTGCCGCGAGGCATGCAGGCATCGAAACGCTGGCATCGGCGGCCGTCCGCGCAACGCGCGGAGATCCGCGCGTCAGCCGTATCGACTTCGAGCTCACAGCCTCGCCTGGATCGCCGGGATGGGCTGGACCGCGAAGGACGTTCTCGTGCGACCTCGTGCTGATGTCCGGCGGCTTCACGCCGAGCGTTCATCTCTTCTCGCAGTCGCGCGGCCGGCTTGCCTGGAGCGAAAGCTCGCAGGCGTTCGTGCCCGCGGCGTCGACCGAGCGCGAACGCTCGGCGGGGGCGTGCCGCGGCGTCTCGGGGCTCGCGGCCGCGCTGCGCGATGGTGCGGAGATGGGTGCCGCCGCGGCCGTTGCCTGCGGGTTTTGCGCGCAGGCGCGAATATTCGAAGTGGCCGGAGACGAGGAACAGGCGCCTTCGAGTCCGGTCGCACCAAGCGGTGCACGCGGTGCTGGCGCGAAGGCTTTCGTCGACTTCCAGAACGACGTGACGGTGAACGACCTCGCGCTCGCCACGCGCGAGGGCTTTCGTTCCATCGAGCACGTCAAACGCTACACGACGGTCGGCATGGCGACCGACCAGGGCAAGACCTCCAACCTCAACGCACTCGGCCTGGTGGCGGGCGCGCTCGGCAAGCCGATTCCCGAAGTCGGCCTGACGACATTCCGGATGCCGTACACGCCCGTCACTTTCGGCTGTTTGGCCGGCTTCGCGCGCGGCGAGCTGTTCGACCCGGTTCGCCGCACGCCGATTCACGATTGGGCTGCCGAGCGCGGCGCGGCTTTCGAAGACGTGGGGCAGTGGAAGCGGGCGTATTGCTTCCCGCGAACGGGCGAGGACATGGATGCCGCAGTCGCGCGGGAGTGCAAGGCGGTGCGCTCCGCCTGCGGGATCTTCGACGCCTCGACGCTCGGGAAGATCGCGGTCGTCGGCCCCGATGCGACCGAGTTTCTGAACCGCCTGTACGTGAACAACTGGTCGACTCTCGCAGTCGGCCGCGCGCGCTACGGCATCCTGCTGCGCGACGACGGTTTCATCTACGACGACGGCGTCGTGGCACGGCTCGCACCGGACCGGTTTCACGTGACCACGACGACCGGCGGCGCGGCGCGCGTGCTCGCGCTGATGGAGGACTACCGGCAGACCGAGTGGCCCGAGCTCGAGGTCTGGCTCACATCCGTCACCGAGCAGTGGGCCGTCATCGCGGTGCAGGGACCGCTCGCGCGGCGTGTGCTGGAGCCGCTCGTCGAGGGTGTGGATCTCTCGCCTGGCGCTTTCCCACACATGGGTGTGTCGCAGGGAAGGCTGCGCGGAATCCCGATGTTGCTGTTCCGCGTGAGCTTCAGCGGCGAGCTCGGCTACGAGATCAACGTGCCGGCTGATCGCGGCCGCGCCGCCTGGGAAATGGTCTACGCGGCCGGCGCGCCGCATGGCCTCACGCCCTACGGCACCGAGACCATGCATGTGCTGCGTGCCGAGAAGGGATATCTGATCGTCGGCCAGGACACGGACGGCACCGTGACGATCGATGACGCGGGCCTCGCCTGGGCCATCGGCCGCGGCAAGGCGGATTTCCTCGGCAAGCGCTCGCTCGAACGGGCGGCGATGAGAAGCCCGCAGCGCAAGCAACTCGTAGGTCTTCGCACGCGCGATGGCGGCTGCGTGATCGAGGAGGGCGCACAGGTCGTCGCCTCTGCGGCTGGCAAGCCGCCGATGAAGTCCCTGGGCCACGTCACGTCTTCCTACTTCAGCGCATCGCTCGGGCATTCCATCGCGCTCGCAATGGTGTCCGCTGGCCGCGCGCGAGTCGGCGAGACGCTCTACGTGCCGATGGCCGGCGGCTACATCCCGGTCGACGTCACGTCGCCCGTGTTCCATGACGCGGAAGGAACGAGGCTGCATGTCTGAAGGCCGCACTTCTGAAGGCTCCATTGCTGAAGGCGCCATTGAAGTGCGAGTTCTTGCGCCGGCGACACGCTTCATCTTCCGGGGCGGAGCGGTGGCCCGACGGGCGGCGGGCGCCGCATTCGGCCTGGTGCTGCCCGAGACGCCGTGCCGAGCGAGCACCGCGAACGGCCGCGCGGCTCTGTGGCTCGGCCCGGACGAACATCTGTTGCTCGCCCCGGCCGGCGATGCCGCGGCCACTGATCCCGCGGCTGCTGATCCCGCAGCCGCTGATCCGACGATACTCGCCGCGGAGCTCGAGGCGGCACTGACCGGCATCGCGCATTCGCTGGTGGATGTCAGCCAGCGCCAGGTCGCCATGCGCGTGAGCGGACCGCGCGCAGTCGCTCTGCTCAACACGGGCTGCCCGCTCGACCTCGATCCCGCCAGATTTCCGGTGGGCATGTGCACCCGCACGCTTCTGGGCAAGGCCGAAGTCGTGCTGTGGCGGACTGATGCCGTCGAGTTTCACCTCGAAGTCATGCGCTCATTCCAGGACTACGTTCTGGAATGGTTGCAAGAGGCCGGAACCTCTGCTCACACCTGAAACGCCGCAGCCATCAGCTCCCGCTCGCCACGTGCAATCTTGAGCCGCTCTGCTTCCTCGCGCCAAGTGCCGACGGCAGCCTCGGCTGCCTCAAGAACTTGCGAAGCGCCGCGCGATCACGGCACATCGCTCTCGGAATCCGACCGCTTGCCCTCGCGGCGCGGGCTCAACTTCGCATCTTGCAGACGCCGGCCAAGGACGTCGTCGGTGGCAATGGCAGCGAGATCGCTGTCGAGCCCGAGTGCCTGGAGCACGCGCGCATAAACACCAAGCGACACCGCGGCGTCGCCGCGCTCAGCGCGCAGCAGTGTCTTGCGCGTGATGCTCGCGCGCTGCGCGACCAGCTCGGCGGAATACCCACGGCGCAACCGCGCGCGGCGCAGGTTATCGCCGAGCCCGCTTAGGGTTCGGCGCAGCCGGGGGAGGAGAGGTGGCGTTTGGCGGGGCATTATGGGTCATATCTTACCCAAAAATAACGATTTATGGGAAAGATATTACCCAATATGCTGACTCAGGCCTGAATCCAAGGGGTCTACGGCGCGGCCTCCTTCAGACCAGCGTTGCTAGCGCTGGGAGTGTTCCCAGCCAGCCGGCCGATGGAAGCCCGCGACCGCGCCTGGCAGCCGCGGCTTGCCGAGAATGGAATCGGCCAGCTTCTCCGCGAGCATGATCGTCGGCGCGTTGAGGTTGCCGGTCGTGATGGACGGCATGATGGAAGAATCCACGACGCGCAGGCCGTCGATGCCGACGACGCGCGCCTCGCTATCGACGACCGTCATCGGGTCGTCGCGCCGACCCATCCGGCAGCTGCAGGACGGATGGAAGGCGCTTTCGACCTTGTCGCGCACGAAGGCGTCGATGCGCTCATCCGTCACGACGTCCGCCCCGGGCTGGATCTCGCGTCCACGATAAGGATCGAATGCGTGCTGCGCGAAGATCTCGCGCGTCAGGCGCACGCACGCGCGCATCTCTGTCATGTCATCCGGGTGGCTCAGGTAGTTGAACTGGATCTTCGGATGCGCGAGCGGATCCGACGAGGCGAGCAGGACGCTCCCGCGGCTCTTGGAGCGCATCGGGCCGACGTGCGCCTGGAAGCCGTGCTCCTGCGCCAGCGAGGAGCCGTCGTAGGCCACTGCCAGCGGCAGGAAATGAAACTGGATGTCCGGATACGGCACGCCGGCGCGGCTGCGGATGAATGCGCCGGTCTCGAAGTGGTTGGTCGCGCCGAGGCCATCCTTGAAGAGCAACCAGCGTGCGCCGATCAGAGCGCGCGCGAACCAGCCCATCGATGAATAAAGAGTGACGGGCCGGGTGCAGGCCACCCGGAAATAGAACTCGAGGTGGTCCTGAAGATTCTCACCGACACCGGGCAGGTCGTGCACGGGGACGATACCGTGCCCGCGCAGCTCGGCCGCCGGCCCGACGCCCGAGAGTTTCAGAAGCTTCGGCGAATTGATCGAGCCGGCGCAGACGATGACTTCACGTCGAGCGCGCGCCGTGCGGGGCGCATTGCCACCAGGCGCATCGCCGCGACGAGATCCATCGCCTCGAGATGCATCGCCGTGAAGGTAGTCGACGCCGGTCGCGCGCCGATTCTCGAACCGGATTCGGGTCGCGAACGCCTGCGTGCGCACGGCAAGGTTCGCGCGCTTCATCGCCGGGCGCAGGTAGGCGTTCGCCGCGCTGCTGCGCCGTCCGTGGCCGACGGTCATGTCGAGGCGGCCGAAACCTTCCTGCTGAGCGCCGTTGAAATCGGTCGTCTGCGGATAACCGGCTTCGCTCCCGGCCGTGAGCCAGGCCGCGTGCAGCGGATTCTTCAGACTGCCGTAGCAGGTCTGCAACGGACCCGAATCGCCGCGAAACTCGTTCCCGCCCTCGGCGCGTGTTTCCGCGCGACGGAAGTAGGGCAGCACGGCGGCGTAGTTCCAGCCCGAGGCGCCTTCGGTCTCCCAGCGCTCATAGTCCTGCGCATTGCCGCGAACGTAGACGAGGCCGTTGATCGAGGACGAGCCGCCGAGCACCTTGCCGCGCGGCGTGTGCAGGCGGCGTCCGCCGAGGCCCGGCTCCGGTTCGGTGTAGTAGCGCCAGTCGTACTTCTCCATCCCCATCGGAATCGAGAGCGCCGAGGGCATCTGCACGAAAATCGAACGGTCGGAGCCGCCGTACTCGAGCACGAGGACGCTGTGCTTGCCGTCCGCGCTGAGCCGGTCGGCCAGCACGCAGCCCGCGGACCCGGCGCCCACGATGATGTAGTCGAATTCCTCAGTAGGGGGCATCGATGTCGCCCTTCGCCACGTACACGCTCTTGAGCTGTGTGTAGTGTTCCATCGCGGCGCGTCCGTTCTCGCGCCCGAGGCCGGAGAGCTTGACGCCGCCGAAAGGCAACTCGATCGGGGTCACGTTGTAGTGGTTGATCCAGCAGGTGCCGGCCTCGAGCCGCGCAATCACGCGATGCGCGCGGTTGAGGTCGTTGGTGAAGACGCCGGCCGACAGGCCGAACTCGGTCGCGTTCGCACGCGCGACGACTTCGTCCTCCTCCGCGAATTCGAGCACCGCCATCACCGGTCCGAAGATCTCCTCGCGCACGATGCTCATGTCGTCGCGGCAGCCGTCGAAGACGGTGGGCTCGACGAAGAACCCTTTCGCGAGCGCGCCCTCGGTGCGTCGCTTGCCGCCCACGAGAACCTGTGCGCCTTCCGCCCGGCCGCGCTCGATATAGCCGAGGACCGTTCGCATGTGCTCCTCGGAAACGAGCGAGCCGACCTGCGTCGCCGGGTTCATCGGGTCGCCGATGCGCATCGCCCTCACGCGCTCGGTGAGTCGGCGCAGGAATTCGGCGCGGATGGAACGGTGCACGAAGACGCGCGTGCCGTTGGAGCAGACCTCGCCGGCGGAATAGAAATTGCCGAGCAGCGCGCCGGAGACGGCCTGGTCGAGCTTCGCGTCCTCGAACACGAGGATCGGAGACTTGCCGCCGAGCTCGAGCGTCACGGCCTTGATCGTGCTCGCGGCGTCGCTCATCACCGCCTTGCCGGTTCCGACGGAGCCGGTGAGCGAGACCTTGCGTATCGCCGGATGGCGCGCGAGCAGCCGGCCGGTCTCGGCGCGGCCGTGCAACACCTGGAAGATGCCGCGCGGCACGCCGGCCTCGAGGTAGGTCGCCTCGAGTTGCGGCGCGGTGAGCGGCGTCAGGCTCGCCGGCTTGAAGATCATCGCGTTGCCGAACGCGAGTGCAGGCGCGGACTTCCAGCAGGCAATCTGCAGCGGGTAGTTCCAGGCGCCTATGCCGACCGTGACGCCGAGCGGTTCGCGGCGCGTGTAGCCGAAAGCGTGCGGGCCGAGGTCGATGTGTTCGCCGGCCGCGCTCTGGGCAAGAGCGGCAAAGTATTCCAGGCACTCGGCGCCCGAGATCACGTCGACGACGCGCGTCTCCTGGATCGGCTTGCCGGTGTCGCGGGTCTCGAGTTCCGCGAGTGCATCGTTGCGCTCACGCAGGATCGCTGCCGCCTTGCGCAGGATGCGGGCGCGCTCGCTCCCGGCGAGCGCTCCCCACTGCGGCTGTGCAGTGCGCGCGGCATCGACTGCTGCTTCGACTTCCGCGGGACCGGCCACGGGCAGCTCGGCGAGTCGTTCGCCGGTCGCGGGATTGAGGGTTACCAGGAGCTCGTTCGCCACGGAAACCAGTTTTCGTTAGCCGATGGAGCAGGTCAAGCGCGCGCCTTCGCCTCGAAGCCGAAGGCTGCGGCCACGCGCTATTGAGAAGGTGCGCTCTGGACGCGCCGCTGGTCGAATCGCGCGAGCAAGCCTGTGGCGACGGTGGTCAGCAAGACTACGCCGACCAGCAGCAGGAAAACCGAGTCGAGACCCTGAGTGTGCTTCAGCCAGCCGATCACCGGTTCCTGCAGTATCGGGCCGATCGAGCCCAGGCCGTTGATGACACCGGCGGCGAGCGCGGCCTGGCGCCGGCTTCCCGCGTCCATCGCGGCGGCGCCGGACAGCAGTGAATCCGGGCCCATCGCCATGAAGCCGATCATGCCGAGCAGCACCACGAAGAGCACGGGCGAGGTCAGGCCGACCCACCACATCAGGAACGTGGAAACCAGGCAGCCCGCGGTCATCCAGAAGATCACCGGCGTGCGGCGCGAGCCCGCGATGCGGTCCGACCAGACGCCGGCCACGATCACCCCGAGAAAGCCGATCCAGTCGAACGCGGTGGACCAGTAGGCGGCGACCGAAGTCGTCATGCTGAAGTGCTCGCCGAGGATCAGCACCGACCAGCTATCGAGCGCATAGCGCAGGAACTTGAAGCCGAAGTAGATGAGGCCCATCGCGACGATCGACACGACGAACTGGCGCGGCAGCGCCGGCTCGCGGGCCGCTGCTGCGCCTGGTCCCGGCTCGGCGACATCCGGCTCCGCTTCGTCTTCGAGCGACAGGCCGTCCGATTGCGGCCGCTCGTGCGCGCGCAACACGAAGTAGGCGGTGAACGCCAGCAGCACGATGCTGGAGCCGTGGAACGACCACGCCAGCCCGAGCCAGCCCAGCAGGAATCCGGCCAGCATCTTGCCGAAGACCGCCCCGAACTGGTAGCAGGTGCCCCAGATGCCGAACAGCGTTCCGCGCTCGGAGCGGCGCGTCCAGTTCGCGAACAGCGCGACGTTGTGCGGCCAGCCAATCGCCTGCGCGAGGCCGTGGATGCCCATGGTCACGCACATCCACAGGAGCACGTCTGCCGCCCCCGAATCGACCAGCAGACCCAGCACGATGTTGCACGCGGCCGCGATGAACATGGCCCAGGCGAGCAGGCGCCGGCTCTCCACGCGCTGGCCGAGCCAGGCTGCCAGGAACTGGCCCAGCATGTAGGTCACCAGGAAAACGGTCCAGGGCCAGGCCACCTGGATGTCGTCGAGACCGAACTGTTCCTTCAGCGGATGCTTGACGACCGCGTAGACTTTGCGGACCAGGTAGAAGCCGCAATAGGACAGCCAGGTCGCGACGAAAAGCTGCACTCGATAGCGGCGCAGCAGCATCGCCTCCCTCTCGTTCATGTGAAAGATTTCATGTGAAAGACCTGCCGGCGAGGTCGAGGCTGCCGTCCGCGATGATTTGCCAGAAGCCGGTCGGCAATGCCCGGTAGTCGGTACAGCTGGCCGTGGCAAGCCGTGTATTCGCGGGAAGGTCAGACGCGCAACAGGTGATGAACACCGAGCGCATGCCGGCAGCTCTCGCGGCCAGCAGGCCGGCCTGGCTGTCCTCGAACACCAGCACCTCGGTCGGGTCGACACCGAGCGCTTGCGCTGCGAGCAGGAACCCCTCCGCATCAGGCTTGGCGTGAACGACGTCGTCACCACCGATGCGCGCGCGCGGGTCGACGCACTCGGAGATCGCGAGCTGGTCGAGGAAGGCGTCGATCACGGCGCGGGGACTGGATGACACGACGCCGACTCTCATCCTGAGCGCGGCGGCGCGCACGGCATCGGGCGCACCGGGAACCGGCTTCACATTTGCGGTCGCTTCGGTCCAGTGCGTCAGCAGGTCAGCGGCGAGGTCGGCAGCTTGCCGGCGGATCTTCGTTTGCTCGCGGATGACGTCGGCGACATGTGCCCAAGTGCGTCCCCGGGTTTCGGAATGGGGCAACGCGAAATCGGCGATCCCGTGCCGCGCGACGACCACTCTGATCGTTTCGTCCGTATGGACCTCGGTGTCGACAAGCGTGCCATCCAGATCGAAGAGCACGGCGCGCACGGGACGGATGTCGGTCGCAACCATGGCTGTTCCGGGTCACCGACGCGCGGCGAGACTTGCGAGCTCGAGGTCCCGGGAGATGCGTGTCCTGCCGCTCGCATCGGCGATGCCGAGTGTCAGGCGCGTCGACCGTCCCTGCCAGTCGATGTCGATGAATCCGTAGTTGGGTTCGGCCAGCACCTCGCTCACGCGGTTCGAATTCGGTGTCGGCACTTTCCATTCCTCCGTCAGGCCGCTCGAGGTGAGGTCCCACAGGGTGTAGGGCACGTTGACGTCCAGCTTCGACAATTCCGCGTAGTGGATGTCGCCGCTCAGGAACACGAGGCCGTTCGCCTTCTTGCGGCGGATCAGGTCGATCAGGCGCTGGTGGTCGCGCGCGAAGTTGATCCAGGACTCCCATCCGGTGGAATCCGCGAGCACCTGCAGACTGGAGCCGAACAGGCGAAGCTCAGCGGGCACCTCGAGTTGCCGCTCGAGCCACTGCCACTGCCGCTCGCCGAGCATCGTGGCCTTCGGGTCCGGGTCGCGTGAATACGGCCCGGGCACCGGCAGGCCCGCCGCCATCCTGGTCTTGGTCCAGGTGTCGAAATCCATACCGGCGCAATCAGCGCTCGTCAGCGGCGTGCGGTTGTAGCGCAGGTCCGGCAGGATCAGCTGTACACGCCGACCTGGCGGACCGAACAGGTAGGACGCGTAGACGCCGTCGCGGCCGCGCCGTGGCGATCCGGCGGGCTCGTTCCAGAAGTCGAGAAAGATCTGCCGCGACTCCTCCTTGAACGGATATTCGCTGCCTGCGTCGTTCTCGCCGTAGTCATGGTCGTCCCAGATCGCGGCGAGCGCAGTTCCGGCGCGCAACCGGGCGAAGCCGGGTTGCGCCGCGAGCTCGGCGTATTTCGCGCGCATCACCGCCATGTCGCGCGTGTCGGCGTAGATGTTGTCGCCCAGGAAGACGAACAGGTCGCACTTCCTGGCGAGGACCGCGTCCCAGATCGGCTGCGGCTTGCCAGAGTCGGCGCAGGACCCGAAGCAGATGCGCCTGAGTGTGCGGCCGAGCGCCGGATGCGGGTCCGAGGCCTGCGCGGGGGATTCGACACCGGTTGCGGCGATCGCCGCGCGGCGCGGTGCGACGCCGAGCGCTGCCACCAGCGCAAGTGCCCGGCGAATGAGCGTTCGTCGCGCTGGATCGTGGATTTTCGCCATCGGGTTCGCTTCCGCCGGCCCTTTTCGAATATTTAACACGAATGCTGCGAATCGACATGGCGAAGCCGGCGTTTCGTTGACTGCACATCGCGGGGGAATGCAAGCTGCGCGCCGTGCGGAACGCGGATCCCAAGGACTCGCACTTCTCGATGAGCCGGCCAGCGCTGAAGTCGAAACGAATAGCAGCGACGCTGCTCGGAATCGCCGGGCTGCAGGCCGCCGGGTGCACCCAAACGATCCTCTTCGTCGGTAACAGCTTCACATTCGGCGGCCACTCGCCGCAAGTGGAGAGCTATCGGCCGGAAACCGTGACGGACCTCAATCGCGAAAGCATGGGTGGCGTACCCGCCTTGTTCAAATCCTTCACCCGCCAGGCGGGAATGAACTACGACGTCAGTCTCGAAACGGCCTCCGGGACTAACCTGGATTTTCACCTCGAGCACAAAGCGGCGCTCATCGGCGGCGCCTGGGACCACGTGGTCCTGCAGGGCTACAGCACGCTCGACGCCGACGCCCCCGGCGATGCGGGCAAGATCATCGACTACTCGGCGCGGCTCGCGCAGCTATTCCACGCGGCGAACAGCCAAGTCGACGTGCGCCTGGTCGCGACCTGGTCGCGCGCCGATCAGACCTATCCGGCATCCGGCCACTGGTACGGAAAACCCATCGAAGCCATGGCGCTCGACGTGCGCGCGGCGTACGACCGCGCGGCCGAGCGCTCACCGCACATCCGCACCGTCATCCCGGTAGGCCAGGCGTGGAACCGGGCGATCGTCGAAGGGATCGCGGCACGCAATCCCTATCAGGGTGTCGGCCCGCATCAGATCGATCTCTGGGCCGACGACCACTACCACGCGAGCGTGCATGGCTACTATCTCGAGGCGCTGGTGATCTTTGGCAGCGTCACCGGTCACGATCCGCGCAGCCTTGGAGGCGGGGAGGAGGCTGCAGCGCAACTGGGCATCACGCCCGCTCAGGCGATTGCGCTTCAGCGCATCGCGTTCGAAACGCTCGAGAGCGAGCGAACGAAAACAGCGACGGCGACCGTCGGCCCCGCTCGCATCGGGAAATGGAATCGGGTCGTTGCAGCGTCGGATGAATTCGACGGACCCACGCTCGATGCCGCCAAGTGGAAGAAAGGCCTCTGGTACGACACATCGGGAGCTCTGGCATTCAATCCGGAAAACATCGCCGTCTCCGGCGGCAATCTGGTTCTGACCGCAAGAAGAGAGGCGTTCAAGGAAAAACTCTACACCTATGGCGCAGTGGAATCGCGCTTTGACGTGCCGGGAGTGAACAGCTACGTGGAAGTTCGGGCCAAGGCGCTGCATCACGATGCGAACGTGCTGAGCGCCATCTGGTTGCAATCTTCGCCTTTGACCGTGGCCGACAATCCGAATCCCGAGATCGATATTCAGGAGACCTTCAGCTACTTCGGCATGGTCAGCACATTGCACACCTGGGCCATCGACCCTGCCAAGCCTGCCCCGACTGCCGAGGATGAATACATTCATACCCGGACAGCCCCGCACCAATACAACGCGGGCGTGGACGTCAGCGAGGACTACCACATCTATGGCCTGGAACGACGCAGTGGAAAACTTCGCTTCTATTTCGACGGAAGGCTCGCCTGGGAAGTGGCGCCGTCCGAGTCTTCGTTCGTGAATATGCCCCGTCATGTGGTGCTCAGTCTCGAAGGCCATTTGGGCGATCCGGTGGACAGACATCTGCCGCAAAGTTTTCTGGTGGACTACGTGCGTACCTACATCCCCGCGGCTGATCAGTCTGTTCCCGCCGCCAATCGTGCTAGCCTCCGGTCTGCCCCGATCGCACTGAAGGTCGCAAACAAATGACGCTCGAATGCATCAATCCTGCTGGTCTGCCGATTCCTGAAACGTACTCTCAAGTCGTTGTCGCCAGCGGTACCAAGCTGATATTCATCTCCGGCCAGGAGCCGGAAGACGTACACGGGAAGCTTGTCGGCCGAGGTGACTTTGCGGCACAAGCGCGCCATGTGTTCGCGAACCTTGGTCGAGCCCTTGCAGCGGCAGGCGCCCTTCCCAGACACGTAGCGAGGATTACGGTCTACGTCGTCGGTTATCAGCGCGATTACCACCTCCCGATGATCGAAGCGGCACGGCTGACGCTGTTCGGGGATCACAAGGCGGCCGACGTCGTGGTCGGAGTCGCGTCCCTGTCCCCGGACTACCTGATCGAGGTTGACGCGGTTGCGGTCGTCGATGGCTGAGGTGCAGGGTCGCGGGCCAGCAGTTTCTTGAATTCGCGGTAGGCCGCTTTCCTGCCGAATCCGCCTTCGGGCCCGTACGTCAGACCCCAGCCGCCGTCCTTGTCGGGAAGCGCCGGATAGCGCTCGTCGTTGAGCTCGTAGTTGAAGATCGCTTCGATGGCCGGATCGGCGCCCAGAATGCCGCGCTTCCGGTCGTAGTAGCGCTGGATGTACGCTTTCTGAGCCTGCTCGCCGCCTTCCTGGTCAGCCGTGGTCCATCCGGTCTCCGTGATCCAGATCGGTTTTCGGCCCGCAACGCTCCGTTTCACTTCCTGAAGCAGCAGGTTCCGGTGAAAGACGTAGTAATGCACGGAAATCGCGTCGACGTATTCGAGAAGCCCCATGTCGATCAGCGTTTCGAGATACTCGACGCCTTCTGACGATGCTCCCACGGCGGGGCCCACCACGCGCGCGTCCCGATTCGCGGCCTTGATGATCCCGTGCGCCTCCCGGAGCATGCGCATGTACTCCGTCGGTGGAATCGGACCGCCCCACCATTTCATTTCCGGCTCGTTGGTGATCTCCCAGGCGGGAACATCCGGAGTCGCCTGCACCTGTTTTTTCACGTAGGCCGACCACCCCGAAGTATCCGTGGAATACCAGGGCAGGAGTGCCAGCACCTGGATCCCCTTGCGCTGCATGTCTGCGGCAAAGGGAGCATCCTTCGCCGGATCCTGGAAATCCCCGCGGATCCAGAAGGGCCCTGCGGAACGCAGGTCATCGAGAACGGCGGCTGCCGCCGGCGTGTACTCGTCACCGAAGGCGCCGTGATGGAAACAAACGCCGAACTCCGTCGGTTTCCGCTCACCTGCTACCGGCAACGCAAACGTGCACGCTGACAGAATTGCGGCCAGCGCCAGAATGGCGAGACAGCGCTGCCGACTTCGCTGAAAAGAAATCATGCTTCCTGCGCTCCTCGCCGCGGTAGCAGGCGCGCCATCAGTGTCCGCGGACCCGTGGGGCGCAGCTGCGGATGTTCCGCAAGAAAGCTGCGCCGCGCGCTGGCAGCCGTATGTGACTCGTCGCCGGGCGTCCAGCCCGGCGGCATCACCAGGTAAGCGAGCCGCGTGCGCCAGTCGGGCGCGCTGCGGACGTCGCGCGCCAGCAACAGGAACTCGCCGAAATAGAAATCGACGAAGCTCGTGACGTTGATGTCGCGCGTGATGCCGTATTCGATCTTCACTTCGTCGCGCAGCGGCTGCAGGGTGCCGAACATCCAGTCCCAGAACGGCAGCAGCGAACAGAAGTTGGTGTCCATGTAGAGCGGGTTGCGCGCGTGATGAACGCGATGGTAGGACGGCGTGATGATGAAGAAGCGGGCCGGCCCGAAGCGCCCAGTGCGAAACGAACGTTCCCCGGCGTGGATGAAAGTTCCCCAGGCGACCTCGAAAGCCATGAGCACGACCAGCATGCCGGGCTCGACTCCGAGCAGCATCAGCAGCGGCACCTGCACCAGCGCCGAGTAATAGCCTTCAGCGAAGAAGTGCACCCAGGCCACCGTCATATTCAGATTCTGGGGCGCGTGGTGCGGTGAGTGCAGACACCACAGCAGACGCACCTTGTGCGCACCGTAATGCCAGATCCACATGGAGAGATCCCACATCAGCAAGGCAAAGACCCAGCCGTACCAGGTATAGCCGACATGGAACAGCGCAATCTGCTTGAAGTGCGGTACCAGCAGCCAGAACACATCGATGACGATCAACGTCGGCAGCAGTCCGAGCAGCAGGCCGGCAAAAAAGGTGGGCTGGTATTCGAGCGCCGTCGCCTTGAACATGCGCGCCGCCATGCCCGGGCTGCGCCCCTGGTGGCGCTCCTTGCCGGCTTGCGCGATGAAAAAGCGCAAGAGCTCCCACAACGTGAGCAGCCCAATCAGCAGCCAGACCACCGCCAGCACGCTGTCGTGGTACTTCCCGTCATTGAAAGGCTTGAGCAGGTCTGCGATGAAACCCTCACCCGTGGCCGTCGCGCGCGCATATTGCACGAGGCCGGCGGCGAGGCCCCAGGTCGTGTAGGCGAAGACGCCGGCGAACAGCAACGCTTCGAGACGCCGCCACACCGGCGGGGTGTGGCTCCATCGCGGCATGTCACGCTGCACGGGCTGCACTGCAGATTCCCGATTCACACGGCGACTTTAGCGCTGATCGTCGCAGATCATTGAGGTCTCTTGATGCGCGGAGGGCTCTCGATGCGCGAGAACTCGACCGCGTCGATATGGACCGCGCCCGGCTCGTTGGCGTTCTGACCGAGGACGAGGGTCAGCCGGGCCTCGACCGCGCCCTCAGGAGCCACCGCTTCCAGCTCATGGTCGTGCCAGGCATCGGTCGGCGTGGACGCGTCGGCAATCGCCCGTTCTTCGACTCCGAGCATCGCCGGGCCGCCGAAGTAGTCGCCCCAGTGGTTGTAGAACTCGATTTTCATCCAGGCGCGGTCAGACGGGCCGACCAGATCTTCCTGAGAACGCACGAACGCCGAGAGCCTGGCGCGAACCCGCTCGCCGGCCCCGATGCGGATGCTCTGACTCACGCCGGAATAGTTTGACTCGCCGATCGACTGGCCGGAAATCTTCAATGCGTGCGTGCCATCCCGCACCGCCTCGCGATGAACGAGCACGTTCGGTTCGCCGTCGATGCGATTGCCGAAGACGTGCCAGCCGGCCGGCGAGCCGCCGTTTTCGTCGAAGCCGCCGTTGCGGAACGTCCGATTGCCCGGCTCCTCCGCGAGCTCGTAGACGCGGACCCAGTCCACGAGCAATCGCTGCGGCCACACTGTCGTCTCGTCCGGTGGCGGCAGGAAGCTGCCGCCGATCGCCGTGTCGATGACCAGCCGCATCGGCGTGGACAGTTTCGGCAGGACGTATCCCGCCTCGTCGTTGTAGAACGTCGCGTGGTGCATGTCGTCGACGTAGAACCGCAGCTGGTTGTCGACCCACTCGCAGGCGAACGTGTGGAAACCTTCGGAATACGACACGAGCTCGTCCGCGATCGCGGTCTGCTGCTCCACCGCGAAAGACCCGTGCGACCCGGGATCGCGTGTTCCCCAATGAAACGCGCTCGAGGTGATCGTCGGCCGGTCAACGCGCTTCTCCATGATGACGATCTCGCCGCCGGCTGGCGACGGCCCAGCGGGCAGCAATCGGATCGCGGGCCACGCGCCCGTGCCGCCCGGCAATCTGGCCCGGATTTCCCATCGCCCCAGCCGCTGCGCGCGTCGACTGACGACCTTGCCGGAGCGATACTGCAGGGCGCGCGACGGCTTCTTCTCGGACAGGATTTCCAACTTGCCGTCCTTGACGCTGACTTGCTCCGGCAGATAGTCCTGCAGCGAATCGTTCTTGGGCCGACCGCTGTCGATCTGCCAATTGCCCGGGTCGAGGGTGTCGAAGTCGTCGCTCCACACCAACCGCCACTGGGGCGGCGGTTCGGGAATCAGAGTCAACCTGACGAGCGCGCCACCGGCTGCGGCAAGCGGTAGGCTGAGCTCGTCGACCGGCGTCACGTCGCGCGTCTCGCGTATGTAGCCGTGTTCCGCGGCAAGATCGTCGCGGTAGATCTCCGCCTGGTACGTTCCCGGCTGCAGGAACGAGAGCGACAATCGCACTTTTCTGGCGTGACGATCCGTCATCGCACCAATCCACCAATCGTTGCCACTACGGCGCGCGATGGCGACTTCTTCGCCCACCCGGGCAACCAGCGCCCGCGTGTCGTCCCAGGTGTCGGGCACGGCCGCCATGACGCGTGAGAGCGGATGCCGGCGATAGGCCGACGGATAGTCGGCCATCATGGGCAAATGGTTCTGCAGTACGACATACGAAGCCAGCATGCGCGAGGGCGTGCCGATCACCAGCGGCTCGGCGATTCTCGGCTTGAATCGTTCGAGGGGTACGCCGCGCAGCGTGCCCTGGTGATAATCGAGCGGTCCTGCCAGCATCCGCGTGAACGGCACAGTGACGTCGTGCTCCGGCGTCACGCCGCGGTCGTCCCACTTGTCGTGCTCCAGATTGAGCACTGCCTCGCTGTTGAGCAGATTGGGGAAGGTGCGTTCGAGGCCGGTCGGCGCCGCGACGCCGTGAAACGTTACTGACAGACGATTGTCGGCCGCAAGCTGCAGCAGCTCGCGCTGGAACACGACCATCTCCTGATCGTCGCGGTCCATGAAGTCGATCATCACGCCTTCGATGCCCCAGGCGCGATAGAGCGGAAATGCGCGTGCCATGTGCTGCTTCGCCGCTTCCCAGTGCATCCACAGCCGCAGCCGCACTCCCTTCTGGCGCGCATGGTCGATGACTTCCCTCAGATCGAGCCCGTCGATACCTCTGGTGATGTCGGCGCCTTCGTACGGCACGATGCGCCCGCCGTACCAGGCCGTGTCGTTCACGCCATCGAGCGTGTGATACGGAATGCCGTACTGTGCGCAGAAATCGATGTAGTACTTCGCCGTCTCGGTGTTGAGACCCATCTTGAACGGCACGCCCACTTCGTGGAAATCGTTCCACCACGGGAACGTCGTCTTGCCTGGCTTGATCCACGAAGTGTCCTTGATCGCGCTCGGCGCATTGAGTTTGAGCACGGTGTCCGATTCGAGCAGTTGCCGCGCTTCGTCGGCGATCAGGATCAAGCGCCAGGGCGACTCATGCGGCAGAGTCGCGCGGACTGCGATCTGCGGCTCGTCCGTGCGGGGCGAAAGTCGGCTGATCAAGCCGCCACCCGGAGCATTACCGCTCGCGAGATACATGCCGGCATAGTCGGTCAGGTTTGCTTCGAGGACGGCGGCCCAAGCGCGGCCCGGCACCTCCACGAGAAGCGGCAAACCCAACAACCAGTCGGCCGGAATCTGATCGACACGTCTCCGTTCATAGCGGTTCTCGTGCGAAGTGGTGAAGTTCGCCAATGGCAGCGCCGTGGCGACTGCACTCGCGGGGAACGAATATTGCGTCAGCTCGTCGACCAGCTCGAGATCTGACCAGCCTGGCTGCTTTGGAAACTGGTACCGCAGCGCCACGCCGTCGTCATACGCTCGCACGACCAGCCGCCATTGCAGTGACTTCGTCCCGCGCTCGCGCAGCGTCAGGGCAGTTTCGGTCGCGCGATCGATCACCTGTCTGCGCTTGCCTGGGAACTGCTCGAAAGAGGAGTCGATCCCGATCGATTCGGATTTCACGATCTCGCTATTGCGACCGAGCTCCGTGCCCCCTTGCAGGCGCACGCCCAGGTTCGACGCATCGACTACGGTCCGATCCGTCAGAGAAACCCGATAGTGCAGTTGCCCCGGTGCTCCGGGCGCGGCCCGTGTGAACAGCTCGATTTCGAGGCGTCCGTCTGGAGAGCGGACAACCACCGGATCGCTCTGGCCCTTCGTTTCGGCCGCGCGGGCTCCCGGCAGCGCGCTCCAGAGCAGCAGGCAAAGGCCGGCAAGGTGGAGGAAAGAGGCTGTCGCAGGCGCAAGCCGGCACTTCACGATGTCATCTCATCTGTCCCGCCAATGGGGGCTCCTGAAGGCGCCCGGGAGATTCAGCTCGTGAGTATTATCGAACTCCGGGCACGGCCCGGCCACCTTCCCGCCCTCGGGCAGCCGAGCGGCGAGGCCTGAGCTTCGCCGCGTCCTATGCATCCCCTGGTTCAGAACACAGGCGTTGCGCGAGGCCGTGCAGGTACTCGGCGTTGCTGTGCAGCGCCTCCCAGCGCGAACGACCGGTGCCGGCGTAGTCCATGAGGGCCGCTACCTTCTTCAGGGTTTCCGCCACTACGGGTACGGACGTGCTCGCCGAGTACAGGTCGTCGTCGAGTCTACGGATGCGGCAGCATTCCCAGAGCGTTGCATGGTCGCGCTTCATCTTGAGAATCCGGCGCAGTTCCGACAGGCCGTAGCGCTCGCCGACGCCCAGGAATGCGCCGTAGCGCGCCAGGATCGCGGCGCAGGCGTGACGGAAGAACTCGCGGTAGGCGTGATAGAGCAGGGCATCGTTGGCGATCACGGATGGCGCGTGCACGCGGCCCCAATGGTGACTGGCGCGTTCGAGGTTGTAACGTGTCACCGTGGCAATGGTGCGGGGGTTCACCAGCCAGGGGTGGGGAGGCTCGAGAACGATCTCCTCGAGCAGGTAGAGAATCGCCTTGTAGCGGATGGTGTAGAGGTTGAGCGTGTTGATGGAGCCCATGATTTCCCGGGACATCCGCTTGACCACCTCCCAGGAGAAGATCTCCGGATAGTCCTCGAGGACCGAGGCGCCCCTCGGCAGGCCGAGGATGCGTGTCAGCAGGTGCGGCAGCAGCGTGCTCTGGATGTACTCGTAGTTGAGATCGCGCTGCTCGCCCGCGTCGATCACCTTGATGAATTCGTTTGCCGGATTGCCGAAGCGGCGCATGTAGGCGGCGCACCACATGGTGACGTTCTCCTCGGTGAAGCGGCCGCAGTGCATGAGCCCCTGCATGGCCTCTACTACCGCGATGCGCACGTCCGTGGTGCTCAGGGGTAGTGCGCAGTGGTTGCGTTCCGCGCGCTCGCGCAGGTAGCGGACGATTTCGAACGGAAGGCTCAGGGCCACGTCCGCGGGCACTCCAACCTGCATGAGGGACGTGAACAGCGCCTCTGAAGAATAGTCGGTGGGCGAGGCGAGCCGCAGGATGCGGCCGCTGGCATCGACCTCGGCGCGAAACTGTGCGTCCGCCGATGCAAAGAGGTGCGCGAGCAGCGTCGCGCGATCGACAGCCGGCACGCTCAGCGTGACGTTGCCGTTGACCAGTATGTTGCCGTTGCCGTCGATCCTGTTGTCTTTCATCGGTGCCCCTCCCCGTCGTCAGGGGTCAGATCGTGATGCGCGTGCTGCCGGGTGCGCTACCCGCGTTACCTCCTACTGCCACATTGTTGTTGCCATACACCCGCACCTGGTTGCCGAGGCGGACGACGCGATGTGCGACGAAGAGACTGATGCCGAGCGACAGGAGCGATGCAACTGAGCTCGCCAGCGTGAGTAGTTCCATGATGCAGCCCTCCCTCGGGCGTGACGCAACCGTTCTCTTTCTCTGGATAGAGACGTCTCTGCAATAGAGACGGATGAAGCATGCAAAGTGTTCCCGGGAAGGGAACGAAGTTTCACGGACAGGGAATGCCACGCGCTTGGCAGCACGCGCTGCAGCATGCTACTGATCGGGCTGCCGGGCCGGCGCTGCAGGAAAACAGGGGCGATGACGGCAATCGGCGGGCGCGTGCGGCACTGTACGTGCGAGTTGCCATGCGGCGTCCCTGCTTCGTCTATTGAATAGCGACGACCGGCCAAGGCATCCGCGAGCGCCGCGCAGTTGCCGGGCTCATTCCTCCTGTCGCGCCCGATAGGCAGCGACGCGCGTCCGCGTGGCGCACTTCGGCCCGCAGAAGCGCTGTTCGCCCTTCTTCGACAGATCCAGGAACACGTCCTCGCACGGGCTCGCCTCGCAAACCCTGAGCCGCAAGAACCCGAAGCGCGCGACGACGTGCGCGAGGTTGATCGCCACGGCGGAACGCAGCAGCCCGTCGAAATCCACGGCGGATTGGGTGTCCCACAGCAGGGACCAGCCATCGGCGTCCCTGGCGATCGCCAGCCTGGGACGGGCGTGCAACAGCATTTCGTTGAGCAGACGCAGCGCCTGCGCCTCGGAGCGCGCCTCGAACAGGGCGCGGATCTCCCCGCGCAGCCGGCGCGTGGCTTCGAGATCCGCATGCGTCAGCCGGCGCCCGGGCGCGACGTCGTGCCGGCGCAGGAAGTCTGCGAGGTCGGCGAGAGATCGCAGGTGTTCCGGTTCCTGCAGTGAGACGTCGTGGGAGTTCACCAGGTTCTCCGCCAGGGCGTCGAACGGCAGCCGCGCTTCGTAACTTCTGAAATTCATTTCTACCGCTGCAGGTGTCGTGGTATGGTAACGTTAAATACAGACATTGGGCGTTACCATGTCCGAGATGCTCCGGGCCGCGCTCGCCACGGCGCTGCTCGCCGGTCCGATGATCGCGCCGGCCGCGCACATCGCGCAAGCCGGCGGGGTGCCGCTGTTTTCGGCGCGCGACGCGGGCGAGCGCGCCGGCATCGACATCGACGGCCGGCTGGACGATGCGGCCTGGGAGGCGGCGCCGGCCTTCGAGGATTTTCACACCTACTGGCCGCGCGAGGGGATCCCCGCTCCGGTGAAGACCGTCGTGCGCTTCGTGCGCGATGCCAGGTCCTTCTACGTCGCCGCGCGCATGTACGATCCCGACATCTTGCGCCTGCGCGCCGGGCTGGCGCGCCGCGACAGCTTTTCCAACGAGCAGGACTGGTTCGCGATCTTCATCGATCCCGTCGGCACCAGCCGCCTGGCGCAGATGTTCTACGTCAACGCGCACGGCGTCATCTACGACGGGCTCGCCAACGACGATGCCGGCACCGCCAGCGCGGCCGCTGACTTCGACGTCGAGGTGGGCACGCGCGTCGAAGGTGATTCCTGGACGGTGGAGCTGCGCATCCCGTTCTCGGAGCTGCGTTATCCCTCCGGAGCGCCGCGCGACTGGAATGTGCTCCTGCGCCGCAACTACCCGCGCGACGAACGCTACGCACTGTCCGCACCGGCTACGCCCACGCGCGCCAGCTGTTTCGTCTGCCTTGCCGGGCCGTTCGCAGCGCTCGGCACATTGCCGGCGCCCGAAGGCATCAGCTTCGTTCCCCAGGTGGTCGGCACTGGTCGCGGGGAAGGCGAGGGCACTTCAAACCTCGACTGGCACTCGAGCGTCGAGCCGGGCATCGAAGTGAAGTACCGGGCAACGGCTTCGACCGTGCTCGACGCTACGCTCAATCCGGACTTCTCCCAGGTGGAGCTGGACACACCGCAGCTGTCATCGAACCAACAGTTCGCGGTCGTCTTCCCCGAGAAACGTCCGTTCTTTCTCGAGGGTCTCGACATCCTCGATTCGCCGCTGCAGGCGATCTATACGCGTTCGATCACCGATCCCGCCTGGGGCCTGCGGGCCACGCATCGCGGCGGCTGGGATGGAGTGTGGTTCTCCACGCGCGACGACGGCGGCGGGCTGGTGGTGGTGCCGAGCGACGTGACGACGCGCTTCGCGCCCCAGTCGTTCGCTTCGCTCGCGACAGTGGGGCGGCTGCGCGTTCCTGTCGGTGCTGCGACGTTCGGAGCGCTGGTCACGGATCGTCGTGCCGACGAGGGACACAATACCGTCGCGGGCGCGGACCTCGCGTGGCGGCCCACGGGCGATGCGCGCGTGCGGGCCCAGTGGCTGTCGAGCCGGACGCGCGGCAGCGAGGATTTTCCCGGAATCGGGGCCGAACAGAGCGAAGCCGCGCAGGGCGATGCGATCAGCATGGACTGGCTGCACGAGAATCGACACTGGCGGTCGACCTTGACGCTCGAACGCCTGGACGAGGAGTTTCGCGCTGACAACGGCTTCATCCCGCAGGTGGGCGTGCAGCGCACCGCGGGGGAACTGCGCTACAAGTTCGTCGGCCTTGGCCCGTTGAGCGAGCTCGCGCCGTACGTCACGTCGGATGTGCGCGAGGACCTGGACGGCAACACGGTGCGTAGCACCCCGCGTGCCGGCGTGGCGGCGGTCCTGCCGCGCAATACGCTCCTTACCGCTGAGTGGCGCCCGCGGGAACGCCTGCGCCTGCGGGCCGATTCGCAGGTCCGCGAGGCGCAGCAGGCGTACATTTCGCTCAGCAGCAATCCGATCAGCCGCATTCCGGTACTGACGTTCGCGGCCACCTTCGGCGAAGCCATGGATTTTGCGGCCGATCGCGTCGGGCGGGGCGAGACGCTGTCCGCCTCGTTGCTCGTGCGGCCGGCGTCGCGGCTCGAAATCGAGCCGCGACTCGAGTGGACCACCGTGCGAACGCGAGGCGACGCGGGCGGTGCGGCGCAGGAAGCCACCGAGACCGCCGCACAACTCCTCGCAACGCTCCATCTCACTGCGCGCGACCGGCTGAGACTGATCGTGCAGCGCGTGTCGATCGAACGCGACGAGCGCGGCACGGGTGCACTGATCGAATCGAACGACATCGTCGGGTCGCTGCTCTACACCCACGAGCGCTCGCTGGCCACGCGCTTGTACACCGGAGTCACGATGGCGAGAGCCTCGGGCCTCAGTGCCGTCGAGCCAACGGACACGCTGGAAGTCTTCGTGAAGGTGCAGGTGGGCTTCTCGAGCGACGCAGGCCTGCGCTGGTGAGCGCCGGCACGGAATCTTTCCGGACCACACTCAAGCCTGCGAGGCAAGGAAACTCCCATGAAGATCACGATCGAAACACTCGTCAAGGCGAGGCCGCGTCAGGTCTGGAGTGCCTGGAACGGTCCAGAGGACATCAAGCAGTGGAACAGCGCGCAGGGTGACTGGCACACGACGCGCAGCAGCGTCGACTTGCGCGAAGGCGGCAGGTTCCTGTCGCGAATGGAGGCGAAGGACGGCAGCGAGGGGTTCGACTTCGAAGGGACCTATACGCGCATCGTGCCGCACGAGCTCATCGAATACCGGATGACCGATGGCCGCGAGGTCAGCGTGCAGTTCCTCGAGGAGGGACGCGACGTGCGCGTCAGAGTGGCCTTCGACGCCGAGACCGAGAACTCACCCGAGGTACAGCGCGCGGGATGGCAGGCCATCCTGAACAACTTCGGCCGGTACGTGGAGGCGAAGGGCTGAAACCCTGGTTCGCCCCGCGCCGCAGCTGCGAGGGGCGGGTCCTGCGGCTCCTGAGAGTATGATCCCGCCCCATGACATACGCAGCCATCACCGGCTGGGGCAAGTGCATGCCGCCGGCCGTGCTCGACAACGTCGCGCTCGCGAGCTTCCTCGACACCAGCGACGACTGGATCACGACCCGGACGGGTATTCACGAGCGCCGTGTCTCGCACGTGCCGATGACGACGCTTTCGCACGTGGCGTCGGCCCGGGCGCTCGCCTGCGCCGGCGTCGATGCCAAAGACCTGGACCTGATCGTGCTCGGAACGTGCTCGGGCGATGAGCAGGTACCGAACACCGCTTCGGGAGTCCAGTTGCTGCTGGGGGCGAACAACGCGGCGGCAATGGACGTCAACACTGCGTGCACCAGCTTCCTCTATGGATTGTCGACCGCGACGGCGCTGATTCGCACCGGAGTCGTGCGCAACGCGCTCGTGGTCGGCGTCGAGGGCATCACGCCGTACCTGGATTGGAGCAATCGCAACGTCGCCGTGCTGTTCGGCGACGGCGCGGCTGCGGTCGTCGTTCAATCGAGCGAAGAGCCGCTCGGCATCGTCGCGGAGAAACTCGGCTGCTACGCCGATGCGCGCGCGACGCTGCGGGTGCGCGGGATGGGCACGATCTACGGCAACGCAGGCGTGCAGCTCGGGGACACCACGTGGGACTTTGACGGCCAGGAGATCTTCAAGCGCGCCGTGCACGGTATGGCAGAGGCATCCGAGAGTGCGTTGAAGCGCGCGGGCATCGCGGCGACGCAAGTCGATCTGGTCATTCCGCACCAGGCGAACCTGCGCATCATCGAGGCCGTGGCGAAACGCGCCCACGTGCCAATGGATAAGGTGTTCGTCACCGTGCAGCGCTACGGCAACATGTCTTCGGCGACCGTTCCGGTGGCGCTCGTCGAAGCGCTCGAGGAAGGGCGCGTGAAGCCCGGCGCAGTTCTGCTGACACCGGCCTTCGGCGGCGGGCTCACCTGGTGCTCGCACGTGATCCGCTGGGGCGAGCGCATCACGTCGCTCGGCGCCGCCGACATCGACTTGCCGCCGTGCGACAGGAGCGCCCTCGAGATCGTGCAGGACATCATCCGCCGCAAGCGCGGCGGCGGCGACATCCTGCAGAAGATCGTGCTGCCTGCTTGAGACGTCACGGCCTTCGTGCAGGCAGCTGGCGCCATGCTCGGTTCAACCGTCGATAGCTGGCTGGCGCGCTACTCCGCGAGGCAACGCAAAGCCGCGCCAGGCGTAGCTCTGCCGACTCGCGACGTCGAAACCCCGGTCGGTCCGGTGCGCGTCTATGACTCCGGCTCCGAAAAGCCGTGCGTAGTCCTGGTCCCCGACGGCCCCAATGTCATCGAGCACTACGAGCACTTGATCAGCCTGCTCGCGCCGAACCTGCGGGTGGTGTGCTTCGACATGCCCGGGTTCGGGCATTCCGTGCCGCGATCCTCGTACGGTCATTCTCTGGATGAAGGGGCGCGAGCCGTCATCGGCGTGCTCGATCGCCTGGGCATCCAGAGAGCCACGCTGGCGCTCAGTTGCGCCAACGGGTTTTACGCGTTGCGCGCTGCGCAGATCGCACCGGAGCGGGTCTCGAACCTGGTGCTCTCCCAGACACCGTCCATCGCGGCAATGCGCGCGTGGATCGGCCGAAACATCTCGTCGCCGTTGCGCGTGCCCGTGGTGGGCCAGGTCCTCGCCTGGACCGTCCGTCGAAAGGTGGCTGGGGGCTGGTACCAGGTTGCGTTGCCGCGGACCTCGGAGCCGGGGCCGTTTCGAGACAAGGCGCTCGACGCTCTCGCCAAGGGCGCCTGCTTCTGCCTGGCCGGCATCGTTCAGGGATTGAGCCGCGAGCACGACGCTGCCCTGAACGACACGATGACGCCGCTCGTCATGATCTGGGGAATGAAAGATCGCTCTCACAAGCACACGGATCCAACGTCCCTGCAGGCCTGCGCTCCGCGGGCCGAAATACTGCAGTTCGAGGATTGCGGGCACTTCCCCGATGTCGAACAGCCGGCGCGCTTCGCTGCCATCCTGCTGGAGAGAGCGAGACGGCACGCCTGACCTGTGACCCGAGTCCCGGTCGAGCGGCAACACTCGCTGAGTGCGACTGGACAACTCGTCGCGTTGCTCTGAGCACGAGCAGAAATGCGAGCGTCCACCATTCCAGCGCACCACCTCCTTTCTTCGGAGGCGCTCCAGCGGGCGGCGGCGGGGGCGGGGGCGGATTGGTGACAGGCCGCGCGTTCACCGTGATGACGACTTCGTCCACCGCGCGCTGGCCGGTGCCGTCGCTCACCGCGAGCTCGAAGCGCAGCTGTTCGTTGGCGGCCGCGGGCCTCGGGGCGGTGAAACTCGCGGTCGGGCTGGTCGCGCCGAACAGAGTCACCGCCGTTCCCTGCGTCTGCGTCCACTGGTAGCTGGCGGTCTGGCCCGCCGCAACTGTACTGCCGGTGCCCGTGAGCGCCACGTTGTCGCCTTCGGTAGCAACCTGATCTGCGCCTGCATTGGCCGTGGGTGGCGGCACCGTGGGAGCCGGAGGTGCTCCGCCGCCGCCAAGGGTATTGCCTACAGCGAGAGTCACGGGAATCGTGACATCCGGGCCAGGCAACCCCAGGGCTCTGACAGTCAAGCTCGCGCGTTGCAACGTGCCGGCGGCAATCCCGGAAGGGTTCGCGGTGAGCGTGACCGTGGTCGGAGCGACTCCGGAGTTGGCACTCAGCGATAGCCAGGTGCCGCCGTCCGCGAGTTGCGCATCGAACTGCACGGTGCCGCCGCCGACGTTGCCGATGTCGATTACGCGTGTCCGTGCCTGGGTGTCGCCAGGTGCGACCTGCCAATTGACCGAATCGGGACCGACCGAGAGCGTGGGTGCAGGGTCGGCGACGATCGGATTGATGTTGACGGTCACGGAGGCCGTTGTGGTCCGTCCGAGACCGTTCGTCGCCGTCAGCGTGAAGACGTACGTTCCGACGGCAACGTCCTGCAGGTCGAGGCGACGCCCCGTGCCGATGCTGCGCCCGGCGAGTCGCCACTCGAGCCTGGCATCGGGAACGACGTCGTCTTGCGCGTCGGTCGCGTAGCCATCGAGAATGACGGCCTGGCCTTCGTTGAGCACCGCCCCGTCGCCAGGATTCAGAATGTGTACCGAGGGCGGCTTCTCCGGAATGGCGAAGCTCGCGCTGTCGGCGCTCGAGGTCAGCACACCGTCGCTCGCCACGATGCGGAAGTTGGCTGTGCCGCCGGCCACGGACGAGGTGTTCACGACCGCTGTGGTGGTCGGCACTTCGCTGGCGAGACGTTCGAAAGTCGCGCCGGCATCGCGCGTCACGAGAATGTCGTAGGTCAACGGATCGTTGTCGGAGTCGCTGGCCGACCAGCTGAGCGAGATCTCGCCGGTCGTTGCATTCACCGGCCCCTGCAGCGTGACGGTGGCGACCACGGGCGCACTGCCGCTCACCGCGCGGCTGCCGATCACGCGCGTGCCCGCGGCCTCCACGAGCTGAATCTCGCGCGTGCCATTGACGAAAGTGACGGCCTGGATGAAGGAAAGCAGGTCGTTCGCCGCGTCCGTGTCGGCGATCGGTCTGGGAGTGAGGGGATAGTCCGCGAGCTGCGCGCCACCGGCGCCGACCAGGCGAATGCTGTAGGGGCCGGGTACGAGAGCCGGAATGTTGGTCACGACCGGGACGCGCGCGCTGCGCAAGCGCACCGGGCGTGTGCCGGCGGGATTGATCGTGCCCGAGACGACGAGCCAGTCACCGACCTGCGGTGTCGCCGCCTGCGACCGCGCGACTCCCGTGCGCGCGGCAGGCTTGTTGAAAGTCGGATCGGCCGCGCGCAGTGCGTCGTACATCGCGTTGTACGTATAGTCGCTGGTCCACTGCGTGATGCCGCAGTAACCCATGTAGTCGTAGACCTCGTCCGGCGGGAAGGCGCTTGGCTTGATGCCGAGGCCGGCGTCGCCGATATCGAACCCGGCGAGACCGGTCGCGGGTTCGTAGGGCGCCTCGGGGTGAATGGACGTCAGCGGATAGGGGTAGTCGCCGTCTTCGCCTTTGTGGCCGCAGACGCCGGCCATCGCGGTCGGATGACCACGCCCGAAGCGATGGGCGATTTCATGGGCGGCAGCGACGGGATCCGTGCTGGCGCCGGAAGAGAAATTGAGCACGCAGCACGAACCCCGCGTGTAGAGCTTCGCGGCATCGGCATGCAGATCCGGGGTGATCTGGGGGATCAGGGCATAGCCGTCGATGCTGCCGAGCACGTAGCCGTAGATATGCTCGAAGCCCAGGAGGTCGTTGACGAAGCGCGCGGCGCAAGCGCCGCGCTCGTCGGCCGGCATGTCGGCGCAGTCCTCGTGCGACCGATCGGCGTAGCGCCCGAGCGCGTAGTGTGTACGCGTGACGGGGTCGTGGCGCAGGATATTCGTGAGCGGGAAGAGCCGGTAGATCTGGCTTTCCGCCGCGAGCTGCTCTGCCTCGGTCGCTTGCAGAACGCGGTTACCGTACGGATAGCCCATGCGGATGAACGGCATGTTCAACTGCGTGCCCACGCGGAATCCGACTTCCCTTCTCGGCCCGTCCGGATTGCAGAACGGCGCGGCGTGTCCCGCGAGTTGCAACTCCACGTTCAGACGAACGGAGTTGTTCGCGGGAGCCCAATGGCGGGGCAGGTCGAAATAGAAGCTGTCGGCGAGTCGATGGCGCTTCGGCGAGGCGGGGATCACGATCGAGCCGCCCGGGTTCGACGGCGCCAGCGATCCGTAGCCGCTGCCGAGGGAGTTCCCGTACAGATAAGCCGTGAGCGGCGGCAGCGCCGCACCGGTTCTCGAACGCACGCCGACGCGCACTGTGGTGCGGCGGCCGCCCACCAGCGGCACAGTGCCGGCGAGGTCCTGGATCCCCTGCGTGACCTCGATGCTGGTGACTTCGGCATCGGCGACGGCCGGAGGCGGCAACGGCCGTTCGAAGATGGCGATGCCCGCGGGGATGCCGCCGACGACAAAGTCCGCTGCGGCCCCGAAGTTGCTGATCGGGATCTGCGTCACGCTCCCGATCTCGGTGCCCGGCGCGTAGCTGTTGCTGACCAGGATCCAGGTGCGCCCCACCGCGACGTCGAATGGGCTGAAGCCGGTATTGACAGCGGCCACGATATTGCCCGAGGCGACATCGATGACGGACAGGCGCCCGATCCGCGGCACGCCGCCCGTGTTCGTATTGCCCGCGACGAACGCGCGCGTGCCGTCGCCGTTGATGGCAACCGCGACGGGCAGGCCTTCCACGGTGATCGATCCGACGACGGCGCTGGTGTCCAGGTCGACGACCGCGACCGGACCCGGCGTGTCGCGGCCGATGAAGGCGCGACGGCCGTTCGGAGTCACGGCCACGTCGCCAGCATCACCAGCGATGGCGATGCTTGCGACGATGCTGTTGTCCGCGGCGTTGATCACGAAGAGGCTCGAGGACGCCGTCGCGAAGACGCGATTCGTCGTCGCGTTGAAGGCGAGACGTCGCACCGTACCTGGCAGCGTCACCGAGCCGATCACCGAGTTGCTGAGCGTATCGATGATGACTACGCGGTTCGCGCTCGCCACGTAGGCGCGGCTGGTGGACACAGCCACATCCTGCGGCGAGCCGATGCCGGTGATGGTCTTGATCGGCGTTGCCGAAGCCGTGTCGATGACCGTGACCGAATCACCGCCGGTCGTCGGCGCGCTGGCAAAGTTCGCGACATATACGCGCGAGCCGGCAGGATTGATCGCGAGCGCGCCGGGAAAGGTGCCGGTTCTCACGAAACCGGTGAAGGTTCCACAGCTGTTGCCGAGAACCGCGGCGTAGATGTTGTTCGCACCGGTGCGCGCGACGTACCAGTCCTCCGCGCGCGCCGCCGGCGCGAGCGACGACAGGAACAGGGCGGCCACCAGGAACCTGATATTGTTGTTCATGCAGATTGCACCTCTCGCAACGCTCGTCGCCATCATGGCGTCGCCGCACCTACGAATCGCTTACGCGCGTTGCAGCAGCGGGTGCCAGGTCCGCCGGCGGTCGGGCGGTGAGCGCCAGACCGCCTCGGAAGGACCTGGTGCCTGGTCCTCAGGGGGCCGACAGGCCGACACGTTGTCCCTCTTCGGTCGCGCATCCGCGCACCACGACCGCGCCGCTCGCGTCGGTGAGGGTGACGGCCCCGGTGGTCGAGAACGATTGCCCGTCATCCGACAGCGTCATCGTCCCTGCCACGTCCTGCATGCCGATGAAGAACCCGTTGACGTCGAATCGTTGAAACAGGAACCGCTTCTTGAAGGTTCTCGGGCCCGTGCGCTTCCAGATCCCCTGGCCGGAGTTTCTCAGGGCGGGCGAGAACCGGGCTCCGTGCTCGCTCATCGTGCCGCCCCAGTGGAACGTGTTGATCGCGGGGAAGATGGGGATGGGCACGGGTGCAACCTCGCCGGTCGCGCAGTTGCGCAACGTGACCTCCGTCACCCAGACACCTTCGATGTGAAGCACGCGCCGGCCGTGGTCGCCCGAGGCAAGGCCGGCGCTCGCCGGCAGCGTCAGTACGACCGCAGCGGCCGCGAGGATCAGCTTGTTCATCGTCGTAACTCCCGATGTTCGTTGAGGTTCGCGCCATCGCCAGCAGGGGCCGACGGCGCGTCCGTTTCGAGGCACGGCCAGCTTCGGGAGTCGGGTGTGAAAAGGCATGGTCGCCGGCTAAAATGATCTGCAACGAAGCTGTTTTCTTCTGAATCAAGCACCTCCGCACACCCTGGAAGGCTCCGTGAGCACCGCGGAAGGGCCCGTCGTCTTCGAGTTCAGCGGCTTTCGGCTCGAGCCGCAGCGCCGCATGCTGTCGCGCATCGATGGCGCGCCGGTGGGCTTGAACGACAAGGCGCTCGACACTCTTCTCTATCTGGTCGAGCGCGCCGGGCAGCTGGTCACCAAGGACGAGCTGGTGAAAGCGCTGTGGCCAACCACCGTCGTCGAGGAGAACAACCTCTACGTGGTGATCTCCGCGCTGCGGCGCGCGCTGAAGGACGATTCCGCGGAACGCCTGATCGCAACCGTCGCGGGTCGCGGTTATCAGTTCGTGGGCGAGGTTCGGGCGGTGAGCAAAGCAACTCCAGCGCCGAGCGCATCGGTGCCGGCCGTGGCCGCAATAGCCCCGGCCTCAATCACGCCGGCAATGTTGCCTTCGGAGGCGAGCAAGCGGCGATTGGCGGTCGCTCTCGGAGCGGTGCTCGTGCTCGTCATCGGAATTGCCGCAGCCTTCATTGCACTACGCCAGCCGCTCGCGTCCCAGTCATCCGCTTCCCCGGCAACGCTCGCGGTGTTGCCGTTCAAGCCCCTGACGGTCGACGATCGCAATGCGTCCCTGGAACTCGGCATGGCCGAGACGCTGATTGCCGGCCTGAACAGCGGTGGCCTGTCGGTCAGCCCGCTCAGCTCGGTGCGCCGCTATGCCGGCATCGAGCAGGACGGCCTGGCGGCGGGACGCGCGCTCGGCGTGCAAACGGTGCTCGAGGGTCACCTGCAACGCGTCGGCAGCCAGTTGCGAGTTTCGGCGCGGTTGCTCAATGTCAGCGACGGTCGGCAACTCTGGGCACAGCGCTACGACGAAGCCTTCACCGACATCTTCTCGGTACAGGACACCATTGCTGCGAAAGTACGGGCGGCGCTCGCCGCTGAGCTCAGGGGCGAGGCGCCTGCGTTACGTCGCTACACGGGAGATGCCGAGGCGTACCAGCTCTATGCCAACGGAACCTATCACCTGCATCGCGTTGCACTGACTCAGGCGCTCGCGCAGTTCGAGCAGGCGGTTGCCCGTGATCCGAACTTCGCGCTCGCGTACGTCGGGATAGCGGATGCCCACGCACTTCTCGGCGTGTTTGGCGCAGTCGCACCCCACGACACGTTTCCTCAGGCACGCCGCGCCGTGGACGAGGCTCTGCAGATCGCGCCGGAGCTTTCGGAAGCGCACACCTCGCTCGGGCACATCAAGGCGCAATACGAGCATGACTGGGCCGGCGCCGAACGCGCCTTCCGCCGGGCGCTCGAGCTCAACCCGAGCAATGCCCGGGCGCATCAGTGGTACGGCCTGTACCTGGCTGGTCGGGGTCAGTTCGACGAGGGCATCGCGCAGTTGCGCCGGGCGCAGGCGCTCGAGCCGGCGCAGCCCATCTTCAGTGCTCTGATCGGGATGCTGATGATCTACCAGCGCCACTACGATGAGGCGATCGAACAACTGCGCCTGACTCTGGAAATGGACCCTGACTTTCCAACGACGAACACATATCTCGCCGCCGCCTACCTTCGTCGTGGCGACTACGACCAGGCATGGGATCACCTTGGCCGGATGAAGTCTGTTGCGCCCGGCAGTGCCGGATATCTCGGGCAGCTCTATGCACTGTCCGGTCGGCGTACTGAAGCCTTGGCGGAGCTCGAGCGTCTCCTGGCGTTGTCAAAGTCTCGCTACGTACCCGCCTACGACATCGCGACGATCCATGCCGCGCTCGGCGATGCAGACCAGACGTTCGCCTGGCTGGCGCGAGCATTCGAGGAACGCTCCCAGCTGGTGGCCTTGCTGCCCTGGGAGCCGGTGTTTGACGGCATTCGGACCGACGCACGCTATGCGGCGCTCGCCAAGCGGCTCGAGTGAACGGCGACCGGCGGCGCGCCTCAGCCGACACCGCATCCACTATTCCGATCCCTGCGTATATCGCGAATGCGCGCCACCGAGTCCATGAAGCTTCTTTCCGGGAAACGCTTGAGAGCGGCCGGAGCGACCCTCACAGGCGTCATCGCCGCCGCGGGTTGCCAGTTCGATGCCTGGCAGAGCGCCGGTTTCGGGCGCACGGATTTCCTGAAGAAGGCGCCGTTCTACGTCGACTACGGCGCGAGAGAGCGCAGCCCTGGCATCGATACAGCGACGACCGTCGGGTGCCTTGCGATCGCGGTCGACAGGGCCGGTCGAACCGTCTTCCTCGACGCTGGCGGCGAAACGGCTTTGCAGCCGTTGCTGGCGGCGATGAACGCACGCCTGGAAAAAGGCGCGCGATGCAAGCCACTTGCCGGGATCCCGCTGCCAGAAGACGGCGCTCCCATCCTGTATGCCGGCAGCAACGACGGCGAGGGCGCGTCGCCGGGTCACAACGACGACGACGATCAGCACGGACAGAGCCGGATGATCCTTTCCATCGAGCCGCCTTCGAAGGAATGGCGTGCCGACCTTGCGCGCGTACTGCAGGAGAACACGGTTCAGCAACTCCTGATCATCCGCTTGGGACTCGCCGATTATCCGCAAAGCTCCAGGGGCGTTTTCGGCAAACGCGTCATCCTGGGAACCGGCCATGAGCGGCCCCTGAAGTTCGTGACTCCGACGGATCAACAGATCCCAGTGCTGCAGATCACCGGCCTGCGACTGGATCGCGACGGTCGTATCCTGCGCGCCGGCGCTGAAGGCATCATCGCCAGGGAAAGCGGCTTGGTCGTGCGGATGGTGCTCCGTGCGACCGAACTGCTGAGCCCCGAGGACTTGCGCAACGCAGTCGCGGCGCGCAGGGACGACCTACCAGGCCGGCCCCTGACGTGGGAAGTGGCGTTCGATGAACTGGTAGCACGCCTGCTCTAGCGCGAGTGACAGCGTCCCCGTGCGGCGCTGTGATCGCAAGGCCCCGAACCGCTTCCGGCGCGGGGCCTTGCCGGATCCGTTTCAGCGCGATCTAGTGATCGTCACGACTGTGATGGTCATCGTCATCGCGCAGCGGCAGCAGGAAGTGGTTGAACGCCCACTCCGCGACGCGCCGTCCCTGGGTTCGGGCGGCGGTGTCCGCGAACCGGAAGTGAATGCCGAGAAATACGCGCGCATCCACCACATCGTCCGCCGCAGCCGAGAAGCGGGCGTAGGCGCGCGTCTTCCTGACGGCGAGCGGCGCGTTGCTGGTGACGCTCCAGGTGAACTTGTCCCTGCCGAAGTACAGCGAGAGCGTTCGCGTCACCGCGCCCGTGAGATTGTTCGCGCCCGAGGTGTAGTCCGGGTAGTTCGGCGTGTTGATCAGGGGCTGCCAGGCGGCATCAGGCTCGGTGCCGGGATTCCCGTCACTGGCGGCTTCGCGAATCGCGGTCAGCGGACGCCAGAAATTGTGGAACACTTTGCTGTCCCATGAAGTGATGAAGGCATCGGCCATCGCCATGTTGGCGAGTGCGAACAGTCGGGCGCTGTCACCCGTCCGGCGCAGGTGGTTGATGGCGATGGCGCGAAGGGCGCGATTCCATTGCGCCAGGAAATTATCGGAATAGAAATAGCCGATGTCCTTCTGCTCGGCCGTGCGTTCCGTGCTGCCGAAGGAACCCAGACGCTTCACCTCGTTGAAGTCTTTCGTATAGAGCCAGCTGTCGAGAGCGGGTGGTGGTTGCGCGCGAAAGCGCGTCGGGCCGGTCAGCGTGTACGGGTCCCGTGTGGCCACATAGGGTGCATGCATCGGTGCGCCGGACGGTGGCACCGGTGGATTGCCGATGAAGGATTCGGTCGGTCGCCATTCGCCGGGATCCGTGCCACCGATGAAGTCGGGAAGGGGTGGCACCGGAGCACTGCGTGTCGCGGCCAGTGGCAGGATCGCTGCGGCCGCTTGCTGGCCCACTGCGAGGCCGGGGTCGCTCCCCAGCCCATTGCTCGCGAGGTAGCTGAAGTAGAGAGTGTCGAGATTCGTCGCCTGTGCGGGATAGAGCCCGACGAGCACATCGTGTGCGGCTGCCGCTGCCGCCGCCTGGCGCGAACCTCTCGCGCCTTTCATTTCGAAATGGTAGGGCTCGAATCGTCGGTCGATCGCCTGCACGGCATCGTGCACTGCGATCTGCACGAGCGCGGAGTCGAGTACGCCTGTCGGACCCGGGCGTCCGGTCAGGATGGCGGTCTGGGCGATGTCGTTCCAGTCGGTGACGGCATCGGCGCTGGCCGGTCCCGTCCAGATCATCAACCCGCAGGCAGCGAGGCCCGCGAGCTTGCGCAAAGTTTTCATGAGTGTTTTCTCCGAGGACGTGATCCGCGCGCCGTCAGGACGCGCGGCAAGCATTTGCGGTACTTCGGCCAATGAGTGTTCGAATATCATCGGCGGGAAGCGTGGCCAGCGGCGCCTTCCGCGACAAGATCAGAATCTGGACCGGCGTGCGGCGTTTCTGCTCTTGCAGCGACGAGACGCAGGTGCAGATTCTGGACTTGTGGTCGCGATCGAGGCTGGCAGGCTGCTGCAAGCCTCGCGCCCAGAGCGATCCGTTTCTCGATTCGCGAACGGAGGTCGAAGCGCATGAAGACGTCAGCCGCGCCAATCGCGCCAATCGCGCCGACCGCGCCAACCGCGCCAACCGTACCTGCTGTGCCGACCGCGCTGTTGCTGCTCGCGGCCGCAGCTTGTCTGATCGGGGCTCGCGCGGCAGACGCGCAGTCGCCGCCGGCGACAAAGACGCGTGTCGTCTTGCTGGGCACAGGCACTCCGCCGGCCGACCCGGACCGATCCGGTCCCGCAACGGCGATCGTCGTCAACGACACGCCGTACCTCGTCGACTTTGGTGCGGGCGTCGTGCGCCGCGCGAAGCTGGCGGTCGCGGAACGAGGCATCACCGCGCTGGAACCGATCAGGCTTCGCGTGGTGTTCCTCACCCACCTGCACTCGGATCACACCGTCGGCTATCCGGATCTGATCCTGACGCCCTGGGTGCTCGGACGGAAAGTGCCTCTCGAGGTCTACGGGCCGCCCGGAATCAAGCATCTGACGGAGCACATCCAGGCGGCTTACCGCGCCGATGTCGAGGCGCGCTCCAGTCACTTTGCGGAGCAACTGTATTCGGTGGGAACCTTTCCCGGCGGACACGAGGTCAACGCGCACGAAGTCAAGCCGGGCATCGTCTACAAGGATGCCAACGTCACCGTCACCGCATTCGCCACCCCGCACGCGATGCCGAGCTTTGGCTATCGGTTCGATACGGCCGATCGCAGCATCGTGATTTCAGGCGACACGAATCCCACTCAGGCTGTGGCCGACGCCTGCAATGGCTGCGACGTGCTGATTCATGAAGTCCTTACCCACGACTGGCTCGCGAGGCGACCGGATTTTCATCGCTATGCAGCCCGCTACCACACGACGACCACGCAGCTCGCCGAGCTGGCATCACGCGCCAGGCCGCGCCTTCTCGTCCTGCATCACGCCTCGATCGCGTTGCGCCCCGCGGTCGACAATCAGCGCTCGCGACCGGAGGTGCTGCTGGACGAAATGATGGCGCGCTATTCCGGGCGCGTGGTCGTGGGCCGGGACCTCGACGTGTACTAGCGCTTTCGACCCGGGCGGGCGCGCATCAAGCCTGCCGAGCAGGACGAGGCGAGTTGCCGCCGCCGTCAGGCGCAGGTCCGCGCAAATCAGCTACTTACCGGGTAGGGCGCTGGCCGGCGACGCTGCCGCGTTGCCGGAGATCCGGGACAGCGCCGGGCCCGTGAGGCACACTGGCTATCCGGCGCGGCACACCACTGCGTCGAATAACACGGTCCGCCAGGGCCGAACACAAAAACGACGAAGGGGAACGTCATGCGCGTCGTTCTGCATTCACTCATCGGTATCGTCATCGCTATGGTCGCGGCGGGCTCCGTTCGCGGCGACGGTTTGCACGGGCATCCCAACGCCATCGAGATAGCGGGCCTGCATGCGCCGGCGGTCGTGCTGCGCGACGAGGACGGGATCCCGCACATCAACGCTTTCGACGAGCACGATGCGCTCTTCATGCAGGGATACCTGCAGGCGCAGGATCGGCTGTTTCAGATCGACGTCCTGCGACGCACGGCGAGCGGGACGCTGGCGGAGCTCGTGGGTCAGAGTGCGCTGCCTTCGGATGTCGAGCTGCGCACGATCGGCTTGCGGCGCGCCGCCGAGCGTTCGCTGGCGGCGTACTCAGCGCCGATGCGTGCTGGATTGCAGGCGTACGCCGACGGCGTCAATGCCTGGGTGCAACGCAATCCGTTGCCCGCGGAGTACGCGGCGCTCCAGCTCACCCGGTTCGATCCATGGACAGCACTCGATTCCGCGCTGATCGGCAAGGCGCTCGCGTTTCAGCTGTCGTTCGACCTCGATATCGACGCGACGCTGAATTATCTCCAGTACCAGGAGAAGCTGATCGCGCTCGATCCACAGCTCGGCTCGCAGCTCGCGGACGGACTGTTCTTCCTCGACGTGTTTCGCTCGGCGCCGTTCGATCCGGCGGCCAGTGTGCCCGACGCGAACGGTCCCGCACCGCGCCCGACGTCTCACGGCAAGGCGCAGAGCAAAGGCGTGACGATGGATCGGGCCACGGAAGAATGCCTGAGGCAGTACCGCGAGCGCATCGAGCAGGTGCCCTTCATGCGCCGCAGCTTGTCGCGGACTGAACGGCAGATCGGCAGCAACGAATGGGCGGTGGCGGGGCGGTTCACGCGCAACGGCCGGCCGCTGGTGGCGAACGATCCGCACCTGTCGCTCGACCTGCCGGCGAATTTCTACGACCTGCAGATCACCACGATCAAGGACGGCCTCGACGCCATCGGCAGCAGCGTGGCGGGCACGCCGTACATCGTGCTGGGACAGAACCGGTACGTGACCTGGGGAGAAACGACGACTGGCTTCGACGTGACGGACACCTACCAGGAGCAGGTGGTGCCGGATCCGAACTCGCCGAGTGGGCTGTCGACGCTCCATCAGGGGCAGATGGAGCCCGTGATTCCGGTTCCGATCACGTTCAGAGTCAACCTGCGCGATGGCGGCACTCCGGACACGCTCGTGCCGGTGCCTGCGGGCGGCGGAATTCCGCCGGTCGTACTCATCGTGCCGCGGCGGAACAACGGCCCGATCGTGCAGCTCGACCCGGCGACGGGCGTGGCCATCAGCGTGCAGTACGCCGGGTTCAGCGGCACCCGCGAGCTGGAAACCTTCCGCCTGCTGAATCGCGCGCGCAACCTGGCTGACTTCAAGGCCGCGCTCCAGTTCTTCGACGTCGGCTCGCAGAATTTCATCTACGGCGACATCCGCGGCAACATCGGTTACTTCACCACCGGCGAGGTGCCGCTGCGCGAGGATCTGCAGGCCGGCGGCATCAACGGTGCACCTCCCTGGTTCATCCGCAACGGTCAGGGCGGCAACGAATGGATACGCAAGACGAATCCGGCACCGGCTGACGGCACGGGCTACGAATCCCTGCCGTTCGCGGAGTTGCCGCAGGTCGTCAATCCGGCGAGCGGTTTCGTGGTCAACGCCAACAACGATCCCGCCGGCGTGACGCTCGACAACAATCCCGTCAATCAGCTGCGGCCGGGCGGCAGCGGCATCTACTATCTCGGTTACGCGTTTGACTTCGGCACGCGCGCCGGACGCATCACGCAGGTGTTGCGCCAGAAACTGGCGCGCGGACGCGTCGACCAGGACGACATGGCGGATCTGCAGGCCGACGTGACGCTCCTGGACGCTGCGGTGCTTGCGCCGTACGTGGTGCGTGCGTTCGCCAACGCGCGCAGCGCTCAGGCGCCGGCGGAGTTGCGCGCGCTCGCGGCCGACCCACGAATTGCCGAAGCCGTCGGGCGCCTCGCGGAGTGGAACTACACAGCACCGACCGGAGTGCAGACCGGATACGACGCGGCGGACCAGGACGGCTACTTGTTGTCACCGCGGCGTCGCGAGGTCGAGGCGAGCATTGCCGCCACGATCTACTCGGTGTGGCGCGGCCGGGCGATTGCGAACGGCGTCGATCGCACCCTGCAGGGTCTCGGCGTGCCGACACCCGGTTCGGGCGAAGCGATCAAGTCGCTGCGACATCTCGTCGAGCGCAATGGCGTCGGCTTCTCGACGATCGACTTCTTCGCCTGGGTGCCGCTGGCCGACGCGGCACAGCGGCGCGATTTCGTATTGCTGAAGAGCCTCGGCGATGCACTCGACTTGCTGGCGGGGCCTGCTTTCGCGCCGGCGTTTGCCGGCTCGACAGCGCAGGATGACTATCGTTGGGGCAGGCTCCACCGGATCACGTTCGACGGCATTCTCGGTGGCCCGTTCAGCATTCCCGGCGCGACGCCCGGTTTCCCAGCTTCGTTTGCGGACCTCCCCGGCCTTGCTGTCGATGGCGGCTTTGGCGTCGTGGATGCCTCTTCGCATTCCGCGCGTTCCGCCAGCGCCAGTGCGTTCACTTTCGGTTCCGGGCCCAATCGACGCTACGTTGGCAGCCCGCAGCACTGGCCCGGGTCGATCGAAGCTCAGTCGATCCTGCCGGGCGGCAACAGCGGCGTGCTGGGCCACGAGTTCTACGCGAACCAGCTCGGCCGCTGGCTGACGAACGATACCTATCCGTTCCGCCAGCAGCTCCATGAGGTCGTGCACGCGCTCGACAGCACGCAGGTATACCGGCCGGCGCGCGCCGGCGATTAGCCGGGGTCTACTGAACCGGCGCCTGGATGGTAATGCTCGAGTCGTATCGGAAACGCTGAACGAACGAACACGGAACGCCACCGCACAAGCCATCGAAGGACACTGCGACGGGCAATGTCGTGCGCTTGTCGATCGCGATGTCGATGCGGCCCTTGTTCTCGCCGGCTTCGCCGTACCACGCGATCAGGCCGCGGAAGGTTCGCTCCTTCCGCGGCGGGCCGCGCCTCGCGGGCGCCGGCACCTCGGCCAGCCCGCTGATGCGGTCCGCGAAAAACGCGGCAAGGTCGAACCTGGGTTGCGGCTTGCCCATGGACGGGTAGCGCTTCCAGCGCCCGTTCTTCAGGGTGTATTGCCGATCACGGATCGAGTAGAACTCGACGCGGTGGCCGCCGCTCGACGTGATCACTCCGTGCAGGCGATCGGGCAGCACTTGCTCGAAGACGTGCGTGCTTTGGGCAGTTCCGCGCCTGAACTGCAGTTCTGAGCCCTGACGCGTCGCCTTGCTCTGCGCGTCGAAAGCCGCAGCAACGAACTGCATCGCCGCGTCGTCGTCCGCGCGCGACGGATGAGCAACGCCGGTCGTCGCGAGGATCGCAAGGCTCACTGCTGTGGCCCGAAGCAATCGTCTATTCGTCATCCGGTCCTCCCCCTCCGTCGTCCGGCCGTTCCTCGCAGGGACAAGCTGGCGGTTTGTCGTCGCGAGGCCCGTGCTCGAGAACGGCCTGTCGCGTCGCCGGGCGAAGCGCGGGAAGCTCGTAGGCGCCGCTGGCACACCTGTCGGCGTGATTGCGCGGACGGAAGAGCAAGTCGACAGCCGATACGGGCGCGACCTGGCAGGTGGGGACGTGTCCCGCGTAAAGCGCTTCGCTGCCGAGCGCCGGCATGTAGATCGAATCGAGGTAGGGATCGAAGCTCGCCGCATCGGCGCAGTCGCCGGCACCGAACTGGACGTTGCCGGCGTGAAGGGCCGCGGTCGCGACGCCGCGGCAATTGCCTGAGGAGTTCTGCGAAAGGATCGTGTTGGCGACCTGGGCAGCGGTGCTGGCACCCGCGTCCATCACCACGCCCCAGCCGATGTTGTCGGCAATCGTCACGTTGTTGATCAGCGCGCGGGGCGTGTCGATCGCGCCGCTGGTGGCGGTGCTTTCGTTCTGTACGACGACCGAGTTGGCGATTGCCCATGCGGCGCCCGGTGCCGGGCTCGAGCCTCGCAGCGCGCCCCCGCGCGCACCGGCCCGATTTCCCCGGAACACACTGTGCGTGATTTCGAGCGAGCGCCCGCTCCAGGCGAGGGCGCCGCCGTCTCCGGCGGAAACATTCCCGGCAAAGATCCCGCCGCGAATCTTCATGCCGGTGCTGTTGGCGAGGTTCGCGTGAATGGCTCCGGCGAGCGCCCCGGAATTGTCGATGAAGTGATCGTGGGCGAGCTCGAAGGAGGCTGGCGGCAGGTTGCGATGCGCCCGGACTATCGAGGCCGGCAGACCCTGGGCCGCGGCTTGCTCCGCGAGGTCCACCAGGGTGATCGCGCCGCCACCCGCCTCGTGACGATTCTCCCGGAACGTACTGTTCTTGACCCTGACGATCCCCTGCACGTCCCGCGCCGAGCGCTGCCCGAGCTGGAGCGCGCCCCGGGGAGCGTTGCCGACGAACGTGCAATCGACGATCTCCACGAGCCCCTTGCTGTTCCCCACGTGAAGAGCGCCGCTGCGGTTGCGCTCGAACCGGCTGCCGACGACGCGGCCCACATCGATGTTCAGTGCACGATCGTTGCCGGCGAACACACTGCGCATCACCGTGCCGTGCCCGCCGATCGACAGGGCAGTCGTGTTGTTGAGAAAGCGGCTGTCCTCGATGCGCGCAGCACCCTGAACCACGACCGGCGTCTGGCTCGCATCGATCTGTACATCGGTGAGGTAGAGCTCGCGCACGTTGACGAGCGAAGGCGGCGCCTTGCCGATACCGGGAACGACGCTGCGGCCGCGCGTCAGCCGGATGTGGCGCAGCGTGAGCGGGCCGTTGCCGACCGAGAACATCGTCAGTTGCCGCGCGCCCGCATCCAGCGTCACGTTGTTGCCGCCATCGAGGATCGTGTACGGCGGCGGGCGATGCGCCCGCGTCACGGCGATGACGGTCTGCGGCGGGCACTGAAACGTGATCGTCCCGCCGCCCTGCACGGCGTCCGCGAGGCTCGTCTGCGGTCCCTGGTCGACATCGCCATCGCAAACGGTGACGACCGCGTCGGCGAAGCACGGCAGTGCGAGCGTCGCGAGGACCAGGCTGCAGACGATTGCGGGCGCACGTTTCATGTCACGGCACCCCGATCTGAGGCTGGTCCCAGTTCGTGAAATCGTAGACCAGCCGCTCCTGCCGCCAGGGGCAGGCGATCGTCGCGCGCAGGAAAGGCGTGCGTTGCAGGGTGATGATCTGGTCGGTGGGATCCTCGAAGCTGTTCGTTGCATCGTTCACCGGGCGGTCGACGCCGATCAGGCGCGCGACCTTGCCGGTGACTTCGAAATGCACGCGCTCCCCGGTCGTCATGCGATAAGTCTGTGTCCCCACCACCAGGCCCGCGGGGGCGGGTTCCGTGAACGCCGCGATGCGCCCGGCGATGAACGCGTCGAAACCCGGGTCGATGCCGGCCCGGGCATCGGGGGCGCCGACGATTTCCAGCACGTTCCGATGGCCGACGACGTAGAAGTGAGGTCCGGGCATCGTCGGGCAGGCCGCGGAGTTGACGAAGTAGGCGGGCTCTCCAGCGACCGATCGCTCGATCGTGCAGCCGAGGAACGCCTGGGACATGTACAGCGCGTATCCACAGATGAAATTCTTGTACAGGCAGGTATTGTCCGAGCGCTCGTGCCCGATGCCTTCGCCGTCGAAGTAGAAGAGATCCCTGAACTGCGAGCCGTGTCCGTCCGGCGCGCCCGTCGGGATGATCACGGTGGGCATCGCCACGCCGCGGTCGACGTCGTTCTGGAGCTCGTAAGCCTTCAGGGCCGCTTCAGTCTTGCGACCACCCATGCTGGTCGTGAACGCCGGAGTCGAATAGACCTGCTCGTGCGCGCCCTTCTCGCGATACGCCGACGGCGACGGACGGTCGATCGCGATGCTCATGATCGGCCGCGGCGGGTAGTACCGGCTGACTGCGGTGTTGACCATGGGCCCCGCTGCGTTCGCGTCGATGACTCCGCCAATGAACTGCACCTGCCCCGCGAACAGCAGCGCGCGCACGACCTCGTGGTCGGCGCCGCGAACGCCGTTGTAGAGAAACTGATTCTCCTTGTGCTCGCCGAAGCCGTCGGCGTCCGACAGGCGTCGGAACGGCACCACGCGCCGCCCGCGGTTGCTGGTCGCCGCGAATTTCGCCGCGGACAGGTCCAGCACCATGCGGCTGGCGTCGCGTAGCGCCGGGTCGTCGGCGAACTCGTGGAGATTCACCAGCGCCTCGAGGCTGTAGCGCGTGTACGGCCGCGCATTGTATTCGGCGAAGTCCTCCGCAAAGATGTTCTGCAGGGTCTTCAGCAGCCATTCGCGAATGGGGGCCTGGTATTCCCTGACGTCTTCGACTTCCGAGTGCTGTATCCAGACCAGGTCCCTGATGATGGCCTGGTTGATCAGGTAGCGTGAGGTCTCGATCATCAACCGGTGATTCTCGGTTTCGCGCATCTTGAGGTCGTACATCGGCATCGAGGCCGCATCCTCCCCGGAGATCAGGAAGTACGGGTAGGCACCTATGGCGCCGGCGCTGCCCAGCCCGCCCGCGATCAGTCGGCGCAGGAAGTCGAGCAGCCAGTCGAAGGGGTTGCTCAGGGTCTCGAGCACTTCGTAGTCCCACTCGTGCCGGTCCGCGTACTCCTCGGGCGTGCCGAGCTCGTCGCCGGCGGGCAGGTCGCAGTCGGCGGCCATCGAATAGACGTCGAGCCCGAGCGGGCCGCGCGCCGCGAGCAACTCTTTCCACATGTGCTCGATGGTTTCGGGTGCGAGGATGGCAGGCTGCGTATCGCGCGACATGTACAGGATGCGCACCAGCTCGCGCACGTTGACGTCGAAATCCCCCGAATGCAGCGCGAGCGGCGGGAAGCCAAAGAAGTCCAGGCAGGGGATGGGGGTGCCCATGACGGCGGTCTTGCGCATTCCGCGGATCGCCTCGTTGATCTGGCCGCGCATGCATTCGGGCGTCACCCGGAATTCGACCTGCACCCAGCTGTCCGTCTGTTCGATGTTCCCCACGGTGCAGCCGTGATACTCGTTCCACCCGGCGAGCACCTGCTCCTTGAATGCTTCAGTCGCCTGATCGGGCGCGCGCTCGTACGTGCGCGTGAACGTGCAGGGAATCGTCTGAGTGAAGCCGTCCTTCAGCCAGCCGATCTTGGCGATCAGGAGGGCGCCGAGGTTTTCCCCATCGCCGCCGTGCTCGCCGAGCCGTTGCGCGCGCAGGAGATTGGCGTAGTCGAACTCGCGCGCGCAGGCGTTGAACCTGATGACGGCGCGCTTGCGGACGTGGAAGTCGATTTCCGCAGCGAGCCCGGTCTGGGATGCCGGCGGAAACTGGATCCCCTGGGCGCTCGCGAAGTCACCGACGACCAGTGCGCCGAGCAGGGCGGCAGCTGCCAGGGTCCGGCACAGGTCTCGCAGTCCGGAAAATTGTGCCCGCGATTCGAAGCGGTGCAGCACTGTCATGGCGGTCACGCCCGGATTTGCCGGGCCCTCCGCAGTGATAAGACAGCACCATGCGGAGGAAACGGCCACGCTCGTGGCCGGCATGCCTCACTGGCCGGCAGGTTCAACTGGCCGGCATCACCTACGATCCGCCGCCAACGTCTCCCGTTCGATGGGTTCGCCGTGCAGGATGAGCTTGTCGATGCGATTCCAGGCTTCCACTGACGCGAGCGGATTGGCGTCGAGCAGCAGCAGGTTGGCGATCTTGCCGCGTTCGATCGTGCCGTAGTCCTTGTCCAGCCGCAGTTGCCGCGCGTTGTTGATCGTCGCGGCCGAGAAGATCGCTGCGAGCGGAATCCCGGCCTGCACCATCAGGCGCATTTCGCGATACGCGTCGTAGCCCGGCTGGTTGCCGTACGTGGGGGCCGAGGGCGTATCGCTGCCCAACAGCACCGGATGGCCCAGCTCGTAGAGGTATCGCAGCGCGCGCAGACCCTTGTCGGACGTGGCCCAATGCTCGTTCGCGGCCCGTATCTGCGCGAGGATCGCCGGTCCGTCCACGTTCGGACCGTACACCTCGCGCTTGAACCATTGCGCGGGCTCGGTGCGATACCAGGCGAGCAATCGCGGAGGCACCACCTTCACGTACATCGGATCGTTGAGGGTTTCGGGATCGAGCAACTCGGGGACACCGGGTAGCACGCGCAGGGTCGCCTGGTAGCCGATCTTCCGGTCGCGGACGTTGCGCAGATGTTCCGCGATTGCAGCGGGCATGCCCTGCTGGCCCTCGAGCTCGTTCCAGTTCCAGACGCCGTGCACGATCAGGTCGACGTTCTCGGCAACCGCGATACGTTGCATGTCCAGCGCGTTGGCATGGGCGGCGACGAACAAGCCCTGCTCGTGTGCAGCCGTACGCACGCGGCGCAGGGTTGCGGCGCTCATTACCGGCCAGTCGCTCCGTGGGCCAAACCCGTCTTCGAGGAAGACCTTGATGCAACGCGCGCCACTCGCGGCGATCTTTGCGACCACCGCTTCCGGCGTGTGTCCGGCCGGGTCGGCGCCGGGCGGAAGGGGATGCTCGCGAGCGTTGGCCGGCTCGAAGATATATTCGGGAAGCAGCTGGTGGCGCACGGCCTTATCGATGTACACCAGCGGATAGCCGTCGACCACGGGCGCCGCTCCGCACCGAAACGTGTCCGGGTGCAGCGGCTGCGCCGCGAACTCGGCGACCCGCTGCGGCATGTTGCTCGGGTCGAGCACCTGCGTCACACCGAAGTACAGATAGCTGCGCGGCTGCTGTGCAAAAAATTCCTTCTCCAGATTCGCAAGCGCGGGGTCGTTGCTCCCGAACGGAAGGCCAATGGCCTGAGAAACATGAACGTGGCCGTCGGTGATGCCGGGGGTCAGGAACTTCCCGGCGCCGTCCAGTCGTCGAGTGCCGGCCGGGGCATCGAGAGGACGATCGCTGATCGCGGCGATGCGGCCTTCGCGGATCAATACGTATCGATTGCCGAGCGGCTGGGCCTGCTCAGGTGACACCATCGTCACGTTCTCGATGAGCAGCGGATCGCTCGCAGCGGCCGCGTGCAGGGCCGGCGGGAGGAGGGCGATCAACCAGGCGAAGCTGCGGTACCAGGCGAAGCTGCGGTACCAGGCTAACCTGCGGCACCAGGCGAATCGGCGGGTTTCCATGCTCTGTCCTTCGAGCTGCACGGGCTGTCTAGGGTGTGCAACCTAACAGATACCGGCTGCCGCGCGCAGCTTGCGCTCGGGCGCGCTGAACGACGCGCGAACTGCAGGGGGCCGGTTCGCGCGTCATGCAGCGACAGGGTCCAGCGCGCTTCCTGACGAAGGTGAGCGCGTTTCGGGGGTTTCAGCCTCGCGCCTCGGCGTACCGGCCGAAGCGGTCGAGGATGCCCTGCCATCCGGCTCGCTGAACCTCGGGCGGATTCTCCGTCTCGCCGTCGAACGCCACCTTCACGACGACGTCGCCGGCGCGCTCGATGAACTCCACCTTCACCTCGCGGCCGTCCGTCATGCGGTATTCGATGAGCTTGTGGGGCACGATGCGCGTATACGTCCCCTCGAAGTCGAAGCCCGCGCTGCCGTCCTTTGCCTCCATGCGCGACAGGAACTTGCCGCCTTCGCGCAGATCGACGGTGCTGCGAGTGGTGTGCCAGTCGTCCTGGGCGGTGTTCCACTGCCTGATGTCTTCGGGGTTGTTCCAGGCGCTCCAAACCGTGTGCAGCCTGGCTTTGACGGGCGTTTCGATGTTGATCTTCATGGGTGTTTCCTCAGGGGTTTTGGAACCTGTCAATCTGCGTCCGGTACCTTCTCGATCGAGTCGTACACCTGCTTCCCGTGCTGCCGCGCGAGAGCGACCATCTCATCCGCGCCGGCCGACGGTCCGCCGATGCGCAGGCACGCATCGCACTTCGCGATCAGTCGTCGCGCAATCGGGTGAAAGATCTCGTTGAATATCGGATCGCCGGTGCGCACCGAGCCGGCGTGCTCGATGAGCGGCAGCGCGTACCACTCACCCAGCACCGGCAGATGCCCGGCGCGAAACAGGCGCAGTGCCGCGTCGGTCATGGCAGCGACGTTGCTCGCAATCAGCGCGGGATCATCGTTCGTGCCGGAGCGATAGGGACCGGCGACCAGGATCATTTGTGCGTTCATGTTCCGCTCATCCCGAAACGATCCTGCAGCACGCAGGTGCTCACGAGCAGCAGCATCGCCCCGTCGCAAGCGCCGCGTTCCTGTTCGGGCAGCTCGGCAACGCGGCGGATGAAGGCCCGGGCGCGTTGCGGATCGAAGAAGGGTTGCGCCTGGAGAGCCCGGGATTGCAGCACGTCCTGATAGAACTCCGTGAGCGCATCGCCGCCTCTGCGCGCCGGCGGCGACATGAACGGCAGCTTCTGGCGATCGTAGATTTCCGGCAGCACGCAGTCGCGCACCGCTTCACGCAGGACATGCTTTTCGCGCAAGCCGCGGATCTTGTGGCGTACCGGCAGCTGTGCGGCGTACTCGGCAACGTGGTGGTCGAGCAGCGCCACGCGCCCCTCGATCGAATGCGCCATCTCCATGCGATCGCCAAGATTGGTCAGCACGTAGTGCGGCAGATGCGTGCGCCCCCACAGGTACAACGACTGGTTCACCGGATCGCGTTCGTCGAGGCGACCGCGGATGTCGATGGAGTCGAGGAGCTCCGCGTACGCACCGGCGGCGACCTGCTGCTCGCGATAGTCGTCGTTGAACAGAGGATGAATCCGTGCGGCAAGCGTCGAGAACGACTCGAGGTATGAGGGCGCCCAACCCAGTCGCCGCTCGAGCATGTCGAGGCCGGGCGCGGTCTCGCCCGCCGGACTGAGCAGCCCGCGCGATGTCGGGTTCGCGGCCGTCAAATCGCTGAGCAGTTGCGCCGTCGTCGTCGATCCCCGGTCGTCTGCGCCCTGCAGAATCAGGTCGCGGCGAAAATGCGGATAGCCCGCCAGCATTTCGTCGGCGCCTTCGCCGGTCAGCACGACCTTGATGCCCGCGTCGCGCACGGCACGCGACAGCAGGAACTTCGCCACGCCGTGGCCGTTCAACATCGGCGTTTCCGCGTGCCACAAGGCATCGCTGAACGCGTCGGCCAGGTGCCGCGGCGTGACCGGCACCGGCGCGAACGCCGCGCCGGTAAAGGCCGCGGTTTGCCGGGCGAGATTGCCCTCGTCGTACAGTGCATCCTCGAAGCAGACCGTGAACGCGCGAATCGGCCGCGACAGCTTGCGCTGCGCGATGCCCAGCACCGCGCTCGAGTCGATTCCGCCGCTCAGGTAGGCGGCGACCTCGACGTCCGCCACCAGGCGTTGCGAAACGGCGTCGTCGAAGACTGCGCGAAAGCCCTCAACCACCTCTTCATCGCTGCGGCGATCGTTCGCGAGGGTCTCGCGAGTCGGATAGTTCATGTCCCAGTAGGATCGTATGTCCACGCGACCCTCGCGTGCGATGGCGATGCAACCGGGCGGCACGGCGAAGACTCCGGCGAACAGCGTGCGATGCGGGGCACGCGCCTGATGGCACTCGCTGAAGAACGCGTCGCGGTCCCAGCGCGGCTGGAGGCCAAGCGCCACCAGCGCCTTGATCTCGGACGCGAAGTACACGTTGCGGCCGCGGACGGTGTAGAACAGCGGCTTGATGCCGAACCGGTCGCGAATGCCGATCAGGCAGCGACGGCGCTCATCGGCGATCACGATTGCGAATTCGCCGCGCAGCTGATGCACGCACTCGACACCCTGCCGCTCGTACAGGTGCAGGGCGATCTCGCTGTCACTGTCGGTCGCGAAGCGCGCTCCGTCCGCGCACAGGGATTCGCGAATGGCGCGGTAGCCGTAGAATTCGCCGTTCACCACGCAATGGACGTCGCGGCGCTCGTTGACGAGCGGCTGATCGCCGTTGGTGAGGCCGATGATGCTGAGCCGCGCGTGGCCGAGGGCCATGCGCCCGTCGGGCGCCGACCACAGCCCGGCACGATCGGGACCGCGATGACCGATCGCGTGCACTGCGGCTGCGAGCCTGCCCCGCGCGATGGGCTCATCTCCGTGCAGAGCCCCCACTATGCCGCACATCGATCAACTCCCTCGGGCATCAAGCGGGACGCCGCGCCGGCGGCATGTGACGATTGAAGAGCAGCATCGCAAGCGTCGTCATGGCGAGCACAGCGGAGATGCCGGTGAAGAAGGGAATGACCCCGTTGCCGATGGCAAGCGCGGCGGCTCCCGCGAACGAGCTGACGATCCCGCCGAGGCGGCCAACCCCGAGGGCTGCGCCGACACCGCTTGCCCGACACGCGGTCGGGTATGCATAGGCGGCCACCGCATAGAGACCCACTTGCACGCTCAGTACCGCCAGTCCGGTCACGAACATCAGTGACAGGACCAGGACCAGGGGCGTGCTCGCGTCAGCGGCACTGATGATGCCGGCCAGCGCAAACGTCACGGCGACCGCGCACAGGCCAAACGCGAGCAACGCGGGTTTCGAGCCGTAGCGCGTCATGGCGCTCGCGATGATCACGGCACCGACGACGCCGCCGAGATTCAACGCCAGGGCTCCGCGTATCGCTGCCGTCGTCGGCAGGCCGACATCGCTCAGCAGCGTCGGCAGCCAGTTGAAGAAGGAGTACACGCACAGGAGGCTCGTGAAATATGCGATCCAGAGGAGGAGCGTGTTGCGCCGATAGGTGGGCGCAAGAACTGCGCTCAGGCCTTCGTCACGCGTGCCGGTGGCATTCTCCGCAACGAATCGGTCCGTCGCCCTGAATCGGTCGGTGCCTGCAAGCCGGTTCAACATGCTCGCCAGCTCGGCGGCGCGGGCCGGGCGACGAGCCAGGAAGCGCGGGGATTCCGGCATCAGCAGCCACATCATGACGGCGAGTGCCGCTGGCAACAGCGCGCCCACGACAAACACCGCCTGCCAACCGAAGGTGGGCAGCAACCGGGCAGCGATTTCGGCGCCCAACACTCCGCCGATGGGAACGCCGACGACCGTGATCGAGACGGCCATGTTCCGTGCGCGAACCGGCGCAAACTCCATCATCAGCGCGGTCGCGCTCGGAATGCTGCCGCCGATGCCCAGGCCCATCAGCAGGCGATAGACGCTCAGCTCGCCGGGACCGTCCGCGAAAGCGCAGGCCAGTGAGGCCAGCGCCACGATCGACAGCGACCCGACGATCGCTCCGCGGCGCCCGATGCGATCGCCCAGCGGTCCGAGCAGAATCGAGCCGAGGATCATGCCGATCAATCCGGCCGCGAGCACGGGACTGAACGCCGGGCGGGTGACGTTCCATTGCTCGAGCAGCGCAGGCGCGACGAATGCCACGGATTGCAGGTCGAAGCCGTCGAACACGAACGTCAGGACGGTGAAGGCCGAGACGACGGACGGCAGCCCGCGGAAGGAGGAGCGATCGACGACGTCGGTGACGTGAACGGCAGGAGCATCGCCGGCCGTGATCGTCGCTTGGGTCATCGAGCTTTCTCCTCCATGTGAAAAGGCAAAGCCGGCTCGGCGCGCGAGCGACGTACATTACCGGCCGCACGCCGTGAACTTTGTATCGGAAGTGTCAAAGCTTTGTTAGAGCTGCTCAACAGACGCGCAGGCGGGCGCGTTTGCGACAAGAAGCGCGCCTGGCACGCCCGCACTTCTTACAAATTCCTGCCCGCGCGGGGATTTGCGCTACGCTGGATCGCCGCTCTCGTGGGGGATTTCAATGCTGGGAGATTCATCGCTGATGGCCTTCGCGGCCACCCGATTGCCGGAACGGGCGGCGAGTTTCTACCGCGACGTGCTCGGCCTGCGCGTGACCGAGGACAATCCCTTCGCAATCGTCATCGATGCGAACGGTACGATGCTCCGGATCCAGAAGGTTCGCGAACACACACCCGCGCAACACACCACGCTCGGGTGGAAGGTGAGCGACATCGGCGCCAAGGTCGATGAGCTGGCCGCCAGGGGAGTGCGCTTCGAGCGCTTCGAAGGACTTGCGCAGGACGCGCGCGGCGTCTGGCGTACCCCGGACGGCGCCCAGATCGCGTGGTTCAAGGATCCGGACGGCAACACGTTGTCACTGACACAGTGGCCGAGTTCCTGATCTCGAGCCCCTGATCTCGAGCCCTCGCAGCCTGCTGACCCATGAATTTGCCCTTGCCTGAGTTGCAAGCTGGCCGTCCGCGGGAGAAACCGGCCGGCGGCGCGTATTATCCAGTGGCATGAGCGCGGGGGATCGCGACGCCAACGAACCAGCCGACGTCAGTGCCCTGGCCGACGAGCTCCTGCCCTTGTTCTACGACGAGTTGCGGCGCATCGGCCGCCGCGAACGCAGGCGCGTCGGCGCCGGCGCGACGTTGCAGACCACCGCGCTGGTGAACGAGGCCTATCTCAAGCTGCGCCATCTGAAGGGTTGGACGGATGATCGCCACTTCCTGGGCGCCGCGGCGCTCGCGATGCGACACGCGCTCATCAATCATGCCAAGGCGCAGGTAGCGCAGAAACGCGGCGGCGGAGCTGCGCATTTCCCCCTCGCGGAGGCGGGCGAGCTGGGGATCGACAGCGATGAGCAATTGATCGCCCTGAACGATGCGCTCGAAGAGCTCGCGCAGCACTCGCCACGGCACGCCCGGGTGATCGAGTGCCGCTACTTCGCCGGGTATAGCGAAGTGGAAACGGCGCGCGTGCTCGGGATTTCCGAGCGCACCGTGCGCCGCGAATGGGCGCTTGCCCGGGCCTGGCTCTTCCGGCAGCTCGCACAATCGAAATGATCAGGCGAGATCCGCCCCGCGGGTGGACTCCTGCCCACACGCCTGCACACGATGGCCGGTCCTCGTCGCGACTGCTGTTCTGAGAGGCAGATCCACTCGCGCCGAGGAGATGCCGATGAGGTACCCGCACGCCCGAAATGCGGCAGGTTCGGCAACGACGACACTGGCGGCGGCCTTGCTGTTGCTGGCCGCTTGCGCAGAGGACGCTGACGAGGCCCCGGCGCAGACGGTTTCCGACTCGGTACTTTTCATGGCCTGCGCGGAATCCAGGGGCTCGCTGCTCGATCTCGATGCAATGCTGAGCGGCAGCAAGCCGGTCAATACCAGTTCGCTGGAGCACGGGGCCGGCATGCTGGGGCGTCTCGCCGACCGCGTTTCGGCAACCGGCAAGCTGCGCACCAACCTCGCGCGCTGGAACGCGGCTTTGACCGCGTGGCGCGATCAGTTGCGAGCCATCGAGCCGCGGATCGAAGGCGGCCGCTTCGTCGAACCCGATACCTCGGCGCTCGATCGGGCCTTGCTTCAGGAACTGCGCGACGTCGGCAAGCCGCTCGCTGACTGGGTCAGCGAGACGTGCGAAGGAGTGCAGCTGTAGTCAGAGGTCCAGCGCCCGAAGGGCGGCTTCGGCCTCTGCGATCGAAGGGGCGGACGGATCGTCGTAGCGACGTCGCGCTTCCAGTGCACGCGTGGCCCATACGCGCGCGGCTTCGCGGTCTCCGGAGCGGCGCAGCACTTCACTGTGAACGAGCCACAGGTACGGCCCCATCCGCACGTCGCGAAATCCCGTCACCCGCTCGAAGAGATCGACCGCAGCATTGCTGGCAATGCGTGCCGTGGCGAGATCCGCTCGCGTGAGTGCAACGCGCGCGCTGCCACCATGGGCGAGCGCGATGTGCGAGAGCCGGCGGCCTCGCGCCTGCCGGATGACCTCGTCGAATTGCGCCGCGGCGCCGGCAACGTCGCCCTGGGTGAGGAGGAAGCGTCCCCAGCGTTCGCGACTCGCCAGCACGGTCTGAAATTCCGGCGGGGACAGGGCCGTTCTCTTCTCCAGCGCAGCCAGAAGCATCGCGCGTGCCTCCTCGAGGCGACCGGCGCGGTCGTAGGCGTCACCCAGCGTAGCCCGCAAGCGCGGCAACTCGTAGTCGTAGGCGACGGTGCCCCGGTAGAACTGCTCGGCCTGTTCGAGGAATGGCAGCGCCTCCCGCGCGCGACCTTCGGCTGCCAGGCACGATGCATACCACTCGCGCGCTTCGAACGCATCGTGGTGCTTCGAGTCGGCGGGAATGCTCTTCAGCAAGGCGCCGAACAGCGCATGCGCACGCTCGCGGTTGCCACCGAGATGCGCTGCGCGGGCGCGATGCGCGGCCGGAATCCAGTGCTTGTTGTGAGACTCGCCGTAGGTACGGCGAATGATCTCCTCGGCACGAGCGTAGGCCTGATCCGCCGCCTCGAAGTCGCCGAGGTTGTGCGTGAGCTGACCCAGGTTTCCGTAGATCGTCGCGAGCTCGGCGTCGTTGCGGCCCTTGACCGAGCTGCCGACCGCAATCGATTCCTCCAGGTACCGCCGGGCGGGCACGTAGTCCATGTGGTTCTGGTAGGTCGTGCCGAGATCCGCCAGGGCAGTGACGCGCTCAGGGTGGTCCGGCGCGATCTGCGCGAACAGGTCGGCAGCGGTGCGCAGCGCAGCGCGCTGCTCATCGAGTCGCGATGAATCGGGGAACAACGCCTGGCCGCGGGCCAGCCACCAGCTCGCCCGCAAGGCCGAGCGATCGAGCCCGGCGCGCCGGATCATCGGGTCGAGCTCGTCGAGCAGCCGCAGGGCGCGCGCATGCTGGTACTGATTCGTGGCGTGAACCGCTTCACTCAGCCGGGCGGCGAGCACGAGCGGATGACTCTCGCCGTGGTGCTCGCGAGCCATGGCCAGGTAACGGCGGTGCAGGTCCTGGTAGCGCTCGCTCTCGCCGAGCTCGCGATAAATCTCGCTGGCGACGCCGAGCAGCTCGATCTGCGTCGCCGGATCTGCAGCGAAATCCTGATCGATCCTCGCTACGCTGGCGTCGAGAAGCTCGCGCGCCGTCACCTGTCCGCGGGGCCGGTCCTGCGCGATACGAGGATCGCTGGCCTTGAACACGTTGATCAGGAAGTCCCGCGTCACGGTCGCGCGCGCCGCTTCACGTTCCGCGCGCTCCGTTTCGCGCCCGGCCCGTTGCGCCTGCCAGGTCGTCGTTGCGATCCCGGCGGTGAGCACGATGATGATCGAGGCGACCGAGGCGACCGCCCACCGGTGCCGGCGCACGAAGCGCCCGAATACGTAGAGCTGCGCGTCGCCGCGTGCCGAGACTGTTTCGCCACGGCGGCTGCGTTCGATGTCGCGCGTCAAGCCCTCGACGGTTGCGAAGCGGTGCGCGGGCTCGCGCCGCAGGCACTTGGCGACGATGGCATCGAAATCGCCCTCGAGGGAGCGCGGGGAGATCGGCCGCTCGTTCGTCTGGGCCGCCAGCTCGCTTACGCGCGGCGCCGCGCGCTCGAGCAGCGTATGCAGCGCACGCGCGAATGGTTGGCCCTCGATCGCCCAGGGCCTGCGTCCGGACAGGAGCTCGAACAGCATCACCCCGAGTCCATGAACGTCCGTCGCCGTCGTGACCGGTTCGCCCGCGAGCTGCTCGGGGGCGGCGTAGTCCGGGGTCAGCAATGCCATGGTCGCGCTCGATTCGGCGTCGACCCGGCCCGCCCCGCCGCCTGCGATCGCCAGGTCGAGCGGCTTGGCAATTCCGAAGTCGAGCAGACGCGCGCGGCCGTCACCGTCGACCAGAACGTTGGCGGGCTTGAGATCGCGATGCACGATGAGGTGGCGGTGTGCGTACGCCACTGCGTCGCAGACCTGCAGGAACAATGCGAGGCGCTGGGCGAGGCCGGCCCCGACGGCGTCGCAGTATTCCGTGATCGGCTGCCCGCCGATGTATTCCATCACGAAGAAGGGACGACCGTCCGGCGCCACACCGCCGTCGAGCAGGCGGGCGATCCCCGGGTGGTCGAGGCGCGCGAGGAGCTGCCGCTCGGCGTTGAAGCGCTCGAGCTGCGCGACCGCTTCGCGGCGCATCACCTTGATTGCGACTCGCTGCGCGAAATCTCCGGCCGCGCGCTCGGCGTCGTAGACCTCGCCCATTCCGCCACGGCCGATGAGACGCGTGACTCGCCAGTGTCCCAACGGCGTGCCGGGAGTGAGCAGGTCGCCCGTGGCAGGGCTCGCGGTGCCGGTGATCGAGAGCTGATGGAGAAACGTTCCGGAAGCGTCGCTGGCCCGCAGCAGGCTTGCGAGCTCGCTGCGCAGCCGCGGATCGCCCTCGCATTCCCGATCGAGAAAGGCGGCGCGAGATGCACCAGGTATCGCCGAAGCTGCTTCGAAGAGCTCCGCGAGCCGCGTCCAGTTGATGTCCACCGCGATCTCTCTGTGTCGCTTGGACCGGAATCATGCGCCGGCCGCGTGCGAATGCAACCCGCCGTGCTGCCTGGCCGGTTCTCCTGCGCCATCCTGTTACCCGGACAAGAAGGAGCGGTGCGACCCCCAGGCGTTCGTGTATCGAACCAAGCCTCCGGGGCCATCTCCGGCTGCTCCATCATTCATCTATCGTTCTTCATATATGCAGGCCGGACGCCGATACGCGCCGCCCGACGGAAACCTGCTAGCCTGCGGCCTCCAGATCGCAATGCCGGCTCAGCAATCTCACACGGATTGAACCTGACCATGCCGCTGAACGTCAGCAAGCACCCCCTCGTCGCCCACAAGCTCTCCATCCTCCGCGACCGGCGCACCGAGCCGAAGAAGTTCCGCGAGCTCGTGCGCGAGCTGACGTGGCTGCTCGGCTACGAATCGATGGCCGATCTCGCCACGCGCACGCTGAAGGTCGAGACACCGCTGGCGACGATCGACGCCGCCTGCCTCGAACCGCGCGTGGGGCTGATCCCGATCCTGCGCGCCGGCCTCGGCATGGTCGACGCCATGCTCGAGCTGCTCCCGACCGCCGAGGTCTGGCACATCGGCCTCTACCGCGACGAGCGGACGCTGAAGCCGGTGGAGTACTACAACAAGTTGCCCGACGCCGCGACCGTGCAGGTCTGCCTCGTGCTCGACACGATGCTCGCGACCGGCGGCTCGGCCGCGGCCACGGTCGACATCCTCAAGAAGTGGGGCGCCGCGCGCATCAAGCAGGTCTCGCTGATTGCTTCGCCCGAAGGTGTCGCGACGCTGAGCCGCGCCCACCCGGACGTCGACATCCACGTCGCCGCGCTCGACTCGCACCTCAACGAGCGCGGTTACATCGTGCCGGGCCTGGGGGATGCCGGCGATCGGCAGTTCGGAACGTTTGCCGGTCCGTCGTCGGGGCCGGGTGGCCCTGACGATGAGACGGCGGAGGTCGTACGTGGCCTGCAGCGCCGGCTGGACGATCGCTCTTCCTGACGCGACGACGGGGCGCGCGCAACGATGCCGATGCGAGCCGATGTCCGCGCACGTTTGAGTGCGCTGTATCGCGACGCGCCGCGTGACGTCTACTTCGACGCCGTGCGTGCGGCTACCGCGGAGTACTACCTCGCGGATCCGTCGAACCCCTACCGGCAATCCGGACGAAGCAGCGGCCCGGAACGGTGGCGAGAGACGCGCCATTGCATTCTGCAGGCAGTCCACCGCGACGGAGATTTCCTCGACGTCGGTTGTGCCAACGGTCTCCTGCTCGAAAGTCTCATGGTCTGGGCAGCGGAGGCCGGCTTCTCGCTACGCCCGCACGGCATCGATTTCGTGCCCGGGCTGATCGAGCTTGCACGCCGCAGATTGCCGCAGCATGCCGGTTCGTTCGAGGTGGCAAATGCCTTCTACTGGACACCGACCCGCCAATACGATTTCGTCCGCACCAGCCTCGAGCACGTTCAACAAAGGGATTGGCCGCGGTTCATTGCGTCTCAATACGCTGCCGTGCGCGAGGGTGGCCGGCTCATCGCCTGCCACTATTGCAGTCCGGACAACCCGGACGATGCCCCTGTCGACGTGCGCGCCGTTCTGACCGGATTCGGCTACACCGTCGTCGGCGTCGTGGAGATTCCGGGGACGACCGTAGCGTGGTGCGAGCGTTGATCTGCGCGCTGGCGGCTGCGCGCCGGCGAGGGGCGAGACCGTGTGGTCCGCGCCCCGCGCCGACGTCGATTTCAGCGGGCGATTCCGCGGGCTTGCGCCGCTAGCGAACCGTGTCGCTGGGGAGTGGCGGCGTGCTGGCCGGCGGCACGCGATGCTTCGTCGCCTGTTCGAACGCGTACGCGAGCGCGATCAGCTTCGGCTCCGAGAACGCTGGGCCGGAGAACGTCACGTCCGACGGGAACGGAACAGCGATCGGCGGATCGGCGGGCGTCAGCGTCGACAGCGCGTTGAAGCCGCCGGGCACCGCGACGCTCGGGTAGCCCGCCTTCGCCGGCACGTTTGCCAGCGCGTTGCCGAGATGGATGACGGCGTCGAAATCGTCGGCGGTGCGCGGCATTCCATCCGGGCCGTTGAATACGCCGTCGAGCGCGAGCTTCGAGCGCCGCAGATCCTCGGCGCGATCGGCCAGGTAGCGTGCGGTGTCGGCGCTGCCGGCCGATACGTCGAGCGCCTCAGCGCCGATCGCGATCGCCTGTCCGTACTTCATCGGCGGACTGAACGCGTCGTTGAACGCAATGATCTGCGCGAGCGTGCCCGAAGCTGCCGCCGGCGTTACCGCGAGATACGCGTTGAGGTCGCGCTTGAATCCGTACAGGAGCACGGTCGAGCAGCTGAGGTCGGTCGGTGCCGGCCGCACGATGCAGGTGCCGAGCTGCGGCATCCCGATGCGCTGGTCGTAGGTCTGGATCAGCTCGACGAACGCGCCCTGCGCGCGCATCACCGCGATCGCGGCTTCCATCAGCGCGGTGCGGTTGGCGGGGAAGGGCGGCACCGCCAGGCGGGCGCCGCGCAGCGCACGCTTGTTCAGGAAGCGCGTGTAGTTGCTGAAGCAGTTGCCCGGCGTGAGGCAGGCCTCCGTGGCCGGATCGTTGGGATCGTAGCCGGCAATGACGCCGAGCACGATCGCAGCGTCGGTCACCGTCCGGGTGAGCGGTCCGGCAGTGTCCTGGTCCGCAGTGATCGGAATGATTCCGTCGCGGCTGACCAGTCCGACGGTCGGCTTGATGCCGACGACGCCGTTCGCGCTCGCCGGGCTGAGGATCGATCCCGAAGTCTCAGTGCCGATCGCGACGGCGACCAGATTGCCGTTCACACCGATGCCCGGACCGGAGCTCGATCCGCCAGTCTGCAGCACCGGCCGCCCATCGTTGTTCGGTGGCGTGGTGCGCGGGTCGACGCGCGGATCGTAGGGATTGAAGCCGAAGCCACCGAGCGAGCTGTAACCGGTGGGCATACCGAGCCCGATGAAGTTCGCGTACTCGGTGAGCGTGCCCTTGCCCAGGATGACGGCGCCCGCGTCGCGCAGTTTCTTCGTGATGAAGGCGTCGTCGGGCGGGAGCGATCCGGCGAGCGCGACGCTGCCGGCCGTGGTCGGCATGTCCGCCGTGTCGACGTTGTTCTTGAGCAGCACCGGCACGCCGAAGAGCGGCATCCCGTGGTGTCCGCCGCGATGGCGCAGCGCGTCGAGCTGGCGCGCCTCGCGCACCGCGTTCGCGTTGACGTGCTCGTAGGCGTTGATGCCCGGACCCGCGTCGTCGTACGCCTCGATGCGCTTGAGGTACATCTTCGTGAGGCGCTCGGCGCTGAGCTTGTGCGAGGTCAGCGCCGCGCTGATCTGCGGAATGGTGGCTTCCACCAGTTGGAAGCGCACGCGCCCGTTGTCGTTGTCGTGGTGATTGGCGCGTTCGTGGCCGTCGTTGCCGCCGGCGATCGCCGGCGCACCGGCCATGACAATAGCAGCGGTCGCTGCAAGCGCGAGGAATGGTCGCTTCATGTGGCTGTCTCCAGGTCAGAGCAGGGCGAGAAAGGCGCGCGCGGAGGGGGCGAGATGATCCGCCCCGCGTTGTGGCCGGTCAATACGTCGGGAGTGCTGACGACGTCGAGACGGGTGGCGCGGACGCGCGGGCGGAGCCGCAAACGCGAAACCCAATGACTCCGGCAGTCTGTAGCCTCCGGGTGTAATTGTTGCCGGCGGCTGCGTCATCGAGACATTGCCGCAAGTTGCCTGCGACTCCTCACGAAACTCTGACGATGGGGCGGGCCACGGCCCGTCTCCCCCGGCCGATCCCCGCCGGGGGTCGCGTCACGATCCGGCCCAGGGCGCGCAATGATTGCCTGGCGCCGCAGGGGAACGAGCCGGCGTTCGCGATCGCGCAACTCGTCGTCGCGGCGCTGTTCTTCGCGTTCGGCTGGCGCGCGGTGCAGCGCTTTCACCCCGCGCCCACGAGTGCGCCGGTCACCGCGCGAGCGATGCCGTCGTAGCCGGCTGACCTCGAGAGCTCAACTACTCGCGCGGGATTGCATCGCGCGCCGAACCGGGCTCGTTCGGCGGCCGTTTCAGGGCGTCGAAACCCGTGTACTGCCACGGCCTCACCGCAAGCACGAAGGCTGCGCCGTGCCTCTGCGGCAATGGAACGCGCGCATCGCGCTCCGACAGCTCCACGCATTCGCGCAGCGTCTGGCGCAGGGCGCGCTTGATCTGAGCGAGCGCCGCATCCGACAGGATCGCTCCCTGGAAGCAGAGGTCGGAGCGGTCGTCCGAGAATTCCGAGGTGAAGAATTCCCGCAGCAGCTTGTCGTGAACGTAGCGCTGCATCGGACCGCCGGGATTCCACGACACGTAGCGGTTGATGCGCAGGCGCGTGCGGTTGCCGGGCTGCAGCTCGATGATCTTCAGCTTGTCGAGCCGCAGCAGGTACCGGTACGCCTCGCGCTCGCTGTACGTGTATGCCTTCACGATGTCTTCGAGCCGCCACTTGTTGAGCAGCAACCAGGCGATCAGGAACAGACGCGGATCGGAAACGATCTCGCGCTCCTGGGCGATGGTGAGGCGGATGACCGGGTTGCTGCGCTCGCGCAGCTGCTCGATGAGATCCGTGAATTCGAGCCCCGCGAGCTCGCAGATCGCGTCGACGCGCTCGAGCGAGAAGTCGGCGGTCGAGAACAGCCGCTTCACGCTCGCGTGGCTCAGGTTCAGGCGCTGTGCGACGCGCGCGTAACTGATTCCCCGTTCCTTCAGAACCCGTTTCAGCTCGCTGACGATGGCGATGCGCTGGGCCATGGCTCCCCTCCGCGTGGTGCAGCAGCAAAGTAGCACGTTGCGCGACTCGCAGGCACGCACCGGGTGATTCGGTCGACCGCCGTTGCAGGAGCGAGTGGGATGAGCGGCCTTGCGGTGTTCCGGGCGCGTCGGCGACAATTGCGCCGTGTGACCGTGCAGCAGGACGCGTCATTCGCACGGTATCGCGATCAACGTCCACTTCCGAAACGCGCACCGCCGCTGCGTGCCTTGCAACGTTTGAATCATTCGCCATGAACGACAGCGCGCCACGTGGTTCCCAGCCGCCGACGAACGGATCGAGCGCAGCCTCGCTGCCAGCGATCCGCGCCCGCGGTCTCGTCAAGCATTTCGGCGAGGTTCGTGCGGTGGATGGCATCGACCTGGAGGTTCCGCGCGGGATGATTTTCGCCGTGCTCGGACCCAATGGCGCCGGCAAGACCACGTTGATGCGCATGCTCGCGACGCTCGCCCGGCCGGATGCCGGCACGGCGAGCGTGATGGGACACGATCTCCTCGAGGCGCCGCAGGACGTGCGTGGCGCAATCTCGATGACCGGCCAGTTCGCTTCCCTGGATGAGGATCTGACCGGCCGCGAGAACCTGGTGATGCTCGCACGGCTGTGGGGTTTTCGCGGGCGGGCCGCCCGGGCGCGCGCCGACGAGTTGCTTGCTGCCTTCGGCCTCGCCGACGCGGCGACCAAGCAGGTGAAGGACTACTCCGGCGGCATGCGCCGCAGGCTCGACATCGCCGCGTCGCTCATCGTCACGCCCGGCGTGCTGTTCCTCGACGAGCCGACGACGGGCCTGGACCCCAAGGCACGGCAGGGCGTGTGGCGGATGATCCGCGAGCTGGCGGAATCGGGTGTGACCATCCTGCTGACGACGCAGTACATGGACGAAGCCGACCAGCTCGCCGAGCGCATCGTGGTCATCGATCACGGGCGCAAGATCGCGGAAGGCACGAGTCGCGAGCTGAAGACGGCCACGGGCTCCGGCTTCCTGCACGTGGCCCTCGCCGATCCCGCACGCATCGAGGAGGCCATGCACATTCTCGAGGGGCGCCTCGGCGGCGCGGTTCAGCGCAACGCCGAAGGTGGCCAGCTTTCCGTCGTGGCCCGCACGCCGCGCGAGGCTACCGACGCGTTACGCGCGATCATCGACGCCGGTATCGAGGTCTCGGACTTTTCGATGGGCAGCCCGAGTCTCGACGAAGTGTTCTTCGCGCTGACGGGCGGCACGGGTCACGCGGCAATGCAGGCCGGCGGAGAGCGCAAGTGAACGACGTAGTGTCCGCGACGCTGCATGCTCAGCGCGGATCGATTCCGCGGCCGCCGACGCCATCGGCAGCGTCCAACGCGCTGGTCTTCGGATGGCGCGCGGTGCTCAAGTTCAAGCACGTGCCCGAGCAGCTCTTTGATCTGGTCATGACGCCGATCATGTTCACGCTGCTGTTCACGTTCGTCTTCGGCGGCGCGCTGGCCGGTTCGCCGCGCGAATACCTGCAGTTCTTCCTGCCCGGGATTCTCGTGCAGACCGTCGTCTTCAACGCCGTCTATTCGGGGATGGGCCTGTCGACCGATCTCAGCAAGGGTCTGTTCGATCGTTTTCGCTCGCTGCCGATCTGGCCGCTGGCGCCGTTCGCCGGTCTCATGGTCGGCGACGTTTTGCGCCACGTCATCGCCGCGACCATCATCCTCACCATCGGGCTGATCCTCGGCTACCGCCCCGAGGCCGGCATCGCCGGAGTCCTGGCGGCGTTCGCCCTGCTGATCGCAATCGGTTTCGGCATGGGCTGGATCTTCATCGTCCTGGGTCTGCTGATCCGTACGCCGATGACGGTGATGACGATGGGCTTCATGGTCCTGTTTCCGCTGGTGTTCGCGTCCAACATCATGGTCGAGCCCGCGACCATGCCCGGCTGGTTGAGCGCGGTGGTCGTGGTCAACCCGGTCTCGCTGATGACCACCGCGGCACGCGCGCTCATGAGCGGCAGCGCGACGTTCAATCAGGTGATGCTCGCGCTGGCTGCGCCGGTCGCCCTGACCGTGACGCTCGCGCCCCTCACGCTCTGGCTCTATCGCCGGCGGTAGCGCCGGGGCAAGAGCGCTCACTCGTCCAGTCGATACCCGACGCTGCGCACCGTCACGATGTGTCGCGGGCGCGCCGCGTCGTTCTCCAGCTTGCGGCGCAGCTCGAACATGTGGGTATCGACCGTGCGCGTGATGACGGCCGACGAATAACCCCAGACCGCGTTCATCAGGTCGAGACGCGACACCACCGCGCCACGGTGCCGCAGCAGGTGCATCAGCAGGTCGAATTCCTTCGGCCGCAGCGACACCGGCGCGCCGCACCTGAACACTTTGCGAGCCCGTTGCCTCACCTCCACGTCGCCGAAGCGCAGCACGATGTCTTCGACGCCGCCGGCCGCGGGATCGCGTCGCCGCAGGACGGACTCGACGCGAGCCAGCAGCTCGAGCAGGCCGAACGGTTTGGTCACGTAGTCATCGGCGCCGAGCTTGAGGCCGCGCACCTTGTCGGCCTCGTCGCCACGCGCGGTGAGGATCAGTACGGCAGTGGCCTTGTCGCGCGCGCGCAGCGATCGCAGCAGTTGCAAGCCTTCGATGCCGGGCAACATGAGGTCGAGAATCAGGAGGGCGGGTTGCCATTCGCGCGCCCGCTTCAGGGCGGTTTCGCCGTCGCTCGCCACCTCGACGTCGTAGCCCTCGATCTCGAGATTGTTCCTGAGGCCGGTCGCAAGATCGCTGTCGTCCTCGGCGATCAGTATGCGGGTCACGCGATCGCCTCCGCCGATTCCACCGTCGCGTCGGGGTGGCCAGGGAAAGCGACCACGAATCTCGCGCCACCTCGTGGCGCGTTCTGCACGTCGCACGAGCCGCCGTGACGCGTGACGAGGTCGCGGACCACCGCAAGGCCGATGCCAGTGCCCGCGATGGGGGAGCGGCCGTCGCGATCCAGCCGGACGTAGGCCTGCCAGATGCGCTCGCGGTCGCTTTCCGGCACACCCGGCCCCTCGTCGTCCACGCGCAGGGTGAAACCGTGCGCCTGGGCCTGCAGCTCCACGCGGATTGCGCGCGCCGGGCCACCGTACTTGCTCGCGTTGTCCAGCAAGTTGAGCAACACCTGGCGATAAGCCTCGCGATCGACATCACCGGCGATGGCGCCGGGCGCCACGACTTCCACACCTCGCGGCGCATCGGTGCTCGCTTCGAATTCCGATGTCACCTCGCGCGTCAGCGTCGTCAGGTCGACACGTTCGATACGCAGCTGCGGTGGGCCAGCATCCTGGCGCGAGAACGCCAGGACGTTGTCGATCAGCAGCGACAGCCGGCGTGAGGCGCGGTCCATGGCCAGCAGCGCCTCCTGGCGTTCCTCCTGGCTGCGGACGCGGTCGAGGAGCAAGGTCTCGGCGAAAACGCGAATGCGCGCGACCGGCGTGCGCAGCTCGTGCGAGGCACGGGTCACAAAATCCTGCCGCGCCTGCGCGTGCCGCCGTTCGCGTCGGACCTGCACCGCGGCCACGAAGGCGAGGGCCGTGCACAGTGCCATCAGTGCAAACAGGTAGGCGAGACGCGATGTCGGCAGGCCGCCGATGATCAGCTGTTCGGCCGCTTCCGGTGCGATGGCGACCTGCAGGGAGTAGTCCTCGAGATCTCCCGGGCGTGCTTCGCCGCTCATGCTGCGCGTCACCATCGGCGCGAAGTCCCTGGCGCTGCGCTCGTCGTCCGGCGAGCGAAAGACGATGCTGCCGTCCGGTGCCCTGACGACGAGCGCGACGGCGCGCCGTGAAAGCTCGCGCCCGGCGAGCGCCGGCGGCAACAACGGTTCGGCGACGACGTGCTCGCGCAGCCAGGCGGCGAGCGCGGGCACCGGGACCTCGAAGCCCAGGTGGCGGGCGGAAGCGCCGGTGCCAACGGGAGCGGACGTGAAGACCAGCACGTGCATGCGTCGGTCGATGACGGGATGGATGACGCGGTAGTCGCGCTCGCTGGCGGGATGGCGTTGCACCCGGCGCAGCAGCTCGTTGCGGGCCTGCAGAGGAAGCTCGCCGTCGGCGGTGACGAACGAAGAGCCGTCCGCCGCGAACGCGAACAGCGTGCCGACGAGCTTCTCGGCACTGCGCCCCTGCGAATTCGCTATTGTCGCAAGCAGCGCCGCGCGCGAGGGCAAGCTCGCCGATTTTCCGTCCGCGCGCGCCAGCGCGCGAATCGCGACGGCGAAGCCATCGCTCTCGAGCAGGGCCGTGGTGCGGCGGACGCACTCCACAGCCGCGAACGCCGCATAGTCCTGCAGGACGCGCTCGGCCAGGTCGCGATGCGACCGCGAGGCCGCGACCGTCTGCCACGCCAGAATCAGCATCAACACGATGCTGCACGCCAGAAGCGCCAGGGGCGCGTAACTCGCCAGTCGTCCGTGTCCGGCGATCGCCCGGGCATTGATTCCACGCATGCGTCACACCTTCACTCAGCCGACAGGCGCGTGCAAGTCCGCCGCGCCCGGGCGGGAGCGCGGGACGACGAGTTTGCGAGCTCGCGCGTGAAATTTGACGAAGCTCTGACAATCGCCGAGCGCTCGCATGACCCGGGAGCTCGCGCGCTGGAGAAAACTGGCGCCGCGATCCCGTGAGAAGGCGAGAACCTGTGAGCAGGAAGGAGGCGATTCAGATGAACGTGAAATCGGGTGGTGCGGCTCTGTCGGCGGTGCGATTCCTTCTGATCGGCAGCGTGCTGACCGTGGCGTTTGCGCTGCGAGCAGGGGCCGCGCCGGCGCCTGCCACAGGCGAAGCGAAGCTGCAGAAAGCCGTGCTGGTCACGGGTGCGAGCAGTGGCATCGGTCGCAAGATCACCGAACGCCTGGCCGCCGACGGCTACTTCGTCTATGCCGGTGCGCGCAAGGAATCGGATCTGCAGGAGCTCGCTGCGCTCGAGAACGTCGCAGCGGTGCGCCTCGACGTCACTCGCGACAGCGACATCGCCGCGGCAGTCGATGTCGTGCAGCGCGGCGGGCGCGGCCTGCACGGGCTCGTGAACAATGCGGGCGTCGGCACCTCCGGGCCCGTCATCGGAGCGAACCTGGGTGAGTTCGACCTGGTGATGGCGGTGAACGTGCATGGTCCGTTTCGCGTCACGCGGGCGTTCGCGCCGTTGATCGTCGCCGGCAAGGGCCGCATCACGACCATCGGGTCCATCTCGGGGATCCTCGCAGCGCCCAACCTGAGCGCCTACGCGATGAGCAAGCACGCCGTCGAAGCGTTCACCGACTCGCTCGCGGCGGAGATGGAGCCTCTCGGCGTGAAGGTGAGCGTAGTGGAGCCTGGCAATTACAACTCCAGCATCGCCAGGAACGCGATCGAACGGGCCGGGCCCGGCGTGGAGCCGCGCATCGCGCGTCTCGCGGACCGCTCGAAGTACCAGGAGCCGGACGACGTCGCCGCCGCGGTCGCGCACGCGCTCTTCGATCCCGATCCCAAGCGGCGCTACCTGGTGGTCCCGATCGAGAACGAGGCGCAGCGAACCATCCGCAAGCAGATCGAGCAGCTGGTACAGCTCAACGAGGGGCACGCGTTCACGTTCGACCGCGAAACCCTCGTGCGGATGCTCGACGAAGCGCTGGCGCGCGCACGGCCGCGCACGCCGTGAGCCCACGAGTCGCGCCGCGGGTTGCCGGCTGGATCGCGACCGCGCTCAACGTCCGGCGCGAAGAGCTCGGTGCTCTCGCCGCGGCGTTCGGCATGCTCTTCTTCATGTTCTCGAGCTACGCAATGATGCGCCCGGTGCGCGAGACGATGGGGATCACCGGCGGCTTCGAGAACCTGCCGTACCTGTTCTGGGGCACTTTCGTCGCGATGCTCGCGGTGCAACCGGCGTACGGCTGGATCACGTCGCGGTTCCGCCGCACGCAATCGCTGCCCTGGGTGTACCTGTTCTTCGTGCTCAACATCCTGGGCTTCTGGATCTGGTTCAAGCTGCAGGCAGACCACACCTGGATCGCGCGCGCCTACTTCGTCTGGCTGTCCGTGTTCAACCTGTTCGTGGTGGCGGTCTTCTGGAGCCTGATGGCCGACCTCTTCACCCGCGAACAGGCCGGGCGCATGTTCGGAGCAATTGCCGCGGGCGCCAGCGTCGGTGGTCTCGTCGGGCCGCTGCTCGCGCGTGCGCTGGTGGGCCCGGTCGGCACGATCAACTTGCTCATCGTATCGATGACGCTGTTGCTGGGTGCGGTGGCATTCATGCGCGTGCTGATCGTCTGGCAGCAGCAAGCGGCGTCCGGCGAGACGGCACCGGACATCGGACGCGAGCGCAGCGAGGCCGGAACTGCCGGCACAGTCGACCGCGAGCTCGGCGGATCTCCGCTGGCGGCGTTCCGGCAGGTCATCGCTTCGCGCTACCTGCTGACCATCGCGGCGTTCGTCTTTCTGCTCACCTGGATTTCGACGTTCGTCTATCTCGAACAGCAGAAATTCGTGGCCCAGGCCTTTGCGACGCCGGACGCCCGCACGGAGTTCTTCGCTACCGTCGATGCCTGGGTGCAGGGGCTGGCGCTGATCGGACAGTTCTTCCTGTTCGGACGCCTGCAGCAGGTGCTGGGTTTTCGCGTGCTGCTCACCGCCATGCCCGTGATCATGACGCTCGGCTACGCGGCGATCGGGATGCTCCCGGTCTTCGGCGTCGTGGTCGGTGTCATGATCGTGCGCAGGATCGGCGAGTACGCCATCACACGACCCTGCCGCGACATGCTCTTCACGGTGGTGGGACGTGAGGAGAAGTACAAGGCCAAGAGCCTGATCGATACCTTCGTCTATCGCGGCGGCGATGTCGTTTCCGCGTCCGTGCACAAGATGCTGGCCGGCCTCGGCATCGCCACCGCCGGCATCGGCTGGGCCGGGGCGATCGTCGGCATCGTCTGGACAGCCGTGGCTCTGGTGCTGGGCCGGCAGTTTCGTGCGGGCGGGATCGCTGCGAGCCGGGAACCGATGCCGCGGGCGCGTGCCGAAGAGCTACCTTCCATCGGGTTTGCCAGGACGGAACGCGCATGAGCCAGACCAACGCATCGGCAGCGGACATCAGGGCGGTGATCGAAGCCTGGGCGACGGCGGTACAGCGCGAGGATATCGATGCCATCGTGGCAAGCCACGCACCGGACATGATCATGTTTGACGTTCCGCCACCGACCGAGCTGCGCGGTATCGACGCCTATCGCGACAGCTGGGCCCCGTTCTTCGAGAACTTCAGGAAGGGCGGCGTGTTCGCCATTGAGCGGCTCGATGTGACGTCGGGCGACAGCGTTGCCTTCGCCACGGCCCTGCTGCGCTGTGGCACGAGGGAGGAGCTGGCGAAGGACCCGAAAGTGCGCCTGCGCCTGACCGTCGGCCTGCGGAAGGAAGCGGGTCGGTGGGTGATCGCGCACGAGCACCATTCCTTTCCGCTGAGCTAGTCAGGTCAGGCTTCGGCCATGACGGGGACGGTGGCCACTGTGGCCGGGGGGATGCGCACCGGCGGACGGAGCGCGAGCGTCGCGACGCACTGGCGTGGGACCCAGGCGCAGCTGAGCGGAGGATAGCGCCGGCGTCGTCCCGGTTCGGTAGCGGCTCAGCAAGGTGCTGAGCGTCATGGATTGCTCCTTCAGAGCGAGGCTCGCGGCCGCAACTTCTTCGACGAGCGCCGCGTTTTGCTGCGTCATGTCGTCCATGGCGGCTGCCGCACCGGTCACGGCGTCGATCCGACCGCTCTGGTCGCGTGAGGCGACCGAGATGCGGGCGACGAAGTCGGCGACGCGCTTGACCGCGGCGACGATCTCGTCGAGCGTCTCGCCCGAACGCGCCACGTGACGGGAGCCATCCGTGACCTTCGCGACGCTGTCGCCGATCAGCGCCTTGATCTCTTTTGCCGACGTGGCGCTGCGCGCGGCCAGGTTGCGCACCTCGCTGGCGACGACCGCGAAGCCGCGACCTTGTTCGCCGGCACGCGCGGCTTCCACTGCCGCGTTGAGCGCGAGCAGGTTGGTCTGGAAGGCGATCTCGTCGATGACACCCGTGATCTCGGCGATCTTGCGGCTCGCAGTGTCGATTTCCTGCATCGAGCGTACCGCGCTGCCGACGACCGCCTTGCCGTCTTCCGCGCGGTCGCTCGCCGCGATGGCCAGGTCGTTCGCCTGGCCGGCGCTGTCCGCGTTCTGACGCACCGTCACGGTCATCTGCCCCATCGAGCTGGCGGTCTCCTCGAGCTTCGACGCCTGTTCCGCCGTACGCCGGCTCAGTTCCGCGTTGCCGCGCGAGATTTCCTCGGCGCCGGCAGCGATCTCTCCCGCCGCACTGCGGATGGCGCTGATCGTCTGCACGATGTCGTCGAGGAGCTGGTTGAGCGCCGCGGCGAGCGTGCGCAGGAAGCCCGACTTGCCGTCGAGTGCCACGCGCGCCGTCAGGTCGCCTTCGGCGGCGCGCGAGACGATGCGACCCACTTCCTGCTGGGCGTCGACCTCCTGCGTGCGATCCTGCCACTCGATGACGACGCTGTGCCGGTGCTGCTCCTCGCCCGGAACCACGGTCGCGGAGTAGGCGAGCTGGCTGGTGCCGACGCAGACCTCCTCGGCGTGAGTGCCGACGATGTTGCGCAGGACCTGCGCGTGCCGCGCGGTGTCCTGAAACAGAGAGGGCACGGAGGAACCGACGAGGCTGCGCGCATCGAACGCCGGCGTCTCGCCGCGAAACTGCGCCTCGTTGCGCTCGAAGAGCAGGCGCCCGGCCTCGTTGACGTAGACGATCTTCAGACTCTCGTCGGCGATCATGATGCTGGCGGTGCTCTTGTCGAGAGCCACGCGGATCTGCCGGTTCTCGGCGGCTACCGCCCGCTCGCGCGCGATCTGTTCGCGCAGGCCCACCTGCATGTCGGCCAGCGACAGCGTGAGCTTTCCGATCTCGTCGCGCGCGCTGGTGTCGACTTCGTTGTCGTAGTGCCCGAGAGCAATCGCCTCGAGCACCTTCGAGGCAGCGCGAGTGCGTCGCTGGATCGTGCGTGCCACCGCGAGCGCGGCCACCAGCGTCAGAACGAGTGATGCGCTGACCGCGCCGAGCGCCAGCAGGCGGGCGCGCGACTGCGTTGCGATCCGGGTGACGAGGATCGCCTGCAGTTCGGAATTGACAGCGTCGCTCAGTGCGCCTGCCGCTGTCAGCACTTGCGCCGACATGGACGAAAGATCCTCCCCCGTGCCGCCTTCGCGGCTCTGGCTCGTGCGCGCGACGAGCTGCTCGGCTGCGGTCTCGAGGCTTGCTATGGCCTCGTCGAAGCGACCAGCGAGCGTCGCATTGTTGCGGCCGGCGGTCTCCAGGCTCGTGCGCGCCTGCCGCGTGCGCGTCACGATCTCGCTCTCCGCGACGGCGAGCGCGTCGCGCAATTCGTCGGTCATCGCCGCGGCGCCCACGCTGGCGAGCGACGCGGCGCGCGCAGTAGCATCCATCGCCTTCGGCAGGGCGAACACCGCGGTGTCCATCAGATAGAAGGAGTCGAGCTCCGGGTCGAGGACCAGCTTCGAATTGTCACCGACCGCACTCGACAGCGCGGCCGTGGTCTCGAGCAGGCGGGCGATGGCGGATTGGGCGGCGGTCGAACCGACGGCGGCGAGCTCGGACCAGGCTTTGCGGACGGCGTCGAGCTCGGCCTGCGTTCGCAGGTCGGTGCCGATCTCCTGGTGGATGGCTGCCACGCCCTCGAGTGCTGCCTGCGCTTCGGCGCCCGCGGCGCTGGCGTCGGCTTGCGCCTGCGCGGCGTAGGCCACGGCGAACTGCATGGCAGCGACCTGAAAACGGCTCAGGGGTGTGAGATAGCGCGCGCCGAGATGCTCGGATTCGGCGAAGGCGATGGCCTCGCCATACTTCGCGGTGAGCAAGCAGGTGGCGAGCCCCAGCGGGACCAGCATCAGGACCAGGATGCAGGTGATTTTGGTCAGCAGACTGAAGTTGTTCAGCATCCGCATCGTCGGCGCCCGGAGTTGGTGGCACAGGGACAACGCGTGCACGCCCACCCGCAGCACCGGTCGTCGACCGGTTATCGGCAGCGGCAGCGCCGCCTTGAGCAGAGCGGATGGGTATTTGCGGCCGGAGCGGGTGGCCGGAACAGGTAGCCGGCGCAGGTGGCCGGCGCAGGTGGCCGGCGCAGCTGGGCCGGGTCGTTCGGCTCAGGGCTGACGACGTTCGGGTATCGAGAGCACGCGCAGCTTCAACAGGAGCCACAGAATCGCAGGCCAGAATACGGTGTTCGCCACGTCGCGCAGGCTCGCCGTGACGTGCCAGCGGCCGAATTCCATGAGGTCGTCGCGTGCGTCGAGCACTTCGCCCAATACGGCAATCGCGACGACCACCGCAATGGGGATGAGGGAAACCGCGCGTCGACGCACCAGGCAGGCGGCGACCAGGAAGATGACGAGCCCGACGTAGATGTGCAGAGCGTCTTTCGACAGGCCGGTCAGGTGTACGATGGCGAGCTTGCCGCCCTGGTAGAAACTATATTCCATCGCGAAAAACCTCCATCCTCACTCCTCGAAGCACCGAACGTGTTTCGGCAGCGGCAGGAGCATGCCAGTTCCACTTCATCGGGCCGATTCTCTGACGTAATGTTCGCCCCTATGTCTCCTCAACCGACACCACAAACGACGCCGCCTGCGCAAGCCGCGAACGCGCCCCCGTCGCCCGAGGGAGACGCTGACACATCCGGCGACCCAGCGCGATCGTCCACCAGCCGCTGGACAACCAGGCGCTGGACAACGATAGCGCGGCGGTTGGGCGAAATCGGCATCGTGACGGCCGGCATCCTGATTGCCTTCGCGCTCGACGCCTGGTGGGACAATCGAGCCACTGCCGAGCGCGAGCAGATCCACCTGCGCGCCCTCGCCAGCGACCTCGAGCAGAACATCGCGACGTTGCAGGACCTCGTCGGGAACGAAGAGAAAATCATGGCGAGCAGCAAGGAACTGTTGCGGCTGGCCGAGCCCGGACAGCAGGGCAGCGCGGCATCGCTCGATCAGCACTTCAGCATGGTGTTCAATTCCAGGCGATACGAACCCGTGATGGGCGCGTACGAGGCCCTGGTGAATTCCGGAGGGCTCACGTTGATCCGCGACGCAACGCTGCGCGCGGCCCTGGCCGGGTTCGCCGCGAAGGTCCGGGGACGATACGAGGAGACGTGGTCGGACGAGCACTACTTCGCTTTTGCACGCGAATTCGGCGGGCGGCTGGTGTTGTTGCACGCCCGCGAGCCGGCGCCCGAAGCGCGGGAACGGGAATACCGTGAGATGCTGCAGGACGAGCGCTTCCTGCAGCACGTGGCGATGCGCTATTTCAGCGAACGCGACATCACGACCAAGTACCGGGACCTGCTGGCGCAGGCCGAAGCGGTGCGCGCGAGCGTCGACGGTCAGATTCGCGAATCGGATTGAGAACGGGGAACGAGCCAGTCATGAGCGATACGATGGCAGCTGCGACTCGCGCAGCGACTCGAAATGGCTCGGCGCCGTTCGCGCTGGTCGCGCTCATCGCGCTCATCGCGCTTGGGGGCGTGGGCTGCGCACGGCAAACGTCGGGGCAGCAACCGGATCAGCAGAAGGAGCAGCCTGTGAGCGAAAGGCAGGCGTTGGTCGAAGACGAATCGGTGCTGACACGACTGTCGGCGGCCCCGGACGAGACGGTCGCCTACGCGCAAACGGAAGGTGCCGTGGCAGATATCCGCTTCGGCGCCGACGGCGCAGAGCGCCGCCCACTCGTCATCGTCATTCACGGCGGGTTCTGGCGTCCCGCATACGATCGGGCACACGCGGGCCCGATGTCGGATGCGCTGGCGAAAGCCGGTTGGACCGTGGCGACCATCGAGTATCGGCGCGTACCGGGGAAGCCGGACGTCACCTTACAGGACGTTCGCGATGCGGTGACCGCGCTGCCCGGACTCGCGACGCGGCACAACGGCAAGGCCATCCTCATCGGGCACTCGGCCGGCGGTCACCTGGTGCTGTGGAGCGCGGCCACGATCGACAGCCCCGCAATCTCCGGCGTCGTCGCACTCGCACCGGCGGCGGATCTGCAGCTGTCGCAGAAGCTCAACCTCGGACGCGGCGCCGTGCTCGCGTTCCTGGCAGCCGATGCCACGACGCGCCCCGATGCCGACCCGAAGCTGCTACCGACACCGCGAGCGCGAATCGCGATCGTGCACGGCGCGCTCGATGGCACCGTGCCGCCGGAAGTTTCGCGGTCGTACCTGGCGGCGCATCGCGGCGTGCGTTTCGTCGAGGTGCCCGAAGCCGGGCACATGGCGGTCATCGATCCGTTGAGCCGGGCGTGGCCGGCCGTGGTCGCCGAGTTGAAGCGACTGTCGGAGTAAGGCGCACTTCCCCGGTGTCGCGCAACGATCCTCTCCGCAACTCGCTTCCTCGATGGACCTGGCTCAGCCCCATCGCGGGTTGGCTGGTTCTCGCGGTCTCGCTCGTTCCCGCAACCGGCAACCAGTTGTTCGCGCTGGTGCTCGCGCCGGCGTTGATCGCTTGCGTGCTCGCAGCGGTGCATCACGCCGAGGTGGTTGCGCTTCGCGTCGGCGAACCCTACGGCACGCTGGTGCTGGCTCTCGCCGTTACGGTGATCGAGGTGGCCCTGATCGTGTCGCTGATGCTGGCCGGCGGCGATAGCACGGCAGCGCTGCCGCGCGACACGATCTTCGCGGCGATCATGATCATCCTCAACGGCATGGTCGGCCTGTGCCTGCTCCTCGGCGGCACGCGGCACGGCGAGCAGTCGTTCGGTCTCTATGGGGTCAACGCAGCTCTGGCAACACTCGCGACCCTGTCCGTGATCACACTCGTCCTGCCGAACACGACGACCACCACCGTCGGTCCGATGTATTCTTCGGGCCAGCTCGCGCTGATCGCGGTCGCGTCACTCATTCTCTATGGCGCGTTCGTGCTGGTGCAGACGGTCCGGCACCGCGACTACTTCCTGCCAGCGGGCCAGGCCGCGCACGACGCTGACGCGCACGCGGATCCGCCGAGTATGTCGGCCGCTGTGCTGAGCACGTTGCTGCTGCTGATTTGCCTCGGCGCCGTCGTGCTCCTCGCCAAGGCCCTGGCACCGACGATCGAAGCGGCAGTCGACGCGGTCGGCGCGCCGAACGCAGTCGTGGGCATCTTCGTCGCCGCGATCGTTCTGCTGCCGGAGAGTCTCGCCGCGGTGAAGGCCGCGAGGGTCGACCGGTTGCAGACCAGCCTCAACCTCGCACTTGGGTCGGCACTGGCATCGATCGGCCTGACCATTCCGGCTGTGGCGATCGTCGCGCTGGCCAACGACTGGACCCTCATCCTTGGCCTCGACCTCAAGGGGACAGTGCTGCTCGGCCTGTCCCTCATCGTCGCGACGCTGTCGCTGGGCACGGGCAGAACCACGGTGCTGCAGGGAGCCGTTCACCTGGTGATCTTTGCGGTTTACCTGTTCACCGCGGTCGTGCCCTGAACCACGTTCGCCCGCGCGCAAGCACCGACGCGCAAGCACCGACGCGTAAGCACCGACGCGTAAGCACCGACCTACAGCGCGGCGGCGCACCGTCCGACTCTGTCGCGAGGCTTTTTGAGACAGACTCCCAAGCTGGAGACGAGCGTGCGGAATCGCGGCCTACGCAGGAGCAGCTGTTGATCAGCGACGAAGACTCGGGACACACCGGTACTCGCCGCGCGCTGTTGGAAGCCGCCCGGGGCCTCGGGCATCACGACTCCCAGGCCGTCCTGCGTACCCTGGCTGTATTGCGCGACAACCTGCCGCCGGAAGTTCGGCTGCAGATTGCGATGATGCTCGATTGGGCTCGCGAGGGCCTCAATCACAGCGCCGGCGACGTGCAGAAACCTGAGCTCACGGCGCTGGGCAGCGCCTATGCGCACGCCCGAGACGTCCTGCTCGCGTCAGTGATCAAGGAAAGGGGCTGATTCAGGGCCGCGGCTCGAGTTGCAGGTCGAGCGCCTGCGCGCGCCAGTTGCGCTCGACGACTCGCACATAACCGGACACCTGGAAAGTGAGCGTGCTGCCCGCGAGCGCGCCGGGGATCGAACTCACGCCGTTCTTGTCCAGGTTCACCTCGAAGCTGATGCCGGAAACCTCGCCGATACGTTCGCTCACGAACACCCAGCGCAGGGGCTGGCCGCTGCGGGCGTCGCGCACGCGGATTTCCACCTCACCCCCGTGGCGCAGCTTGATGGTCATGCCGGTCTCGGGGGAATCGTAGGCGAGCCGTTCGCGGAACATCTCATATCCGGGCTTGTAGACGGTCAGCAGCACCACGTCGCCCACTTCGAGCCCGGTGAGCGAGAACTGCCCGAAGTGATCGGTCTCCTTGTAGGTGCGGATGCGAACCTCGCTGCCGGTAGCGTTCACGAGATGGACGCCGGCGCTCGTGACGGGCGCGTCCGAGCCTTCTTCGACGACACGGCCGCCGAGCTGCGTGCCCGGAATGTCGATGTCAAACACGAGGTCGCCCTTGATGCGGACGCGCCGCTGCACGTCACCCTCGGCACGCACGACATAGTCGCCCGGAGGCAGGCCGCCGATGTCGTACTCTCCCTGCGCTGAGGTCGTGGTGCGATAGTTGTGCTCGGCCGAGTCTACGGTCGATCTGATCCAGATGTGCGTGCCGGGTGCCGGTTGGCCGTTCTGGGTGACCTTGCCGGAAATCCGGAAACCGGGGGGAACAGCGATATCGACCGTGAGATCGGCATCTGCCGGCACTTCGATCGTCTTTTGAAGCTCGTGACGATCTCCGACAAGCGCGGTCAGCACCGCACGGCCCGGCGGCACACCGTGTATTGCGTACGCGCCCCGGGGATCCAGACGTGAGCTCTGGCAGGCGGGCTTACCCTCGGGGGCGAGAACCACGTAAACCTCGGTCAGCTGCTCGGCTTGCAAGCCCCGCACGAAACCGCTGACGACGCGGCCTCGTTCCATCGTCAGGACATTGCCCTCCGAGCGCTCGTTGCGGGCGAGCAGGATGTTGCGCGAAGCCACTCCTGCCCGCGACTCGCCGCTGAGCTCGTAGCGCGCGACCGGAAGGTTCACGAACGAGAACCTGCCGTCGGCGCCGGTCTCCTGGACGTGGCCGTAGCTTCGCTCGAGGTCCATCAGGCGCGCGCTGCCGGCGATCGGAGCGCCGTCGGCATCCGCGAGATGGCCGGAAATCGTGCCGCCGGCGGACAGGCCGATGCCCAGGTCCGCTTGGTCGCCTCCCGCCACGACGTCGATATCCCGGGCCGCGTAGTCGTTCGCGCCCGCAGTCAGGGTTACCCGGGTGAGCGGCACACCGTCGAGGACGAACGAGCCATCCTCCCCGGAGGTCTCGGTGGCAGAGAAGAAGTCGACGTGACGATCGGTCGCCTGCGCCTCGCGGAACCGCAGCCACGCGGAGGCGATGCCCGCGCCGGAGAATTCGTCGAAGATGCGACCCCGCAAGGATCGGCCCTTCGCCACCGGAAATTCGAAGTCGCGCGTCATTTCGCCGCGTTCGAGCCGCAGTTGCTCGAGCTCGAAGCGCTGGTAACCGCGAGCGACGACCCTGAGGTCGTGCACGCCGACGGGCGCGCCCGCCCACTCGAAGCGACCCGCCGCGGAGCGGAACCTGCGGGTCGCGGGCGGCTCGCGCATCCGTCCTTCCTTCACCTCGGAAAGCTGAATCTCGAACTGCTGGACGGGCGCTCGAGTGACTGCGTCGATGACGCGGCCGCGCAACGTTGCTCCCTGGGGAGCGGACCCGGCGACCGGCGCAGCACTCTCGGGATTTGCAGCGTGACCCGTTGGCGGCGGCGTCAACGGCACGGCGGCCGTCTGTTCGGTCGCGTCCGGACGGGGACCCGCGGGATCGTCAGAGAGCACGGCCCAGAGGAAGAGCAGCGCGAGACCGATGCCGAGCGCGAGCCCCAGGATCAACCAGCGATGCCTGCGACGTTCCATTTGCCTGGCAGCCGCTACAGCGCCTCGCTCGCATCGACGACCGCAAGGTGCACGCGCAATTCGAAGTGCTCCATGCCGTGCGCGAACGGCAGACCGTCGAAGGCCTCGAACCCCGGCTGATGGGCGGGTGCGAAGCCACTGCGCGGCAGCCAGGTGCCGTACAACCAGTCGAGCGCGCGCACCTCGAGGTCGACGGTTCCCTTGATGTCGATCTCGGCCACCGTCATCGCCTGAAACCGCGTCTCGCTCACGTCGCCGTCGATGCGCACGTCGTTCGGAACTTCGACACCGACGTCATAGCGGCAGAGGTCGAGCGGAACGATCTCCGGATCCTCCCACTGATACCCGAGCCACTGTCCGCTTTCGAGCCCACGCCCGCGCGCCCATGCGATCAGTCGCTCGAAGGCTTGCACCACGCGACCTTCCTCGTACGGGCGCAGCACGCGCAGGTAGGCGATGCGGCGCGCCGGCAGGTCGCGCAGCCGCACCGCGAAGCCGTCGGGATTGGCGTTCTGCGGCAGTCGCGCGAAGCGCTGACCGTCACCGAGCGATTTCATCATCTGCTCGCGGCGCGTGCCGCGAAAGCCCTCGACGTCGAACGCGCGCGGCGGGACGCCGAAGTGGTCGCGAAAGCTGCGTGAGAAATCGGAGCTGGAGCTGAAACCGCAGGCGAGCGCGACGTCGGTGAGGGCCGGGCGGTCGCGATGCGAGAGCAGGTACAGAGCGCGCTCCAGGCGCGTGCGCTTGACGAAGGCGTGCAGCGTTTCGCCCACGATCGCGCGGAAGATCCGGTGGAAGTGATAGGGCGAAAAGCACGCGGCCTTCGCCACGTCCTCGAGCGGGAGGGGCTGGCCCAGGTTGCGCGTCACGTAGTCGATGGCGCGGTTGACCCGGTCGACGTAATCCAGGTTCGCAAGATTCGGCAAGTCGCCCATGGCGGCGCAGCCTACGATTGCAGCCTCACAACCGCAAACACCAAGGCGCTCGCACCATGACCAACGCAAACACCATCACCCTGGGCAATTTCTCCGTCAGCCTCGCCGTCAAAGACCTCGAGGTTTCCCGGGCCTTCTACCAGAAGCTCGGCTTCGAGATCGTCGGCGGGGACGCGAAGCAGAACTGGCTCATCCTGCGCAACGGCGCCGCCATCGTCGGGCTTTTCCAGGGCATGCTCGAGCGCAACACGCTCACCTTCAACCCGGGCTGGGACAGCGCCTGCAACCGGCTGGCGCAGTTCACGGACGTGCGCGAGCTGCAGCGGCGCCTCAAGCAGGCGGGCGTGGTTCCGGCGATGGCAGCCGACGAATCGGGCGAAGGCCCGGGCTATTTCATGGTCGTGGATCCCGACGGCAACCCGATCCTCGTGGACCAGCACGTCTAGATGCAGCGAGGCAGGCTTTCGCGCGGCAACCTTTTCTGAGGGTGCGGGCACTCACACACGCCGGCTTTTGAGTCGCCGGCGAGTGAGGCTTTCATGAAATTTCTACGGATGTGGGTCGCGGTCTGCGTTTCGCTGGCGCTGTTGGGTTGCATGACCACGCAGCCGCTGAGCGCCGATCGCCAGCAACTCGCGCGCGAGCTCGCTCCCGGCGATCGCGTGGAAGTGGTGACCAAGAGCGGAGAGACGCTGAAGTTCGCGATCGAGAGCGTCGACGAGCAGGGACTGCGCGGCGCGGGCCGGCAGGTGGCCTATCAGGACATCGAGAGCATCGGCCGCACGAAGGTCAACGTCGGGCGCACGGCGCTGATCGTGATCGGCGCTGCCGCCGCAGCGGCCGCGGTTGCATCCGGCAGTGGCGGTGGGAGCAGCGGCTACTGAGTTCAGCTGCTGAGCGGTTCCGCTACTGAGTTGCCCTGTTCGCGCCGAGGCGGCTTCCGAACACGAGGTCGAGAAGCCAGAGTCCGAGCAGGGACAAGCCAAACAGCGGCAGCAGAAGGCACAAGCCCGCGCCGGCGCCGAGGACCGCTTTCGGCAGGACGACCTCGCGCCGGGGAGGCGCGGCGAGGCTGCCAGCGGGCCGGCGCTGGTACCAGCCGATGAATCCGGTGACGGACAACCACACCAGCGAGAGTGCGACCAGCGTGTTGAAGACCTGGTTCGCGCGCCCGAAGAAGCGACCCTCGTGCAGGTCGATGCCCGTGGTCACCATCTTCGGAATCGGCGCGTAGTCGCTCCACGTCGCTTTCGCGAGCACCGCGCCCGAGCGCGCATCGATCTGCACCAGTACCTCGTCCGACGCGCGTGCGCGCTGGCTGCGCACGTTCGTCAGTGAGGCGTCACCGACCGGACGGACTTCGATCGCGCCAGTCGCTCCCGCGGCTTGCGCGCGCGCGATGAGCTCATCGAGCGAGAGGCGGCTGCGCGCGGTCGTGCCCGCGCCGGTTGCCTGGTGTGTTGCCCCGTGGGCGTGATGGTGATCGCTGCCGCCCTTGGCAAATTTCGCACTGGGCGGCAGCTGGTCCGTCGCGCGCTGGATCGGCTCGAGAATCCAGTCACCCCAGGCCGTCGTCCACGGCAACGCGCTGAACAGGAACGCGAGCACGATGAGCGAGAAGTAGACGCCGACCGTCGCATGCAGATCGCGCCAGAAGCTGCGCCCACCGCTGCGCAGTCGCGGGTACAGAACGCCAGCGAGGCCCCGCCCATTGCGCGGCCACCAGAGATACAGGCCCGTGAGGATCATGACGATCGCCCAGCTGGCGCCGAGCTCCAGCAGATAGCTGCCGAACGGATTCACGGGCCAGCCGCCGTGCAGGCCACGGCTCAATCCGGCGATCCAGTGCGTCGACTCGACCGCGCCGAGATACCGGCCGGTGTAGGGATCGACGAACGCCGGGAACGCGAGGCCGTTGTCGTCGCGAAAGAAGAACGCGGTCGCGGGTACGCGATCGTCGCCGATCGCAGCGGACGGATCGGCGATCTCGATTCCCTGCAGGCGCGCCGCCGGCCAGTGTTGCAACACCGTGTCGAGCTGTTGCTGGTAGCTCGCTCGCGTGGCGGCGGGGGTGACGCTCAGCAACCCGGGATAGGCGAGCGCCGAGATTTCCCGATGCCAGAGATAGACCGTGCCGGTCATCGACTGCCAGAGCACGAACGGAATCACGATCGACGCGCTGAAGAAGTGCCAGCGCCAGATCCGCGCGTACGTGGCTTGCGAGGCAGACATCAGAACGACACGTCCAGCTCCGCCGCGATCGTCTGCTGCGGATAGGGATGGAAGTTCCAGTAGCGATCGCCGTTCACGTTGTCGATGCTGAGCGAGGCGACGACGGTCTCCAGGATCTGGTAGCGCAGCCGCGCGTCAGTGGTGAAGAAGTTGCTGACGCCCGTGTACGCCGTGCCGTTCGGATCGACGTTGTCGAGCGTATTGAACTGCTTGCCGCTGTAGCGCGCGCCCACCGTCGCGGTCCATTTTTCGCCGATGCGGTAGGTGGCCAGCAGGTTGCCGCGCCACTCGGGCACGCGCGGCTGCCACTTGCCGACGCTCGCCGGGAAGGCGTCGTTCGCGATGATGCGCGAGTGCGCATACGTGAGGCTTGCGGCGAGGTCGAAGCCGGTGAAGGCGAGATCGGCCGCCTGCCACGCGATTTCCACGCCGGTCGTGCGCAGGTGATCGACGTTCTGGATCGTCGACACCGTGCCGCCGGCCGCGACGTTCAACTGGGAATACAGCGCATCGCGCGTGTCCTCGTGAAACGCGGTCGTGCGCAGCGAACCGCGCCGCAGCTGGCGTTCGGCGGTCAGCTCGCCGGTCCACGAGCGCTCCGCCTCGAGGTTCGGATCGTTGTTGACGATGTTGCCGCCGACGCCCGTGGTGCCCTGGTAGAGCTCGGACACCGTCGGCATGCGCACCGCGCGGCCCGCGGACGCCTTGAGCGACCAGGCTTCCGTGAGCTGATAAGCGAGGGCGAGCTTCGGGGACACGAAGGTATTCTCGCGATCTCCGCCCGGTACGAGCACGCCGTTGATGGCGCCGTCCGTCGCGCGCCAGTTCTCGATGCGCAAACCGAGTGTCGCCCGCCACCCCCCTCTGGATCGCTGATCCGCCCCCTGCGAGCGCCAGGTATCCTGCGCGTAAACGCTCTGCAGCTCCGTTTCGCCGCCGAACGACGTGAGCGGCGTGCCTGCCGCCGCGCCATCGATCCAGTCGCTCGTCGCGAACGACTGCGACCGCAGTTTCGCCGCGTCGCGCTGATAGCCGAGATCGATCAGGTGCGCGCCGCCGGGGCGCCACGTGCCGCGCACGGCGAGGGTGTTCCAGCCCGTGCCTTCCATTGAAGCGACGCGACCCGCGCCGCGCGTGTCCGCATCCGCGACGAATACCGTCGGCGAGCGGACTTCGTCGTCGGCGTAGTCGTACAGGCTGCCCGCGATCTCCCAATCCCAGGCGTCGCCGGCACTGCTGCGTACCGAGAGCCCGTGGATGTAGTGCGCGAGGTCGGCGCGGCTCGGTGCGAGATCGGCAGGTGTCAGCGTGAAGCTGCGGCCGTCGATCTCGATGGGAATTCCCGCCGTGCCGCCGATCGGCCCGTAGAACGGCTGCCCGGCGGCGTCGCGCAGGTAGGACTCGGACGTGCGCTTCGCCTCATTGCTCCACCAGCCGAGCGTGTAGGTGGCGCGCAGCGTGTCGGTGAAGTCGTACGCGACCTTGGCCTTGGCGTGATCCTGGATCGTGTGCGCACGGTTGGTCGCGCCGAGCAGGTACCAGTCCTGGTTGCGCGGGTTGCGCCCGGGGATTGCGCCTGTCACCGGCGTGCCGCCGGAGGGCTCGGTCCCCGCACTGGCCAGCTTGTTTGCGAAGACGAGCGGCTGGCCTTCGCTGTCCAGGCGGTTGTAGCTCGCCCAGAACGACCAGGGGCCGAAGCGATCGCCGAGCGATGCGCTCGCCTGGTAGCCGGAGAAGCTGTCGTCGGTGTCGTAGAGCGCGAAATCCTGGCCGAAGCTGGCAATGCGCGCGCGACCCTCGAGATCGTCCGGCATGCGCGTGACATAGTCGACCACGGCACCGACGGAGTTGCCGGGATACGCGGCGGAGAACGGCCCGTAGAGAACGTCCACGCGCTCGATCTCCTCCGGCGTCACCATTCCCCAGCGCGGCGTGAAGGACGCGCCGTTGCCCAGGAGGTTCGACAGCAGGATGCCGTCGGCATAGACGAGCGAGCGCGCGCTGTTGCCGGTGCCGGAGGCGCGGCTGGCGAGAACAGCATGGTCGTAGTCGCCGATGTAGCGCTTGCGCACCAGCAGGCTGGGGAAGTACTTGAGCGCATCCTCGGCGTCGGTGGCGTTGATCTTGTCGGCGATCTCCGCGGCGGTGATGCCCTCGATCGTGGTCGGGATCTGCGTGGGCAGCGACGTGGGTCGCATGCCGATGACCGTGACCGTGCCCAACGTCTTGACCGGGGCATCGGCATCCGTTGCGTGCGACGTCGCCGCGCTCAGCGACAGCGCGACGGCGAGCGACAGTCTGGTGGCCTTCATGTTTTCACTCCTGGTCTCGAACCGGGCACGGCCCGGGTGCAGCGTTCGAATGCGCCCGCATGCGCCTGCGTTACGGCAAACGATGCGAGGCCGCCGCGCGTCGGCGTCGCGGTGCTAGTTCAACGAACGAAACTCAGGAGAGATGGGGAGGAGCGCGAGCTTGCTGCGGGCCGTGCCGTGCAGCCTGGACAGGAGCGGCGAGCGCCCGCTGCACGATCGGAGCGGAGGAATCGGCAACGGCCGTCGCCGGCTGATAGGCCGGTGGCGTTGCGCCTGCAACTGCGGCGAAGACGCAGTGCATGGCGGAGAAAGATTCGTGCGGACTCGAGCCGCTGTCGCCGGAACCGACGGTATCGGAACCGGGGCCGGCGGAGTCGGAACCGGCGTGATGGTGCGCGTGCTCGTCCGGGAGGAGGGTTCGCGGCAGGCCGTCGGGGCAGAGCTGCAACGTGAACGGTCGATCCGCGGACGGCATGTAGCCGACCGGGATGAACGCGCGCAGCACGACGGCCAGGAGCAGAAAGCCCTGGACCGCCCAGCGGGCGCGCCGACCGAGGAACGTGCGTGGCATCCCTGCGACCTCAGGCCATGGTCCGAACTGCAGCAAACCTGCGGTGCGCCGGCGACGAAATTACAAGGCGCGCTGCAACTTCTCCCGAAGCGCGCCGCAAGCTCCGCGTCCGACGTGCCGCTTCCACACCGCCGTTGCCCGCAACGACGGGGCCGCCGGCGTGAAATTCCCTGCCCCACGAGGGGCTCGCGGAAGCACGATTCAAGTTCCGTGCCTGATCTGCGGTTCCGTCCATGACGGCGTTTCCTTAGGCTCGACCCCGTCTGCCGTTCAGGCCGGCGGCTTGAGCGAGCCGCCGACGATCCGCTCGCATGTGCCTTCGGGCACGTAGATCCACTGGCCGGGATCGCCATCCGTCTTGGCCGTCTTTCCGCATGCGTTCTTGGCGGTGCCACAGTCGTTCTGGCCCGCCTTTGCGACGCCATAGCACTTCTCGTGTGCGTAGCCGGGCTTGTCCGGGTGCACCTGCGCGATCGCGCTGCCGGTCAGGAGCGAGCTGACGGCGGCGGCAATGGCAATGGCGATCGGTTGCGTCTTGCTCATTGGTAAATCCCCTCGTTTTTATGGCTGGAAGAGACGGGCGGATGTCCGAAAAAGACAGCAGCCACGAAGACTACCAGCGGCCCGCAGCGGGCGACCACGCACCAAGGTAGGGGTGTTCGTCCCGGCTTTCGGCCGAGAGTCCCGTGGTTGCTGCGAAGGCAACTGCCCTTGGAAACGCAGCTCGAAGCCCTCGGGCCATCGCTCACGAGGGCACCTCACGCCCGCGCCACGCGCAGAACGTCGACTGCGTCGCGTCGGCTTTTCTTACAGGTTTTTCACAATTGCACCGTGCGGCACCGCGTCGCAGGCGGCGCTCGTGGCCGCACGAAGCAATCGCATCAGGCACTTGGGCGCGCGCGCCGGCGGCCGGCATGGAAGTTGCTCCGTCTTGCCACACGACGACGGCAGGAACAACAACAACGACACGGAGAGGCCCATGCGCCGACCATCCTGTTTGCTTGCGCTCCTCGCGCTCGCCGCGCTGCCGGCGAACGCTGCTCCCATCACCTTCGAGTTCGGCGGCACGCTGACCGAGAACAACAACAACGCCTTCGGCGGTGCCAACGAATTTGCGCAAGCCGTGATCGGCGAGGAATTCTTCGGCCACATCACCTTCGACCCGGACAGCTTCGTGCGCACCGACTGCGACGTCTGCAGCTCGTCGACGTACACGGACACGGCGCCGCTCGCCATGACCATCGACGTCACCTTCGGCGGCTTCACGTTGCAGACCAACACGTCTTTCGCACCGACGCTGTTCCTGTATCCGACCCTGTCGACACCGGGTGGACATTCGCGCATCTCCGTGAGGAACGACGACGAGCTCAGCCCCACCGTCACCGTCGACGGTCTGCACTTCATCAGCCAGACGGTATTGCCGTCGGGCAATTTTTCCGGCGCCTACGTGGACGCGGAGGGCGGCGGCATCGTCGAGTCGCCGGTTGCGTTCCTGGCGCTGGACTTCACGACCGGCCTCGATGGCGACCTGTCATTCCTCAGCGATCGCGAGCTGCCGCTGATGCCCCCGGACATCAGCCTCGCGGAGAACCGCTCGTTCTCGATCCTCGGCGGCTTCCCGAACATTTTCGTGCGCGGCACGGTGGACTTCCTCCGGCTGGGCCGGACATCGGTCCCTGAGCCCGCGACCGGGCTGCTGCTGGCGATCGGCTTCGGCGCGATGCTCGTCGGCCTGCGTCGCAGGCATTCCCGCGCCGCTGAAGCTCGGTAGCAGAGCGCGACGCTACCGGCCACTTCGCTTTCGCGTCGTGCTCCGCGCGCTGCGCGCAGTCGGCAGCGCGGCCATCGTGCCGCTCGCGAGTCCCTCGCCGGTCCAGTTGCCCCATCCGCTCGATCCGTGACCGTCGATTCTGACCGCAACGACGTGATGGCCGGGGCCGTGCGAGGTGCGGAGCCGCATGGCGTACAGGCCTTTCGTCGGGTGCGCCCTGAACCAGAGAATCTTGAGGTTGGTATCGCTGGCGTAGGCACCCGGGTTGATGAGGCCGATGGCCCTGAAGGCGGTGGCCTTCAGGCCCGCGACCGGCGTTCCGTCGGCCGCGTTGGTCACGGAAACGACCGCGATGATTGCGGGCCTGGCGAGGATCGTGTCCAACTCGACTGAGACATCGGCTTTCATTTTTCTGTCCTCCTGACGTCGTTGTTCTTCTGTGGCCGGCGTGAAACGCTCAGCGGCTGCAGCATAGGCATCGATGCGTGCGCTCGGCGACGCACGAAAGTGATGTGCAAGCGCACAGTCGGACGCGCGGCGCCTAAGCCACGCGCCGTCCGCGAGTCGTCTGTCCCAGGACACTTCATGCGCGTCAACGCCGTGCGCACCGGAGGAACTCATGCGTCCGCAACCCCACATGCCTTCGCGCCGCGACCTGCTGCTCGCCACCGGCGCGTTCGCGTTCGTCGGCGCGCTTCCGGCCGCGATCCGCGACGCATTGGCGCAGGACAAGCGCGCAACGCTGAAGGGGATCCCCGCGATCCTCGAGGGACTGCGGCCCGTTGCGCTCAGACGGCCGACTGCGATCTACCAGGTCAGTGCCGGCGCCGCGGCCGGGCCATGGGGCGAAGTGAGGATCGTGCGCTCCGGACACAACGCCTTCCCGTATCGCATCCGTTCCTCGGACGGGCTCGGTCTCATCGAGATGGCCGTGCCCAGGCCCTACATTCAGATCGGCGTCGGGCGCACCGACGCCATCACCTGGAACCGGGATGGCGTGATCTTCGGTAGAGGCCTGAAGGTGGAGGCCTGGACGCTCGCCACGGCGCGCAAGCTGACGCAGGCGCTCGGCAGCAATCGCCAGCGCACGCGCGCACTCATGCGCCTGCGCGCGGCACTGATCTCCTCGTATCCCGCGTACCTCGCGGCGACCGGAACCACCGCGCCGAGAGAAGTCGCGCAGAGCGTGATGGAAGCGGAGCGCACGGTGCCCATACCCGCGGGCTGCACCGTCGAGGAATCCATCGCCTACGTCCAGCGCGTCGAGCGCGACATCATCGAGGTCTGGGACAGCATCGACGATCAGTTCCAGCGCTGCTTCGAGTACGAGATGTCGGGCGCGGAAGGCCTGGCCTGCAGCCGCGTTGCGCGCGACTTTGGGCGCGACCTGTGCGCGATCACCGCGTGCGCGGCGAAGAACTTCGTGCCGATCCTCCTGGACGTGATCGAGAGCGTCAGGTACGTCACCGACAGAGTGGTGCACCACGCCGTGGTGTGTCCGGTGCTCGCCGCGAAGGACATGTACATCGATACGATGGGGGCGCTCGACCGCGTGCGCACCGGGCTCGAGAAGGCGGGAACGCGGCAGGTCAGCATCAGCCCGCAGGACGTGGACGCCGCGCGCTCCTTCATGCAGGAAGCCGCGGCTGCGCTGGGCCCGCTCGCGCAAGCATTCATCTCCGGGCGCTGGACGATCCAGTCACGCAACGAAACGCTGCAACTGGCAGATGGCACATTGGCGTTCCTCTACGACGTGTCGGCACACCTGCCGCGCGACCTGGTGGTCGTCCTGACGGCCGCCGCCGTCATTGCCGAGGCGGCAGCGACCTGGACCATGGCCATCACGCTGCTGGCGGCGGTGCATGCGCCGTTCGCGGCGGTAGCCGCCACGTGGGGCGTCGTCGTGCCGATCGTGCTCGCCAACGCGGTCGCGGCTCTTACACCTGCGATTGCTGCCGCGGTAGCGCTCATCATGGCGATGATCATTCTGTCCGTGCACGTGCACGGCGCGATGATCCAGGCGCAGATCGCGCTCGCCGAACAGGCAGGCACGATGGCGCAGGACAAGGAAGTGCAGGTGCGGCACGCGACCCTGTCGATCGCGCAGATCAAGGCGGAGATCGAGCTGGCGCGCGCGGATGCGCAGCAGCAAGATCTGGCTGCGGCGCAGGACCGGCTCCAGCCGCCTGTCGTCGTCGGCTAGAGTCGTCGGCTGGACTCAGAGCTCGTCGAGCGGAGGCACGACCCAGCCGGCGCGGATGCCCCAGCCGTCGAACCACAGTCGCCGCGTGGCTGCGTCGAACTCCAGGCGAAACTCCGCGCCGCGCGCGGCGCTGAGGAAATACGTCTGCGCGTTCGCCGCGGAGCCAGTCACCGTCCTGACCGCGGCGCTGCTCGCGGAAGATAGCAGGATGGCGGGCGTGATCGGTGGTGCGAGTATCGAGGCGAGCAGCGAGGCGGCCAGCGGGCCGCCCGGGGTGAGGTGCGCGCCGCGCGGATCGGAGTGTGCCGCCGGCACGCCCGGGCCCACGCAGCCACCGAAACCGGCCACGCAGAAGAAGCGGTCGCGCTGGGCGACGGGCAACAGTTTCGTGTCGCGATTCGGTCCGCCGGCGAGCGCCAGGAGCTGGTCGAAGCGTTCTGCGCCGACCAGGTGCCCGCCGCCCGAGCCGGCGATCTTCGGCAGCCAGGCGCCGCCCGCCTTGCTCTGGATCTGCAGCGCGCGACCGTCGCGCATCAGCACGTAGTGAACCGCGGTCCAGTTGCGGATGCCCGTCGTGCCGAGGACGTAGATGCCGGTCGCCTGCTGTTTCACGGCGAGCGCGAACGAGCTGCCGGTGACGAACGCCGGACGCGCATGGTCGGGTGCGCCCGCGCTGGTTGGCGCGGCAGCGACGCAGGTTGCGGCGAACGCGAGGAGGCTGGCGGCAGTGATGAGACGAGTGTCCATCTCGCCGCTGAAACGATTCAGGTCCCGCCCGTGGCTTAGCCCGGTGGCCCCGGCAATGGCTCAGCTTTCGGGCCGGGCGCGCGCCAGCACCTGCGCGAATCCCGGGTTGTCGCGCAGCGGCGCGAACGCGGGGTCTCGTGCCGACCACCACGGGCGCCGCCAGCCGAGCTCGCGCGCCTGTTCCAGGAGCTGCAGGGCGATATCGACCTCGCCCCGCTGAGCAGCTATGCCGGCGCGCATGTAAACCATGCCCCAGTGTCTGAACCCACCGCGCTCGGCACGATCGAGAAACCCCTCGAACTGCAGGAGCGCGCGATCCGCGCGGTCCACCTGTCCCGCGCTGCGCAGGTACGTCGCGAGGTGCAGACCGTGGCACTCCATGCCCCAACGCAGTTGCGAGGTCGGGTACGCGGCGCGCTCACCGTTCGGGAGTTTCAACAGTTGCCCGTACAGCACCACGCTCTCCTTCACCTGGCCCGAAAGGCCCAGGAAGAACGCAGCATCCGCGAGCATGTAGGGATCGCCCGCACCCAGCTCCCGCAGGTCGCGCGCGAGCACGGCGAGGCGCGCAAGATCGCCCTCGGCGAGCGCGAGCCAGATGAGATGGTTGAGGTGCACGCCGCCGCCGCGCGCGGTGGTGGCCGCGTCGCGCAGGTGTTTGCGCGCCGTGTCTTCCCGGCCCAGCTCGAGCTCGAGCAGCGCCAGGTTCTGCAGCATCTCGCTGCGACGGGTATCGAGCTCGGCGGCGCGTTCGTAGTGCTGCGCGGCCTCGCGCATCGCCCCGCGCGCCACGGCGTTCAGGCCCATGCTGAAACGCGGGTTCGCGTGCCTCGGCGCCACCAGGATCGCGCGTTCCATGTCCTGCTGGCCGAGTGCGCTGCGGCCGAGGCTGTCGAAGGTGAGTCCGCGCCAGATGTAGAACGTGAAGATCAGCGGGTCGAGCTCGATCGCGCGGTTGAAGCTGGTGAGCGCTTCCTCGAGCCGCAGCTGCTCGTGCCGGATCATGCCCAGCCACAAGTGCAGGCGCGAATAGTTGCCGTTGAGCGCGAGCGCTTGCAGCACGTCCTTCTCGGCGCTGTCGAGCTCGCCCGCTTCGAACTTCAGCAGTCCCGACAGTCCGTGCGCGGTTGGCAGCTTCGGATCGAGCGCCAGCGCCTTCTCGAGCAGCGGGCGGGCGAGCGCGGTCGTTTCGTCCAGCGGGCGGCCCACGTAGAAATACTCGGCGACGTACGTGTCGGCGAGCCCGGTGTATGCGGCCGCGAACTGAGCATCGGCTTCGATGGCGCGGCTGAAGTAGTCGGCGGCTTCGCTCAGGGCCTTGGGCGTGCGCGCCATGTAGCTCTGCGAGCCGAGCAGATACAGCTCGTACGCGGTCAGCGATTGCGGGCGGCGCTCCGACAGGCCGATGCCGGGCCGGCGAATGAGCAATACCTTCAGCGCGCCGGCGATCGAGCGCGCGATGTCGTCCTGCACCTGCAGGATCTCGGCGAAGGGCCGGTCGTAGACCTCGGACCACACGGCGAAGCCTTGCGCCACGTCGACCAGCCGCACGCTGATCCGTACGCGCTCGGCCTGGCGACCGACGGTGCCCTCGACGACATAGCGCACGCCGAGCAGGCGGCCGATTTCTTCGAGCGGCTTGGGATCGTTGCGCAGCGAGAACGAAGAGGTCGTGCCAGCGACGCGCAGCTCGGGCGTCTGCGACAGCGCGTTGACGAGCTCGAACGCGACCCCGTCGGCCACTGGGCCGGCCCGGCCCTCGGGGCTGATGTCCTTCAGCGGCAGAACCGCGATCGAGTTGTCGACGCGCGCGCCGCCGCCCGCCGTGAAAGGCCAGAGTCCGGCAGACCTGAGGGCCAGCAAGCCGCCGGCGATGGCGACGGCGACGGCGACGGCCAGTCCGGCCACGACGAGCCAGAGGTTCGGCTTGCGCGTCGTGGTGGCCGCAGCCCGGGGTGCGTCCAACCTCGCGCCACCTTGCGACGCGGAGGGTGCAGCCGCTCCCGTCGCCCCGAGAGGCGCGACTGCCTCGACGGGCGCGACGAGCCGGTACCCCTTGCGGGGCACGGTTGCGATGTATCGCGGGCTCTTGGGGTCGTCGCCCAGCAGGCGCCGCAGCTGCGCCACGCTCTGATAGACGGAATGGGGGGTCACCACCATCCCGCTCCAGACCGTGCTCTCGATCTCTTCCTGGCTCAGGACATCCGGCGCGCGGTCGGCGAGCAGGACCAGCACCGCCATGGTGCGCGGCTCGACCTTGACCCGCCCTGCGGCGCCGGAAATTTCGTCGATCGACGGCTCGACCAGCCAGTCTCCGAGGCGGAAGGGGCGATGCGGCATTCGGTCCGGCTTCTTCTTATGTCAGCAACGCGGTGGTGTAAGTGCCTGAGCCGCCGCTGCCTGAAGAAGCTTCAGGAAACGATCACGGTTTCCTGAGGACTTCTCTGGCCCCCTCGCGCTGCACTGCCGGCCGCGGCGCTCCACAACCAGCATAACCGGAGCACCCGCAGCAGTTCCACGGCGCCGGCCGACGTGAGAGTGCCCGGCGCCGACCAGGGTTTAAGACAAGGGGGGCATCGGGATATGACGAGACCACGAACGGACGAGGTGCGTGCCGGCAGCCTCGGCGACCTGGAAACCGTATTTCGCGAACATCGCAGTGCAGTGCTCGCGCTGGCGTTGAACCTGGCGCGCAATCAGCAGGTTGCGGCCGATGTCTGCCAGCAGACCTGGCTCAAGCTGCTCGAGATCGACCGGGCGGGTCGCTGCCCGCAGCTCTCGGGCGGTGCGCTGCAGGCGTACCTGCTCACCATCGCGCGCAACGTGTATATCGACAACTACGTGCGCAGTCACGAGGCGAGCCGGGTCGACTGTACGGACAACAGCCAGCTCGAGCGCGTCGCCGACGCGGGGGCAGAACCTGCGGGCCTGGAACACATGGTGGAGCTGGCGCAGCTACGCCACATGCTGGCCGACGCGCTGGCGTGCCTGCCGCCTCTGCAAACACAGGTGCTCTGCCTGTGGGCCTCCGGCGTCACGCCGTCCGCGGTGGCACGTCGCGCGCGCGTGCCGCGCGACACGATCCTGAGTCGCAAGAAATACGGCGTGGCGAAGCTGCGGCGCCTGCTGACGGCACGCGGACTCACCGCGGATCTCGCCATCGTGGGATGATCCAAAGTCGTGGGATGACCCGAACTCGGATGACGTCGCGAGCCCTGCAACGCGCGTCGGCGCTCGTCGCCGGCTTCGCGACGACGACTCTCGCGCACGCCATCGTGCTGGGCTACGCGAGCGATTCCGTCGCCGCGTCCGATGCCGTGGCTGCGTCTGGTGCGGCCGCACCCCGTCCGGGCGATGAGTTGCTCGTCGTGGACTGTCTCTTGCCCGGGCAGATCCGCAACCTGGGCCAGCGAACCACCTACGCCAGTGCGCGACGGCCTGCGAAGCTTACGGCGCGTGAGTGTCAGATCCGCGGCGGTGAGTACGCTGCGTACGACCGTGCCAACCTGCAGACCTCGCTCGCGGTATGGCTACCGACGGCAAAGGCGGGCGATGCGGAGGCCGCGACCGTGGTCGGCGAGCTCTTCGAACGCGGCGTCGGCTCGACTCCGGATCATGCTGCGGCGGCGGAGTGGTATCGGCGAGCGTCGCAGCAGGGTAGTACGCGCGCCCAGATCAACCTCGGGCACCTGTACGAGAAAGGGCTTGGCGTGACGCGCGATGCAGCGGAAGCGCTGCGCTGGTATCGGCGTGCCGCGGGACTCGAGTCCGCGATCGAGCTGGACGCGCCGCCGCCGGCTGTGCCGAGCGATCCGCCGCCCGAGCTCGTGCGGGAGCTTGAATCGCTGCGTCGCCAGCTCGTGGCCGGCGCTGAAGAGAACGCGCGCCTAGGCCGTTTGCTCGACGAATCGCGCGACGCGCTGGCGGGTGCGCGGGCGGAGCTCGCGCAGGCGCGGGAGCAGCACGTGACACGTCTCGCGCAGCTCGATGCCTCGAACGTCGCACTGGCGGAGCGCAAGCGCGCGTCCGACGAAGGCGCGGCGCGCATCGAATCGCTCGCCGCGTCGCTGGCGCAGCGCGAGACCGAGGCGGAGCGGCAGCGTGTCGACGCCGAACGCCTGCGTGCGGAGCTGGTGCAGCTGCAGGAAAAGTTCGGCAAGCAGTCCACCCTCCTGGAGGAAGCGACGAAGCGCGCCGCGGCGACGGCCGCGACACCGACACCGACACCGTCTACAGCCGCCGCGAAGACAGCGCCGGCACTCGCCGGCCCTGAAATTGCGATCATCGACCCGCAGCTCCTGGGAACGCGCGGCATCACCGTCGTCGCTGCATCGGTCGGCGCGGCCTCCACGCGGCAGATCGTGGGACGGGTCAGCGCGCCGGCGGGGCTCGTCAGCCTCGCGGTCAACGAGCAGCGCGCCGAGCCGAACGAGCACGGCGTGTTCGTTGCACAGGTCGGGCTGGCGAGCCCGGAAACTGCCGTCAGCGTCGTGGCCATCGACCGGCAGGGAAAACGCGCGGCGCTCGAGTTTGCGCTGCGCGCACACGCGCAGCCCGCCGCCGGCGCCGTGTACACGACCGCATCCGCTCGCGAGGACGTGCTCCCGGCCGCTGATTTCGGTCGCTACCACGCGCTCGTCATCGGCAACAACGAATACCAGCATCTGCCTGACTTGCGCACCGCAGTCGGCGACGCCGAAGCCGTCGCTACCGTGCTCGGCGGGCGCTACGGCTTTCGCACGCGCGTACTCGTGAACGCGGATCGCTACGCGATCCTGTCGGCGCTCAACGACCTGCGTGAGCGGCTGACAGCCGAAGACAACCTGCTGCTCTACTACGCCGGTCACGGAACTCTCGACGAAGTCAATGCGCGCGGCCACTGGCTGCCGGTGGACGCCGAAAGCGAGAGCAGCGCCAACTGGATTGCGACCACGGCGGTCACCGACATCCTCAACATCATGCAGGCGCGCCAGGTACTGGTCGTGGCGGACTCGTGCTACGCCGGTGCGCTCACGCGCTCCTCGGTGGCGCGCCTCGCGACGGCGCCGACGTCGGCGGAGCGGCGACACTGGCTGCGCGCGGTGCTGGGCAAGCGCGCGCGCATCGTGCTCACCTCGGGCGGGATGGCGCCGGTGCTCGATTCCGGCGGCGGCGGGCATTCGGTGTTCGCAAAGGCCGTGCTCGAGGTCCTCGGCGGCAATGCCGAGCTCCTCGACGGGCAGCGATTGTTCCGCGAAGTGGCGGCGCGCGTCAGCTTCGCGGCCGGTAACGTGGGCTTCGACCAGGTGCCCGAGTACGCGCCGATCCGCTACGCCGGGCACGAATCCGGCGAATTCTTCTTCGTGCCTCGTCTCTAGATCCGGACTCGGCGCTCAGAACTCGGCGCGCAGGCCGAGAGTCGCACGGCTGCGCTCGACGTCACCGCTCGCGATGTAGTCGACGTTGAGGAACCAGATCCAGCCGCCCGGCAGGATCGCAGTCGCGCCGAGTCCGGTGCTGAGCACGCCGGATTCGGGCTCGTCACCGACGAACGCGAACTGCGTGGCAGAGCCGTCCAGCACGAAGCTCGCCGTTGCCTCGGGCGCCTCGTCCTCGAACTCGTGCAGGTATTCGACCCGCAGTTGCGGCACGAATACGCCGCGGCCGGTGCTGATCGCGCGATCGAACCGCAGACCGACGTGTCCCTGCGCGGATGTGCGATCGGTTTCGCCGAAGGCCATGCTCAGGCCCGATCCCGAGAGGTCGGTCTCGGCGTACGCATCGACCTTGGAGCGCGCGTACGTGACGCCGGCGTACGGGCCGAACGTCGAGGCGCCGCTGTTCCAGTCGTAGCCCAGGTTCATGCTGGCCCAGAGCACGTTGCCGTCCGTCTCGCCTTCGGTGTCGACGTTGGTCTGCGCGACCGCGCGCGTCGACTCCTGGAACACCGAATTTCGCCGATAGGTGTGTTCCTGGCGCACGTAACCCACGCTGACCTCGAGGAAGCCGCGCTCCCAGGCGTTGAAGGTCAGGTAGCCGGTGAATGACCAGGCATCGGTCTCGGCGTCGCCCGCGCTCGCGGCCGGCGTGAAATTCACGCCGGGCAGCTCGGGATCGTATTCGTAGTCGGTCTGCTCGGCGGCGAGCAGGGCGCCGAGGAAGAAGCGGTCGGAGACGCGCTTGTCGATGCCGAGCTCCAGCGCACGAGTGTCGCCGTCGAGGCCGCGCTCCTGGTCCGTCGCCAGGTCCCGCTCGCGCTCGAACCAGGTGCCGCGGGCGTTGGCGACGATCGCGAAGGGTCCGATGGCGATCGACGCCGAAGCGACCGGCGTGGCTTCCGATTCGTCGCGCGCACGCTCGCCGCGGTCGCGCGCCTCCGCGCCGCTCACGTGCGCGAGCTCGATCGGCGCCAGGGTCTGGCTCAGGTTCTGGCTCGGGTTCAGGGACGATTCGCTGTCGCCCGAGAGGTTGCCCAGGCCGCCGGGGGTCTGGCCGCAGCGCGTGGCGAGCGCGCCTGTCGCGCCCGTGCACACGCCGAAGAAGAAGGTTTGGAACTCGGCGTTTGCAGCGAGACCCGCTTGCGGCACGCCCGCGAGGGCGGTGACGACGGCGGTCGCGATCAGCTGGCGGCGTGGACGCATGGCGCGTTTCCTCTGGTGGTGCCGGAGCGCGTACCTGAACGATCCGCGCGCGCCGCATGGCTTGCGGGGACCTTTCGCGGGCACACTTCGCCGGCAGCACTCGCAGACGAGCCTCGCGGGGAACTCTCGCAACGCACCCGCAAGCCAGCCGCGCAGCTTGGATCGTCTGTTGTATGTCGATGACGCGCCCCCGGTGCAATGCCGGTGACGCGCCCCGGTGCGGTCGAACCCACGCGCGAACCGAAACGACAAACGGGTAGGGCCAGCCGGCAGCGCCGGCAGCGAGGACTGCAATGAACACGCGAGCGAGGCAACAGGCAGGAATGGCCGGTCGGGCCGGCAGAACGGGAGTTGCAGTCGCCAGCCTGTGGCTGGCTGGAGCCGCCCTCGCGCAACCCGACCTGCAGATCACCGCCGTCGAGGTGGCGTGCAGCGTAACGATACCGATCGCTCCGGCGCCGACCCGCGCACACATCGCGCAGCGGCGCTGCGACACCGATCACCAGGCGGAGCTGAGCGTCACCATCGAGAACAAGGGCACCAGCGACGCTGTGTTCACCGCGGCCGAGATCTGGAATCTCTGGTCGTACGGAGCAACGACGTCGCCGCTGGCCGCCTTCGTGAGCAACCCGGCCAACGTCGTCTACATGCCGGCGATCGACGTCGGTGAGTCGTTGAACTTCTCGGGGCAGCCGGGCGCGCCCGGCCAGCTCACCTCGATCCCCAAGTCGCGGACGCAGACCTTGCGCCCGGGCGCGCGCTACGTGGAATCCGTGGTGCTGGTGCCCCAGAGGCAACTGACGGCCGGTTCCTACCGCTTTCAGCTCAGGGTGGATCCGCAGGGCAAGGTGGCCGAATCGAACGAGAACAACAACATCTCGGCCTTCGCCACGCTGACGGTCGAGGCGCCGCCCCCTGACGAGGAATGGGTGAGTTGCCCCGGCATCGACGTTCCCAACCGCGTAGAGATGGAGCTGAATCAGGGCAAGGTGACCTGCCGGTACTATCACCAGACGCGCTTCGAGCTGTTGACCACGAGGGTCGTCGAGTCGCGGTACCTCAAGCCCTTCCGGGCTTGCCTGCGCAGCAATGCGTACTACGGCACGAGTGACGAAAGCCTCGAGGTGATGCGCAACGAATCACGCATGTACTGCTCGTTCACGAAGAACATGGGCGAGCTGGCTCGCGAATCGACGGAATGGCAACCCGCCTCATCGAACAGCAAGCGGGTGCGCTTCGGCATCCGCAAGACCCCCGAGGGCACCGAGAGTTTCGAGCTGTGCCGCGTGCGCTACGCGGGGAGCCTGCGGGTCGGCCGTGGCTGGCGCAATCGCTGCTACATTCCGTATCAGAACGCCGAGCAGCGCGTCGATGCGGGTATCGAGTTCCTGGTGCTGTCGCGTCCCTACGGCGTGCCGAGCGGCGTGGTGAGCAACGACTACGAAGAGACGCGGGACGTGCAGCCGATCGCCAATCCGCCCGCCCCGATCGGGGTCGCGATCAACTTCTGCACCATTTTTCTGCGGCCCGACGATTTTGCGCAGACGCTCGGTCTCGCCCCGACCCTTACGCTCTGGGTGCCTGGCACCCTGCTGCCCGGCGGCGTCTGCATCTCGTCGGCGCAGGGCAAGGTCGTGACCTCGACCGTCTCCGGGCATCACCTGCACGGCGGGCACATCCTGGTCCTCAGATGAAGAACGATGCAATCCGTCGCCGCCTGAGCGCAGCGCCGAGCAGACAGCGCCGCGTTTCTAGAGGTTGACGACCAACGTCGCTCCGATCGCCACGGCGAGCAGCGCGAAGTGCGTGATCTGCGTGCCCTCCTGCCGGAGGTAGTACACGAACCACGAGCCACCGAGCGCCAGCACGAAGACCATGGCTGCCAGAGCCGCGAGCGCCAGCGTCGCGCTGGCGACGGCGGCGGACGCCTCGAAGCCGCCCCACAGCGCACGGCCGAACGAGATGCTGGCTTGCCAGAAGAGGAGGGCGACTGCGATCTCGACGAGCAGCACGAAGGCGTAGACGAGGCGGTGCCACTGGACGGAGGTAACACGGCGCGACAGCAGTGGCGTCTTGATCGCCGGTTGCTGGTCGAAGAGTTGCATTCCCATCAGCATGCCGATCGAAGCGACGCCACCGCGAAAGGCGGTCGTGTTGTTGATCACGACTACCGTCATCCACAGCGTCAGGCCGAAGATCAGGACGAGCTTGAAAGCGAGAAGCGGATCGCTCACGACGGAACCTCGCAGGTTGGGCCTGCAGATGCAGGCGGCGAAGGCGCGACTCTAGCGCGTCCCGGCGCCGGCGGGTGCTCGCCGCAGACTTGGCGCCCGAGTCCTAGCGCGGGTCGCCGAGCCGCGGATGACCCTCGCTCACCTCGTCGCCGAGCGGCACCTGCGGCTGCGCGCGCGTGAGGCCGGTGTTGGCCGGGCCGTTCAACACTTCGCCTGCAACGTCGAAACGCGAGCCGTGGCAGGGACAATCGAAGGTGCGCTCGCGCGAGTTCCACTGCACCACGCAACCCAGGTGTGGACAGGTGGCGTCGAAGACCTGGTAGCCGCCTTCCTCGTCGCGATACACGGCGAGGTGCTTCAGGCCATCGCGCAGGATGGCGCCGGTGCCCGGCGCCACGTCGGAATCGGCAACCGAGGTGCCCGGCGCGAGCCAGGTGGCGTACTGACGCGCGACGTTGGCATTCTCGCGCACGAAGGAGGGCGCGGCGCGCAAGGTCTTGCGCGCGGGGTCGTAGAGGGCGGCCCAGGGGTTGTCCCGCCCGGCGATCAGGTCGGACAGGATGACACCGGCGATCATGCCGTGCGTGAGGCCGTGACCCGAATCGCCGGTGGCGATGTAGACGTTGTCGTCTCCCGGGTTGCGGCCGATGAAGGCCAGGTAGTCGATGGTTTCGATGATCTGGCCGGACCAGCGCTGCACCGGCTCGCCCGCACCGGGGAAGCGCGCGCGCGTCCACTCGTCGAGTCGTGCGTAGCGCTCATCCGCATCGTCCGCCTGTCCGGTCTTGTGGTCCTCGCCCCCCACGATCAGCAGATCGTGGGCGTTGCCGGTCCGCGCCGTGCGCACGTAGTGGTACGGCTCGGCGGTGTCCCAGTAGAGCGCGCGCGGCATGGAGCCGGAGGGCACGCGCAGGGCAAGCGCGTACGAGCGGTAGGCTGCCTGCTTGGTATGGATCACGACGCGATCGTTGATGGGCACGTTCGTGGCCACGACAATCGCCGCGGCGTGGACGGTGTGCCCGGTCGACGTGGCAACACGGCCGCGCGATCCGCCGCGCTTGCCAGCTTCAACCGATTCGGCGCGCGTGTTGCTGAAGATGTGACCGCGACGATTCACGATGCCGCGCGCCAGCCCGGAGAGGTAGCGCATCGGATGGAATTGCGCCTGGCCGGGAAAGCGCAGGCACGGGCCGATGTCCGGACCCTCGCTCGGCGCCGAATTCGCCAGAGCCACGCCGTGCAGACCGGCGCGCACCGCCGCATCGCGTTCGCGTTCGAGCAGGCCCAGGTCGGCGTCGCTTGCCGGAAACAGATAACCGTCCACGCGCTCGAATGCGCAGTCGATGCCTTCGTCGCGCACGATCTCCTCGATCGTGCTGATGGCGGCGGTGTGGCTTTGCGCGACCAGCACGGCGCCCTCGTGTCCATGCAGCTTCTCGACCTCGACGTAGCGGTCGTCGATGGCATTGGAAAGATGAGCGGTGGTGCGGCCGGTTTCGCCCGCGCCCGGCGTCTCGCTCTCGACGACGGCGACCGTGAGCCCACCTCGCGCGAGCAGGTAGGCAGTGCTCAATCCGGCGATGCCGGCGCCGACGACGCAGACGTCCACCGAAAGCTCGCGGTCGAGCGCGCGCCAGCGCGGAGCGTCGCGATCGGTCCAGATGGAAGCGGTGTAGGCGTTCGTGGCCATGGGGTCCCTCCGGGCTCAGGCTCGCGGCATGTAAGCGCGCCGCCGACGCAGCGACAGAACGAGTCCTACGAGGAGCGCGCCGTAGAGCATCGACAGAAAGACCTGGCGGATCCGGCGGTGCTCGCGCGAGACACTCCGGACATTCCGGTCGCGCGCGTCACGCGCGAGCCGCTCGAGCTCCAGCTTCTCGCGCAGCAGGGTCCTGCGCCAGTCGCGTGCCAGGCGGGGATGTTGACGATCCGTTGTCACCATCATTCTCGACAGGCCCCACCCGGCGCGGTTCCGCAGCCGGGCGTGGGATTCTGCGGGAGCGCCGGAGGCCGCGCCTGCGGTATGGTGTCGCCGGTTGCAGACTGAGGGCGCGTCGCGGCATGTCTCACGAGTTTGGAATCGCTGTGCTTCTGCTCCTGGTTCTCGTACCGCTGCCGATCGGCCTCGCGGGCCTGATCAACGGCTGGCGCACCGGTTCGGGGAGCGCGTCGCCGCGTCCGCTCACGACCGATGTCGCGGGTGCGGCCAGCGCGGCCGGCTGGAACTGGACGCTCACTTTTCTTTCCGCGCTGCTTTACGTGCTCGCGTTCAATCTGACCTTCTTCGTCCAGGAGCTCTTCCTCGTGCTGCCCAAGGCGTTCACGCCGGGCCTGGAACCGACGCTCTTCCACAACAACCACAACTGGAAGGGCGACCACCCGCTGGCCAGCCTGTTCCAGGGCACCGGCGCTCTCGCGATCTTCCTCAGCGGCCTCGCCTGCGCGTTGCTCGTGTGGCGCGGCGTGGGACGAGATTCGATTGCGCTGCGCCTGTTCCTGATCTGGATGGCCTTCAATGGCTCGTTCCAGGCGCTCCCGCAGGTGCTCGCCGGCGCATTCATTCCCGGGAACGACGTTGGGATGGCGATGGACTACCTGGAGCTCGGCGCCACGACGAGGACAGTCGCCGCGCTGATCGCGGTTGCTGCCATTCCGCCACTCGCGCTTTGGCTCGCGCACCGCATCCTCGACCTGGCGGCGGATCCTGCGCAGGTCGCGAGTGCGCGCGGTCGCACTGCATGCATCTTTCGGCTGGCGACAGTGCCGGCGCTGATCGCGATTCCGATGATCATCGCCTTCCGCGTGCCGCGCGAGCTGCTCGAGGTCGTGCTGCCGCCCGTCCTGGTGACGTTCGTCGGTGTCGGCTGGATGCAGGGCTGCGCCTGGTTTCTGCGGCGCCAGCAGGCGACGTCGGGTTTTCGCGTAACGGGCACCGTGTCACTGGCGTGGCCGCTGGGAGCGATGCTGATGCTGCTCCTCGTCTTTCAGCTCGTCCTGAGACCCGGCATTCCTTTCTAATTGCCCGCCGCGACCATGCGGCGCAGCCAGAGCATGGCGGCCACGCCGAACGCAGGGCCGGCGGCGAGAGCCGCAATCGTTGCGGGCCAGCCGAACGCGTTCGCCGCCAACGGTGCGAGCTGGATCGTGATTGCGGTGAGCAGGAACCCGAGCGCGGTCTGTAGCGTCAGCAGGCTGCCGGCGAGATCGCGCGGAGCAAAATCGGAGACGACGGCTGAGAACTGCGCCGAGTCCGCGATCACCGCGGCGCCCCAGACGATCACGAGGGTGAACGTCAGCCATGGCGGACCGCCGAAGGTCGCGGCGGTGGCGAGCGCGGCGATGCCACTGGCCACCATCGACAGCGCCGCGACCTCGATGCGCCCGATCCTGTCGGCGATGAGCCCGGCGACGACACAGCTCAGGCCGCCGATGCCGATTGCGAGGAACGCGGTGAGCTTGGCGAGCTCGCTGGCCGCCTCGGCCGGCAGGCTCATCGCGTAGGCCTGGGTCATGGCGACACCGATCCAGGCCCACATCACGTACAGCTCCCACATGTGGCCGAAGTAGCCGAAGTAGGCGAGACGGATGCGCCGGTTGGTCCAGGCTGTGCCGATCGCCGACAGGCGGAAAGCGCCGGCCGTCGCGTGCAACGGGCCGAGGCGCACGCCCGCCATGAGCAGCGCGCCGAGGGCGGCGAGGATCGACGTCACGACGATGGTCGAGCGCCAGTCCGCGCCCCCGAGCAGGGAAATCAAATGGGGCGAGGCGGCGCCGAGGGTGAGCGCTCCGATCAGCAGCCCGACCAGCAGACCGCGGTCACGCTGGCCCCAGCCCACCGCGATCTTCATGCCGACGGGGTACACGCCAGCGAGGAGCGCACCCGTGAGCGCGCGCAATGCGATTGCGAGGCCGTGACCGACCGGCACGACCAGCAGGGCGAGATTGGCGAACGCGGCGAGCACCGCGCTGATGGCGAACACGCGTCGCGGATCGAAGCGGTCCGCGACACCTGTCATGGCGATGCCGAGTGCGCCGATCACGAAACCCGCCTGCACGGCGCTCGCCAGCGTCGCCTGTCGCCAGGCGCTCAACGGCGCTTCGCGCAGCATTTCGGGCAGGACGGCCGCCGCCGAAAACCACAGGCTCATGGCGGCGAATTCGGCGACGACCAGCAGCGAGACGGATTGACCTTTGGAAGGTGTTGTTGGTGCGATTGTCCTGGTCATTGGGCGCGCATTGTAGTGGCTCGGCGCGGAACGATCAGCGCCGATTGATCAGCCACAGGCCGGCGACGCACAGCAGAATGCCGGCCACGTTCGCCAACGTGAGTTTCTCGTGAAACAGGGCCACACCCAGCAGAAGAAGGATGAGTGCGGCGGCCGATTGGGTCACCAGCTGTCCGAGACTGACCTCGAAACCTGCCCGGTAGAGCATCAGGAAGCCGAGATCGAGCGCGATGACCGCGGCCGCCAGGGCCAACGCGGTCCAGTTGAGCAGCGGCAGCGATTCGCGCAGCGGCGTAGCCGCGGGGCTCGCCGCGTACACGCTCACGAAGGTGATGGCTCCGATCGCGTACGTGGCCGCGAGCGTGAGGAAAGGATTCACGCCCTCCGGCGTCACCTTGAGCACCAGGTGGTAGCCGACGGTTGCGGCGATGGCGAGAACCAGCCAGGTCGTCTGCATTGGCGCGCTCCAGCAAAATCCGGTAGAGGAGTCAGTATGATCGAAGTGCGGCCCGCAGCGCTCGCGAGGAACTGCCGATGGCGACCCATCCCCATTACATCCTGCTGGTGCAATGCCCCGACACGCGCGGTATCGTCGCGGCCGTCTCCGGCTATCTGGCGCAGAGCGACGCGTCGATCGTCGAATCGAATCACTTCAACGATTCGGTCGGCGACCGCTTCTACATGCGCACGGTGTTTCGCCAGGAAGGGCCGAAGATGCCGTCGCTGACGGAGCTGGAGGAGGGCTTCGAACCCATCGCGCGTCGCTTCGCGATGAGCTGGCGGTTGCAGGATGCTTCGGTGAAGCCGCGGCTGCTCATCGCCGTGTCGAAACTGGGGCACTGCCTCTACGACCTGCTGCACCGCTGGCGCGCCGGGCAGCTCGCCGTCGAGATTCCCGCCGTGGTGTCGAACCACGAGGACATGCGTTCGTTCGTGGAGTGGAGCGGCATCCCGTTCCACCACCTGCCGCTCGCGCCGGACAACCGAGCCGACCAGGAGACGCGCCTGCTCGCGCTGGTGCGCGATCTGCGCATCGACCTCGTCGTGCTCGCGCGTTACATGCAGATTCTTTCACCCGCGCTGAGTGCTGCGCTCGCCGGCCGCTGCATCAACATTCATCACTCGTTCCTGCCGGGCTTCAAGGGCGCGAAGCCATACGCCCAGGCGCACGCTCGCGGCGTGAAGATCATCGGCGCGACGGCGCACTACGTGACCGACGATCTCGACGAGGGACCGATCATCGAGCAGGGCGTCGAGCGGGTGACGCACGCGCACACGCCCGAGGCGCTCGAACAGATCGGGCGCGACATCGAGTGCACGGTGCTGAGTCGCGCGGTCAGGTGGCACATCGAACAGCGCGTGGTGCTCAACGACCGCAAGACCGTCGTCTTCGCCTGACTGGGTGAGCGCCCGGTCCGAAGACCCCCGCCTTGATCGGGCTGAAGACTTTGCAACGCGATGCCGGAACCAACCGCCCGTTTGCAGAACCGCGACTCCGAAGCGCTGCACCTGAAGGTCGACGAGCTGATCCGCGCGACGCCCGGAGCGCACGTTGCGCTCCTCGACCTGGAAGAGCTCGACGAGGACGATCTACGCGAGATCTTCCGGGAATATCAGGAGCTGGCGCAGCGCGCGCGCAAGGCGCTGGACGAAGGCAAGACCGACACCAACGTGCCGCGCATCACGCCGCGCACGGCGCGCAAGTAGCAGTCGCCCCAGGGTCTGCCGTTGAACCTCCGACGGGCGGTTCGTGACCTACGGTCGCCGCCGCCAATCCGGCCGGGAGGATCGTCATGTCCAAGCTCGCCATCGCCTCATCGAGGGTTGCAGTTCTCGCCGTCGCTGCCTTCGCGCTCTTCTGCGCGGTGGCTTCAGTAGCCTTCGCTGGCGGGCGCAGCGTGTTCATCAACGGCGTGCGCCTCCCGGATCGGGCGGTCAGCCAGCTGGAGGCCGCGTATCGGACGCGCGTCGCGGACGGGCGCTACTGGTACGACGTGCAGTCGGGCCTCTGGGGTTTCGAAGGCGGGCGTGCCGCGGGCCAGATTCACGCCGGACTCCCGATGGGCGGACGCCTGCAACCGCAGGCTTCGAACGGCGATACCTACGTATTCGTGAACGGCCGACGCCTGCCGCGCTATGAGCTATGGCTGCTGCAGCAGACCGTCGGCAATGTCGCACCCGGCCGCTACTGGCTCGACGCCTGGGGAAACGCGGGCTTCGAAGGCGGGCCGGCGCTGGTCAACGTGTTTGCCGCCGCGCGCAACCAGAGCTCCGGGGGCGGATACGGCGGCTGGAACCGCAACACGAGCTTCGGCAACTGGGGCGGCGACGGCGAGTGCTCTTACTACAACCACCCGAATGGCTCGAGCGTGATGACTGGCAACTGCTAGGGCTGCAAACGCCGACAGGCTCGACTCGACACTTGAGAAAGTACAGGACTTGCGGTACACGACACGCAGTCCGGGCGGCGGACGCGCAACCACGTGATGCACGTGAAGAAGTCCGCGTTTCTGTTGTTGATACTTGTCTTGGGGACGGCCTGCCTGGCAACGGACCAGGCGCAGCTCACGGCTGCGTCGGCCGAATGGAAGCAGAACAAGGGTTACGCGAGCCTGGAGGTCATCGTCGCTGCACACTTCCGAAACGGCATGCCTCGCAAGGAAGTGGAAAGGCTCCTCGGTCCGGAGGACTACGCGCCTGGCGAAGGCTCGGCAGTGTATTACTCCTCGGACAAACAGGGTCCGCTGGGAGATACAGGCAGCATTGCAACCTATGGCCTGGTCGTCGAATACATGGAGAGGAATGCGCCTTACACAGTCACCGATCGCCTGCAGCGGTGGATCCTGGGTCCTGTTGGCGAATAGCGAAATCTCCGCCACGCTGGCTGGATATCTTCAACCACGCTCGGCACCAGGCCTGGTTGTCTCACATCGGGATGTAATCGCCGGTCGGTGCGCAATCCGCGGGGGTGAGCGGCGGCGGTGCGTCGGGCAGCAGCCGCAGCCGCGTGACCTTCACCAGCGAGCGCACGTACGCATCGGTGTAAACCGTCGAGCAGGCACGTGAGGCATGCGAGATCTCGGGCAGGTAGAGACTTCGCGTCACCGGGTCGTCGCTGCCGTGAATGCCGGGCGCGTTCGTCGCCGCGAGCAGGGGTTCCCAGCCGCGCTCGCGTGCGATCACCCGCTGCTCGAGCTCGACGTAGAAGCCGGCTGACGGTGGGCGCACGTAAGCGATCTCCCCGCCGTGTGCGCGCAGCTGGGCAACTGACTTGATGCTGCGCTCCAGAATTTCGGCAATCAGCCCGTCGTCGACGGGTGGTCGCTGGTTGCCTCGCGCCCAGAAATGACGCGCGTGACCGTTGAGGTAGCGATCCGTCTCGATGCGCCGCCATAGCGCCGTCTGCCGATCCTCTCCGGTGGTCGCGACTTTCCATGGGCTGTCGTAGGGTCCTGCGGTACCGGCGCGCGCGCCGTGATCGAGCCGTTGCACCAGCCGGCTGAGGCGGTAGTTCTCGTCGAGGAAAGCCAGCTCACGCGAGACTGCGCGGTGCAGCACGAAGGAACTGCGTTGCGCGGGTGATTCGTACTCGTAGCGATCGAGCGCGTCCGCCATGAGTCCGATCTCGCGGCGGAAATAGGACATGTCCGCGAGACCCACGACGAGCAGCCCCTTGAAGTCGGGATCGGCCGCGACGTTCTCCAGGAACGGCAGGCCGTTGGTGCCGGGCAGGGCGAGCTGCACCGGGCGCACGCCGGTGAGCGCCTGGAAGCGATCGAGGTCCGTGTCGAAGAGAATGCGCGAGTCGCCGACGATCGCCACCTGCACGTCGCCAGCGTCGAGACGCCGGCGCTGCTCGGCCCAGAACGACGGACCGTCGCGCAGATCGCCGGCCGCGAGCTCCAGGCTGCGCATGCGCCATTCCCAGATCGCGGTGGCGAGCACGACCAGCACGACCACCGCGAGCATCATCGCGCCCCACGGTTTCACCGGCACCGGCCGCTCGGGCACCGGCTGCGCGACGCCCGGTCGGTCCGCGGCCGTGAGCCGCTCGTAGCTCGCGGTGCGGCGCTGGACGATGATTGCTTCGGTGCTGGCCATGTCAGTGCGTAAAGCTCATGTCACGGACGGCTCACGCCTCAGAACTGGAAATAGATGAACGCATTGCCGGTTCCCTGCTCGACGATCACGGCGAACGCCATCGCCGCCCACGCGGTGGCGAGCACAGGTGCCGGCGTTGCGGTCACCAGCGACTCGAGCGTGCGCGTGCGCATGCGCCAGTGCGTGAACACGATGCCGCCGACGATCGCGGTCACCGCTGCGAGGTGCACCGCAGGCAGGATGGGCTCGGCTGCGGCGTTGAGGCCGAACATGCCCTTGAGCACCAGCCACGCCTTCTCGAACGTGGCGGCACGGAAGAAGACCCACGTGACGTTTACCAGTGCGTAGGTGAGAAGGCCGAGCATCACGAATGCGACCGGGCCGGGCCGATAGTCGCTGAACGCCTTGCGCAGCCACCTTTCGGCAGCGAGATACACGCCGTGCAAGCCGCCCCATACCACGAAGGTCCAGTTCGCTCCGTGCCACAGGCCGCCGAGCAGCATCGTCATCATCAGCGCGAAGTACGTGCGCTGCTCGCCATGGCGGTTGCCACCGAGCGGGATGTAGAGATAGTCGCGCAGCCACGAGGAGAGCGTGATGTGCCAGCGCCGCCAGAAATCCGAGAAACCCACCGCCGCGTAGGGGAAGCGGAAATTGTCCGGCATCTTGAAGCCGAGACAGAGCGCCGCGCCGATTGCTGTCGTGGAATAGCCCGCGAAGTCGCAGAAGATCTGGCCGCTGAAGGCGAGCGTGCCGATCCAGGCATCGAGCGCGCCCGGCACCTTCGTGCCATCGAAGAGCATTTCCGCGGGCGCGGCGAGGAAGCCGTCGGCGAGGACGACCTTCTGGAACAGGCCGAGCGTCATCAACGCGAGACCGAAGCGGAGCTGGTCGAGCGTCGGTCGAACCGGCCGCGCGAACTGTGGAATCAGCTCCGTGGGACGCATGATCGGGCCGGCGACCAGGTGCGGGAAGAAGGTCACGAACAGGGAAAAATCCAGTACCGAGCGCGTCGGTTGCGAACGGCCGAGGTACACGTCCAGCGTGTACGACATGGTCGCGAACGTGTAGAACGAAATGCCGACCGGCAGCACGATGTCGAAGTCCGGCGGCTGGTACTGGATGCCGAAGCCAGCAGCGAGCGCCTGGAAATTGTGCAGGAAAAACTCGCCGTACTTGAACCAGCCGAGCATGCCGAGATTGGCGATCACCGAGATCGACATCCACGCCCGCTTGCGGGCCTGGGTGCGCGCGAGCGGGATGCGATTTGCCGCCCACCAGTCGACCACGGTGGAAACCCACAGCAGGATGATGAACGGCGGGTTCCAGGCCGCGTAGAAGAGATAGCTGGCGACGAGCAGGATGATCTTGCGGGTGGTCCACGCGAGCGGCAGCGTGAACAGCACCAGCACGATGGCGAAGAAGACCACGAAGGTCAGCGAATTAAAGACCATCCGCGCACTGCCCCCTGCGATCGCGCGCCGTTCTTATGCTTCAATACCGAAAAGGGGTCGAAAAGCGGTCAGCCAGCCTTTCCCCGCGCGCGCACTGGGCGAACTGTAGCCCATGCGCGGGCGAAAAGGCTCCTGACCCTGGTCAGGAGGCATCCGGTCTCTTTATTGGCGGCGGCCGGTGGGCAGGTTGACGATGCCGTCGCCCCGGAACAGCAGGCCGCCCTTGATGACGATCGCGACGTTCTCGAGCAGCGCGACGTCGGTGAGCGGGTCGCCCTTGACCGCGATCAGGTCGCCGAACAAACCCGGCGCCAGCGCGCCGATGCGCTCGGACCAGGCCATGTAGCGCGCAGCCACTGAAGTCGCGGACTGAATCGCCTGCATCGGCGTCATGCCGTGTTTCACCATCACCGCGAACTGGCGGGCATTGAGACCGTGCGGGTACACGCCGGAATCGGTGGCGTACACGATCGGCACGCCCGCGGCGTGCGCGCGCCGGAACGCCTGGCGTTGCACGTCGGTCGTTTCGAGGTTCTTGCGCAGGAATTCTTCGGGCCACTTCTGCCGCCGGCCCTCGGTGTCGATGTAGTCCCCGTTGTAGACGTCCATCGCCAGCGCGACCTGCCGGTCGCGCGCCAGCTCGATGCCTTCCTGGTCGATCAGCGAGGCGTGCTCGATCGTGTCCGCACCCGCTTCGATGGCCTCCTTGATCGAGCGCGCGCCATGCGCGTGCGCCGCGACTTTCAGTCCCGCGGCGTGCGCCACGTCCGTGACCGCCTCGATCTCTTCGGGAGTCATCTCGGGCTCGCCCGGCACGCCACCGAACGCGAGCACCGCCCCCGAGGCGATCACCTTGAGCACGTCGGCGCCGCCTTCGATCGCACGCTGGGCGTTGCGCCGGAATTCCTCCGGTCCGCGCGACACGCCCTGGCGCACTTTCGCCGGTATGTCGGCTTCGGCAACGCCGGGGATCATCATGTCGCCGCCGCCGCCCGGCTTGGTCAGGTAATAGCCGGCGATCTGCATGCGCGGACCGGCAAGCTTGCCCGCATTGATCAGGTCGCGCAGGTCGCGGTCGATCCACGCGGTGTAGTTGCCGACATTGCGGATGGCGGTGAAGCCGGCGTGCAGCGTCGCCCCGGCTTGCGTGCGCGACAGTTCGGCCTGTTGCTGCGCGGTGCGGTCGAAGACGACGTCCAGGTCCGCAGTGTCCTCGGGGCGATCGGTGACGTGCGCGTGCATGTCGATCAACCCGGGCAGGCAGGTGTGTCCCGGAAGGTCGAGCAGCGGCAGATCGCCGGGCTCGTCGCCGGCCCGCACCAGTCTTTCGATGCGCCCGGAGCGGATCACGACGCTGACGCCGCTCATCGCGTCATCCGAGACGCCGTCGATGAGTGCCGCGCAACGCACCACCAGCGAACCGGAGTCGGGAACCAAAGGAACTTGAGCGAGTGCAATCCTTGCACGGGGCATGGTGGGTGTTGTCGCCCGCTGCACGGCAGATGTGCAGGCGCTGGTAAGGAAGACCAGCGCGAGCAGGATCAGTTCGCCCGGCATCCTGCGCAACCGCTTGTCCGCCCGCCGTGGCGACCTCTCGTCCGGCCTCACGCCGGCCTGCTCGAACCTGGCGCGCTACTGCGTTTGGCGAGCAGCGACGAGAGATAGACCACTGCGCCGACGGCCGCGAGGCCGAGGGCCCACAGCAACTCCTTCCATCCGACGCCGAAGAACGCCCAGACGCAGAACGCGGCGGCGAAAACGGCGGCGACCATCAGCGCCATGTGGCTTGCGGTGATGCGCGCGATCTCGCCGCGCCGCCGCAGCACCAGTACCGCAAGCGCGCAGCCGAGATACAGCGGCAGGTTAGCGGCGGTCACCACCAGGCTCAGGAAGGTGAACACGCCGACCATCGTCTGATTGTAGTTTGCGAGGAGCATCAGGCTGGCGACCACGCCCGTCAGCACGAACGCCTGCGCGGGCGCCGCGTGAGCGTTGGTGCGCGCGAGCAGGCGCGGGAAGCTGCCGTGTTTCGCGAAGTTCATGGTCACTTCGCCCACCACCAGCGTCCAGCCGTTGAGCGCCCCGATCCCGCTGACGATCACGAACACTGCGAGCAGTTCCGCCGAGCCAGAGCCGAGGTACCTCGCAAACAGATCCGAGAACGGCGCGTTCGACTTCACGAGCTCGTCTTGCGGTATCAACAGCATCGGTACGAGTGAGATCGCGATGTAAACGAAAGCGGTGATGAGGGTGCCGATCATGGTCGCGCGTGGAATCGTGCGCTCCGGATCCTTCACCCTGCCGGCCGGAACGGTCGCGCATTCCACGCCCAGCATCGCGAAGATCGCGGTGGTCGAGGCGGTGACCACGAGGCCGAGGTCCATCGCCGTAGCCGGCGGGTGTGCGGTGTAGGCGCCCGGATCCGTGAACAGCGTCCACAGGCCGAGCACCATCACGGCAACCATGGGCATGAGCTTGATGACGGTCGTCAGGATCTGCGCGCCGCCCACGGTGCGCGCGCCGCGCAGGTTGATGAGCACGAACAGCCAGACCAGCGACAGTGCGATCACCGGTGGAAGCCACGGGCTCGAGTTGACCTGGGGCACCAGGATCGACAGGTACGCGACTACGCCGATCGCGATCGTGGCATTGGTGACCCAGGTCGCCACCCAGTAGCACCACATGACCATGAACGCGGCGCCCTCGCCGAACGCGCGCTGCGTGTAGGCGTAGGGTCCGTCGTCGTTCGGGAAGGAGCGCGCCAGTCCTGCCAGCACGCGCGCGATGAAGAGGAAGCCGATCAGGGTGACGATCCAGCCGACGATGGCATTGAAGCCGTAGGGCGCGAGGGACGCCGGCAGGACGAAGATGCCCATGCCGATGGTGTTACCCACGACCAGCGCCGTGGCCATCCAGAACCCGAGTGCGCGCGGCGTGCTGCCTGCGCTCTGTTCGCTCATGCAGTGCCCCCGTGACGATAGAATCCCGTCATCCCCCGCGAGGGAGCGGAACCATGAAGCATCTTGCCTGCCTGCCCGCCATCCTGCTTGGAATTCTTGGTGCTGCCTGCGTCGGAGCGGCGTCGCCCGCGGCCGGCGCTGCCGCGGCCACTGCAGCGAGTGCGGCTCCGGGACCCCGCGCGCGCGATCTCGGCATTCCGTTCGAAGGCGAGCCCGGGCCGCTCAACGCGATCACTGACGTTGCCGGCGTCACGGTCGGCCACACCACGCTGATCGAATCGCGCGGGCCCGGCCACGAGGTGCGCACCGGTGTCACGGCGATCCTGCCGCGCGGCGAGGCCAGCGCACTGCATCCGGTATTCGGCGGATTCTTTGCGCTCAACGGGAATGGCGAGATGACGGGCACCGCCTGGCTCGACGAATCCGGCCTGCTCGAAGGGCCGGTGATGATCACCAACACGCACAGCGTCGGCGTCGTGCGTGATGCCGTCATCGCCTGGCGCGTGCACCGGGGTGCGGCCGATAGCAGCGGGTACTGGTGGTCGCTGCCCGTCGTCGCCGAAACCTGGGACGGTCACCTCAACGACATCAACGGCTTTCACGTGAAGGCCGAACACGCGCACGCGGCGCTCGGCAGGGCGCGGGGCGGCAAGGTGGAGGAGGGGAACGTCGGGGGCGGTACCGGGATGATCTGCCACGAGTTCAAGTGCGGCATCGGCACCGCTTCGCGGCGGGTCAAGGTCGACCGCCAGCCGCTGATACTCGGGGTGCTGGTGCAGGCGAACTACGGCATTCGCGACACGCTGCGCGTCGCCGGCGTTCCGGTCGGTCAGCACCTGCGCGAGAACCGCCTCTACGGCGACGACGCCGCGGACACGGGTTCCATCATCATAGTGGTGGCGACCGATGCGCCCCTGCTGCCGCACCAGCTGCAACGGCTGGCGCGCCGCGCGGCGCTCGGACTTGCCCGCAACGGGAGCTACGCAGGCAACGGATCCGGCGATATTTTCGTCGCGTTCTCCACGGCCAACGTCGCGGCGATGGGCGCGACGGGGATCGCGGCCGCGACGTTCCTCGTCAACGACGCACTCGATCCGCTGTTTCGCGCGACCGTCGAGGCGACGGAAGAGGCCATCGTCAATTCCATGATCGCGGCGCGCGACATGCGCGGGCAGGACGGGCATTTCGTCAACGCCATTGCGCACGATCAGCTGCGTGCCGTCATGGCGAAGTACGGTCGTTCGCCGGCGCCTTGAGCCAGCGGTCGTACCACTCGAGGTTGCGCTGCAGGCGGTCGCGCAGGTAGCTCGGCACCGACAAGCCGTGGTTCTCGTCCGGGTACAGCACCAGCTGGCTCGGCACGTCGAGCGAGCGCAGCGCCTGGTACATCTGCTCCGCGCCGAGGCACGGCACGTTGTAGTCCAGGGTCGCGCACTGGAACATCGTCGGCGTGCGGATGCGATCGGCGTGCAGGAACGGATAGCTCACGCGCGCATAGGCGTCGAAGTTCTTCCAGGGAGTACCCAGCTCGTACTCGTATTCCTTCGTGTACTGGTCGTGGCCGTACATGCCGAGCATGTTCGCGCTGCCCGCGCCGCTGATCGCAGCCTTGAAGCGCGGGTCCGAGGCGATCAGGTAGTTGGTGAGGATGCCGCCGTAGCTCCAGCCGCCGACGCCGATGCGCTGCGGATCCACCCACGGCTGCTTCGAGACGAAGTCGACCACCGCCAGCACGTCCTTCACGTCGAGGTTGCCCCAGTCGCCGTAGATGGCGCGCGCGAAGTCGAAGCCGCGGCCCGACGATCCGCGCGGATTGATGCCGACCACCACGTAGCCGTGCGCCGCGTAGAGCTGCCAGTCGAACATGAACTCGTGCGAGTACTGGTACACGGGCCCGCCGTGCACGCGCACGATGACCGGATAGCGCTGGTCCGTGCGCGCGCCGATCGGCCGCAGGACGAACGCGTCGATGCGCTCGCCGTCGCTCATCACGCTGATGTCGTCGGCGGTGCGCAGGTCCACCTGCTCGAGGAACCGGTTGTGGCGCGTGAGCGAACGCCGCTGGACCCCCTGCGCGCTCGCCGCCGCGCCGCCGCGCGCGCGCGCGTCGATCGCTGACAACTCGTACGGCGTGTAGTCGTCGCCGTCGAGCAGCACGATACGGCCATCGGCCGCGACGTCGAAATCGAAAGCGAAACGGTTGCCGCTCGTCAGGTAGCTGACCTTGTCGCTGGCCGGGTCGATGCGCGCCAGCCACGTGTTGCGGGCTTCCTCGACGAGCGCCAGCAGGAACTTGCCGTCGGGCGACCAGCGCGGCTTGTAGAAGCAACGGTCGATGCGCGCGGGCGTGGTGACCTGGCCGGTTGCGAGATCCGCGACGGCGAGCTGCCAAGGCGCGTAGTAGATCCATTTGCCTGCTTCGCTCTGCAGCCACAGCAGTTTCCTGCTGTCCGGCGACCACTGCGGCCGCGACTCCCAGTACGGATCGACGTCCGTGCCCTCGAAGCTGCCGACCTTGCGTGCCGTTGCGCCGGCGTCCGGTGCGATCACGAACACATCGAAGTCGAGACTGCGATCGGCATCGCCGCTGCGCTTGCTCACGAATGCGATCTGCTTGCCATCGGGCGACCACGTAGGCAGCCATTCGTCGTGATCCCCGGGTGTGAGCAGCGTGACCTTTCCGGTATCGACTTCGAGCAGCCAGAGGTGCTGGCGGACCGCGGTGAGGTAGTCGCGCCCGTCCTCCTTGAATTGAAAGCGCGTCGTGACGATCGGCGGCGGAGGCTTGTCCTCGCCGCGCGAGTCCTTGCGCGGGTCGGGCGGATCGTCCTCCGCCACGAACACGATGCGCTTGCCGTCCGGCGCCCAGACGAAGTCCATCACGCCGGCGCGCACGCTGGTGAGCGCTCGGCCTTCGCCGCCTTCGACCGGCATCAGCCAGACCTGCGTGAGCTCGTCCTCGCCGCGGTCGGACAGAAACGCGATCGCCTTGCCATCCGGCCGCCAGCGCGGCGCCCATTCGCTCTCGTAGGGGGTATGGGTCAGCTGCTCGGACTCGCCACCTTGCCAGCTGACACGCCACAGATCGCTGACCGTCTCGTCGCTGTCGAGATTGTGCGTACTGACCGTGTAGACGATCGCATCGCCGCGCGGCGCGAATGCGGGTTCGGTGATGTCCTGCAGCCGGTGCAGGTCATCGAGCGCGATCGGACGCTTCTGCGCGAGCGCCGGGGCCGCGAGCAGCGCACAGGCGATGAAGGCCAGCTCACTTCGCATCGGCTTTGGCCTCGTAGACGGCGCGTGCGCTGTGTAACCACTCGAGCGTGCGTTCGCGCTCGCGTTCCGTGTTGTAGTCGGTGCGCTGGCGCGCCGCGTCGATGATGCGATCGATCCATTGCATGAAGTAGCGGGCGTCATCGGGTGCGGGCGTGGGCCCACCAGCATCGATCCACACGGGATTGGTCGTGCCGTACGGATACAGATCCTGCACGAGCACGTCGGGATCCCGGTTCCAGGCGCGCAGCAGGAGCCAGCCGCTGGCGGCGGGCGCGGGCGGCGAACCCGGAATCTGCACCGAGCCGTCGAAGTCGGCAGTCCGCCCTGAGCGATCGATGCGCAGACGCCGGATCACCTTGCCGTTGAACACCAGCTCGACGTCGGAGAGCGCAACGATGGAGCGCATCGCCGCTGCGACGCGGACGCGACGCTGGCCGGACGCGAGACGCACCGTGTCGCCCGGAGCGCTGCCGTCGACGCGCAGCCCGAGCAGCGGCGCGTTGGTCGCAAAGCCGCGTCCCGAGGCTAGCGCGGTTCGCAACGCGGCGGGCGTGCGCTCGCCGGTGGCCAGGTAGACGCGATTCAGACCGAGCGGCCCGCGCAGCGATGCGTAGTTGGTCATCGCGTCCGTGCCCGCGCCGGCGGGCAGCCGGAAGCCGAGGTTCAGGAGGCGATACCAGACTTCGGCGGTGGCGCGATGGTCGGCGAAGGACACCACTTCGAGGTAGTCGACCTTGCCGAGCGCCACGTCGACCGGCAGCGCGTGCGTGAGGGACTCGTCCTTCGCCGGATCGATGACCCAATCGTACGGATGCACGTAGCCGACGAGCGCGTGCTGGTCGTGGGCGCGGTCGGCGACAGCTCCGTTGTGCGGCCACGGCGAGCCGAGAGCGGTGTGGCGGTAGCTCGAAAAGTCGGGCAGCAACAGGCGCTCGTCGAGATGCAGAAAGCCGAGGTGTCCCCAGTAGCTGGTGTGAAACTCCTGACCCTGGAACAGCGTCGTGGCGCCGACCTGCCGCGCGGTCGGCGTGAACTCGTCGATATCCGGGATGCGCTGCTCCTTGTTGACGATGAGGTTGTAGACGACGTCGAGGTCCTCGGCCTGTGCTTGCGCCGCGAGACCCTCGGCCTGCTGCCGATAGTGGCCGCCGTAGTTCATGTGCACGTGCAGGTCGGCGCTGGTGTGCTCGCCAAAACGCTCCGGCAGCCTCAGGGGCTGCAGGCCGATCTCGACTTCACGACCCTCGGCAGGTACCGCCACCTCTTGCACGACCGGCACGGTTTCGAGCCCGCGCATCGCCGTGAGGGTCAGCTTGCCCGGCGGCACGGTGAGGTCGCAGCGGTCGAAGCAATGGAAATAGATGCGCTCGGAGGGCTCCTGACCGTGAACGTAGTCGTCGGCGTGCGCCCAGCGGTCGTTCGGCAAGTAGTAGCGCCCGTCGGCGGCCAGCACGCTCAGGCGGGCCGCGGTCGGCCCATCGTCCCCGCGCAGCGTCACACCGAGGCTCGCCATCGCGCGGCCGTATTGCCGGTCGCGCGCCACGACCTGCCTGCGCCTGCCGTCCAGCAGATCCTGTACCCACAGGCTGGTGTTTCCGCCTTCGTTGCTGATGTAGAGGATGCGCTCGCCATCCGCAGACCAGCGCGCGTTGCGTCGATCGAATTCACCGAACGTGAGCGGCAGCGGCGATTCGCCTTCGGGAGTCGTGAGCCAAAGCTGATGCCACTGGCGGCCCTGGTAGCTGCTGTAGAGGAGCCGCCGGCCATCCGGCGACAGCTCCGGTCGCGCGGCCCAGGTCGTTTCCTCGACGAGCACGCGCTGCCGATCGGCGGGATCGTCGACCGCGACCGACCAGAGATCACCGCTCCCCCAGGCCACTTCCGGGTTGCCGACGTAGTAGACGCGCTTGCCGTCGGGACTGAAGCTCGGATTGATCGCGTGGTCGAACGACGAGTAGTAGTAGCGATCGATCTTCGATTCGCGCACCGGCACCAGCGCGCGCACGTTGCCGAGGCCCTCGACCCCGAGGTCGGCGACGAACAGGTTGAGGTGTCCGGTGCCGCGCGTCGAAACGAACGCAAGCCGCTTGCCATCGGGCGACACGCGCGGCTCGAGGTTTACGCCGCGCGCGTCCGTGGTGAGTGCTTGCAGGCGTCCGCTGGTGACGTCGATGCGCCAGAGTTGCATGGTGCGCGCGTGCGAGCGCACGAAGACCACGGTGCGTCCGTCGCTCGACCAGTCAGGTTGCAGGTCGTAACCCGGCCCGTACGTCAGTTCTTCCGCGTCGTCCGTGCCGATCGACTGGCGCCAGAGCGAGCCCGCCATGCTGTACACGACCTGCGCGCCATCAGGCGAGAACGCGGCGGCCGATGGCCCGCTCGTCACTTGCGGGAGGTACATCTCGCGCCAGTAGTAGCTGTGCGGGAGGTCGATCTGCGCGAGCACGGGTACGCGCGTCGGCGCGGCGGCCGGCAGCGCAGCGGCGAACGACGCTGCCGCCAGGCCGCAGGCCGCGAGGCGGATCATCCGGCGAGCGCCTCTTTGAGGCTGGTCTCGATCATGCCCATCGCTTCGTCGACGTGCTCGCGCGAGACCATCAGCGGCGGGATGAAGCGCACGGTACTCTGGCCGCACGACAGCAGCAGCAGGCCGTTGTGAAAGCCGCGCGTCAGGACGCGGTCGGTCAGCTCGCGCGCCGGCTTGCGGCTGGTGCGATCCTCGATCAGCTCCATGCCGATCATCAGGCCCTTGCCGCGCACATCGCCGATGCACTCGAAGCGTTTCTGCAGCTCGCGCAGGCGGCCGATGAAGTAGTCGCCGACCTGCCCGGCATTGGCGGCGTACTCGCGCTCGACCAGGTCGAGTGTCGCGAGCGCGGCCGCGCAGCACAGCGGATTGCCGCCGAAAGTGTTGCCGTGCGCGCCGCGCTTCCATTTTTCCATGTGCTTGCGGCGCGCGACCACGAGGCCGATGGGCAGGCCTGAGCCGAGGCCCTTCGCCAGCGTCATGATGTCCGGCGACACGCCCCAGTGCTGGCTCGCGAACATCCTGCCGGTGCGCCCGACGCCGCTTTGGACTTCGTCGAAGATGAGCAGGATGCCGTGGCGGTCGCACAGCTCGCGCAGCCCCTGCAGGAATCCGTCGGGCGGCACGAGGTAGCCGCCTTCGCCCTGCAGCGGCTCGACGAGGATCGCCGCGACCTCGCTGGCCGGCACGTTCGAGCGGAACAGCATGTCCTCGATGTAGTTGAGCACGGCCTTGCCCTGGTCCGCGCCCGCGAAGAGCGGCCGGTAGGTGTTGGGATAGGGCACGTGCGTCACGCCGGGCATCGTCGGGAAGAATCCCGCCTGCTGCGTATACTTGCTGGCGGTGAACGCGAGCGAGCCCATCGAGCGGCCGTGAAACGCGCCGAGGAAACCGATGAAGCGCGGGCGCCCGGTCACGTAGCGCGCCAGCTTCAGCGCGCCTTCGACCGATTCGGTCCCGCTCTGGCAGATGAGGATCTGCACCGGCTCGCGCATCGGGTCGAGCTGGTTGATCTTCTCGCCGAGCCGCGTCATGCGCTCGTGCCAGTAGTCGCTTGAGATGTGCAGGAAATCGTCGGCCGCGTCCTTGATCGCTTTCACCACGGCCGGGTGCGCGTGGCCGGTGCTGCACACCGCGATGCCCGCGGCGAAATCGAGGAAGCGGTTGCCATCGACGTCCCAGACCTCCACGCCGCGGCCCTTCGCCATTACGAACGGATAATCGCGCGGGTACGACGGCGTGGTGACGGCGCGGTCGCGCTCGATCAGTGCGCGCGCCTTCGGCCCCGGCAGCTCTGAGCGGATGTGTGTCATCGTGCTTCCCTCCGTTCGGTCCGGAACCGTGTTCGCTCGGTGCCGGACTCCCGTTGTTTCAATTTCCCGGCGGCAGAGCGATGCGTACCGGCTCCGCGTGCGCCGCCTGGGTGCGCGCGTGCAGGTCGCGCAGGCATTCGAGATCGCGCGGATCCGGTGCGGCGAGAACCTCGACGTCGGCTGCCACGCGCAGGGGCCAGCCGGTCGCGGCGCGCGCCGCTTCGATCGAAATGCCCTGATAGACCGCGGTCAGCTCGAGCTCGTCCGTATCTGCCCGCGGCCTCAGCATGCCGAAGTCCGTGATCACCGCGCGCGGCCCGCTGCCCGGGCAACCGCTCGCGCGCCGCGCGCCGCCGCCGTCGAGGTAGCCGCACGAGGTGCGAAAGTCGAGGCGCGGCACGAAGCTGCGCGGCGATTGTTTCATGACCACCAGCACTTCGCGAGCATGCGTCGCGATCTCGGGCGCGCCACCCGAGCCGGGCAGACGCACGCTCGGCCGCGCGTAGCTGCCGATGACCGTGCTGTTGAGATTGCCGAAGCGATCGATCTGCGCCGCGCCGAGAAAACCGACGTCGACACGGCCGGCCTGCAGATAGTGCGTGAAGATTTCCGGCAGCGGCACCACGCAGTCGGCGGTCTCCGCGAGCTCGCCGTCGCCGATCGACAGCGGCAGGACGCTCGGCCGCGTGCCGACCGTGCCGGATTCGTAGATCAGCACGAGATTCGGAGCGTGCGTGAGCCGCGCGAGATTGCAGGCGGCGCTGGGCAGTCCGATGCCGACGAAGCACACCGCGCCGTCGCGCAGCTGCCGCGCCGCGGTCACGGTCATCATTTCGTCCGCGGTCCACGCGTGCGCGGCGGGTCGGGTCGCCGCGTTCATGGCGCCCTCGGGTTCATGCCGCCACTCCGAGCCTGCGCAGGAACTGCGCGTGGTCGCGCACTTCGAGCACGTGCCGCTGCATCCAGCGGCGAAAGGTCTCGCGATCGCGCGCGATCTCGTCCCAGGCGAGATAGAACCCGTTATCTCTGGGATAGTACCCCTGCGCGTAGGAGGGGTAGGCGCCCCCGGGTACCACGCTGACCGCTGCGACGAGCCACGAGGGCAGCACCAGCGCGTTGCTCTCGGTGCGCAGGCGTTCGACCCGTTCCTCCACCGTGACGATCAGGCAGCGCGCTGCCATGGCCGCTTCCTTCACCGCACCCACGATGCCGCGGATCAGCACGTTGCCCTGAGCATCGACTTGCTGCGCGTGCAGGATGGTGACATCGGGCCTGATCGCCGGCACTGCGCTGAGCGTCTCGCCCGTGTATGGGCACACGATCGCTTTCACTTCCGCGTCCGGCAGCGCCGAGAGATCCGTCTGCACGTGCCGCTTCATCAGGCCGAACGGCAGGCCGCTCGCTCCGGCCTGGTAGGCAACTGCCATTTCGGCATGCGTGCGCTCGACGATCGCGAGTGGCGCCGGCCATTGCTTCTCGACCGCCTCGCGCAGGCGATGCAGCGAGCCGACGCCCGGATTGCCGCCCCACGAGAACGTCAGCCGGCCGGCGCAGCCCATACCGATCATCTGGTCGTAGAGCAGGTCGGGCGTCATGCGCACGAGCTGCAGGTCGCGCCGGCCCTGGCGCACGATCTCGTGCCCCGCCGCGAAAGGAATCAGGTGCGTGAAGCCCTCGAGCGCGACACTCTGGCCGTCGCGTACGTGGCGCTCGATCGCATCCCTGAGAGGCAGCACCGCCATGCGCTCACTCGACCACGGTCTGCGATTGCTCGCGCAGGTATTGCGGCAGGTAGTAGGCCGAGCCGATTGCCTTGCCAGTGGTGCCCGAGCCCTTCCAGCCGCCGAACGCCTGGTAGCCCGGCCAGGCGCCGGTGGTCGCGCCCTGCGGACGATTCGCGTACGTCGTGCCTGCTTCGATGTTCTCCTGGAACCAGGAAATCTCCGCGGCGCCGCCGTAGAAACCGGCGGTGAGACCCAGCGGCGAAGCGTTGGCCAGTTGCATCGCTTCGTCGTTGCTGCGCACGCGGTGGACCATCAGGATCGGCAGGAACATCTCGTGCTGCCAGAGCGGGTGCCCGAGCGGCGCTTCTGCGAGCGTCGGTTGCACGAAGAACCCTCGCGCCATGTCGCCCTGCGTGAGGCGCTCACCGCCGGCGAGCACGCGCGTGCCTTCGGCACGCAACTGCGAGGCATAGCGACCGAAGTCTTCGTAGCCCTCGGCCGTCGCGACCGGCCCGAGCCAGTTCTGCTGGCGCGACGGATCGCCGATGTGCAACGTTTCGATCTCGGCGCGGATGCGCGCGACCAGCGCGTCGGCGACCTGCTCCTGCACATACAGGCGCGAGGTCGCAGAACATTTCTGTCCGCCCATGCCGAACGCGGAGCGCACGATGCCCATGGCCGCGCGTTCGACATCGGCCGCCGCGGTGACGATGCAGGCATTCTTGCCGCCCATCTCCGCGATGCAGGGTCGTGGATAGCGACCCGCCTGCATGGCGCGCGCAATGCCCATGCCGACGTCGTACGAGCCGGTGAAAGTCACGCCGGCCGTCAGCGCGTGCTCGATGAGCGCGGAGCCGATGGCGCGACTGGAGCCGCTCAGGTAGTTGAAGACGCCGGGCGGGAAGCCCGCGTCGCGGATGCAGTCCGCCAGCAGCCGTCCCGCCCACGGGGTTGCGGTGGCGCCCTTGAGAACCACAGTGTTGCCGGTGACCAGGGCCGCGGCGACAGGTCCGCCGGCGAGCGCGAACGGAAAATTGAACGGCGCCACGACCACCCAGACACCGTAGGGCTTCAGCACGCTGCGGTTGCGCGAGACGTGATGCGCGAGCGGATCGTTGGGCATCGAGCGGTCGAAACCGGCCTGGCGCTCGAACTCGTCGGAGTAGACCTGGAAGAAGTCGGCGGTCTCCTGCACTTCGCCCAATGCTTCCATGCGGTTCTTGCCGACCTCGAGCGTGAGCGCGGCGGCGATGTCGTACACACGCTCTTCGACCAGCTGGCCGACGCGGCGCACCAGGCGCAAACGCTCCGCGGCGGGAGTACGTTTCCAGGGCGCGAATGCACGCTGCGCGGCGCGCATCGCCTGGTCCGCCTGGGCGGCGCTCGCGGCCGCGAAGCGACCGAGCAGGTTGTCGCGATCGGCGGGATTGCGCTTGTCCAGGGTCTGCTCGAGCGTCAGGTCCGAGCCGTCGATGTGCAGCGCGTGCGTCGTTCCCAGCCGGGCCCGGGCACGGGTCATCGCGGCATCGAATTGCGCGTGCAATTCCGCGGGCGGATCGAACATCGTCGAGTAGGTCAGCTTGAAGGCCATGAGGGAGTCCAGGGTCGCTTAGAGATCGATCTGCCTGCCGCAATCCGCCAGCAGGCGATCCAGGAGATCGAGCGCCTCGTCTAGCTCATTCTCGGCGATGACGAGCGGTGGCGCGAGCAGGAGCAGGTTGCCGCGCGCAGCAAAGGAAACGCTGGCTGCCAGTGCCTCGTCCAGCAGCCGGGCGAGGGCAGGGGCCATCTGCGGCCACGGAGCGAGCGGTTCGCGCGTGCCGCGATCGCGCACCAGCTCGACAACTGCGAACAGGCCGTCACCGCCGCGGATTTCGCCGATGATGGGGTGTCGCACGAGCATCTGTCGCAGGCGTGCGAACAGGCGCGCGCCCAGCGTGCGCGAGCGCGCTATGAGGTCATCGCGCGTGTAGGCCTCGATAGCGGCCAAGCCGGCGGCGCACGAGAGGGGATGTCCGCAATAGGTGAGGCCCGTGTAGAGCATCTGGGGCTCGAGGACGCGCGCGACGGTAGCCGAAACGACCACGGCGCCGAGTGGCGCATGCGCCCCCGTCAGTCCTTTCGCCAGCGTCATGATGTCAGGGCGGCCTTCTTCGCCGTACTTCTGCCACGCGAACCATTGGCCGCAGCGGCCGAACGCACTCATCACTTCGTCCGCTATCAGGAACACGCCGCGCTCGCGAGCGCCCGCGCGCAGCGCAGGCCAGTAGGTGTCGGGCGCGACGATTCCGTTGGTACCGGCATTCGGCTCCATCAGCACCGCGGCTACGTTGCCGGCGCCAAGCTCGTCGACGCGGCGCTGCACTGCGGCTGCGGCGGCCTTGCCGCAGGCCTGCGCATCGTTCGTGCCGAAAGGACAACGATAGGAGTAAGGCGGCGGCACGTGTGAGACTCGCAGCGCCGCGGCATCGACCTGCTCGGCGGTGCGGGTGTCGCCCGACAGCGCCATCGCTGCATAGCTCGCGCCGTGATACGAACGATCGCGAGCGACGATCCAGCCGCGCGGGCGCCCGCTCGCCTGGCGCGCGAACTTGACGGCGTGCTCGTTGGCATCCGCACCGCCGAGCGTGAAGAAGACGCGTCCGCCCTCGAAGCCGGATTTGTCGAGCAGCTGCGCGGCGAGCCGTGCGCGCGGGTCGGCGCCCCAGGCACTCGTCACGAAGCACAGTCGCTCGGCTTGCTCGCGAATGGCAGCGACCACGTGCGGATGCTGATGCCCGAGGTTGCTGCACTCGGCGAGGCTGGAGAAGTCGAGGATTGTCCGACCGTCCGCCAGGCGCAGCCGCGCACCCGCGCCGCCGACCACGGTCGGCGCCTGCCACTCGGTCTGCCTGCACCAGGAATGCAGGACCGTTTCCTTTTCGGGGTGCATCTGCCGGTCGCCGGATATTTTCGCTCGGGTTCGGTAATCGCACTCGTGTTCGTATTGCGAACAACTGTAGGAGGACGCTAGGCTTGGGGTCAACGCTTGCACAGTGCGCTCCCGATGACTCTGCAGCAGACCCCCGCTGCCTTCCAGAATACGCCGGACTACGTGCAGTCGCTGCACCGCGGGCTCGACGTCATCTGCGCGTTTGGCCGCGGCCAGGCGGCCATGACGCTTTCGGACCTCGCCGAGCGCACCGGGCTCTCGCGTGCGGTGGTGCGTCGTCTGCTGCTCACGCTCGAGAGCCTCGGCTACGTGCGCCGCCACGACCGCCTGTTCGCCCTGACGCCGCGCATCCTCGAGCTCGGCTACGGCTATCTCTCGTCGCTCACGATCGCCAAGCTGGCGCTGCCGCACATGGAAGAGGTGGCGCGCACGATCAACGAGTCGTGCTCGCTGTCCGTGCTGGACGGCCACGACATCGTCTACGTGCAGCGCGTGGCCGTGCGCAAGGTGATGACGTTCAGCCTCGAAGTGGGGGCGCGCCTGCCGGCGTTCTGCGCTTCGATGGGCCGCGTGCTGGTGGCAGGACTCGACGAGGAAGCGCGCGCACGCTGGCTGCGCGGCTTGAAGCCGCGCGCACTCACGCGTTACACGATCACCGACAAGCCCACGCTGATGAAAGAGCTGGTGCGCGTGCGCCAGCAGGGCTACGCATACGTGGAACAGGAGCTCGAAGAGGGCCTGTGCTCGATGGCGGTGCCGGTGAGCGACGGGCGCAGCACGCTCGCGGCGCTCAATGCGGGCATGCCATTTCGTACCGGTGCCCGCGCGCTTGCCGTGAAGGAAGTACTGCCCGCGCTGCAGGCCGCTGCACGCCGTATCGAGATGACACTGCCCGAGGGCGGGCACCTCGCGCACGTCACGGACGCGAGCCGCAGCACCATGGGTGCGACAGCATGGAAGGACGCGCGATGACGGCGGAGCCGGTCGGAACAGTCGAAGTGGCCCTCGCGCACGCGAGGCGCCTGCTGGCTGAGCAGCCGGAGCTGGCGGCAGAGCAAGCCAGCGAGATTCTCAAAGCGGCGCCGGGCTATCCGCCGGCCGCGCTCATTCTGGGCAGCGCGCACCGTGCGCGCGGCGACGTGAGTGCCGCGCTTGCAGTGCTCGAGCCGCTGGCGAAGGCGCAGCCCAACTGGGCGGCGGCGCATTTCGAGCTCGGTCTCGCCTATGGTGCGGGCGCGCAGGGCGATGCAGCCGTCGCGGCTCTGCGGCGCGCGGTTCAGCTCAAGCCGGATCTCGGCGAAGCCTGGCGTGCGCTTGCGGACCACCTCACCGCCATCAGCGCTGCGGTCGAGGCGGATCAGGCCTACCTGAAGCACATCCGCTACTCGACCCGGGATCCGCGCCTGCTCGAGGCCGGCCTCGCGCTGGTGGAAAACCGCATCGCGGTGGCCGAAGGGCTGTTGCGCGAGCATCTGAAGCAGCATCCCACCGACGTTGCCGCGATTCGCATGCTGGCTGAGGTCGCGGCGCGCCTCGGGCGCTATGTCGACGCAGAGAACCTGCTCGAACGCTGCCTGGAGCTGGCGCCGAGCTTCCTCGCTGCGCGGCACAACTACGCGCTGGTCCTGCACCGGCACAACAAGCCGGCGGCGGCGATGGCCGAAGTCGAGCGCCTGCTGGCGAGTGCGCCACGCAATCCGACGTTCCGCAGCCTGCAGGCCGCGATCCTGACCCGTATCGGTGAATACGACCGCGCGATCGAGCTGTACGCTGGCGTCCTCGCCGAGTACCCGAACCAGGCGCGGGCGTGGATGAGCTACGGGCATGCGCTGAAGACGGCGAACCGGCAGAAGGAATCCCTCGAGGCCTATCGCCGGTGCATCGGCCTCACGCCCGGTCTCGGCGAGGCCTACTGGAGCCTGGCCAACCTCAAGACCTTCCGCTTCACGCCGCCCGAGATCGAGGCCATGCGCGCCCAGCTGCTGCGCAGCGACCTCGATCCCGAGGACCGGTTTCATTTCCACTTCGCCCTCGGCAAGGCGCTCGAGGACGCGACTGAATACGAGGCCTCGTTCCAGCACTACGCGGAGGGCAACCGCCTGCGCAAGGCCGCGCTGCGCTACGACGCCGACGAGATGTCGACGCACGTGCAGCGTTCGAAGGCGCTGTTCACGCGCAAATTGCTCTCCAACCGCGCCGGCTCGGGCTGCCCTCGCCAGGACCCGATCTTCATTCTGGGCCTGCCGCGCGCCGGGTCGACGCTGCTCGAGCAGATCCTGTCGAGTCACCCGATGGTCGAGGGCACGCAGGAACTGCCCGATATCCAGGGGATCGCGCGCACGCTCGGCGGGCGCAAGTCGCGCAGCGAGCCCACGCGCTACCCGGAGATCCTGGCGACGCTGGACGCGGAGCAGGTCGCCGAGCTCGGCGAGCGCTACATCGCGCAGACGCGCGTCCAGCGCAAGACGAACGCGCCGTACTTCATCGACAAGATGCCGAACAACTGGTCGCACGTCGGCCTGATCCACATGATCCTGCCGAACGCGAAGATCATCGACGCGCGCCGCCATCCGCTCGGCTGCTGCTTTTCGGGGTTCAAGCAGCACTTCGCTCGTGGCCAGGGCTTCTCGTACAGCCTCGAGGACATCGGCCGCTACTACCGCGAGTACGTCGAGCTGATGCGGCACTTCGATACGGTATTGCCGGGCCGGGTGCATCGCGTCATCTATGAGCGCATGGTCACGGATACCGAGGACGAGGTCCGCCTGCTGCTGGACTACTGCGGCCTGCCGTTCGACGAGCGTTGCCTGCGGTTCTATGAAAATGAACGCGCGGTACGCACCGCGAGCTCGGAGCAGGTCCGACAGCCGATTTACCGGGACGCAGTGGATCACTGGCGCCACTACGAGCCCTGGCTCGGTCCGTTGAAGAGCGCGCTGGGACCAGTGCTCGATGCCTATCCGGCGACGCCGGAGTTTTGAAACGCGCCGCGAGCGCTATACTCGCCGGCAACGGCGATAAGTGGGGGGGAACGCGATGAGACACGTGAAAACGAAGCGCACTGCCGCCCGGGGGCTGATCGCCCGGCGACTGCCGCTGGCCACCGCGATTTCGGCGGTTCTCGCCGGCGCAACGGTGCCGGCACACGCGCAGGATCCCGAAGCCGAGGTCGGCACCCTCGGTACCGTGATGGTCACGGCGCAGAAACGCGAAGAGAACCTGCAGAACGTGCCCGTCAGCATCCAGACGTTCGGCACCGAGCAGCTCGAGCAGCTCAACATCGTGGACTTTGCGGACTACGTGAAGTACCTGCCGAGCGTGGCGTTCACCACCATCGGTCCGGGCTTCAGCGTTGCGTACTTCCGCGGCGTGGCGAGCGGCGAGAACAACAACCACTCCGGACCGCAGCCCACGGTCGGCATGTACCTCGACGAGCAGCCGATCACCACCATCCAGGGTGCGCTCGACATTCACCTGTATGACATCGCGCGCGTCGAGGCGCTGGCCGGTCCGCAGGGTACGCTGTACGGCGCGAGCTCGATGGCGGGCACCATCCGCATCATCACCAACAAACCGGATTCGTCCGGCTTCGACGCCGGCTACGGGCTCGAGCTCAACTCGGTCGAGCACGGCGAAGAGGGCTACACCGGCGAAGGCTTCGTCAACGTGCCGCTGGGCGAGTCCGCGGCAGTGCGGCTGGTCGGCTGGTATCGCAAGGATCCGGGATTCATCGACAACGTGCCGGGCACGCGCACGTTCAACACATCCGGCGGCTGCATCAGCAACTTCGACCCGCCGGACCCGGGCTGCGCGACTTCGCCCACGTTGGCCAGCGATCGCTACAACGAAGTGGAAACCTACGGTGCGCGCGGCGCGCTGCGGATCGACCTGAACGACAACTGGACGATCACGCCGCAGGTGATGGGTCAGAAGCAGACGACCAAGGGCGGCTTCGCTTTCGATCCCGCGGTCGGCGACCTGGAAGTGATCCGCTACTACCCGGAAGCCTCGGAAGACAAGTGGCTGCAGGGCGCGCTGACGGTCGAAGGGCGCGTCAGCAACTTCGACCTCGTGTACTCGGGCAACTACCTGCGCCGCGACGACTGGGTGGATTCGGACTACTCGGACTACTCCTACTTCTACGACGAGTGTTGCTACTACGGCTCCTCGTGGGTGGGCGACGACGGCAATCCGTTGCCCGATCCGTCCCAGTACATCACCGGCTCGGACTACTACAAGCGCCAGAGTCATGAGATCCGCCTGTCCTCGCCGCAGGACTGGCGCGTGCGGTTCGTGACCGGGCTCTTCTATCAGCGCCAGGAGCACGACATCTATCAGCGCTACTGGATCGACGAGCTCGGCGCCACCCTGGAAGTGCCGGGCCTGGACGACACGCTCTGGCTCACCGATCAGAAGCGCATCGATCGCGACTACGCCCTCTTCGGCGAGGTCACGTTCGACATCAGCGACACGCTGCACCTCACGGGTGGCTTCCGCACGTTCGAGGCGAAGAACTCGCTGGTCGGATTCTTCGGTTTCAACAACACGTACAGCTCGAACTACGGTGTGGAGCTGTGTCAGACGCCGTTCGTGCCGTACAACACCGCCCCATGCACCAACCTCGATGACGATGTGGAGGAGTCCGGCACGGTGCCCAAGGTCAACCTGACGTGGAACGTTACGGACGACAAGATGCTGTATCTGACCCTCTCGGAAGGTTTCCGGCCCGGCGGCATCAACCGCAACGGCACGGTGCCGCCGTACAAGGCGGACTACCTGCGGAACCACGAGATCGGCTGGAAGACCTCGTGGGCCGGCAATCGTCTGCGCTTCAACGGTGCAGTGTTCTTCGAGAAGTGGGACGACATCCAGTTCTCGTTCCTGCCGCCGAGCGGCGCGGGTCTCACCGTCATCCGCAATGCCGGCGAGGCGGAGATCAAGGGCATCGAACTGGACTTCGCCTGGGCGGCCACTGCGGGGCTGACGCTCCACGGCGGCTTCTCCTGGGTCGACGCCGAGCTGTCCGAGGACTACGTCCCGGATCCGGCCGAAGATCCGGCCGCGTTCGAGGGCGATCAGCTGCCCATCACGCCGAAGCTCAAGGGCAACTTCACCGCTCGCTACGGCTGGACGATGGGCGATGGGAGCATGTACGTGCAAGGGGCGGCCGTGTACCAGGACAGCAGCTTTTCGGATCTGCTGCGCGAAGACCGCGATTCCCTGGGAGAGCAGCCGTCGTACACGATCGCCGACTTCACGGTGGGATATGAAGGCGACGCCTTCTCGGTCGAGCTGTTCGCAAACAACGCGTTCGATGAGCGCGCCCGGGTGTTCACGTTCGCCCAATGCGCGACCAGCGTGTGCGGCGTGAACCCGTACTTCGTGCCCAACCAGCCGCGCACCATCGGCCTGAAGTTCAGACAGGACTTCTGACGACGGAAGCAACGACCAGACGAGGCGGAGGGCTCTGACAGCAGAGCTCTTCGCCGCTGGCCAAGGCGGCCATGCCGCGCATCGAGCTTTTGCGCAGCGGCTCCTGCTGCGCCATTACCCACGTGACTTGCGGACTGAGACCTACGCGACGCGATTTCGTCCGCGGTTCTTCGCTTCATAAAGCTGGGTGTCCGCGGCCTGAAGCAGCTCGGCCTCGTCGGCCGCGCCATCCCACTGGTACAGCCCGATGCTCAGGGTGATCGCGAGCCGCGGGTGCACGCGCCGCCAGTCGTGGGACTCCACGGCGTGGCGCAGGTTCTCGCAGAAGGCGAGCGCCGCTTCGCGCGCCATGCCGGGCAGGAGCAGGGCGAACTCCTCGCCGCCGATGCGTGCCACGAGATCGGTGGAGCGACACAGGCCGCGCATCACCTGTGCGCTCTGACGCAGCACCTCGTCGCCAATGGAGTGGCCGAGCTCGTCGTTCACGACCTTGAAGCGATCGAGGTCCGCGACCGCGAGCGTGAGCGGCTGGCCGACGGCGCGCGCAACCTCGATCTCCGCTTCGAGCCGCTGCGTGAAGCAGCGGCGATTGGCGATGCCGGTGAGCGGGTCCTCCTGCGACTCGCGCTCGAGCTTGCGGCTGCGCTCGCCCAACGCCGTGATCAGTCGTTCCTTCTCGCGATTCGCCTGCTCCAGCTCCGTCGTGCGCTCCACCACTCGTTCCTCGAGGTGCTGGCGGTAGTCTTCGAGATCTTCGAACGCACGCGCGTCGGCGACCGCCACGGCCACCTGTTCGGCGAGCCGCTGCATGAGGTGCAGGTCCGCGTCGGAGTAAACGCCCGTGCGCGTGTGTTGCACGCTGAGCAGGCCGATGACGACGCCTTCCTCGACCAGCGGCACGGCGATCAGCGAGCCGGTTTCCTTCTCCGTGACCTCCGCGCGCTGGCGCAGCTCGGCCGGTGCGCGTGCCCAGTCCTCGACCAGCACGGCCTCGGTGTTCTCGACCACCCATCCGAACAACCCGGCGCCAGCTGGCTTGCTGCGCACCGGCATGCGCTCGCCGCGGCGCTCGTGCACGCGCATCTCGAGCGCTTGCTCGGCCGGATCGACCAGCACCAGGTAGAACTCGTCGAAGCGGAACAGGGCGCGCGTTTCGGTCAGGATGCGCGAGCTCAGCTCGTCGATGCGCCGCGCGCCGTGCAGGGCGCGCCGGGCATGAGCGAGCCGCGCCAGCGGTGCGTTGTCGCTTTCCGCCGTGCCGAGCGATCGGCCGATGCCGTTGAAGCTCAGCACGAACACCACCATCAGGCCCGCGAACAGCGCGAAGGTCGACGCATCGCGCGTCACCCACAGCAGCGCGGCGAGCACGCCCGCGGGCACGAAGATGAGATCGACGAGCGTGTACACCGGTCGGATGATCTTGCGCACGTCGCGGCCGTCGAAGCGGAAGTACAAGGCCATCAGCACCACGTTGACGGCCTGCACGGTGAGCGCCATCGCTGCGAGGGGCCACACGTCGCCCCATCCGAGACCGTCGAGTGGCTGACGCCCTCCGGCCGCCTCGTAGGCGCGCGCACCCAGCATCAGCATGAGAGCCGTCATCGAGGCGTTGTGCACGGCGCGCAGTGCGGCCATGCGCAGCGAGCGGTGGCTGTAGGAACGGTTCAGCAGCGGCCAGAGCAAGGAGGCTGCCGCGCAGATGGATGCGGCGACCGGTGGGTCCAGGGCGAGGAGCAGTCCGATCTGCGGCAGGCGCTCCATGGACGTGAGACCGACGCGTGGCGCCGGCAAGCCGAACTGCCAGACGAAGAGGCAGGCGACCATCAGGAGCGCGACGACCCAGAGCGGCGGAAACGCGGTGCCGGCGCCGAGGCTCTGCCAGAGCCACACCGCCGTGCCGGTTGCCAGCACGAGCGTATAGAGGGCCAGCGAGCGATACCGGGACGCCATTACTAAATTCTACGGTACCGGACTTTGGGCATTTAGTTATTCATGTACCGCGCCGCAGCGGTTGCCATAACGCGCGGCGCTCAACATGAATAACTAAACGCCAAGGTCCGGTACCGCCTCACGAGCGCTTGCGACCGTGGATCATGGATGCGACGAGGTTCTCACGGTGGCGAAAAGTCCCGTACAGGACGCCGCCGAGATGCACGAATGCCAGGGCGACCAGCACGTCGGCCAGCAGGGAGTGCAGATTCTCGACCCACTCGATACCCCAGAAACGGTCGGTCGTGTAGAGCCAGCCGCTCAAGGCCGCCAGGCCCGAGACCAGCAGCAGGGCGACGATCATCCAGCCGCCCAGGGGATTGTGGCCGAGGTGCCGCGGCTCGGCGCGGCGCAGCGCCTCGCCGAGGTAGCCGAACGTCTGGCGGGGTGAGCGCACGAAGTCGGAGAACCGTGCCCGGGCCGGCCCGAGGAAGCCCCACAGTGCGCGGGTCAGGACGACGGTGAGCGCGAAATAGCCTGCCCGTTCGTGCCAGATGCCCCAGCCGTGCCGGCTCAGCCAGGAGAGCAGGATCGCCAGCACGAGCAGCCAGTGCGAGATCCGCACCAGCGGATCCCACACCGTGACCGTGAGCTGCTCGGGCGCGGAGGTCACGACGATCGCAGGGGGCGCGTCAGCTCTCGTCTTTACTTTGTCGGCACGGGCGCGAGCGTCAGCGGATGGAAATAGGCTTCGACGCGCTCGCCCTTTTCATCGAGGGCATAGACCTCGTAGCACCCGCCGTCGACCTTGATCCGGCGCACCTTCCAGCCCTTTTCGGTGAGCTGCTTCTCGAGCGTCGCCTGCGGTTGCCACTTTTCCTGCGGTCCGGAATCGCAGGTGGCGAGGCCGGTGGCGTGGGTGGTTGCAGCCGCAAACAGTGCCGTGCCGGCAGCGAGGGCGCAAAGGAACGTCTTCATGGTCGGCTCCTGTGGTGGAACGTAAACTCTAGCGCAATCGGGCGAAGCCATCCCGCCCGGGGTCCCGACGAGCGTCGCCCGCCCAGGCTGCGGGCAATTGGTCAGCCGTTTCCGGATATCGTCGTGCGCGTCCGGGCAGGCAAGATCTGCGCAACCGACCAGCCAGCCGCCGCGAGGTTCCAGGCCATGATCACGCTGTACGACTACCTGCCTTCGCAGAACGCCTACAAGGTGCGCCTGCTCCTGAGCCACCTCGCAATCCCGTACCGCACCGAGCTCGTGAGCATCTTCGCAGGCGAGGGGCAGAAGCCCGAGTACCTTGCCGTGAATCCGACCGGCGCGGTGCCGGCGCTGCGCCTCGAGGACGGTCGCGTCCTGGCAGAGTCGGGCGCCATCCTGTGCTATCTCGCCGAGGGAACGCGCTACCTGCCGGACGACCGCTATCTGCGCGCCCGCGTGTTGCAGTGGCTGTCTTTCGAGAACGACTACGGGCAGAACTCGATCGGCTCGCTGCGTTTCTGGACGCTGACGGGCAAGCTGCCGCGACGTCCGCCCGCGCTGGTCGAGTCGAAGCGCCAGGCCGCCCTGCGAGTGCTCGGCATTCTCGATCGCGCACTCGAGCCGAGCCCGTTCCTGGTCGGGGAGAGCTACACGATCGCGGACATGGCCTGCTACGCGTACACGCATCTCGCCGAGGACGCGGAGCTGCCGCTCGCCGAGCATCGCCACGTCGTGCGCTGGATCGAGCGCGTGCGCGGGCAACCCGGCTTCCTCGCCGAGACGCATCCGTACGCGATCGACCCGCATTCGACGAAGGAACTGCCCTGACGGCAACCGGGCGGTTGCAATCCGCGGGCCTGCCGTACAATGCGGCACTCGACTGCAGGTGCCACATGCGCGGCGCCGGCCGCCTCGCGGTCGACCGGCGCCTGGAGAGCGGCGTGGCGCGGCACTATTCCGCCGCAGGCTGATCTAGAGGGGGATGAAGGGACCCCAGGCGCACGCATCGGAAGCGGACTTCGCATCGGAGGCGGAATTGACGCCCGCCGCCGAACAGGCGGCCGAAGTCGCGGCGGTCGCCGGCCTGTTGTACGTGTCGGATGCGATGCCCGGGATCCGACGCCGCAGGCGCGGACGCAGCTTCGCCTACTTGCGGCCGGATTCGCGCCTCATCCGTGCTCCGCGCGAGCTGCGCCGCATCGCCGCCCTGGCGATTCCCCCGGCCTATCGCGATGTGTGGATCTGCACCGAGCCGAGAGGACACCTGCAGGCTACCGGACGCGACGCGCGCGACCGCAAGCAGTACCGGTATCACCCGCGCTGGCAGGAGCTGCGCGACAGCGTCAAGTTCGACCGTATGCTCGAGTTCGGCCAGGCCTTGCCACGCCTGCGCCGGCGCCTGCGAACCGACCTGGCGCGTGCGCAGATGCCACGCGAAAAAGTGCTGGCCCTGATCGTGAGCCTGCTGGATACGACACGGGTGCGCATCGGCAATCCGGAGTACGCACGCGACAACAACAGCTTCGGGCTCTCGACGCTGCGCAATCGCCACGTCACTTTCAGCCGCGACGGCCGCGCGATCCTGAGCTTTCGCGGCAAGGGCGGCACGGCGCACGAAATCGAGATCGACGACCGGCGCCTGGCGCGAATCGTGCGCAAGTGCCAGGAGTTGCCGGGCCAGCAGTTGTTCCAGTACGTCGGCGAGAACGGCGAGGTGCGCGGCATCGATTCCGGGCAGGTCAACGACTACCTGCGCGAGACGATGGGCGCCGATTTCACGGCCAAGGACTTTCGCACCTGGGGCGCGACCCTGCGCGCGATCGCGATCTTCGCCGTCACTGCCGTGCCGGAACCGCCGAGCGATTCCGCCTGCCGGGCATGCATCGCGGCGGTCGTGAAACAGGTCGCTGCGGAGTTGCGCAATACACCGGCCGTGTGCCGCAAGTCGTACATCAACCCGCTGGTCTTCGATGCCTGGCGGCGCGGTGCCTTGCCATCTGCCTCCCGCGCCGCGAGCTCCCCGCGCCAGCTCGAAAAGCTCGCCCTCACATTCTTGCGCCGGGAGCGCCGGCGCCTGGCACGTGCTGCGGTGCCAGCGTCGCGAAGTCCGGCTGTCAGCGCGCCGAGGGCACGTTGACCAAACGGTCTCGGGCACCTCCGATCACGACAGGGCGGATTTTTTCATCGCGAGCCCGCCTTGGCGGCAGTCCTCGGCTAGACTCATCGAGCGGCGCCTAGGTTCAGCGACCGTCCGAAATCAGCTCAGGCCGAGGGAGAGTCCGTGAAGATCACGATGTACGTCGCGTCCGTCGAAGTCTTTCAGCCGATGCTGGTCAGCCTCGCCGCGATCCTGGACAAGGCGAAGGCCAGCGCCACGGCGCGCAAGTTCGATCCCGCCATCCTGGTGAACGCGCGGCTCGCGCCCGACATGTTCGCGCTCAACCGCCAGGTGCAGCTCGCCAGCGATTTCGCGAAGAATTCGACGGCGCGGCTCGCCGGCATCGACCCGCCGCGTTTCGAAGATACGGAGACGACCTTCGAGGAGCTGCAGGCGCGCATCGCGAAGACGCTCGAATGGCTCAAAGGCATCGAGCCGGCGGCGCTCGAGGGTTCCGAGGATCGGGACATCAAGGTGCCGCTGCGCGATCGCACGCTGGAGATGAAGGGTCTGGCGTTCCTGCGCCAGTGGGCGCTGCCGAATTTCTTCTTCCACGTCGCCGCCGCGTACGCGATCCTGCGCCACAACGGCGTCGAGCTCGGCAAGCGCGATTTTCTCGGCGGCGTCTGAGCGGGCTGCTGCCGGGCACGCCCGCAACCCCACCTCGCAGGTCGAAGCCATCTCGCGGCCCATATATAAGAATGGGCCGCTCGGCGTTATGTCACTTGTGACGCAGGTCCGGTCCGCTAGTGCCGGTCGGTGAAACGGCTGAAGAGGCGCGCGAGCGCTGAGCGCTCGTCGGGATAGGACTTCGAGCGCGTCGGGCGCATGTCGTTGAGCGTGACATTGCGCTGTTGCGGCTGCGGCTTCGTTTCGCGCAGCTTGCCCTCGTGCGCGCTGAGTGCCGCGAGGCGCGCGTCGCGATCGGGAGCCGGAACACGGCGCTGGGCGGGGCGAGCTGGAGTCGGGGCGGACTTGGCTTCGGGCTGCGGGCCAGGTTCGGAGTCCATCGGCAGCAACGGAATCTCATCGGGCGAGCGGATCTGCGCAATTTCGGCCTGAGTGGGAGTGCGCACGTCCGCGGCGCCGGTGCGCGTGATCGCCGTTCGCACCACTTGCGCGGACGCCGCAGGGCGCGGCTCGTCGGCCACTCGTGCGGGCTGCTCGGCTGTGCGTGTGCTGTGCGCCGCGGGCGCGCTCGTCGCAGCCGTTGTTGCTGCATCCGGGGTTGCCGAAGGGGTCGTTGCTGCGGCAAATGTGCCCGTCGCGGCCGTACCCAGCGCTACAGGCTCCGGTGGCTCCGGAGAAACCGGCCCGGCGCTTCGATGCCGTACCAGCCAGCTCGCGTACGCGAACTCGCGGTCGCTCACCGGCACGACCGCGACCGACGGGAAATCGGGACGCACGTAGACCGCGACCTGGCTCGCGGAAATCGCGCTCCGGAAGAATCCGAGCCGCACACCGAAGAGGCGCACGCCGCCGCGCTGGCAAGTCACGGTGTACAGCGTGTATGCCTCGAAGATGGCGATGGGCGGCAGGTCGGCCGGATCGAGGCGATCCGACGACCAGACGAGTTGCACGGCGTAACGTTGGGCCGCTTCTTCGGCCGCAGCGGCCGAGCCCCACGGCGCCTCCGCGATCTGCGCGGCGGTGGGTGCTTGCGATTCCGAGTCGGCGGCATGCGAGAAACCGGGACGTGCGACCGACGGGGCCTGGATGAGCTTGAAGTCGGTCGCGCCGGTGTCGTCCAGGGAACCGAGGTGCGCGCGCGGTGCCGTTGCAATCCAGGCGGTGGGGAAGCGTGGCAGCACGCGCGGGAGGATGCGTTCGGCTGCCTCGCGCGTGTCGAAATAGCCGAGGTGCAGGCGATAGCGGTGACGACCGTCCTGAACCTGGTGCGAGCGGAATACCACCAGGCCGTCCAGACCAGACGTGCCCGGCACCTCGAGCGGCAGCGGCACCGGCGCGGCGCAGAGGTTGATGACGTAGAAGAGGCGTTGGCCCTCGCCACCGGCGGGCGGCGGCGAGCGCTCCGAATCGCGCATGTGGCTTCCCCGCAAGCGTGTGCGCTTTGCAGGAACTATGCGCGAGGATTGCCGTCTGCTCAAGGCACCGGGCCGTTCGTTTTTGGCGACAATCGCCGGTCACGACGCTCTTTGCAACCCGGCCGCCCCACCGGACAGTCCTGCCCGTTATGTTGCGTCACTCGTCAGGAGGCTCGTCATGAGGACCTGGATGTTCGCCCCCGCGTTCGCGCTGCTCGCCATGAGCGCGCAGGCTGCCGACTACACCATCGACCCGGAACACACGCGCGTCACGTTCGAGATCAGCCACTTCGGCTTCTCGACCTTCCGCGGCCAGTTCAGCCAGGCCAGCGGGCGCGTCGCCTACGACCCCGCGGGGAAGACCGGCAGTGTCGAGGTCGCGTTCCCGGTCGCTTCGGCCAGCACCCTGCACGAGGATCTCGACAAGCACCTGCAGACCGCCGACTTCTTCGACGCCGCCAGCCACCCGAACGTGACCTTCAGGTCAAGAGCCATGAACTTCGAAGGCGAGAAGCTCAAGAGCGTCGATGGCGACCTGACGATGCGCGGCAAGACGCGGCCCGTGCGCCTCACGGTGACCGCGGTGAACTGCGGTGCCCACCCGATCCGCAAGGTCCCGGTGTGCGGCGCGGACGCCGAGGTGAAGCTCAAGCGCTCCGAGTTCGGCGTTTCGGGCTACGTGCCCGCGATCGGCGACGAGGTGCGCCTGCTCGTCAGCGTCGAAGCCCACGGCAAGGCGAAGGCCGGCGGCCAGCAATAACTAAACCTCCGGTACCGGACTCCGGTTTAGTTGTTCAGCCCTTCACGCAGACGATCTGCTTGAGCACGTGCACGGGTTCGGCGAGGTCGGCCTGGTTGGCCATCACCTCGTCGATGTCCTTGTAGGCCGCCGGGATCTCGTCGATCACGCCGCCGTCCTTGCGGCACTCGACTCCGGCCGTCTGCACTTCCACGTCCTCGCGCTTGAACCGGCGCTTCGCCTCCGTGCGGCTCATGCGCCGGCCCGCACCGTGCGAGCAGGACTGGAACGACTGCACATTGCCCAGGCCGCGCACGATGTACGAGCGCGCCCCCATGCTGCCCGGGATGATGCCGAGCTGGCCGGCGCGCGCGCTGATCGCGCCCTTGCGGGTCACGAACAACCGCTCGCCGAAGTGCTCCTCGATTGCGACGTAGTTGTGATGGCAGCTGATCGCCTCGCCCTCGACCGCGAACGGCGGCAGATGACCCGCGATCGCCTCCAGCACCAGTCGCATGATCTGGCGGCGGTTGAAGAGTGCGTAGTCCTGCGCCCAGTGCACGGCCTCGACGTAGTCATCGAACAGCTCCGATCCCTCGCTGAAGTACGCGAGGTTCTTGTCGGGCAAGTTCTGCTTGTGGCGCTGCAGATCGCGACGCGCAGCGTCGATGAAATAGCGGCCGATGACGTTGCCGACGCCGCGTGAGCCGGAGTGCAGCATCACCCACAGGCGCTGCGCCTCGTCGAGGCACAGCTCGATGAAGTGATTGCCGCCGCCGAGCGAGCCGATCTGGCACACCCAGGTCTGCGCGAAACGCTTGTGCATCTTCATGACGGCCGAGTGCTTGCCCACGATGCGGTCCAGCCGCTCGTCGAGCGAGCGCACGACGTTGCGCTCGGGGCCCGCAGGCACCGGGTTCGATTCGTGCTGGCTGAATCCGACCGGAACCGCATCCTCGATGGCGCCACGCACCTGCGCGAGGCTGTCGGGAAGCTCGGCGGCGCCGATGCTCAGGCGCACGGCATTCATGCCGCAGCCGATGTCCACGCCGACCGCGGCGGGAATGATGGCGCTGCGGGTGGCGATGACGCTGCCCACTGTCGCACCGATGCCGGCATGAACGTCCGGCATGACAGCGACGTGCGGGTGCACGATGGGGAGCGAGGCGACATTCACCAGCTGCTGGATCGCTGCGGGCTCAATATCGCGCGTGAACACCTTGACGGGCACGCGCCCCTTGTTCAATTCGAGCTGGATCGGCATGGCACTTTTCTCGCGGACATTGTCCGCCCGCCGGTGGACGGTGCGCAAAAAAGCACGAAGCCCCGGACAGGGTGTTCCCGCCAGGGTGTTCCCGCCAGGGTGTTCCGTAGGAACTCCGGGCAGGGAGCGTTGCGCTCCCGACCCATGTGGGTCAGGTCAGCGCGCGCCGTGCTTTTCAGTCGTACGCCACGACGCTGGTGTGAACCAGGCCTTGGACGTGCACCAGGACTCAGTGTGAACCACGATTCAGGTGTGAACCACGATTCAGGTGTGAACCACGATTCAGGTGTGAACCACCACTTCCAGCTTGCCGCTGCGGCGTTCGACGTTGACGCCGACGGATCCGCCGTAGCGATGCACCGTGAGATCGACCGACGCATCGGCGACGGCGAGGTTGCGGATGCGAACCTCGTCGAGCGTGGCGGGCAGGGTGGGGTGGTTCAGGGTGACCTGCCGGCGTGTCGCGTCGATCTCGAGGCCGAGCACCGCCTCGATCATCTGGAACACCGCACCCGAGGCCCAGGACTGCGGCGCGCAGGCGACTGGATAGCGTGTCGGCCCTTCGCCGGTCCGCTGGCGAAAGCCGCAGAACAGCTCCGGCAGGCGTTGCAGGTCGAAGTACATCGCGGCTTCGAAGTGCCCACCGAGGATGCGCGCGGCCAGTGCTTTGGCCTGGTAGCGCGCAGCGCCCGCCGCGATCAGCGAGTTGTCGTGCGGCCACACCGAGCCGTTGTGATAGGACATGGGGTTGTAGCGCAGCTCGCTCTCGGCGACGGTACGCACGCCCCAGCCGGAGAAAAACGTGTCTTCCTCGAAACCCGCGACGATCAGTCGCGCGTGCTCCGGTGTCGCGATGCCGGTGTAGAGGCAGTGGCCTGGGTTCGAGGTACGCACCCGGCAAGGCTGCTTGGCACCGTCGATCGCGAGCGCATAGGTATCGATGTCCGCGCACCAGAACGCGGTGCTGAATTTCTTCTTCAGGTCGGCGGCATCGGCGCGCAGGCGCGAAGCCAGGGCGTTCTCGCCGACGGCCACGGCGATCTCGGCCGCGCCCAGTTTCGCGGCGTACACGTAGCCCTGGACCTCGCAGAGCGCGATCGGTCCCTCGGCCAGCCTGCCGTCCGCGTGAAACACCGAGTCGTGCGAGTCCTTCCAGCCCTGCTGCACCAAGCCGCTCGGGCTGCGGCGGTGATATTCGACGAAGCCGTCGTGATCGACGTCCCCGTAGCGGTCGATCCACTCGAGCGCCGCGAGGATCGACGGCCACAGCGTGCCCATGAGCTGAATGTCGCCGGTGCGCTGGAAGTAGACGGAGGCCAGCAGCACGAACAACGGCGTCGCATCGACACTGCCGTAGTAGCGAGCGAACGGAATCTCGTTGAGCGCCGCCATTTCGCCGCGCCGCGCCTCGTGCAGGATCTTGCCGGGCTCGGCGTCGCGGTCGGACGAGGATTCCTTCGCCTGAGTCGCGGACAGAAACGACAGCACGCCGCGCGCTATTTCGGGCCACAGCCACAAAGTCTGCAGCGCCGTGACGATCCCATCGCGACCGAAAGTGGCGTCGAACCAGGGCACGCCGGCGTGCGGATACAGCCCGTGCTGGGTTTTCGTGATCATCATGCCGAGGTCGGCACCCGAGGAGCGCAGCCAGGCGTCGAACTGTTCGTTCGACGTCGCGATTCGCGTGAGCAGGCGCTCCGGCTGCGGCGCGCGCTGTTCCGCGGCGATCAGTGCCTGGCCGTGCTGCAGCACCTCGATCGGCTCGTCGGCCGTGCAGCAGGCTACCGTGAGCAGGATGGTCTTCTCGCCGCGGCTGCCGAGCTGCAGGCGGAAGTGCATCTCGTCCGAGCCGAGATAGTCCGGCGCCGGGTGACATTCGAGGGTCGTCTTGCGCTCGACGCGATCCAGTCCTTCGTAGGCGAGCGTTACGCGCCGCGATTCGATGCGCGGCTCACGCGGATGGCCGCGGCCCAGGCGCTTGACCCCGCGCACCTCGAAGATGTCGACGTAGTCGGCCGCGAAGCGCACCTCCAGGTCGATGGCCACGGGGCCGAGCGCGAAGTTGCGCACGCGGATCAGCTCGTAGCACACGTTCTGCCAGATGAACTTGGAGCGGTTGATGTGCAGCGTGCCGCGCGGCAGCACCAGCTGGCCCGCGATGTACAGGTCGGGATTGGTGAGGTCGACCGCAATCAGGACGTTGTCGCGGCGTACCGTGGAGCTGAGCAGCAGCAGGCGATGCGAGGCGAGGCTGAGCGTGAGGCGCGACAGGAAGCGCGTGCCGTCGTGGTACAAGCCTTCCTCGTAGCGCGCTTCGGCGTCGATGTCGCCGAAGTCGTTGAACACCCCGAACGTCTGGTCCTGTTTGAGCACGAGCGTGCGCTCGGCCACCGGCACCTCGGTTGCCAGGATGTAGTACTGCTGTCCTGCGTCGATCAGCTGCTCAGCCGCCATGCGCGTCTCCGCAATCCCTCGTACGCCTCACAGTAGTCGCGTGCCATGCGACTCACCGTGAAACGCTTCTCGAACACTTCGCGACAGCGCCGCCGGTCCCAGGCCGGCATGCGTGCAACCGCGGCCACCGCGCTCTCGACGTCCTCGACGATGCAGCCGCTCACCCCTTCATCGACCACCTCGGGTACCGAGCCGCGCCGGAAAGCGATCACCGGTGTCCCGGAGGCGAACGCTTCGATCATCGCGAGGCCGAACGGCTCGGGCCATTCGATGGGGAAGAGGAGGGCGAGCGCGCCGGCGAGAAACTGCGCCTTGTCCCGGTCGCCGACCTCACCGATGTACTCGATGAACTTCCCGTCGATCAGGGGCGCGACCGTTTCCTCGTAGTACTCGCGATCGACGGGGTCGACCTTGGCGGCGATGCGCAGCGGTACGCCGCTGCGGTGCGCGATCTCGATGGCGCGATCGACGCGTTTCTCGGGCGAGATGCGGCCAACGAAGGCCAGGTACCCGCCGGGCTCGTAGCTCGGTTGGAAAATGCCGGGCGGCAGGCCGTGGTGCACGGTCGTGTGCCAGTTGGCGAGCGGGAGTGGGCGGCGCTGGGAATCCGAAATCGATATCAACGGCAGGTCGCGAAACTCTGCGTACAGCTCAGCGAGACCGGGGATGTCCAGGCGTCCGTGCATCGTCATCACGCAGGGCGTGGTGTGCCGGCGCGCGAGTGGGAGCTGCAGCGCGTCGATGTGAAAGTGCACGACGTCGAACGCGGCTGCGCGCTTGAAGACTTCCTCGACCATGAGCATGTGCAGCGAGCTCGCTTCGGGATGGCGCTCGTCGAGGCGCAGGGCGCGGTCCCAGACCGGGATGAGCCGCGCGCGCGTGATGGAGTCGCCGCTGGCGAACAGCGTGACGTCGTGACCTTGCCGCACCAGTTCTTCGGTGAGGTAGGAGACCACGCGCTCCGTGCCGCCGTAGAGCGCCGGAGGGACTCGCTCGTAGAGCGGGGCAACCTGGGCTATTCGCACGTTACGTCCTTGTAAGCGTTACAGCACACCGGCCTTTTCCGGCAGTGTGTAGCGTTGCTCGATCGCGGCGCGGATGTGCGCGAGGCTTTGCGCGGCGCCGAGATCCGGCGCTGTACGCTCCACCTGACGCACTTCCTCCGCGAGCGCCTCGTCCTTGATGCAAGTCGCGAGCCATTGAGAGTAGTCGCCATTGCGCAGGTGGTGCAACCAGGTTTCCTCGTCGACGCCTTCCGCGAGCTGCAGGAAGGTGACCAGGTTCTGGGCGCGCAGCTTGAGACGATTGCCAGGGCCTCTGAAGAAAAAGCTCCGGTCGGGCCCGAGCTCGCCCTTCGCATACTTGCGCAGGTGGCGGCGACGCTCGCGATGGCTCTGCGCGACGGCAATCGGCATCGCCTGATTGATCGCGCCGGGGATCCAGACCAGCGCGTGTCCGGGCTCGAGCGGCTGCCGAGCGTCGGCATCGAACGCCGCCCGCGCGCCGCCGCCGTCGGCCTTGCCGCCGCTGTCAGCCGGTGCGCCGCGCCGCGACGCATTCGCAGCGGCCGCCACCGCTTTGTGCGGCGTTTCACCGAGAGCGGCGACCACGTCGATGTTTTCGAGTGCGGCAGGCGCCAGCGCATCGGGATGGACCGTGACATAGATGATCGAACCGAGCGCCTGCGTCAGCGTGAGCGGTGCGGACTGCCAGTCGGCGGGCACGAGGTGATGAGCCTCGTCGACCAGCAGCCAATGCGGTCGCCCGGTGCGCGCGCGCTCTTCCTGGATGCGCATCAGCAGCCGCGCGAAGAATGCGGGGCGGTCCTGCAGCTTCACGCCTAACAGGTTCACCACGACGCTCGCGTCCGGCCGCTCCAGCGCCGTCATGACTTCGGTCACTCCCGGCGGATGTTCGACGCTGCCGAATACGATCATGTCGGGCAGCTCGTCATAGTCGCCTTCCGGGTCGACCACGCAGCACTGATAGCGCTCGGCCATCAGCTGCTCCAGCAGGCTGGCAGTGAGCGTCGACTTGCCGCTGCCGGACGTGCCCGCGACCAGGATCGAGCGCCCGGCGGCGGGTATGCGTACTTCCGCGCCATCGGCGCGCGTGCCGAGCAGCAGCGTGCGCCTCGTGCCGCGCGTCGGTCGATTCGCCAGATCGCTTTCGATCAGCTCGTCGATGAGCTCGGCGACTCCGGCGCCGTGAGAGGCGCTCGTGACGCAATCCGCGCCGGCCTTGAGCATCGGCACGGCGTTCGCGACTGCTACCGACACCTCCGCGGCGTGCAGCAGCGCATGATCGTTCTCAGCGTCGCCGATGGCGACGACGTTGTGCGGCGAGAGCCCGAGCGCTTCGAGCCCGGCGAGCAGGCCGGTGGCCTTGTTCACTCCGGCGGGCAGAACCATGACCGCGCCTTTGTTGAAGATCACGTGCAGCTCGAGGCCGAGCTCGCGGATGACCTCGAGCACCGTGGTTTCCTGCGGATGCCAGGTCGCAACGATGCACGAGCCAACGGACAAGGGCGCGACGCCGCGTCGCGTCAGCTCCGAGACGAAAGCGGGCGCAGGCTCGGCCGCGAGCAGCCGAGTGGCTCGCGTCGCGGGGGTGTAGAGGAGGGCGCCGTTCTCGGCGACCACGAGATCGAATCGATCGAGCTCGGGGAAAACGCGTTGCAGGTCGGGCAGCTCGCGCCCGGTGACGAGGATCAGTCTGCGGCCCGTGGCGGCGAGGCGCCCCAGGGCCTGAAGGGTGGCCGCGTCCACGCGGCCGTGGCGGGCTAGCGTTCCGTCGTAGTCAGTCGCGAGTGCGAAGTAGCGCATCCGGCACGGACGCGGGAAAGAGGCAGCGCGGCCCCGACGAGTCCTGTGACACCAGACTCATGGGACCGCGCTCCCTGTCGCTCGCGTCGGCTCACGATGCCAGGGAAATCGCGCGCACCAAGTGCTGCCGCGATTCCCCGGGCGTCGGGAGCACTGGCGAATTACTTCTTCGCGGAGTCCTTCGCCTTCTGGTACTCGGCGCTCGAGAGCGCGCCGTTCTTGTCCGCGTCCAGCTCGTCCCACTTGGCCGCCAGCGTGGCATTGGCCTTGGCTTCGTCCTTGCTCACATAGCCGTCGCCGTTCGCGTCGAGCGTGGTGAACTCAGGCAGCGCGCCTTCGGTCGCCATCGTCGAGTCGGCAGGCTGCGTCTGGTCAGCCGGGGGGGTCGACTCGGGCTGCGTCGGCTGCGGATCCTGTGCAAACGCGGCAGCAGAGGACAGAAGGGCGGCCAGGGCCGTGATCTTGAGTGCGTTCATTTTCCAGTGCTCCATACTCTGTGGTTTGAAATTACTTCAGCTCCGCCCGCGCTGCGGCTGCGCTTGCGGCGTGCGAGGGAGATTGCACCCGACGTGCCAGCAACAGTGCGCGCGAACGTATTCAGTCGCTTACGCTCGCGAGCGCAGGTAGGATCGCGCTTCGAGGTCGTCGCGGCGGCCGTGGGAGTGTCGTCGCGTGGCAACGCCACAAACGCTTGCGTGTGCGCGATGCGCTTGAATTCTAGGCATTTGCTGCGCGTCGCCGGGGGTGTTGGCGTCCGCCTACAGTCCGACACTCGGGCGCGGGACGCGAGACGTGGATGATGGGCTTCATGCCGCGGCCCTTCGACAAAGAACCGTACATCGGCGACGACCCGGACTTCGGCGACGGGCCGCGCCACGCGCCAGGCAACGATCGAGGACAGATGACGACACTTTCGCGCCGCGCGCGGCGCTGGCTCAAGATCACCGCGGCGCTCGCCGGCGTGCTGCTGGTCGCCACTGCGATCTACGTCGTCTATCTCGATAGCATCGTCACGCCGCAGTTCGAGGGCCGGCGCTGGACGCTGCCGGCGAAGGTGTTTGCGCAGCCGCTGGAACTCTACGTCGGCATGCCGCTCACGCCCGACGCGCTGCAGGCTGAGCTCGAGCGCTTGCATTACTCGCGCGTCGACGATGTCACGCGCCCCGGCACGTACCGGCGCCGCGGCGGGCGTTTCGAGCTCGCCGCGCGCAAGGTGCAGTTCGCCGACGAAGCGCGCGACGCGCAGCTCATCGCGATCACGACCGGCGGCGGGGGCGTCTCCGCGCTCGAGGATTCGCGCGGACGGGACGTGCCGGTGTTCCGGCTCGAACCGTCGCTGATCGGCAGCATCTTCCCGATCCACGGCGAGGATCGCATCGTCGTGCCGCCGGCGCGCGTGCCCAAGCTTCTCACCGACGCGCTGATCGTGCTCGAGGATCGCAAATTTTACCGCCATGCCGGCATCGATCCCGAAGGGATCATGCGCGCCGCCTGGGCGAACCTGCGGGCGGGCGGCATCGAGCAGGGCGGCAGCACCCTTACGCAGCAGCTCGTGAAGAGTTACTTCCTGGACGATCGCCAGACCTACGGGCGCAAGCTCAAGGAAGCGATCATGGCGATGGTGCTCGAGGCGCGCTTCGAGAAGGACGACCTGCTCAACGCCTACGTGAACGAGATCTACCTCGGCCAGGATGGCCAGCGGGCGATCCACGGTTTCGGCCTCGCCAGCCGCTTCTACTTCGGCAAGCCGCTCGAGGAGCTCGATCTCGCCGAGACCGCGCTGCTCGTCGCGCTCGTGCGCGGCCCCTCCTACTACGATCCGCGCGTGCATCCGGACCGCGCCCTCGCGCGCCGCAACCTGGTCCTCGACCTGCTCGGCCGCTTCCAAGTCGTGCCCGAAGCCGAAGCGGCGCGGGCGCGCCTGCAGCCGGTGCGCCTCGGCATCGAGCGCGAAACAGGGTACTTCCCCGCTTTCCTGGATTTCGTGCGCCGCACGCTGCGCCGCGACTACCGCGAGGAGGATCTGACCGAGGCGGGACTCTCCATCTACACCACTTTCGATCCGCGCGTGCAGTCCGAGGCGCAGGCGGCGCTCACGCGCGAGCTCGAGCGCCTGGGCAAGCGCAAGAACATGAAGGACATCGAGGGCGCGGTCGTCGTGACCGAGCCGCAGAGCGGCGACGTGCTCGCGATCATCGGCGGCAAGCGCGGCAGTTACAGCGGCTTCAATCGCGCGCTCGACGGCGATCGGCCGATCGGTTCGCTCGTCAAGCCCGTGGTCTACCTGGCCGCGCTCGAGACCGGCAAGTACACCGCGGCGAGCCTGGTGATGGACGAGCCGGTCGAGGTGCGCCTGCCCAATCGCAAGATCTGGCGACCCGAGAACTTCAGCAAGACCTACGCCGGTCCGGTGCCGCTGGTGCGCGCGCTGAGCGAGTCGCTCAATGTCGCGAGCGTCAACCTCGGCATGGAGATCGGCCTGCCGCGGGTCATCGAGACCTTCGAACAACTCGGCATGCCCGAGCCGGCGCGCAATCCCTCGCTCCTGCTCGGCTCGTACGAGCTTTCGCCACTCGAAGTCGCTCAGCTCTACAACAGTTTCGCGAACGGCGGCTTTCGCACGCCGCTGCGCGCCGTGCGCGCGGTGCTGGACGGGGAGGGCAAGCCGCTGAAGGCTTTCGCGCTCGAAGTGGAGCCGGTCGCCGATTCAGCGACCATTCACCAGTTGAACCGCATGCTCGTCCAGGCGATCGAACACGGGACCGGCCGTGCGGCCCGCGCCGTGCTCGGGCCGGGCCTCACGGTCGCGGGCAAGACGGGGACGTCCTCGGACTTCCGCGACAGCTGGTTCGCCGGGTTTTCGGGCACGCACCTGGCGGTGGTGTGGGTCGGCTTCGACGACAACCGCCCCACCGGGCTCACCGGCTCCGCCGGCGCGCTTGCGGTGTGGGCGCAGCTGATGCGGGAGCTCGGCACGCGCGGCTGGGAAGAGCCGACGCCCGAGGCGCTGGACGATGCAACGATAGAGTTCCAGACGGGTCTCGCGGCGCGTGCGGACTGCGGGGGCACGGACCTGGTGCTGATCGCCGTACCGCACGACACGGAGCTTCCCGTGCGTGCCGGATGCGCGGAGAATCCGCTGCGGGATCTCACCGAGAAGGCGCGCGAGTGGTGGCGCGAGCTGACGGACTGACGGCGACCTCGAGCGCGGGTCGCGGGACGACTGAGGAGTTCTGACCCGATGCAATCGAGACTGCTGAAACTTCGATCCGACAAACTCCGCTCTCCCGTCGCAACGGCGCTGATCGCACTCGCCGCCGCCGCCCTGGCCGGCTGCACGCTGCCGAATCCCTACGAGCCGCCGCCTTCAGTGCCGGCCCCTCCGCCCTCCGGCGAGCCGCCGAGCGTTCCGACGCCGGAACCGGAAGCAACAGAGCCGCCGCCCATCGAGCAACCCCCGGAGCGCCGCACGCGCGAGTACCAGTTGGGCGCGGCTTCCCGATCGCTGGTCGCGCAGGCGCAGACTCAGTCCGCGAACGGAGACTTCGCCGCCGCGGCTGCTTCCATCGAGCGCGCTCTGCGCATCGAGCCGTCGAATCCGTTGCTGTGGCTCGAGCTGGGCAAGGTCCGCCAGGACGAAGGCAACTATCCGCAAGCCGAGAGCATGGGCCGCAAGGCGCTATCGCTCGCGACCGGCGATGCACGCGTGCAGAGCAACGCCTGGAGCCTGATCGCGGAATCGCTGCGCGCACGCGGCCGCACACCGCAGGCGCGTGAAGCGGAGCAGAAGGCCGAAGAGCTCGCGCCGCGCTGACGCCCGCGCAGTGCGGACATCAGTCGTTGTCGGCGTTGCGCGCCGGCCATGTGCCGGTCATGCGCCGATCATGCGGGGCTGTCGAGCAGCTTCAGAATCGCTTCAGCGCTCGCCGGTTTGACCAGGTGGTGATCGAACCCCCGCGTCCCTGGCGCGCTGCCGATCGGCCGGCCTGCCCCAGCCTGTGCAGGCGACCAGCAGCATGTGCTTGCTCCAGGAGCGCTCGCGGATACGCCGGCAGACTTCGTAGCCGTTCATGTCCGGCATGCCGATGTCCAGCACCACCGCGTGCGGGCGATATTGCTCGGCCAGCTGGATCGCGTGCGCGCCGTCGTTCGCGATCTGCACGTCGTGTCCGGCGCTCTCGAGCAGGCTGCCGAGGGTTTGTGTCACGTCGCGGTTGTCGTCGACGACCAGGACACGTCGCCGCGCGACCGGTAGCTGCGGGTCGATCCGCGGGAGAGCGACCGGGGAGATCTGCGTCGCGCTCACGTCGACGATCGGCAGGTACACGCGGAATTCGGTGCCGCGACCGGCTCCGTCGCTCGCCGCCGTCACACGGCCGCCGTGCAGTTCGACCAGCGCCTTGACCAGCGACAGCCCGATACCGAGACCGCCTTGCGAACGCTCGAGCGCCGAATCGACTTGCGAGAACAGCTCGAAGACGCGCGTGAGGTGCGCGGCCGGAATGCCGATACCCGAATCCTTCACGCTCACCATCACCTCGCGCCCCAGTACCTGGACGGCCAGCACGATACGACCGTCGCGATCGGTGTACTTGGCGGCGTTGTTGAGGAGGTTGCCGAACACCTGCGTGAGTCGCGTGAGATCGCCGTTCACCGTGAGGCTGAAGGGCGGCAGATCCACGGTGAGGTCGTGACCCATCTCGTCTACCACCGGGCGAACCGTCTCGACCGCTTGCGCGATCGCCCGACCGAGCTCGACGCGTTCCAGGCGCAGCTCGAGACGGCGGCGCGCGATGCGGCTGACGTCGAGCAGCTCCTCCAGCAGCCGCGCCATCACGCCCACCTGCCGCTCGATGACGTCGCGGCACCATTGCAGCTTCGGGTCGAGCGTGGCGCCGAAGCGCATCGCCACGGCCGCGTTGCGGATCGGCGCGAGCGGGTTGCGCAGCTCGTGGGCGAGGGTGGCGATGAAATCGTCCTTGCGACGATCCGCTTCCTGCAGCGCGGCTTCGCGCGAGCGCAACTCGTCGATGAGGCGCGCGCGATCGAGCGTCGCGGAGATCTGGTCGCACACCGTCTGGATGGCCTGCAGCTCGCTGGTCTCGAAGTGTGCGCGGGACGTGCCGAAGGCGGCGACGCCGAGCAGGCGGCCGTGAGCGAGCAGCGGGAAACCGGCGTAGCCGACGACGCTCGAAGCGCGTAGCGCCGCTGCTTCGGGCGCCAGGGACGGGCGCAATTCCTCGATGAGGGCCGTGCCCTCCTGGGCCACGCGCCCACTGGGGTAGTCGCCGAAAGCCAGGTCCAGCGGTGGGGCGCAGACCTCGCCTGACGGACCGAAATGCGCCGCGAGGAGCAGGCGGCCGGGTTCGTCCGCCATGACAAAGGCACAGCACGAATCGGCGCCCGCCGCTCTGGCGAGGCGCGGCAGTACGCTGCTCCAGAGATCCGAGTCGACGGCTTCGCGAACCAGGAGCGCCTGGCTGGTCGAGGAGAGCAGGTCGAGCTTGCGCATCTGCGCCTGGAGCGCTTCCTGCGCCTGTTTCTCGGTGCGGATATCGCGGGAGATCTCCGACAGGCCGACGACTTGCCCGTCACCGTCGTAGATGGGCGAACACGCCACGGACACCGCAACGCATTCCCCGTCGCGGGCGACGCGCGTGGACTCGTACCGGGCAACCGGCTCACCCTGTCGCACGCGTACCTGAAAGGCGTTTTCCTGCGCGAACTGGTCCTCGGGGATCAGCATGCGATACGACCGACCGATCACCTCCTCGGGCAGATAGCCGAGCATGCGTTGCGCAGCGGCATTCCAGGAAACGATCATGCCGCGCAGGTCGCGGCTGATGATCGCGAATGCCGTCGCTGCCGGTTCCGGACAGCACCACGCAGATCGCGCGTTCGCGCTGCTGCTGGGCGAGGGAACGGAAGAAATGATCGATCGGCAGGCGCAGGCCGCGCGTTGCCGGCGGAACGCTGAGTACGAGCCGCGAGCCGACCAGGCTCATGTCCCGGTTCGGCGGAATGATATAGGCGCAGTTCGGCCGCACCGTCATGCCATCCTCGACTTCGTTGACGTCCATGCGCGTGTAGCGCCCGACGATCTCGTGGAGGATGCTCTTGTGATCCGGGGCCAGGTGCGGCACGAGCACGAACGCCATGCCCGTGTGTTCCTGCGGCATGGCGGAAAAGAAAGCTTCGAAGGCCGCGAGTCCGCCGGCCGACGCGCCGATGCCGACAATGGGAAAATCCGGTCCGCCGCTTGCCGCCTGCGACGCGCTGTTCGCTGTCGACCGAGGCTGGGGACTGGTGGGCCGCGTGGGCGCTGGCGGCCGTGCGCCCTTGGTGTCCTTCGGCGTCACGCGCTCACCCCGGGATGACGGTGCCGTGGCCTTGCCCTTGGCCTGCGAGTTGTCCGTCGCGGCCTTGCGCTCCGCCTTGCGGGAGGCAGGCTGCGGTTTGTCATTTTTACCCAAGGGCTCTCCGATCGCCTTATCCGGGACGCCTTGATGCGGAAAGGGGGTGCAATTGTACGCTCGCTTCGACGCTGGCTCGCTCGCACGTACGCGCGCACGCTCGTGGCCGTGCGCCGGAGGTCTGAGCGGACAAAGACCGCAAAGTGATCGTTCACCAGCACGCGGATGCGCTGCGCGACGGGCCTGTGCGAACCCGCGGCGTCGCAAGTGAGCGGCGTGCGTTCCGATCGCATCGTTGCGAGCGAGAAGGGAACGCGATGCCCATCGTTCACGACGCAGGCGCATGGCGACACGGAGCGGCCGGCCAAATCTGGCGGTCACCCGGCGGAATCCATGCGGCGGTGCGGTTCCTGCCTACGACCGATTCAGGGCCGCAAGCGTTTGACAATAGTCCAGCATGTGGTCATAAACCCGTGAAATTAATGAATTCCCTGAGACGCCGGCCTCGGACCCACAGTACATTCCCTGACATCGTGCAGGTCCAGCGCCTGGGGATGATCGCCGGACAAAGAAGACGCAATGGGAACCGGATCCATTGAAACGGCCTCCCGCGAGGCAGTGCCGGCGGCACCGCCGTCCCGTTCGCTGCGCCTCTCCATCGGCGCCTCGCTCTTCCTCGTTCTGTGCGCGCTCAGCGCGGTGTTCCTTGCCGGCAACCTGGTGGTGCAGCGGACTACGCGCATGGCCACCGAAGAGCTGGCGCTGGTGCAGCGCCAGTACGAGCCGCTGGCTCGCGTCGCTCGCGAGATCCGCGATTCCCTGGCCGACTACGATCGCGCGCTGCTCGCCTACCTCGATGAAGAAAACGTAGCCTCGCGCACTGCCGTCGATGCGGCCAACGAGCGCATCGCGCATGCCATCGCGGCGCACGGCCTCCTGCTGTTGTCCTCCGAGGCGATGGCCTCGGGCACTGCACTGCACGGCGAGATCGGCGAGCATCAGCAGCGCGGCGCGCTGCTGATCGAATCGCAGGAGCGCCGCCGCGCGATGCGCCAGCGCAGCTGGGCGCTGCTCGATGCGGTGCGCGAGCGCATCGGTACTGCGGGCGCCGCGGGCGTACCGCAGGGTGAGAATGTTTTCGCGCGCCGCTCGCTGGCCGAGCTGGCGCGCACCCTCGAAGGCGTGACGGGCCTGGTCACGCGCCAGTTGACCATGCGAGGCACCGTTGATACCGCCGCGCTGGAGCGGGCAGAGGAACGCTTCCGCGCCAAGTTGCGCGAGCACCTCGAGGAGTTCCGGCGCTCGCCCGGCCGCGCCTGGCTCGATCTCGTCACCGGAGACTTCGAGAACGCGGTGCGCCTGCGTCGCGCACTGATCCAGTCGGGGCCGGAGATCGAAGAATCGCGCCGCGCTTTCGGACTCGCGAGCGCCATGCTGAGCGACAAGGCGCATGCCCAGTTCGAAGAGCCTGCCTGGAGCGCGCTTGCTGCCGCTACTGCTCGCGCTGGCATGACGGGGCGCGAAGCCGAGCGCACCGTGCAGATGGTGCTTGCGGCCGTGGCGCTCATGCTCGTCATCATCGCGCTGGCGGCCACGTTCGGCGTGGTGCGGCCGGTGCGCCAGCTCACCAAGGGAACGCGCAAGCTGGCCACGGGCGATATGCAGACGCGCGTCCGGCGCGGCGGCATGCGCGAAGTGGATGAGCTCGCGCAGGCCTTCAACAGCATGGCCGAGGGCCTGGCCAATGCCGAGCGGGAAGTCCGTTCCTACCAGGCGCAGCTCGAGCAGCGCGTCGCCAAGCGCACGCGCCAGCTGCGCCACATGGCGCACCACGACTCGCTGACCGGTCTGCCGAATCGCCGTCGCCTGTTCGCCTACCTGAGCGCCACGCTGCGACGTGCCCAGCGCCGCCGCCAGCACGTCGCGGTACTGTTCCTCGATCTCGACAACTTCAAGACCATCAACGACAGCCTCGGCCACGAGTTCGGCGATCGCGTGCTGCGCGAGATCGGCGACCGCTTGCGCACGGTGCTCGGCGTCGGCGATTTCGTCGCGCGCCTCGGCGGCGACGAGTTCACGCTGGTGCTGGAGCAGGTCAACTCCCTGGATGAGGTCGAGCGCCGCGCGGCGCTGCTGGTCAGCGAGTTCCAGCGTCCGCTCGACATCGCGAACCGCGAAGTGCTGATCGGCGTGAGCGTCGGCGCCGCGGTTTTCCCCGAGCACGCGCAGGACAGTGCCTCGCTCCTGCGCGCGGCCGATACGGCCCTGTTCCGTGCCAAGGAGCTGGGTCGTAACCGCGTCAGCGTGTACTCGCCTGAGCTGCTCGTGGCGGCCTCGCACCGGTTCCAGACCGAGCAGGCCCTGCGCCGCGCGGTCGAGACAGGCGACCTCGCGCTCTTTTTCCAGCCCCAGGTATCGCTGACGACCTCGGCAACCCATTCGATGGAGGCGCTGCTGCGCTGGCGCCAGCTGCCGGACCGTTTCGTGCCGGCCGCGGAATTCCTCGGCATCGCCGAGCAGTCGGGCCTCATCATGGACCTCAACCGGTGGGTGATGCGCCAGGCGGCGGAGGCGGTGAGCCAGTGGCGGCACAACGGCTGGCCGCAGGCGAGGGTGGCGATCAACGTCTCCTCGCAGCAGTTCCTCGCCGGCGACTTCGCGGTCAGCATCGAGCGCATGCTGCGCAAGTACGACATCCCGGCTGAGTGCCTGGAGCTCGAGCTCACGGAGCACGCGCTGCAGACGGGGGCGGTGACGGTGGATACGCTGCGCAGCCTGCGCTTGCTCGGCGTGGCCGTGGCACTCGACGACTTCGGCACCGGCTTCTCCTCGCTGACTTCGCTCGAGCAGCTGCCGATCAGCCGCGTGAAGCTGGACCGGAGCCTGGTGTTCGACGTCGACGAGAACCCGCGCGCCGCCGCCATCGCGCATTCGATCATCGGGCTGTGCCGCAGCCTCGGCCTGCAGGTCACCGCCGAAGGCGTCGAGCGCGCCGCACAGCTGCAGTTCCTGCTGGGCTGCGGCGACGTGGACGTGCAGGGTTACTTCATCGGCCGCCCGGCGAGCGCCGACCAGGCGCTCGGCTTCATCGCCCACACGCGCGAGCACATGACCAAGCTGCGCGAGCAGTGCGCGCTCAACGAGCTGGCCGAAGCGCGCGCCGGCGACAACACCCGTTCGATCCTGCGCCTGCTGCCCAAGCGGCGCTGAACCGGCGCACTGACCTCACGGCGTCGACCCGGCGGCGCTGCGCCACGTTCTCCCGGATCCACGCAGCCGCGCTCTTGCGCCGGCGCACTTGCGGCGCCAATGTTGCCGTTGAACGACCGTTTAGCAGTTGAACAAGTGCGGTTGCGCGCTCAGAATGCGGGGCTGCCAGGCCCATTCGCCCGGCCGAATTCCCGAGACGCCGCCATGCTATCCACGGTACACACCGACATTGCGCGGGCGCGCACGCCGACCGCCGCCTTCTACACCGACCCGCAGGTCCTGCGCACCGAGCGCGAGCGCGTCCTGTCGCGCTCGTGGCAGCTCGTCGGACACACCGCGCAGCTCGCCCAGTCGGGCGATTTCTTCACCACGACGCTGTTCGAGGAGCACGTGCTCCTCGTCAACGACAACGGCACGCTGCGCGGCTTCTTCAACGTCTGCCGTCATCGCGCCGGGCCGGTCGCGCTCGGCTGCGGGCGGCAGCGCGTGTTCGCTTGCCGCTACCACGGCTGGACCTATGACCTGGGCGGGCGGCTGATGCGCGCGCCCGAAACCGACGGCATCGCGGATTTCGATCCGAAGTCGATCGCCCTCGAGCCGATCGCCGTGCACGCCTGGGGTCCGATGGTGTTCGCGTCGCTCGACCGCTCGACGCCGCCGTTCGAGAAGCAGTTTGCCGAGGTCATCGCCCGCTGCGCGCCGGTGGGCCTGGAGCGCTATCGCTTCGTGAACGCGCGCGACTACCCGGTCGAGGCCAACTGGAAGGTATACGTCGACAACTACCTCGAGGGCTATCACATACCGCTGGTGCATCCGGGCCTGAATCGCGAGATCGACTACAAGCAGTACGTCAGCGAGCTCGGCGAGTACCACACGCTGCAGCACGCGCCGGTGCGCCGCGACGGCGCCTCGCTCTACCGTGCGACGCCGGGCGACGAGCAGGCGCTGTACTTCTGGTTGTTCCCGAACATCATGCTCAACCTCTACCAGGGCCAGTTGCAGGCGAACATCGTCATTCCGCAGGGCGTGGAGCGCTCGGTGGTGCGCTTCGAATGGTTCGCGCCCGAGCCCCTTCCCGACGTCGAAGGCGACGAGCGCTGGCGCAGCCTCATGCGTTTCAGCGACGAGGTGCAGGCCGAGGACGCGGGCATCTGCGCCGTCGTCCAGCGCAACATGCACTCGCGCGCCTACCGGCCCGGACCGTATTCGCCGAGCCGCGAGAACGGCGTGCACCATTTCCACCGGCTCATGAGCCGGCGGCTGGCGGTCGGCTGACTTATACTGGCGCGCCATGACACACAGCCCTTTGCCGCGCCTCGCCGGCGCTTGCCTCCTCGTCATCCTGTCGGCTTCTCTCGTGGCTTGTTCCGGCCAGGAAACGCCTTCAGGTTCCAGCGGATCCGGCGCGGATCCGGCCGCCAGCAGTGCGGGCGAGACCGGGTCGGATCTGGACTCCCTGCGCCAGCAGGTCGAGGAGCTCACGGCTCGCGTCGACGAGCTGGTGCCGGAGCCCGCGGTGCTGATGGCACAGGTGCAGGTCCAGCACGCCAAGCTGCATTACGCGGGCAGCGCCGGTAACTGGCCGCTGGCCGGCTACGCGCTGCACGAGATCAATGAGGCCCTGCAGGCGGTGCAGACCTTCCACGATCAGTTCGAAGATTTCCCGACGCCGCTCAGCGAGCTCGTGCCGTCGCTGGTCGGTCCGCCGCTAGGCGAGATCCACTCGGCCATTCGCGCCCAGGATCGCGCCGCCTTCGGCAAGGCTTTCGATTCACTGACGCAGGCCTGCAACGCCTGCCACGCGACGCTCGACCACGGCTTCATCCGGGTCCAGACGCCGCAAGCGCCCGATTTCACCAACCAAAGATTCTGATAGGTCCGGGACGTGAACACAGGGCCCATCGAGTGCGAGGTGGTCATCGTCGGTGCGGGCCCGTGCGGCCTGTTCCAGGTGTTCGAGCTGGGCTTGCTCGGCATGAGCGCGCACGTGATCGACTCGCTCGCGCACCCGGGCGGGCAGTGCACCGAGCTCTATCCCGACAAACCGATCTACGACATCCCCGCGCTGCCGGTGTGCGGCGCGCAGGAGCTGATCGACCGGCTGATGCAACAGATCAAGCCGTTCAACGCGCAGTTCCATCTCGGGCAGGAAGTCACCGAAGTACGCCCCGTGGCGGACCGGCTGTTTTTCCTGCGCACGGCGGCGGGCACCACGTTCCACACGCGCGTGATCGTGATTGCCGGCGGGGTGGGGTCGTTCCAGCCGCGGCGCCTCGGGGTGCCCGGCGCCGAGCAGTTCGAAGGTACGCAGATTCACTATCGCGTGAAGAGCGCGGCGAGCTTTCACGGCCACGACCTCGTGATCTTCGGCGGCGGCGACTCGGCGCTCGACTGGGCGCTCGATCTCTGCGGCAAGGCCCGCAGCCTCACGCTCGTCCATCGGCGCGCGGAATTCAAAGCGGCGCCGGTCTCGGTGTCGCGGATGCGCGAGCTGGTGGCCGCCGGTCGCATGCGCTACCTCGAAGGCACGGCGCAGCAGCTGGTGCTGACAGACGGGCGTGTGAGCGGCGTCGAAGTGCATGGCACCGACGGCGCGTCGCATCGGCTCGAGGCCGATCAGCTCCTGGCTTTCTTCGGGCTGCATCCCAAGCTCGGGCCGATCGCGCAGTGGGGACTGGACATCGACAAGCGCAGCATCCGCGTCGACCCCGAGAAGTTTCAGACCAGCGTGCCCGGCATCTTCGCGGTCGGCGACATCAACACCTACCCGGGCAAGAAGAAGCTCATCCTGAGCGGCTTTCACGAAGCGGCGCTGGCTGCGTTCGCGATCCAGCACCACATCTATCCCGAGAAGAAACAGCACCTGCAATACACCACCACCAGCCCGATCATGCAGAAGCGCCTGGGAGTGGCCCCGACGTAAGCAGAGGAGACGAAGCGATGCGACCGATGACGACGATCCAGGGACTGGCGCTGACTGCGGCACTGCTGTGCGGCGCCGATGCGCTGGCGGCGAAGACCTGCAAGCTCGCCGTGGAAGGCAACGACATGATGAAGTTCAACGTCACCGAGCTGAAGGTGGCGCCGGACTGCACCGAGGTGGAGCTGACCCTCAAGCACACGGGCCAGCTCGCGGTGCAGACGATGGGTCACAACGTCGTGATCACGAAGACCGCGGACTTCATGCCCATAGCGAACGCGGGCCTGAGCGCCGGCGTCGCGAAGGACTACGTGCCGGCCGGCGACAAGCGCGTCATCGCGCACACCAAGCTGGTGGGCGGCGGCCAGAGCACCGCCGTGAAGTTTCCGACCTCTCTTCTCACCAAGGGCGGCGACTACACGTTCTTCTGCTCATTCCCTGGCCACTACGGCCTGATGAAGGGCAAGCTCATCTTCCAGTAGGACGATGCGCCGCGCGTGCTGCTCGCGCCGTGACGAAGCGGCGGCGAGCTGCGCGCGCAGGTGGGCGTGAACGTCAGCGAGCACCGAACGCGCCGTTGGCCAGCGGCCGGCTCCCTTGCCGGCCAGTCGCACGACCCTGCCGTCCGTGCCCAGGATCTCGACGCGGTTTTCCTCCGCCCGCGTGCCGGCCAGGTAGTCATCGTCGGGTAAGGTGACGACCGACACTTCCGCGTCGACGCCTGCCGCCGTGCGCGAGCAGGAAGCGACGAGGCGCAGGCGCCGCCCCGCAGCCCGCGCGGCCGCGGTCTGCGCGGGCGTGATGCCTTCGATGCCGCTGGTGCGTACGCGCAGCGCATCGCCGTGCAGGAACGCCGTGCGCGCGATCAGCTCGAGCTTGTGCGCGGCGTCTTCGCCGCTCAGGTCCGAACGCGGATCGGCCTCGGCGAAGCCACGTTCCTGCGCCAGGCGGACCGCGTCCGCGAAGCTGCCGCCCGATTCGAGGCTGTCGAGGATGAAGTTGCAGGTGCCGTTCACGACGCCGCGCACGCTCGCGACGCCACGTTCGCGCAGCGACTCGAGAGTCTCGAGCACGGGCAGCTCGCCGCCGACGGCGGCCGAGAAACGCAGGCTGCGGTCCGGGCCGGATGCGAAGCGCGACAGGGAACGCCAGCGGCGTGAAACGAGCGCCTTGTTGGCAGAGATGACGGTGCGGTCTGCGAGCAGGGCGGCCTGCACCACGTCGCCCACCGGTGTGATTCCTCCCACGACCTCGATCACCAGCTCGGCGGGCTCGTTGATCGCGTCCCAGAGATTCGTCGACAGGAGCTCGCGGGGCACCTGCACGTCGCGCACCCGCGCGCGATTGCGCACCACCACGCGGCGTACGTCGAAGATCTCCGGTTGCCGTGCCAGCAGCTGATAGACGCCGCCGCCCACGGTGCCGAGGCCGAGCAGAACGACGCGCAACGGCGCCGCCCCGGCTTGGTAGTGCGGGTCCTGGTTCGATTTGAGCAAGCTCGTGGACATCGCAGTCTCCGTTGAAACTGCGCCGCGAGTCAGCCGAGCGGGAATGCGCGCCGGAAGTGGCGCCCGGGCAGGGACGGACCATGGAGGCACAAAAAAACCCGCCCGGGCCAAAGCTGAGCAGGTTCTGCTTCGCTTTAGCTGCATTTGTTACGCGCCCGCAAGCTGAAACTCAAATCGGCGCGGAAAGGAGGCTACTGGAGTCCCCGAAGCGGTGTCAAGCGCATCAGGGCTGCCGGCCTGCAGCCGTTGTCATAACATTCGGGGCGTGGACAAGCGCCTCGCCGATCTCCTGAAGCTGCTCGAGCTGGAGCGCCTCGAGATCAACCTGTTTCGCGGCGAGAGCCGCGACATCGGCGCGCCGCAGGTGTTCGGCGGGCAGGTGCTCGGCCAGGCCCTGGTGGCAGCGAGTGCCACGGTCGAAGGCCGGCCGGTGCATTCGCTGCACGCGTATTTCCTGCGACCCGGCGACTTCAACGCGCCGATCGTCTACGAGGTCGATCGCAGCCGCGACGGCCAGAGCTTCACCAGCCGGCGCGTGATTGCGATCCAGCACGGACAGCAGATCTTCAACATGGCCGCGTCGTTCCACACCGTGGAACCCGGCGTCGAGCACCAGCTGACGATGCCGGACGTGCCGCCGCCCGAGAAGTGCCCTGACTTCACCGAGCAGATCCGCGCGATGGTCGACCGCATTCCCGAGCACGCGCAGCGCTTCTTCCGCTACGAGCGGCCGTTCGAGTTTCGCGTGGTGCGCGCCCAGGACTACTTCGACCCCAAGCCGCTCGATCCGGTCAAACAGCTCTGGTTCCGGGCCGTGGATCGGGTTCCGGGCGAGCCGATGCTGCACGCCTGCCTGCTGGCGTACCTGTCCGACTACCACCTGCTCGACACCGCGTTCATGCCGCACGCGATCTCGCCGGCGCGCGACAAGCTGCGCCTGGCCAGCATCGATCACGCGATGTGGTTTCACCGGCCCGTCAGGGTCGACGACTGGCTGCTGTATTGCATGGACAGCCCGAGCGCCTCGGGCGCGCGCGGCTTCACGCGCGGCAGCATTTTCACGCGTGACGGACGCCTGGTGGCGAGCACCGCGCAGGAGGGATTGATTCGGGTGGTCGAACGCGGCGGCGCGACTCCGGTCTAGTCCTGCATGGGGCGCGCGATTCTTTTCTTTCTGCTGACGCTCGGCGTGGTGCTCGGTGGCCTGCTGCTGCTCAGGCGCACCGCCAGTATGCGCCCGCCGAAAGGCACGCGCGTGCGACGCGAGATCAAGCCCGACGACGACGAAGACGGCTGGTAACAGGCGCCCGGCCGCTTCTGCTACAGCGCGTCCCAGACCACCCGTGGCATCGTGAAGAGATGGCAGTCGCGCCACTGGCCGCGTGCGCGTCGCATCTTGCGATAGGTCGCTTCCCAGCGCAGTCCCGCCTTCTCCAGCACGCGCATCGACGCCACGTTGCGCACGTCGACGGTGGCGATGACGCGCTCGAGGCCGAGATCGCGGAACGCCGCGTCACGCAACACGCAGGCGACCTCGCTCGCGTAGCCGCGCCGCCAGGTGTCGACATGCAGCATGTAGCCGATGTCGCCTTCGCCGGGCGACACGATGGTCAGATTGCAGGCGCCGATGTGCCGGCCGCCGCGGCGCTCGTCGATGGCCAGTTCCCACACCGCGCGCGGGCGTTCCTGCTGGTAGCCGATCACGCCGTTGAGATAGTTGCGCGCCTCGTCGAGGTTCGCGGGCGCGTGAAACAGGTAGCGGCTGACCCGCGGGTCGGTCACATAGCGGCACACGGCCGCGAAATCCTCGTTGCGAAACTCGCGCAGCCGCAGGTGCGGCGTCTCGATCGGGAGCGACACGCGTCGGCTCTGGCGGCTGAGACGATCGCGACGTGACAGGTTCATGGTGTCGGCAGTGAGCTCAGGCCAGGCGGTTGCCGGAAGGCGCTCACGAAGCTGGCCGCGGCGCCTCGAGCTCGCGCAACGCCTCTTCGAGCAGCACGTTGAAGCGCGCCGGGTCTTCGATCATCACGAAGTGACCGACGCCCGGCATCAGCTTGAGGCGGAACGTCGGGGCATGGATGCGGATGCGTTGCTCGTCGGTCGGCCCGATGTCCGAGTTGACGGCGATGAGCGGCACGTTCACGTCCGCAAGGGCGGCGGAGAAGTTCATCTCGTTCATCGCGACGATGGAGCCGATGGCGACACCCGGCGGCGCCGCCGACATGTCGTCGGCGATGCGCCGGACCAGCTCGGGGTGGGTGTCCGGCCGGAAGAGCCTGCCCGCCACGTAGTCGCGCATCGCAGTGGGAAAGTCGCGGCGGAACGGTTCGAGTCTGCGTTCCAGGATCTCGGGAGCCGCCGGCGGGTTGGCGAGGTTCTGGAACGCATCGGCGCCGACGATGCCGATGACGCGACCGTGCATGCGCCGGGCGGCCTGCAGCGCCACCGCCGCGCCGAGCGGATGCCCGATCAGCACGACGCGCCGGTCCGGGATCTGGTCGGCCACCGCCACGACGTCGTCGGCATAGGCGTCCATCGTCCAGCGTCGCCGCGTGATTCCCGATTCTCCGTGGCCGGCGAGGTCGAGCGTGACCACGGTGTAGCGATCCTTGAGGGGGTAGATCTGCCCGTCCCAGTAGGAGCTGTCCGTCGACCAGCCATGGATGAAGATCAGGATCGGGCGGGCCGGGTCGGACTGGCGGCCGTAGACCCGGTAGCGCAGCGCGATCCCGTCTGCGGAAGCCGTCGTCAGCGGCGCGCCGTCGGTCGGCCGGGTGTCCACGGGAGCCGCGGCGACGGGGACTTCCTCGCCGCGTTCGCAGCCGGTTGCCACGAGCAGGCTGGCCGCGATGAGGGCGCTCGCCGCGATTGAGGGGACGGCGGGCAGTCTCATCTGGAGCGCAGGCTCTCGACGCCACCGTCGTGCCAGTGCATCGTCCCTCGCGCCACGGCGCCGAAGATGAGCACGGCCGCGAACCCGAGCAGCAGCGTGCCGATGAAGTCCCCGACGTAGATCAGCATCAGGAGGGCGTCGAGGGCGGGGATCAGGCCGCAGATCATGAGCAGCGCGCCCGGCACGGCGTGGGAGCGTCCGGCGCTGTACGCGAGCATGGCGGCGATCAGCAAGAGGTGCGCGGAGTAGAGGATCCAGACGACCCGCATCGCGTCGCGCCAGGTGTCGGGCAACCCGGCGTCCGTCAGCAGCTCCTCGAGAGGACCGAACTCGAAACCATGCAGGGCCGCCAGCGCCACGAGAATGGCCGCGGCACCGGCGAGCATCATGCGCGTGTAACGCTCGAATCTGGCCGCCGTCACTGGACACCTGAGCAACAGACTCCCCGCGGCGATCATGAAGCATTTGCCCGCAATCCACCAGATTGCGGGCCGCGGCTCACTCGCGCAGCACCTTGCCCGGGTTCAGGATGCCGTTCGGGTCCAGTGTGCGCTTCAGGCCCCTCATAAGCTCGAGTTCCACCGGACTCTTGTATCGCTCCAGCTCGCCGACTTTCGCCTGCCCGATGCCGTGCTCGGCACTGAAGCTGCCCGCGAGTGCCGCGGCCATGTCGTGCATGGCGCGCCGCACGGCCGGGGCACGCGCCAGGAATGCCTGCGCGTCGCCGCCGGTGCGCTGCTGCATATTGAGATGCAGGCTGCCGTCACCGAGGTGCCCGTACGCCAGCAGATCGCCGTCGGGGACGTGCCGTCCCAGCCATTCCGTCGCCTGCTGGATCAGGCGTGCGATCGATGTGATGGGCACGGAAACATCGTGCTTCAGGCTCGCGCCTTCGCGTCGCTGCGCTTCCGGGATCGTCTCGCGCAGCCTCCACATCGCTTCGCGCTGACCCTCGCTCGATGCCAGGGCCGCATCCGCGATCACCTTGCGCTTCGTGGCGTCACCGAGCGCGCGTTCCACGACATCCTGCAGTTGCGAGCCCGGTTGGGTCCCGGTGAGCTCGACGAGCACGTACCACGGGTGAGCCGCCGCGAACGGATCGCGTACCCCCTCGACGTGGCGCGTGGCCAGGGTCACGGCGAGGCGGGGCATCAGCTCGAAGGTCGTGAGCGAATCGGCGGCCCAATGACGCAGGATACCGAGCAGGTCGACGGCGGCCGCCGGCGTCGGGACGGCGCAGATCGCGGTGCTGCGTGTCCCGGGCAACGGGAAGAGCTTGAGGGTTGCCGCCGTGATGACGCCGAGCGTGCCTTCTGCGCCGATGAACACCTGCTTGAGATCGTAGCCGCGATTGTCCTTGCGCAGGCTGCGCAGCGTGTCGAGCACACGGCCGTCCGCCAGCGCGACTTCGAGGCCGAGCACCAGGTCGCGCATCATCCCGTAGCGCAGGACAGCCGTGCCGCCGGCGTTGGTCGACAGGTTGCCGCCGATCTGGCACGAGCCTTCCGAACCGAGACTCAGGGGGAACAGGCGATCGACCCTTTCGGCCGCCCCTTGTACTTCGGCGAGCACGCAGCCGGCTTCGACGGTGATGGCGTAGTCGAGCGGATCGACCGAGCGGATGCGCTTGAGGCGCTCGAGCGACAGCACGATCTGCGACCCGCTGGCGTCTGGTGTCGCGCCGCCGCAATAGCTGGTGTTGCCGCCGAAAGGCACGACACCCACGCGGTGGGCGTTGCAGATCGCCAGGACGCGCGCTGCCTCGGCGGTCGTGCCGGGACGCACCACGAGGGCCGATCGGCCCCGAAACTGCTGGCGGAAGTCTTCTTCGTAACGCCCGCGGTCGGCCCGCGGCACGATGCCGTGCTCGCCCACGGCGTCCTGCAACATTGCGATGACGGGGTTCACGCCCCGTCGAGCATGCCTACAGCGGCCGGCGGCGGCAACCGGGCTTGATGAGGAGCATGTGCACGTCTCCGAGCTGGCGTTCCTCGAACCCGCCCTCGCAGTAGCCGAGGTAGTACTCCCACATGCGGATGAAACGCTCGGGATAGCCCAGGGCCCGCACCGCCGGCAGGTTCGCGAGAAAATTCTCGCGCCAGCGGCGCAGCGTGGTGGCGTAGTGCGGACCGATGTCTTCGAGGTGAAAGACCTTGAGGTCTGTCGCTCTGGCGACGGCAGCGCAGAGTGCGCCGACCGACGGGATGAAGCTGCCGGGGAAGATGAATCGCTGGATGAAATCGACGGAGCCAAGCGCCGCCTCGTAGAGCTGATCGCGGATCGTGATCGCCTGCAGGAGCATCGCACCGTGCGGCGCGAGCAGACGGCTGCACGTGCGGAAGTACTCGTCGAGATACTGATGCCCGACCGCTTCGACCATCTCGACCGAGATCAGCTTGTCGAAACCTGCGCTGTCGCTGCGACCGCCGGCATCCTGCCTGAGATCACGATAGTCCTCGAGCAGCAGTGTGATGCGATCCGACAGCCCGGCGCGGGCGATGCGCTCGCGCGCGTAGTCGTGCTGCTGGCGCGAGATCGTGGTCGTGGTGACGTGGCAGCCGTACTGGCGCGCAGCGTGGATCGCCAATCCGCCCCAGCCCGTGCCGATTTCGAGCACGCGGTCCGTCGGCTGCAGGTCGAGCTTGCGGCAGACGGCGTCGAACTTCGACACCGACGCCTCGCGCAGCGTCGCGTCGGGGCGCTCGAAGATGCCGCACGAATACGCCATCGTCTCGTCCAGCATCAGCTCGAACAGCTCGTTGCCGAGGTCGTAGTGGGCGGCGATGTTGCGGGCGCTGCCGGCGCGCGAGTTGCGGTTCGCCCAGTGAAAGAGCTTGCGCAGAGGCGCGCTCGCGACCCCGGCCCAGCCGCCCTCCATGCCGGACATGAGCTCGCGATTGACGAGCATGATGCGCACCAGCGAGGTGAGGTCGTCGCAGTCCCAATGGACATCCATGAACGCCTCGCCCGCGCCCACCGTGCCCCCGAACGCGACGTCGGCGTAGAACTGCGGGTGGTGCACGCGCACCGTGGCCCTGAGACTGCAGCGGGCGCTGACTGCGCCGAAGCGCAATTCGCGCCCGGATTCGCAGAGACGGATCTCGCCGTCGACGAGCCCTGCGAGCTGCGCGAGCAACAGACGGCGGCCGAGCCGTTGCAGGGCTGAAGCCGGCGCGCAGCCCGGAGTCGGCGTGGCCAGCGAGCGTCCCGGAAGCGTTTCTGTCTTGGTGCTCATGTCGCGGGATGAGGATGGAAGGGGGTTCGTTTGAGCCAGAGGCGCACGGCCTGCCAGTAGATCAAGGCGACGACGCGCAGGGTCATCAACGGATATGAAGTGAGTGCGGCGCAGAGACTGGCGGAGGTGAGCGGACGGCGTTTCAATGCCAGTGTCGCGTCGAACACCTGGCGGCTCTCGCGCCAGTTTTCCATGTGCACGAACAGGCGCTCGCCTGGCGCGCAGAACCGCCAGTCGTACCCCATATCCATCGGCATGAACGGCGAGACGTGAAAGTCCTTGCCGAAGCGAAAACGTGCCGCTTGGCTCTGAGTCGCGGGGCAGGGAAGTACGTAGCAATGCTGCTCGCCCCACGGCGTGTTGTTGATCTCGGCGACGATGGTCTCGACGCGCTCGTCGCGCTCGTCGAAGCAGTAGTAGAAGCTCACAGGATTGAAGCCGTGACCGAAATAGCGCAGGTGCGTGAGCAGGCGGATGGGACCGCGAGGCCGCGCGGCGCCGCGGGATTCGACGAGGTCCCGGATCGCCGTATCCAGGTTGCTGGCCGGTGGGCCGTGATGGTCGCTGCGGCGCCAGCGGGCGAGGGCGGGGCGGCGCGCGGACCACAACCAGAAGCGGTCGAACAGCGTGGGCAACTCGGCGAGATCGAGATACATCATGAACAGGCGATAGCGGAACGCGTTCAGCGTCGGCTCATGCCGTCGGTGCCGGACCCATCCCGTGTAAATCGCGCTCTTCATCGTGCTTGCCGCTGGTGACGAAACATCGCTGGCCGCTCAGGCGGCCTGTTTGAGCGCGAGCACGCGCTGGAAATCCTCGCAGGCCAACAACCCGCTGCGCACGCCATCCTCGTGAAAACCGCAGCTCCAGTAGGCACCGCAGTAGAACGTGCGCCGCGCGCCGCTGATCTCGGCGCGCCTGCCCTGCGCCGCCACGCCGCGCGGCGTATAGATCGGGTGACTGCAGGCGATGCGCTTGATGATTCGGCGCGGGTTGATCGCCGCCGTGTGGTTCAGCGTCACGAGGTAGCGCGTCGGTGTGTCCAGGCTCTGCAGCGTGTTCATGCAGTAGGTCACCGCCACGCCGCGCGCGGCGTCGGCGCTACCGCACGCGGCGCTACCGCACGCGGCGTCGGTGCTGCTCCGCCCGAGCAGACTCCTGTCGAGCAGGTGATAGTTCCAGGCGGCTCGTGCAAGCCGCCGTCGTGGGAGCAGCGATTCATCGGTGTGCAGCACGACTTCGTTGGGCTCGTACGGCAGAGCGCCGAGAATCTCGCGCTCGGCCGCATCGGCATCGGCGAGCAGCGCGAGCGCCTGGTCGCTGTGGCAGGCGAGAACCACGTAGTCGAACGCCTCCACCGCACCGCCTGTCGTACGCACGCGAACCTCGTGCGGCAGACGTTGCACGCCGCTGATCGGGGTGCTCGAGCGCACGCGGTGCGCAAACGGGGCAACCAGCTTGCGCACGTACTCGCGGGATCCGCCGCGGATCGCCCGCCACTGCGGACGGTCGTCGATGCTGAGAAAGCCGTGACGGTGGAAGAACTCGACGAAGAACCGTGCCGGAAAGCCGAGCAGCGCCTGCTCGGAGGCGGACCAGATCGCGCGCCCCATCGGCACGAGGTAGCGGTCGCGAAAGGCCGCACCGTATCCGCCGCGCTCGATCAGCTCGGCGAGCGTGGTCGCGTCGTCGAGCGTCGCGAGCATCCGGCGGGCGCGCGCGTTGAAGCGCAGGATGTCCCGTATCATCCGCAGGAACGACGGGTTCAGGAGGTTGCGACGCTGCGCGAACAGCGAGTTCAGCGACGTGCCGTTGTATTCCAGGCCGGTGTGCTCGCAGCGCAGGCTGAAGCTCATGTCCGACGGCTGCGACTGCACGCCCAGCTCGTCGAGCAGCGCCATGAAGTTCGGGTACGTCCAGTCATTGAAGACAATGAAACCCGTGTCGACCGCGACGATGCGACCGTCGCCGTCGTCGACGTCCACCGTGTGCGTGTGGCCGCCGAGGTAGTCGTTCGCCTCGAACAGCGTGATGTCGTGGGCGCGATGCAGGCGGTGCGCGGCGGTGAGACCGGCGATGCCCGAGCCGACGATGGCTATTCGCATGCGATTCTCCCGCGAATGTCACTCGCAGTCGTCCCCTGATCTCGGTACGCCTCGCGCACCGCGAGCGGCACCGGCTTCAGGTCCCAGATCAGGCCGAGCAGGGAGAGAAATCGCAGCAGGTAGTACGTGATGTCGATCTCCCACCAGTAGAAGCCCTGTCTGGCTGAAACGGGATAGTGGTGATGGTTGTTGTGCCAGCCCTCGCCGAGCGTGATGAGCGCGAGCCACAGGTTGTTGCGGCTGTCGTCGCCGGTGCGATAGCGCTGGCGTCCGAAGCGGTGCGACAGTGAATTGATCGTGTAGGTGGCGTGGTAGCAGGCCACCGTCGAGATGAAGAACCCCCAGATCAGCATCTGCCAGCGATCGGTGCCGAGCTGCGGCGCGACGGTCTCGAGCAGCATGCCGGCGAGGAACACGGCCAGCGCGAGACCGAAGGGGACGAGCACGTCGAAGCGATCCAGCCAGCGCAACTCCGGGAAGCGCAGGAGATCGCGTACGCGCGAGAGGTCGGGCGCAAAGTGGCGCCGCGACAGGAACCAGCCCATGTGGCTCCACAGAAAGCCGCGGCGCGGCGAGTGCACGTCGCTCGCCTCGTCCGAATGCGCGTGATGATGGCGATGATGCGCGGCCCACCAGACGGGTCCGCGCTGAACGGCCGAGGCGCCCAGCAGGCCGAAGATGAACTGGCCGGCGCGCGAGGTCTTGAAGGAGCGGTGCGAGAAGTACCGGTGATAGAAGCCGGTGACGGCGAACATGCGCAGGAAGTAGAGCGCGAGCGCCGTGAGCGCCGCCGTCCAGCTGACGCCAGTCCAGAACGCAGCGAGGCAGACGAGGTGCAGAGCCAGGAACGGGACGATGCGCGCCCAGTCGACCCGGGTGCCGCCGTCGCCCGGTGTTTCGGACGCAGCGCTACCCGAATCGATCCAGCGAAGCAATCTGCTCGACAGGGTCGATCTCTCCCTCATCGTGTCGCGAGGAGACCGCGCGACGGCGCGCAATCTATCCAATGCCTCCGCTCTTGTAAACGCCGTAAGGGTCTGAATCGCCGGTGATACCGGCCATTCAGATGTCAGTTCGCCGGACGCGCTACGTCGGATTCACGGAGGTGGATGCATCCGCGCGGAGAGAGCCGGCGGCGCCCTTCAGGCTCGGCCTTCGCTATTCGACGGGTTTTTCAGGATGCGCCGCGTGCTGCATGGCATTCACGATGATCGCGATGAAGAGATTCAGCACGGTGAACGTCGCGAGCAGGATGAAGACGGTGAAGAACAGCCAGGCGTGCGGATAGACGGCCATGACCTCGCGCGCCATGTCGGCCCAGCCTTCGAGCGTCATGATCTGGAAAAGCGAGAACATGGCGGCGCCGAGGTTGCCGAACCACTCCGGGAAGTCCGCGCCGAAGAGGCGCGTGGCCATGACCGCGAAGATGTAGAAGAAGAGGATGAGCAGGAGCGCGATCGAGCCCAGGCCGGGCAGGGCGGAGACCAGCGATTCGATCACGAAGCGCATGCGTGGCACGACCGAGAGCAGGCGCAGGAGCCGCAGCACTCGCAGTGCCCGCAGCACCGAGAAGGCGCCGCTGCTCGGCATGAGCGCGATGCCGACGATGACGATGTCGAACAGGTTCCAGGCGCTGCGGAAGAAGCGCAGGCCGTGAGCGAACAGCTTGAGCAGGATCTCGACCACGAAGATCGCCAGGATCGCGTGGTCGATGGCTTCCAGCACCGGTCCGACCGCGGCCATCGCCCGCGTCGAAGTCTCGACGCCGAGGGTGGCCGCGTTGAACAGGATCAGGCCGATGATCACGGCCTGGGTGCGCGGATGGTCGATGAACGCACCGACCTGCGCGCGCAGCCCTGACGGTGCGACCGTGGCGTTCAAGAGCGAGTGACGCTCAGGCGCGGATCCAGGAGCTCAGCGGGGCTGCACGGACCTGAGCGCCGCGATGCGCTCGTCGAGCGGCGGATGGCTCATGAACAGCTTCCTGAAGCCGCTCGGGACACCGCCCGAGATGCCGAAAGCCTGGAACTTCTCCGGCAGGCCGGCCGGCTGACGGCGCTGCATTTCGGTCTTCAGCCGTTCCAGCGCGCCGACCATGTTGCCGGTGCCCGCGAGCCGGGCGCCGCCGTCGTCGGCCCGGAATTCACGGCGCCGCGAGAACCACATCACGATCATGGTCGCGAACAGGCCGAGCACGATCTGCGCCACGATGACCGTGGCGAAATAGCCCAGGCCGTGGCCGTTTTCGTTCTTGAGCAGCACGCGATCGACGAAGTGGCCGACGACGCGCGACAGGAAGATGACAAAGGTATTGACCACGCCCTGGATCAGGGTGAGCGTCACCATGTCGCCGTTGGCGACGTGGCTGACCTCGTGGCCGATCACCGCTTCGGCTTCCTGCTGCGACATGTTTTGCAGCAGCCCGGTGCTGACGGCCACGAGCGCTTTGTTGCGATTCGCGCCGGTGGCAAAGGCGTTCATTTCCGGCGTCTCGAACACGCCGACCTCGGGCATGCCGATGCCCGCCTGCTGCGCGTGCCGGCGCACGGTGTTGACCAGCCAGGCCTCCGTGGCGTTACGGGGTTGCTCGATGACCTGCACGCCCATGCCGCGCTTGGCGGACCACTTGGAGATGAGCAGCGAGAAGATCGCGCCGCCGAAGCCAAAGATGGCGGCGAACACGAGCAGCGCCGGCAGGTTCAGGCCCTGCTGGTAGAGGAACTGATCCAGGCCCAGCAGACGCACCACGATGGTGAGCAGCACCAGCACCGCGATGTTGGTCAGGGCGAAAAGAAAGACGCGTTTCATGTCCCGGTTCCCTCGTTCAGGTCGGTGAAGTCTAGCAGTGGCGTGATCTTGGGGCGCAGAGGCCTGATCTCAGGCCCGATCTTCAGGCCACACGGGGCGGCATTGCGTCCGCACCCGCGCCCGCTGCATCTGGGGATCGCGCCGCCGAATACAAGTTCAACTCAGTCGAATTCCCGGCTGACCTCGATCAGGGCATGGTCCGCGCTGGACATTCGCACGGTGAGGCCGAGATTTCGCGCCAGGGCGAGCATGCGCTCGTTGCCGGGCAGAACGGTGCCTGCGAGCCGTTTGAGGCCGCCTCGACGCGCGTAGGCAAACAGGTCCTCCAGGAGCGTGCGGCCGATGCCGTGCCCCTGCCACTCATCCGCCACGGCCACGGCAAACTCGTGCTGGCGCCTGTCATCGTCGATGGCGTAGCGCGCGACTCCCACGATGCGCTCGCCCATCAGCGCAACCAGCGCCATGTGGCTGCGGTAGTCGATGTTCACGAGCGGCAGCAGCAGCGCGTCCGTGGGCTCTTGCACGGCGTACATGAGGCGGTTGTACAGCGTCTCTTCCGACAGGCCGCGCACGAACGCGTACTCGCGCTCGAGGTCGTCGGGCCGGATCGGGCGAATGAGATATTCCACGCCGTCGCGCGTCTTTGCCTGGCGCTCGCACTCGACCGGGTAGTCCGACGGCATCACAGCGCGGCACCGACGAGGCGGCCGATCAGATGAGTGGCGAGGGCGGCGCCGCCACCGATCGCGAGCATCCGCAACCCGCCGCGCCAGGCGCTGCGGCCGGTGAACAGGCTGATGGTCATGCCGACGGCGAACAGGCAGACAGCGCTCACCAGGGCGCAGGCCAGCATTGCCTGTTGCGCTCGATCGACGAAGAGAAACGGCAGCAGCGGCGGCAGCGCGCCCACGGCGAACGAGAGGAAGGAGGACGACGCGGCGCCCCAGGGCGAGCCGAGATCCTGGGGATTGAGGCCGAGCTCCTCGCGCGCCAGGGCTTCGAGCGCGTGCTCGGGATTCGCGATCATCTGCTGACCCAGCTCGCGCGCGCTCGACAGCTCCATTCCGCGCGCCGCGTAAATGAGGGCGAGCTCTTCGGCTTCCTCTTCCGGGTACTCGGCGAGCTCGTCGCGCTCGAGACCGATCTGGTATTCGTACATCTCGCGCTGCGAGCGCACCGAGACGTATTCGCCGGCGCCCATCGACAGCGCTCCGGCCAGCAAACCCGCGATGCCGGTGGTGACGACGAGGTCAGGCGCGAGCCCGGCGCCGGCGACGCCCAGGATCAGGCTGGCGTTCGACACGAGCCCGTCGCTGACGCCAAACACAGCGGCGCGCAAGTTGCCGCCGGACACGCGCTTGTGCCGCAGGCCGATCTCGTCGACGGACGTTGGCATCGGATGCCCCGGCAGGGCGGGCGCGTCGTAGATCGACAGCCCGCGCAACTTCATTGCCGCGAGCGCCGGCCGGATGCCGCGCGGGCCGCTCAGTGCCAGCAGGTGGCTGACGATGCGTGCGCGCAGCGTCGGACGGAAGGCCGGAAACGGGGTCGGCGAGGATTGCTCCCAGCGGCGCGCCTGCCGCTCAGCGGCGGCGGCCAGGGACTCGAAGAGCTGACGCTTGCGCGGGTCGGGTTCGTGCGCCGCCACGCGCGTGTAGAGCCACGCGGACTCGCGCTCGTGAAACCAGTTCTGGTGGGCGGACATCGCCCGTCACGCATCCCGGAGCGGCGGTCTGGAAGGGAACCGCCCTTGGGCGGGACCCTAGTAGTTCTCGCGACCTTCGTCGTCGTCGAAATCGTCGTCGTCGTCCTCGTCGTCGTCATCGTCCCAGTCATCGTCGTCGTCATCCTCGTCCTCGTCGGCGTCTTCTTCTTCCTCGTCGTCCACGTCGTCGCCTTCCGACCCCGACCAGCCTTCGGGCTCCTCAGTGAGATTCAGGTCCATCTCCGCCCAGGATTCGAGATCGATTTCCTCGACGTCGCCGTCCAGGTACTGGATCTCGATCAACTCGGAATCCGCGTCGACGCTGAGCACCTGGAAGGTTTCCTCCTCTTCCAGGTTTTCATACCACTGCCCGGCGACCGGATCATGATCTCTTCCCACGGGACACCTCTGAATGCTGGTCTGCCGCCCCCCTTCGGACGGCAGGCTGCGCAGTCTAAGGGGCTTGCCGTCGGGTCGGCAATGCGAAGACAGTAGGGGACGATGTTCGACCTATCCAACCATGCCCTCGGACTCGGCGCCGCGCTCGGAATCGGCCTGCTGATCGGCGTCGACCGGGAAAGAACCAAGGTCCGTCAGACGCAGGCCGGGCCGGCGGGGATCCGGACTTTTGCGCTGGCGGCGTTGCTCGGCGCCGTGGCACAGATCGCCGCCGGCACCCCGGGGCTTCTCCTGGCGGTCGGGGTCGCGGCTCTCTATTCCGCCACGGCCTACTGGCGCACGGCGTCCGTCGACCCAGGTATTACAACGGAAGTGGCGCTGGTGCTCACCACCGCGCTCGGCGCCATGGCGCAGACCCACGTCGTCGTGGCGGCTGCGGTCGGCGTCGTGGTGGCGCTGGTTCTCGTGTCACGCGGTTGGTTGCATGGCTGGGTGCTCGAAACCCTGAGCGAGCAGGAACTCGTCGACGGCGTCCTGCTGGCAGCGGCAGCGCTCGTGGTACTGCCGCTGCTCCAGGACCGCGCTATCGACCCCTACGGTGTCATCAATCCGCGTGTCATCTGGACGCTCGCGGTCTTCGTGATGCTGATCAACGCCGCGGGCTACGTGGCACTGCGTGCGTTCGGCGCGGCCAAGGGCCTTGCGCTCGCGGGTCTGGCCGGCGGCTTCGTCTCCAGCATCGCCACCATCGCATCCATGGGCAGCCGCGCGCGCGAAGGGGTGGGCGGCGCAGTTGCAGGGGCGGCGCTGTCTTCCATCGGCACCGTCGTCCAGCTTGCGATCGTTCTTTGGATTGCCAATGCCTCGATGCTGCGATTCCTCTGGCTCTCGCTGGTCGCCGCCGGGCTGGTCTCAGTTCTGTACGGCGCCGCGTTTTCGCTGCGCGCGTTGCGCGGCAGCGATGGTGCCAAGGCGGACGCGGGGCGCGCCTTTCAGCCACGAACCGCGATCATCTTCGCGGTCACCGTCACCGCTGTCCTCTTCATTTCTGCGGCGCTCGCTCATTTCTTCGGCGCGACCGGTGGCATCGTCGGCGTCGGTGTCGCGGGGTTTGCGGACGCGCACTCTTCGGCGGTTTCCGCGGCCAGCCTGGCGCGCTCCGGCGGCTTCAGCGTCAACGTTGCCCTGATCGCCATCCTGCTGGCTTTCACCACCAACACCATCAGCAAGGCGGTCGTCGCGTGGACCAGCGGCGGTGCGAGGTTCGCGGCCGGAGTGATCCCGGGCCTGGTGCTGATGCTGATCGCGGCCTGGGGCGGCGCGCTGGCGGCTGGCCTCGAGCTGTCACTCCTTTAATATCGATCCGTATGAGCCAGGCCGAACGCAAGGAAACCGCGAGGACACTGAGCGACGCGCGGCGCGTCGTGGTGAAGGTGGGCTCGGCGCTGCTCGTCGATCAATCCACCGGCCGCCTCAATCGCACCTGGCTGGAAGCTCTCGCCGAGGATGTCGCGCGCCTGCGTCGCCGCAACCAGGAAGTCATCCTGGTGTCGTCGGGTGCGATCGCGCTCGGCCGGCGCCACCTCGACCTCGCGCCCGGCAAGCTGCGTCTCGAAGAAAGCCAGGCGGCAGCGGCGGTGGGGCAGATCCGTCTCGCGCACGCGTGGAAGGAGATCCTCGAGCAGCACAAGATCACGGTGGCTCAGATCCTGCTCACGTTCGAAGACACGGAGCGGCGCCCGCGCTATCTCAACGCTCGCAGCACGCTCAACACGCTGCTGCGCCTCGGCGCCGTGCCGGTGATCAACGAGAACGACACGGTGGCCACGGCCGAGATCCGCTACGGCGACAACGATCGGCTCGCGGCGCGGGTCGCGCAGACCATCAGCGCGGACTGCCTGGTGCTGCTGTCCGACGTCGACGGCCTGTATACCGCGGACCCGGCGAAGAACCCGCAGGCCCGGTTCGTCCATCGAGTGCCGCAGATTACCCCCGATATCGAAGCAATGGCGGGTGGCTCGACCTCGGACGTGGGCACGGGCGGCATGGCGACCAAGCTCGCCGCGGCACGGATTTCCTACAACGCCGGCTGTGCGATGTGCATCGCCAGCGGCCATGCGCTGCATCCGTTGAAGAAGATCGAGGAAGGCGCGCGTTGCACGTGGTTCATCCCGTCGGCCTCGCCGATCGGCGTGCGCAAGCAGTGGATCGCGAGCACGCTGCGGCCCGCAGGCGCGCTGACTGTCGATGTCGGCGCCGCCGCTGCGCTCGGCAGTGGCAAGAGCCTGCTACCGGCCGGAGTCGTCAAGGCAGTCGGGCGCTTCGAGCGCGGTGACACAGTGAGCGTGCTCAGTCCCGACGGCAGCGAGATCGCGCGCGGAATCTGCGCATACTCGGATGCCGATGCGGCGCGGATCATGGGTCGCCAGAGCTCCGAGATCGAGACGATCCTCGGCTATCGGGGGCGGGACGAAATGATCCATCGCGACGACCTCGTGTGGCTGGGGGCCTCGCCGTGACCACGGAAGTCATTCGGGACGACGAAGGCGCGAAGCAACAGTCGCTCGGCGAGCTGATGCAGGTGCTGGGGCGCGCGGCCCGTGCCGCCTCGCAAGTGGTGGCACGTGCTGCCACGGAACAGAAGAACGCGGCGTTGCAGGCTGCCGCGGCCGCCATCTCGACCCGGCGCTCGGTCATCCTCGCAGCGAACGATCGTGACGTGCACGCTGCCCAGGCCGCGGGTCTCAAGGGAGCGCTGGTCGATCGGTTGATGCTGGACGAGCACCGTGTGGCGGCGATCGCGCGCGGGCTGGAAGACGTCGCGCGCCTGGCGGACCCGATCGGCACCGTTCTGGCGCAATGGTCGCGACCGAACGGGCTCGCCATCCAGCGCGTGCGCGTGCCGCTCGGCGTGGTCGGCATCATCTACGAGAGCCGGCCCAACGTGACAGTCGATGCCGGCGCGTTGTGCCTGAAGTCGGGCAACGCGGTCATCCTGCGCGGCGGTTCCGAGAGCGTGCAATCGAACATTGCGTTGCACGCCTGCCTCGAGGAGGGGTTGCGGGCCGCCGGCCTGCCGGTCAGCGCGGTTCAGATCATTCCGACAACGGATCGGGATGCCGTCCGGCATCTGCTGGCCGACATGAACGAATACGTTGACGTCGTTGTGCCGCGCGGCGGCAGGAGCCTGGTGGAGCGCGTGCAACGCGAAGCCCGTGTCCCGGTCATCGGCCACCTGGAGGGCAACTGTCACGTGTACGTCGACCGGGATGCCGACCTCGAGATGGCCCGCACCATCGTGCTGAACGCCAAGTTGCGACGCACGGGCGTGTGCGGGGCGGCCGAGACGATGCTGGTCGATCGCGCCTGCGTTGCAACGCACCTGCAACCGCTGGTGAGCGCGCTGCTCGAGGCGGGATGCGAGGTGCGCGGCGATGCCACGGTGCAAGGTGTCGATGGACGAGTGCGACGGGCGAGCGAGGAGGACTGGTACACGGAATACCTCGACGCGATCATCGCGGTGCGTGTCGTCGACGGCGTGGATGCGGCCATCGATCACATTCACCGTTATGGCTCTGCGCACACCGAGTCGATCGTCACCAACGACGCCGCGAACGCCGAGCGCTTCCTGGCCCGGGTGGACAGCGCGATCGTCCTGCACAATGCGTCGACGCAGTTCGCGGACGGTGGCGAATTCGGGATGGGCGCGGAGATCGGTATTTCCACGGACAAGTTTCATGCCCGTGGGCCGGTGGGCGTGGAGCAGCTCACGAGCTACAAGTACGTGGTGCGGGGGTCGGGACAGGTGAGACCCTGACCGCGGAGATCGAATTTGAACGAGCAGGGAAGGCAAGCAAGGAGAAGGTGCATGGACGAGCGTTTACCGATCATGTTGGCGTACAGCGCCGTGCTCGCGATGTCGATGTCGCTCTGGGGCTGCGAGAAGAAGGGCCCGGTCGAGCAGGCGGGCGAGGAAGTCGACGAGGCCATCACGACGATCAAGGAAGGCGAGGAACCCGCGTCCGTGAAGATGGACGACGCTATCGACGAGGCGCGCGAGGCCGCCGAGAAGGCGACTGAAGAGCCGAAGAAGGATTGAAGAAACTCAGGTGGCGAGCGCGGACCGGCGCACGCGCCAGGCTGCGCGTCGCCGCCATGCCAGCAGCGCCAGCAGGGTTGCCACGACGGCGGCTCCGAGCGAGCCACCCCCACCGCCGCCACCGCCGCCCCCGGATGAGGGCGGTGCGCGCACGGTTACGGTTGCGGACGCGGAATTGTTCGCAGCTGCGACTTCCTGGACGGCTCCGGTTACTGCAGCGGTTGCAACCTGTGCACCGTTGACACTCGCAGTGCCATCGACCTGGATCGTCACCTCCTGACCGCTTGGCAGCGCGCCAAGGTTGCAGGTGACGGTGTTCGCCTGCGTCGTGCACGTCCCGGCCGACGGTGTCGCGCTCGTGAACGCAATGCCGGCCGGCAGAGTGACGGTCGCGGACACCGCGGCCACCGGGCTGGGGCCCGCGTTGCTGGCGCGAGCAGTCAGGCGCACGGACGAACCGTTGTTCACGGTCGCAGGAGCGGGTGTCAGCGTCACACCGAGGTCTGCGATCTCGGCAGACGAGAGGTTGAGGCGAAGCTCGCTGTTGCCCGGCACGGAGTCGGATTCGTTCCCGAACAGATTGGCGACGAAGACGCCGCCGAGGTTCGGGGGCCCGATCGTCATGGGCACGGTCACCGAAGCTTGCGCTCCGGGCGCGAGAGCACCCAGGCTGCATTGGATGACGCTCGGAACGACTACGCATGAGCCACGCTGTGGCACCGGCGTGCCCGGAACCATCAAGCCAGGTATGTCCAGCGTGACCATCACACCGGACGCTGTGTAGATTCCGCGATTCTCCGCGCGCAGGACCACGGTGCGCGCCGCTCCGGCGGGCATCTGCACGTCGACTCCAGTGACTGTGAGCGCGAGGTCCGGAGCGACTTCGAACTCGGCGATCCCTTCCTGGTCGAGTGCCGCGACGATCCGATTCAGCCGCCGCGGGTTGAGCACCGCGTGGCTCGTCCGGCTCGCGAGCAAGGCGGGCGGGTAGTCGATGGATTCCCAGGTGACTCCGGCATCGACCGAACGCCGCGCTCCGAAAGCACTCGGTGCGACGATGATATCCGGCCCATTGAGCAGGACGTCGCGCGCATGGGGCGGCGCGTTGATGCCGTTCAACAGTTGCCAGTTCAGCCCGCCGTTGACGGACTTGAAGATCCCTTCGTTGGTGCCGAGGTAGAGAGTGGAGGTGTTCGCGGCATCGACGGCGAAGGCAAAGAAAACCGCGGTTTGCGACAGGCCGGAGGCGAGGTCGAACCGCGACCAGCTCTGTCCGCCGTTCGTCGACCTGAGAAGCTGCCCTTCGTCGTCAGGGTCGTCGATCAGCAAATAGGCAACCTGCGAGTCGGTCGGATCGACGACGATGCGGTGCACGCGCTGCAAGCCGCCGTTGGTCGGAATGCCGACGTTGCGCTCTTCCCAGTTGCCGCCGCTGTTCGCCGAGCGGAAGAGACCGCGATTCAGCGTGCCCGCGAGAATCACGCCGGGACTCGACGGATCGATGGCCAGGGATTCGATCCTGGTGGGCGCCGACGGACCCGTCCCGGCAAGACTCCAGGAGGCGCCGGCATCCGCCGACCGGGCGACCCCGTTGAAGCCGCCGGCATACAAGATGGACGAATTGGTCGGGTCGACGCCGAACGCGGGGATGACGAGCGGGGAGCCGAGCAACACTCGGAGCTGCTCGTTGTTGACGGGATCCCATTGGCCCGGAGTCTGGCGCTGAACGCCGCCGGGGCCGATGAAGGAAGCGTAGATCGCTCCGGGAAGGGCTTTTGTCGTCGCCAGCGCCGCGGCGAATCCGGCGAGGAGCCCGCTGTTGCGAATCTCGATGCTTGCGCCGGCGTTGCCACTCCACACGATCCCATCGAGGGTGGCGATCATCAGCGCCGCGGGATTGCCGCTATCGAACGAGCCGTCGAGAATTTCGCCTGCCCGGATGACCTCACCGCCCGTCCACGTGTCGCCACTGTTCGGCGTGCGCATGATCGCGCCTTGCACCTGTACCGCGACCGCCTGACCCGCCGGCTCGCGGGCGAATCCAATCCAGGCAATGTTGCCGTTCAACGCGGTGTTCCAGGTCAGGCCCGCGTTGAGCGAACGATGCAGACCGGTGTTCGAGGCCACGAGAAGGTTGATCGCGTTCGCCGGATCGACCGCCACGGATTGGTGGGCGCCGTTCGGGACGTTCAAGGCAGACCAGCTCGATCCGCCGTCGGCGGTCCGGTAGACGCCTCCGGAAGAGTAGGCGACATAGAGGATGTTGGAGTCTTGTGGACTGGTCGCCAGGTCCGCGCCAGCAGGTGCGGTGGGGCTGCCCACGGGCAGGCCGCTACTGCGCTCGTCCCAGCTCTGCCCGAAGTTCGTCGAGCGGTATACGCGGCCGCCCTCGCTGAGGGCATACAGTGTTGCGCCGTCGTCGGTGAACGCGATGTCGACGATCACGTTGCCGTTGCCCGCGATCGGCGCCGCGGCCTGGAAGGTGAGGCCCGCGTCACTGCTGCGATACATGGGTATCGAAGCGACGGCGATGCGATCGGGGTTCGACGGGTCGACCGCGAACCGGCGCGGCGAACTGGGCGCGACGCGCGTCACCAGCGTCCAGCTTGCGCCGCCGTTGGTGGTTCGCCAGATCTTGTCGAAGCGTGTCGCGGCGACGGCCACTCCTGGCCGGCCGGGCAGAAACGCCACCGCGACGACCGGTCCGCCGTCGGGTCCGACGAGCGTCCACTCGTTGAGGCCCGCGTGCGTCGCAGTCGTCGCGAACGTCGTGGTGACAAGCAGGATTGCGGCGGCGATCGTGCGGCACCGGCACATCGAATGCATGGTGAAACCTTCCCCTGGGGCTCCGGTACCCGAACCGGGACCGGCGCTGTTGTGTTCTCGGCGCGATTGTAGCCGATTGCTTGCGCGCGCTGCGCTTCGCGGAGTGAGTTGCGAACCGCGCGCTGCGTTGCAGCCGCGTCGCTGCCAGTCAGGTGTGCGGTCGTTCCCGCAAGCCTGCTGCGCCGCCACGCAACGAGAAGATGTGCGGAAAACCTCGTGCCCGGAGCGCCTCGGCAACGGCGCGGCTGCGCACGCCGGCGGCGCAGAGCAGCAGGTAGCGCTTGCCTGCGGCCAGTTCCTCGGGATGTGACAATAAGCGAGCCATCGGCAAATGCCGTGCTGGGCCCGCCGGCGCCGCGGCGACTTCGTCATCGTCGCGAATGTCGATCACCTGAAAGCCGGCGCCCTGCGCCGAGGCCAGCGACGCAAATGTGACTTCGATGTGAACGTCAGCCGCGCGCGGGAGCGCCGTGATGCGTGCGCAGGTTCCGGCACGACAGGGCTCGTGCCGCGGCGCGCGCAGTCGGCGCACCGCGAGCGTGGCGAGATCGACGATCAGGATCTCCTCACGCAGCTGCCCGGGCAGATCCAGCAGCAGTTTCAGCGCCTCGAGCGCCTGCAGGCTGCCGAGCACGCCGGGTACGGGACCGAGCACACCTGCTTGCGCACAATTGCCGACGATTCCATCGGCCGTCGCCTCCGGCCAGAGGCATCGCAGGCAGGCTGACGCCCGGTCGTCAGGTCGATACACCTGCAGCTGTCCCTCGTACTGATAGACGCTCGCGAATACTGCCGGCTTGCGCGCCAGCACGCACGCGTCGTTGAGCAGGAACTTGGTCGCGAAGTTGTCGGAGCAGTCGATCGCGAGATCGTGGTCCTCGAGCAGGCTCGCAGCGTCGTCCGCGGTGAAGCGCTCGATGCGTGCGTGCACGTCGATCTGCGGATTCGCGGCGCGCAGCCGCGCAGCTGCCAGCTCCGCTTTCGGGCGACCGACGTCAGCGAGATCGTAGAGCGGCTGGCGATGCAGGTTGCTGGCCTCCAGCGTATCGCCGTCGACTATCGTGATCGTGCCCACGCCCGCACCGGCGAGGTACGACAGCACGGGCGCACCGAGGCCGCCCGCGCCGATGACGAGCGCGCGGCTTGCGCGCAGCTTCGCCTGGCCGATGTCGCCGACTTCCCTGAGCGCGATCTGCCGCGAATAGTCCGGCGCCGGATGTAGGTCATGGGGCGCGTGCGAGTGCTCGGGGTGCGCGCAGCGCTCGCAGTTCACCCAGCCCGAATCGCCGTCGACGTAGTGCTCCTTCTTCCAGATCGGCACGCGCTGCTTCACCTCATCGATGATGAAGCGGCAGGCGCGAAACGCCTCGTCGCGATGCGGCGCGCTGACACCGACCCAGACGGCCAGGTCGCCGACCTCGAGGGTTCCGAGGCGATGCACGCAGGCGGCGCGCAGGATGGGGAACCGTGCGTGTGCTTCAGCGACGATGCGCTCGCCTTCCTTCACGGCGAGCTCTACGTACGCTTCGTACTCCAGGCGCGTGACCTGCCGGCCCTCGTTCAGGTTGCGAACCCAGCCTGCGAACGAAGCGAAGCCGCCGGCGGACGGATCGCCGAGCTCGCGTGCGAGCGCGGCTGTATCTACCGCCGTCGCGTGGAACAAGAAGGGCTTGACGGGTGCGCTCACAGTCTCGCCGCCCGGCTCATCCGCCGGCAACGGGCGGAATGAACACCACCGAATCGTTGTCGGCCAGCCGCGCGTGCCAATCGCCGAACTCGGCGTTGATCGCAACCTTGAGGTGCTCGCGCGCGAGACGCAGGCCGTGACGTCCCGCCAGTTCCGCGTAGAGCTCCGCGGGCGTTGCCGCTGCTGTCGTCAGCGTTTCCGAGCTGCGCCCGGCCTGCTCGCGCAGGATCGCGTAGTACTGGACGTGAATGGTGCGTGCCGGTGTCGTCATCGCAGGCTCACGCTGTGATCGGACGCGCCAGCGCGCGACGTGCGGCGGCCCATTCTTCTGCGGTGTTCACATTGTCGAGGGCGCTGGGCTGCGGCAGGTCGAGCAAGTTCGCTTCGCTCGATCGGATCAGGAATTTTCGCGGGCAGGTGTGACCGGCTGCGACATGAGCCTCGAGTGCCGGCAACGCGCGCGCTTCGAAAATCGCACACAGCGGCTCCGGCAGGCCGTCGTGCGCACTGCGATAGGCCGTGCTCACGGCGAGCGGGTCGCGGTTGCTCAACAGATGCTCGAGCGTGGCGCGGTTCACGAAGGGCAGGTCGCATGCGAGCACCAGCCAGGCGGCCTCACGATGCGCGAGCAGCGCCGAGAGAATACCGGCGATTGGGCCGCTGACGGCCACGGCATCGACGACCTGCGGATGGGCGCTGCGCAGCTTCTCGCCCGCCTGGTCTGCGCGCACGGATACGAACGCGCGTTCGCACACGCTGGCCACGAGATCGAACGTCCAGTCGAGCTGCGGCCGGCCGTGATACTCGATGCCGGCCTTGTCGCGTTGCATGCGTGCGCTGGCGCCGCCCGCGAGCACGAGCCCAAAGAGCGGGGAAGTGCTTGACGCTGCGCTCATCGACCGGGCTCTCCGTGCGGCGCGGCTGAACCGGCGGCACCGGCTGAACCGGCGCCCGCGACGTCCGACTTTCCTCCGCGCTTCTCCAGCAGCCTCGTGCTGCTGATCACGATGTCGTGCGACAACGCCTTGCACATGTCGTAGATCGTGAGCGCCGCAATCGAAGCGCCGGTGAGCGCTTCCATTTCCACACCGGTCTTGTGATGCACGCTCACGGTGCAGCGGACAATGGCCGCATGCTCGTCGTTCATGCGGATCTCGATGCGGCAGTTCTCGATCCCGAGCGGATGGCAGAACGGAATCAGCTCGTGCGTGCGCTTGGCCGCCATGACCCCCGCCACGATCGCCGTGTCGAAAACCGGGCCCTTGGCCGTGCGGAATCCGCCCTGGGCGAGCGCCTGCGCGACGACCGGCGGAAACTGCACGACGGCTTCGGCCACCGCTTCGCGATGGCTTGCGACCTTGGCGCTGACGTCGACCATGCTCGGCCGGCCGCCGGCGTCGACGTGTGAGAGTTTCGTCACGTTCAGCCTCCGATGTAGTACATCTCGACTTTCTTCATCGGATGCTCGTGTGCCGTCGCGCGCAGCTCGCTGTAGCGGTCCGCGCGCTCGAGCCACGCGCCGCGGATCGTCGCGGTCAGCTCCTCGTCGCTTGCACCGGCGCGCAGCGCGGTCTTGAGATCATGGCCGCGTTCCGCGAAGAGACACGTGTAAAGCACGCCGTCGGAAGACAGGCGCGCGCGCGAGCAGGCGCCGCAGAAGGGCCCGGTGACGGAAGAGATGAAGCCGATCTCGCCGCTGCCGTCGTCGAAGGCGTAGCGCTCGGCGACCTCGCCGCGGTAGTTGCCGGCCACCGCATGCAAGGGCCAGCGCTGCGCAACGCGTGCCAGCAGCTCGCGCGACGACACGACGCGCTCCAGGCTCCAGCGATTGCGATTGCCGACGTCCATGTACTCGATGAGACGCACGATGACGCCGGTGCCGCGAAAGTGCTCGATCAGGGCCAGCACGGTGTGATCGTTGAGGCCGCGTTCGACCACCGCGTTCACCTTGACCGGCGCCAGGCCTGCCTGCTGAGCGGCGCGAATGCCCTGGAGCACCTGGCGGGGATCGCTGAAGCCCCCGCTCATCCGCGCGAAAACTTCGGGGTCGAGGCTGTCGAGGCTCACGGTCACGCGTTTCAGGCCGTTGGCCTTGAGCTCCGCCGCGTACTTGGCGAGCAGCACACCGTTGGTCGTGAGAGCCACATCCTCGACGCCCTCGATCGCCGTCAGCTCGCCGACGAGGTCGGGGAGGTTGGCGCGCAGCAGCGGCTCGCCGCCGGTGAGTCGCAGCTTGCGTGCGCCCAGCGCGACGAACAGCCGCGCGAGCCGCGCGATCTCGTCGAACTGCAGGCGCTCGCTCGCTTTGAGAAAGCGGTAGTGCTCGTCGAACGTCTCGGCCGGCATGCAATACGGGCAACGGAAATTGCAGCGATCCATCACCGAGATGCGCAGGTCGTGCAGCGCGCGGCCGAGTGTGTCGACGGGCAATTGGGTGCCGGAAAGGGCGACGACGGTCATGGCTACCAGCGGCACAGCCGCGTGACGAATCCCCTGGGAAACGTGTTGGGGCCAGGCGGCAGCTCGACGAAGCCGTCAGTACCGGCGAGGCTGGCGAAATCTCCCGAGGTGTTGATCCGGTGCGGAACCGCCCACGGCCGGCCCCAGTCGTCGAGCGAGACTTCCACCGGCACGAAGCTCGAGAGCGGCGCATCGAACTGGACCGGTTCAGCGAGCGCGATGCGTTCGGTGCGCGGCGCGAGCAGGCCCATCGCGCCGTAGAGCGCGGGCAGCACGTAGCGGACGAGACACACGAGTGTCGACACGGGATTGCCGGGAAGGGCGAACACGGCCTGCCCGCCGCCCGTCACGCCGAACCACATCGGCTTGCCCGGCCGCTGCGCGATGCGGTGAAAAACGGTCGTCACGCCGAGCTCTGCGAGTACCTTGGGCACGAGGTCGTAGCGACCCATCGATACGCCGCCGCTGAGGATCAGCACTTCGTGTGTGTCGAGGTGCAGGCGCAGCCGCGACCGCAGGGCATCGAGATCGTCGGGCAGATGATCGTCGCCGACGCGCGAGAACCCTCGTTGGCGCAACGCTCCGGCCACCGCATAGGCGTTCGAGCGCCGGATCTGGTGTTCGAGGATGGGCTCGCCGGGCTCGACGAGCTCGTTGCCCGTGGATACCACCATCACCGCGGGCTGGCCGCTGACGCGGACTCGCGCCATGCCCGCTGAAGCGGCAACGGCAATCTCCGGTGCGCGCAGCACGGTGCCCGCCTGCAACAGCAGATCGCCCTGTCTTCCGTCGGAGCCACGCCGATGCACGAACTGGCCCGCGCCGATGCCGCTGACTCGGACCTCTGCCGTCCCGTCGTGCATTTCCACCTGCTCGATGGGAACGACGCAGTCGCAACCGTGCGGCAGGACCGCGCCCGTCATGACTTCGAGGCAAGCCGAGGGTTCGCGCAGCCGGCGGGGCGCATCGCCCGCGGCTTGCACGTCGAGCACGGCGAAGTGGCGACGACCGTCGCGCCATGCGGCCGAATCGATCGCGATGCCGTCCATGGTCACTCGATCGAACGGCGGCTGGTCACGCTCCGCGTAGATGTTCTCGCGCAACACCGAACCCACGCACTGTACGAGCGGCAGCGACTCGATCGGCAGGCACGTGAGGTGCCGCTGAATGAGCGCTTCGGCTTCGGCAGGCGTCAACATGGCGTCGGCGGGTTCGGGCACGCATCCTCCGTCAGCCGCCCTGTCTCTTCTTGAAGGCGCGCAACTGTTCGTTGAATCGCTCGACCACCGCCGTGACTTCGTCCACCGCGGCGTTGTGCTTCTGCGTGCGCCGCCGCTCGAACTCTTCCTTGCGCTCCTTGAAGGCCTGCTTGTCCGCGTCCGCCTTCAGTTCTCCGCCTTCCTTCTCGAGCGCCGCGAGCTGCTCGTCGGCCTCGAGCTGCAGGCAACTGAGATAGGCAGTGATCTCGTCGTTGTAGCCCGTGACGGCCTTCTTGGCCGAGAGCATTTCCTCCTTGGTCGCCGTCTCCCCGTTGGGGATCGTTTCGGGCGCTCGCGGGTACACGCAGGCCCCCTGGGCGGCGACTGCGAACAGCGAAAAGGAGAGGGCAACGGCGATCGCAACGACGTTCATGGGAGGTCCCCGGGAAGGCCTGGAGGGCTATTTTCATCTTAATATAGCGCCCATGAGCCTGGTGCGTTTTCGTCTCGATATCGCCGACGGCCTGTCCATCGGGCCGGGCAAGGTCGAGCTGCTCGAGCTTCTCGGGGAGCACGGCTCGATCAGTGCGGCGGCGCGCGCCATGCGCATCAGCTACCGCCAGGCGTGGCTCCTGCTGGACAGCCTGAACAAGGGGTTCGGCGAACCGGTTTTCGAAACGACCACGGGCGGGCGCCGCGGCGGCGGCGCGCGGGTGACCCCGTTCGGCAAGCGGCTGGTGGACCGCTACCGGGCGCTCGAAGCGTCCATCGAGCGGCTCGCCCAGCAGACCACGGCCGATCTCGCGTCGCGGGCCGCACCGGCACGCGTGCGCGGTGGCGCGACGGGGCAGCGAAGAAGGCTCCGGCGTCACGCGGCGGCTCCGGTTCGGTCGAAACGCCGTCCGTGAGTCGCGACGGCCTTGAACAGCGCAAAGCATTCAGCGCCCGGGCCCAGGTCGAGCTCACGCAGCGCGCTGTGAGTCACGCGTGCCAGGAGCCGTTCCGCGCCGATCGCCAGATGCAGCAGCACCGACGCTTCGGTCTCCTCGACGCGTTCCACGCGGGCGCTCAGGACGTTGCGGACGCTGATGCCTCGCGGCCGCTCGCGTGAGACGGCAACGTCGCCCGCGGCCACGAAGAGGCGAACGCGCGCCCCTGGCTCGAGGCGGGTCTGCGCCATGCGGACCTCGATATCGGAGCAACGCACGATCGCCAGCGCCTCAGCCGCTTCGTGTCGCACGACGAGACCTTCGAGCACTGAGCCCGTGACCTCCGGTCCCGTGATCGCGTGCAGTACCGGCGACGCGCATGCGGCGGCGAGCGAGGCGCAAAGGGCAACGCGACCGCGGTCGAGCACGACCACCTGCTGCGCCAGGCGGATGACCTCCTCGAACGAGTGCGTCACGTACACGATGGGCATCGCCAGCTGGTCGCGCAGGCGCTCGAAGTAGGGCAGCAAGTCTTCGCGGCGCGCGGTATCGAGTGATGCGAGCGGCTCGTCGAGCAGCAGCAATCGTGGCTGCGCGAGGAGCGCGCGACCTAGAGCGACCCTCTGGCGCTCGCCACCCGACAACTGATGAACGCGGCGTGCCAGCAAAGCTTCGAGTCCGAGCAGGGCCACGATCCTGTCGAAGGCGAATGTCGATGCCTGCACGCGCTTGCGCGCGCGCTTGAGCCCGTACTCGAGGTTGCGGCGCACGTCGAGATGCGGAAACAGGCGCGCATCCTGGAACACGCAGCCAACCGCCCGGTGCTCGGTCGGCACGTCGATGCCGCGATCGGCGTCGAACAGCACATCGCCGTCGACGACGATGCGTCCGCGAGCCGGCCGCAGCAATCCGGCGAGCGCGGCGATCAGCGTCGATTTTCCTGCGCCAGAAACACCGAACAGGGCCGAAACGCCTGGCGTGGGCAGCTCGGCATCGACTTCGAGAACGAACTCGCCGTGGCGCGCTGAGCAGCGGATCGCGAGCATGGTCAGCGCCCGAGGCGCGCGCGCACGTTGCGCGCGAGCAGCTCCGCCAGGATGAGGCCGAGCAGACCGAGGCCGATGGAGATCGAGGCGAGGCGCAGCGCAGCGGCATCCCCTTGCGGCGTCTGTATCGCGCTGTAGAGCGCGAGCGGCAACGTCTGGGTTTCCCCGGGGACGTTGGACACGAACGTGATCACGGCGCCGAACTCACCCAGGCTCGCCGAGAAAGCGACGATCGTCCCGGCGAGAATGCCGGGCAGTATCAGCGGCAGCGTGATGCTTGCGAACCTGTCCCAGGGTCCCGCGCCGAGCGTGCGCGCGGCGTCTTCGAGTCCGCGGTCGATGTTCTCGATCGAGAGGCGGATCGCACGCACGACGAACGGGAACGACATCACGGCGGTCGCCAGCGCTGCACCCTGCCGCGTGAAGACCAGGCGCACGTCGAACGCCTCCGCGAGCCAGCGCCCCACCGGCCCGCGCGCACCGAACAGCAGCAAGAGAACGTAGCCGACGACCACGGGTGGCAGCACCAGAGGCAGGTGCACGACTGCATCGAGGAGCGTCTTGCCCACGAAGCGTCTGCGTGCCAGCAGCCACGCGAATGCAATGGCGAACGGCAGTGTCAGCAATACGCTGCGGGCTGCTACGTCCAGGCTGACTCGCAGGGCTTGCCATTCTTCCGGTGTCAGCATGGTCGTCACGGGGCTTTCCGCTCGTTGTGCTTGCGAGGATACAACGGACGCCCGCGCCGGTAACCTGGGAATGCCGAACGGCATCCGGCGCGTGGCCGTGGCACACTTGGAGCGCCGACAGCCCGGCAAACACCAATAAATGGCGGCCTCGTGGCAGCAGCAGTGACTTCAGTGCACCGGCGGGTGGTTTTCGCGTCCTCGCTCGGTACGGTGTTCGAGTGGTTCGACTTCTATCTCTACGGCACGCTGGCCGTGTTTTTCGGCACGCTGTTCTTTCCGCCGGGCAACGAGACCGCGGCCTTTCTGGCGAGCCTCGCGACCTTCGGCGCGGGTTTCGCGGTGCGGCCGCTCGGCGCGCTGGTCTTCGGCCGGATCGGCGACCTGATCGGCCGCAAGTACACCTTCCTGATCACGATCGTCGTCATGGGCCTGTCGACGGCACTCGTCGGCGTGCTGCCCACCTACGAGAAGATCGGCATCTGGGCGCCGATCCTGCTCGTTTCGCTGCGGCTGGCGCAGGGACTCGCGCTCGGCGGCGAGTACGGAGGCGCCGCAACCTACGTTGCCGAGCACGCGCCGCTCGATCGGCGCGGCTACTACACGAGCTGGATCCAGACTACGGCGACGCTCGGCTTCTTCCTGTCGCTGGCCGTGATCCTCGCCTGCCGCCTGGGCTTCGGCGACGAAACCTTCCGCGAGTGGGGCTGGCGGGTGCCCTTCCTGATTTCCGTGATCCTGCTGGGGATCTCCGTCTACATCCGCCTCAAGCTGCAGGAGTCGCCGATCTTCGCGGAGATGAAGGCGCAGGGTCGCCTGTCGCGCGCGCCGCTCGCCGAGTCCTTCGGACAGTGGCGCAATCTCAAGGTGGTGCTGCTCGCCCTGTTCGGCGCCACCGCCGGCCAGGGCGTGGTGTGGTACACGGGCCAGTTCTACGCGCTGTTCTTCCTGCAGAACACGCTCAAGGTGGAATTCCGCCTCTCGTACATCCTGATCGCGGTGGCACTGCTGATCGGCACGCCGTTCTTCATCTTCTTCGGGCGCCTGTCCGATCGTGTCGGTCGCAAGCGCATCATGGTCGCCGGCTGCCTGCTGGCCGCGCTCACCTACATCCCGATTTTTCACGGCCTGACGTACTTCGCCAACCCCGCGCTGGTGGAATTCGAGGAGCGCGCGGCGATCACGGTCGCGGCGCGCGACTGCCACTTCAACATCTTTGCCCGGCCGGTGACGGGTTGCGATCGCGCGCGCGACTTCCTGACCAAGGCGGGCCTGAGCTACGAGATGTTGCCCAACGCAGGCGGCGACGACGTGGTCACGCGAATTGCGGGGCGCGACCTGGTGGGCTTCGACGAGGCTGGGTATCGCGCCGCGCTCGATGCAGCTGGCTATCCGCCCGCGGCCGATCCCGAGCGCATCAACGAGCCGATGATCGTGCTGCTGCTGACGGTCCTGATGCTCTACGTGACGATGGTCTACGGGCCGATCGCCGCATTCCTGGTCGAGCTCTTCCCCACGCGCATCCGCTACTCGTCGATGAGTCTGCCGTATCACATCGGCAATGGCTGGTTCGGCGGCTTCCTGCCATTCATCGCGGCGGCGCTCGTCGTCAAGTCGGGGAACATCTACTACGGCCTGTGGTACCCGATCGTCGTCGCGGCGATGACCGCGATCATCGGCGGCATCTTCATCCAGGATCGGCGCGAAGCAGACCTGCGAGCGGAATGACGGCTCGCGCCTGGCGGGCCGTCACTCGCAGCGGGTGTAGACGTACTCCGAGGAACGCAGCTCGCCTTTGACCTTGCCTTCGACGACGGCTGTGATGCCCGTCTCCGTCTTGCGATAGATGATTCGCTGCGGGAAATCGTGCTCGGGGTTCTCGAAGATCGCGGCGCTGCTGCGAAAGCGCGTGAGCGCGAAAACTGTCTCACGCTGGCGCGAAGGGATCGCAACGTAGGCCAGGCGGCCGTCCACGACGCGCAGCGCGAGGAACTCGTATTCCTTCATCTTGCCGCCGCGCACCGTGCGGCTGAGTCCGAGCATCGCGCCGCCGGACGGTGGCAGCCAGTGCTCCTCGAGCAATCCATCGGGGAGCTTCATCGACCAGCAGCCGCTCAGCCAGACGAGATCATCGATGGTCGCCGTATCGCCCGTGGCAAATTCCTCGGCAGCCTGATCCGCGGCTGCGGGAGCGGCCGCGAGTGCGGCGATCGCGCACCACGTCGTCAGCGCGCTCAGGAAAGGAGTGCTGGCCATCGTCTGCTCCGCGGGTTGCGTGTTCACGCACGGCGATCGGTCAGCACTATGATATCCGGTCTGACACCTCAGTTGATGAGCGGAGTCTTCTTCCTGCTGCCGCAGGTGTTGAGCGAGATGCTGTTCATCTCGTTGCGCAGCAGGGTGTGGACGAGCTTGAACGTACTGTTGGCGGCCTCGCGCACGGCGTCCTTCGCCAGCTTGTCGAGATTGTTCTGCAGACCGAGGATGTTGAGGTCCCCGATCGATACCTTCAGCGAATCCGGCTGCTCGTTCCACTGCAGCCGGCAGCCGTCGGCGGAGAAGGAGAGCGTCGGTCGTGTCTCGTAGACCACTTTGACGTTGGTGAGCTTGACGCCCATGCCAGTGGAGATGTCCATGCAGGGTCCTGCCTGCGCCTTTACGGTTATGCCGTTGGCGTCGATCTTGTTGATGATGGCCACCACGCGCACCCCCGCCGCGGCGTCCAGCTGCGCCGTCGGCCGCGGCATGTTGAACGCGAAGCCGCTGGTGGCGCGAAGACGCAGGCACGCGGTGCGCACTTTCTGTCCCGCGACGCTGGCGTACTGATCGTTCTCGTAGGTCTTGTCGAGGAACTTGAAGTTCACGCTGAGCGAGAGATTGCTCAGCGCCTGCTGCAGCATCGCCGGCCCTTCCGGGTACGACGCCAGCGGGATCGGCGGCAACTGGACGTTGCCGGCCGGATTGGCAGCGCCCGAGGACGGGCCGGCGACGAGGAGGATTGCGGTAAGGGTCGTCAGTTGCGAGAGCGTCATGACGGTTCTCCGGCTCAGTCGAGCTTCTTTGCGGAACGGAAGGTGTCGACGCTCGCTTTCATGGCGTCGAGCTGTGTGTGCAGGCCGAGCAGGGCCTGCGAGGCTGAATCGAGGCTGTTCGCCTGGCGCAGCCCGGCGAAGGATTCCTTCAGGCCGTTGCCCTGACCCGTGAGGTCGCCGAGCAGCTTCATGCCGAACATCACCAGGTTGAGGTTGCGATGCTTGCGGCCCATCTGCGGCACGCCGCTCGCGAGGCTCTCCACCGTGCCGGCGAGCTGCGCGATCTGCTGCTGCACGCCAGGGTCGGCCCAACTCGCCGCGTCGCCGGCGCCACTGGATTCGGCGCCGTTCGACTGCGCGCCATTCGATGCCGGAGCGGCGTCCTCGGCCGCGATGGCCGCATCGATCTTTTCCAGCCGGGTTTCGAGCTGCGCGATCTGCCCGAGCACCGCGTTGTCGAGCAATGGCATCGCCGGCGCCGGAATCGAAGGCGCCACGGCTTCAGTCTCGGGCAGGACGCTGTAGCGGTAGATCATCCCGTGATCGCCCACTGCGTACGCGCGGTCCCGGCGCGGAAGGCTGAAGGCATTCGGGCTCACCGGGAACGAAATCTGGCGGGACGACCAGCGCTTGCCGGCGTCCGCGGTGTACGTGAGCTTCGAATAACTCATGCACCAGCCCACTTCGGGATCCGCGAACGCCATGGACCGGCCGGGCGAGCCGGTCATACCGACCCACGTCGTGCCGCCGTCGCTCGTCTTGAAGAGCTGCCCGCTGTCCTGGTGGCCGAAGCGCACGTAGCCGGTGTTCTCGTCCAGGAACGAAATGTCGCTGTTGTCGCCGGACGCGGAACCCGTATACGGCGTCGTGAGCACAGTCCACGTCGCTCCGCCGTCGGCCGTCTTCGCGACCAGGCCGATCTCGGCGCCGACCGCGACGTTCGAGCCGATCGTGCTGCCGACGACGTACGCCACAGAGCCGCTGGCGACACTCACGTACGTCAGGTTGCAGCGCAGATTGCGCGGCAGACCCTGGACCTCTACCCGCGCCGCGCAGTCGAACACCGGCGTCCAGGTGCGCCCGCCGTTGCTGGTGCGGAATATCCGCTGGTCATCGACGTACAGACCGTCTTCCGCCGTCCAGAACGCGAGGTCGTCGTAGTTCTGCGGCAGCTGCGAGACGCTCTGCCAGGTTTCGCCGTCCGTGGTCCTGAACAGGTTCGCGTGGCTTGCCGCCTGCACCGCCCAGCCGACGGTCGGTGAAACGAACCAGAGCTGCTTGATCGCGTCCTCTTCGGACTGCGGATCGCCGCCCAGGAGCGCGGTCCAGGTACGTCCGCTGTCGCTCGTCTTGAGTATCGTGCCGCCCGCGCCGCCGACGTATCCCGTCTCCGGCGTCACGAAGAAGACGTCGAGCAGCGCGAGGTCTTCGCCGTAGTTTACCGGCTCCCAGACGCCCTTGAGGCGGGGTGCGCTCGCGGCTTTCGCGGCCGTAGCTGGCTGTGCGACGGCAGGCGACATCGAAACCGTGAACGCCACGAGCGCCGTGAGCTTCACCATGAACATCAAAGCAGTGCTGCGCGACATCGCTCCTCCCCGAAAAGGCGACGGTTGCGGTCCCGGCTCGCCCTTTAGACAGGCCACCCGGACTTTCTTGCGCGCAGGAGCAAACTGGCTTAGAGATAGACCGCCGGGCCGTCCCGGCCCGGGCGACAAGAACTACGACATGCGAGCCCCGTCCGTTTGCCTTGCCAGCCTGCTCGCGGGCCTGCTTCTGGTTCGCCCCGCAGACGGTGCGCCCACGCAGGCCGAGCTTCGCGCGCGCCTCGAGTCCGTGATCGTCACGCTGCGCGGCGATGACATCGCCAAGGCTCACGCCGAGCTCGAGTCCCTCCTCGCGGACGCTGCCGCCAGCGGCGATCGCAAGCTGCTGGGCGAGATCCTGATCCAGCAGGCCTACGCTCACTTTCGCAGCGCCAGCTACCCGAACTCCTTCGCGACTTACGAGCGCGCTCTGGTCGAAGTCCGGGCGGCGCGCGAGCGAAGGCTGGAAGCGCGCACGCTCTGGGGCATGGCACAGGTTCGCAAGAACCAGGGGCGATACGCCGAGGCGCTGAAGCTCAACGTCGAAGCTCGCACGCTCTACGTCGCGGTTGCCGACAGTGGTGGCGAGATGCGTGCCTGGCTTCTCGAGGGCGCTCTGCTCGATCTCACGGGCGAGCATCGCGTCGCGCTCGAGAGCTACGAGCGCGCGCGCGTCCTGACGAAAGAGGGCGAGCGCAACTACGCCATGGTCTTCGGCGAGATGGGAATCAGCTACAAGAATCTCGGTGAGTATGCGCGTGCGCGCGAGATGTACGAGGCGGCGATCCGCGAGCATCGACGCATCGGCTGGAAATACGGCGAGGCGATGTCGCTCGGCGCACTCGGGACCCTGAGCGCCACCCTCGGTGACTACGACGCCGGCGTCCGGCAGATCGAGGAAGCACTCGCGATCCTGCGCGAAGTCGGCGACGCGCGCGGGCAGACGTACGCGCTCGGCAGCCTCGGCGATGTGTGGTGGGCGCGCGAAGAGGGGAAGCGAGCTGCCGAAGCCTGGCAGCAGCAGCTCGAGGTGGCGCGCAAGCTCGACATGCGACAGCCGCAGGCGTTGGCGCTCGCAGGTCTCGGCGAGGTTGCCCTGGCGGCCGGGGATTTCGGCCATGCGCGCGACTACTTCCGCCGCGCACTCGAGATCGAGCGTGCCGACAGCGGCAGTCGCGAGGCGAACCTGCTGGTTGCATTGGCCAACACGGAGTGGCGCGCGAGCAATCCGCGCGCAGCCGCGGAGTTTGCCGCGGAAGCGCTCGTACTGGCACAGGCGGCCGAGAATCCGGAAGCGCAGTGGCAGGCGCGGCTGGCGCTTGGGCGCGCAGCGAGCGATCCACAGCAGGCGCTCGCGCATCTGCGCGCCGGCGTAGACGTCGTGAGCAGCGTTCGCGGGCGTTTGCTCACGGACAGCGGCAAGGTCGGCTATCTCGACATCCGACAACAGCTCTTTCACGAGCTCGTCGCGACGTTGACCCGCGAATCACGCACGCTGGAGGCCCTGGAGGTTGCGGAGGCTGCGCGGGGCAGGGCATTCAGCGACCTGCTGGCCGCGCGCTCTCGCGGCGCCGGCGCCGACCGGTCCACTGCAATCGCGCAATTGCGTGACGAGGAGGCGCGGTTGCGCGCGCAGGCGGGCTCAGCGGCCAGAGAGCCGGAGTTGCGCGCCGAGCTGGCGCGAACGCGTGCCGCCACCGAGGCGAGGATCGATTCGCGGCTCGAAGCCTTGCGTGGACAGCACCACGAGCTCGCGAGCCTCGTGGTCGCCGAGCCCGTGTCGGCGGCGGAGATCACCGCCACCAGCGAGCGCCTGCGTGCGACGATCGTGGAGTATCTGGTCACCAGGGAGCGGCTCTACATCTGGGTCGTGAGCCCCGGAGCACCGCCGCACTCGACGAGCGTCGCCCTCGATAGCAGGCGCCTGCGCGACACGGTGCGCGAGCTGCACCGCGCCTTCAACGGCCTCGATGCGCAGGCGCTGCGCAATCCGGCCCCGGTGCGCAAGCTCCTGCGCGAGCTTCACGGATGGGTGATCGAGCCCATCGCTTCGCGCCTGCCGCGCGGCAGCGGCGATCTCGTGCTGCTGATCCCTCACGACGCGCTGTTCATGGTCCCGTTCGGCGCACTCGAGGACTCGAACGGGCGCTCGCTGCTGGCCAGCCACACGCTCGCGTCCGCGCCTTCGATCGCGACGCTGCGCTACACGGCGCAGAAGAAGCGCCAGGCAAGCGGTCTCGGTGGCGCACGCCTGCTGGCGCTCGCAGACCCAACCGTGCCGCAGGACGCAGCGATGGAGCCGCTCCCCGGCGCTCGCGACGAAGTGCGCCAGATCAGCCAGCGATTCGACGCCGATCGCCGGCTCGCGTTGGAGGGAGTCGAGGCCAGCGAAAAGAACGCGAAGACACTCAGCGGCGGTCAGACGGTGCTGCATTTCGCGGTTCACGGCCTGGTGCGCGACGATCGGCCCTGGGACTCGGCTCTGGTTCTCGCTCCGGGCAACGGCGAGGACGGCTGGCTGCGCGTCAGCGAGCTGTTCGATCTGCGCCTCGATGCGGATCTCGTCGTCCTGAGCGGCTGTTCCACCGGCGCGGGCAAGTTGTCGGGAGACGGGATCCTCGGGCTCGGGCGCGCTTTCATCTACGCCGGCACGCCCACCGTCGTCGTGAGTCAGTGGGACGTGAGCGACGTCGCGACGGCCTTCCTGATGCAGCGCTTCTATGCGGAGCTGCACGCCGGACGCACCAAGGCGCAGGCTTTGCGCATCGCGCAGCTCGCGGCGCAGAAGCGATTTCAGCACCCGGCACTGTGGGCGGCATTCGTGCTGATCGGTGAGCCCACATGAGTCCCGGGGAACGGCGCGAGATCGTCGCGCTGGTCCATCCCCGGATCCGATGGCGCTTCAAGCTCGATGCGGACGGCTACGCCGCGCGCCTGCAAGCGCTCCTCGGTACGGAATCTGCGGTCGAGTCGCCGCTGTCCGAACGCGTCGGGCGCCTCAGCCTGGACGATCTCTATCTCGCGTGGGCTTGCGTACAGGGCGAGGACGCGGCCTGGCGGGAAGTTGCGCAGCTTCACTTTCCTTTCATCCGCAGCTTCGCGCGCCGGTATCTCCCGGCGGAGGCGGCGACGGACACCGCCGACGAGGTCATCGCGGATCTCTGGGAACGGCGCAAGCTCGAGCGCTACTACGGCCGCAGCTCGTTGCGCACGTGGCTGGGCGCGCTGGTGGCGCACCACGCCATCAACGTCACCGAGACGGTGCGCCGGCACGCGCGCAAGAGTGGAGCCCTGCGCGTGATGGCGGCGGAAACGCAGGAGGCGGCAAGCGACGACACCGCGGCTGATGCGCAGGCGCGCGATACCCTTCGCGCCATCCTGTCAGAGTCTTTTCGCGCCTTGCCGGCGCAGACCAGGGTGCTGCTGCAGCTCTACTACGAGCAGGAACTGACGCTCGACGAGATCGGCCGCAGCCTGCACGTTTCTCCGGCTGCGTTGAGCCGGCGCCTGAAACACGCACGCGAGACGCTGCGCGCCGATATCGAGGCGCGGGCGCGCAGGCGAGCCGGTGTGCCGGCCGACGCGCTGCGGGAAGGAGTCGACCTGGCGCGCCTCGAGGTCGATCTCGGGGCGTTGCTGAATGAAAACAGCCGGCCCGCTGTCTAAGCCGCAAGGAACGACCATGAACAGCCCTCACGACAGCAATCACGGCGGCATTCGCGACGGCTCTCACGAAGGGTCTCACGAGGATCGCGGCGGGGACGAGCACGACCTCAACGCCATGGCCGCGCTGGTGGAGGGCCGCCTCGACGAGCGTGAGCGTTCGCGCCTGATGGAACATCTCGCGGAATGTGCTCAATGTCGTGCAACTCTGGCGCTGCTCGGTCGCGGTGCGAACGAAGGACACCTCGCCGCGCCGACGCGTCGCCGCTGGTCGCCAGCCGTGTGGTTACCGATTGCCGCTTCGATTGCGGTCGCCGCTGTCGCTCTGCGTCTCGCCTTCGCGCCAGAACCTCCCGCTGCCGAGCCAGCAGGTTTCGACGAGAGACTGTTGCCGATGCGTGCGGGCGGGCAGGTCGTCAATGGCAAGACGTTCCGGTTGCAGGAGGGTGTCTGGATGGACGATGCGGCCACGTCGGCTGGTGGTGCGTCGACCGTTGTCGTTCAGGGTCGCCAGGCTCGCGACGAGCTGCTGGCCCGCGTGCCGGAGCTGCGCGCGTACGCCGAGGTCGGCGACCGCGTCGTCGTGGTTCACGACGGGACGATCTATCGATTCCTGCCGTGACGATGCGGCCTCGCGCGCTGGCGCGCTGCGGCGCACTCGGGCAACATTCGCCTCATGGGACGCATCTTCGAAACCCGCAAGCACACGATGTTCGCGCGCTGGAACCGCATGGCGAAGCAGTTCACGCGCGTCGCGAAGGACATCACCATCGCGGTCAGGACTGGCGGCACCGATCCGAGCTCCAACCCGGCGCTGCGCCGCGTGATCCAGAACGCGCGCGCGGTGAACATGCCGAAGGACAAGGTCGAGGCGGCGATCAAACGCGCCACGGGCCGTGATTCTGCGAACTACCAGACCGTGCTCTACGAAGGCTACGCGCCGCACGGCGTGGCGCTGATGATCGAAGCGGCCACCGACAACACCACGCGCACGGTCGGCTCGGTGCGCAGCATCATGACCCGCGGCAGCGGCAATCTCGGCACCAACGGCAGCGTCAGCTTCATGTTCCGCAAAATGGGGGTGTTCCGCCTCGATCCGCAGGGCATCGACCAGGACGACCTCGAGCTCTATCTGATCGACCACGGCCTCGAGGAGATGGGCGAGAGCACGGGCGAGAAGGGCGAGCCGCAGCTCGTGATCCGTGGCGAGTTCGAGAATTTCGGCAAGCTGCAGGAGGCGCTCGAGGCGCGCAGCCTCACGCCGCTGTCAGCCGAGCACGAATACATCTGCACCGCCCCGACGCAGCTTCCCGAGCAACAGGCCACGGAAGTCCTGGAGCTGATCGACAAGCTCGAGCAGGACGACGACGTGCAGCGCGTGTTTCACACGCTCGCATGACGCGCCCTTCCGGCGGCGCGCTTCCCGCCACTACGGCCGCGGCAACGTGAAGTAGAACGTCGCGCCCTTGTCGGGCTCGGCTTCGACGCGCACCTGGCCGCCGTGCCGGTCGATCACGCGTTTCACGATCGAGAGGCCGATGCCCGTGCCCTCGAACTGTTCGGCACCGTGCAGGCGCTGGAACGCGCGGAACAGCTTCGGTGCGTAGCGCATGTCGAAGCCGGCGCCGTTGTCCCGCACGAATGCTTCGAGCGCGCCGCCCTCGGCGTCTTGCCAGCCCACCTCGATGCTCGGCTGCGGCCGCTGGCGCGTGAACTTGAGTGCGTTCGACAGCAGGTTGCTGAAAACGTGCATCAGCAGCGCGGCGTCGCCTGCCACGGGAGGAAAGTCGGCGACGACGAGCTGCACCGGCCGCGGCGGTGCGGCGGCGGTCAGCTCCGCAAACGCGTCGCGAGCGATCGCGCCGAGGTGGACTGGTTCCTTCTGCAGCGGCTCGCGCCCGAGCCGCGAGAGGCGCAGCAGGTCGTTGATGAGCGCATCCATGCGTTGCGCGCCGGCGCGCACGCTATTCAGCATGCGCTGCGCATCCTCGGACAGCTCGGCGAGGTGATCGGACAGCAGAATCTCCGTGTAGCCCGAGACGATGCGCAGCGGCGCGCGCAGGTCGTGCGAGACCGAATAGGAGAACGATTCCAGCTCGGCGATTGCCGCCGCCTTCTCGGTGCGCAGACGACGCACCTGCAACGCACGTTCGATCACCGGGATCATCTCGCGCAGCTTGAACGGTTTGAGGATGTAGTCGAGCGCTCCCACCTTCATCGCGTCCACTGCCGTGTCCAACGTACCGTGGCCAGTCATCAGCACGCCCACGATGTCGGCGTCGATCGCACGCGCCTCGCGCAGCAGCTCGATTCCGTCCATCCCGGGCATCATCAGGTCCGTGAGCACGAGGTCGAAGCGTTCTGCGCGCAACGCCTCCAATGCTTGCGATGGGGACGAGAAGCCCACCACGTTGAAGCCGTTGTCCTCCAGCGTGTCACACACTGCGCGCATCTGCGCCGCTTCGTCGTCGACGATCAGCAGCCTCATGTCGATCCGGCGCTCACGTCACCGCCGCCTCATGCCAGCTCCGCGAAAGCGGCGCGCAGCTCGTGCAGGCGCGGCGGCTTGCTGAGGACACGGCTGACGCCTGGCGGCACGCTTTCCTCTTCGATCAGCCGCTGACCCCAGCCGGTGAGCATGATGATGGGCACCTGCCCGTCCAGGCCGCGCAGCGTGGCCGCGACCTTGCGCCCGTCGATGTACGGCATGCCGAGGTCGGTAATCACCGCGCCGAACGGCGTACCCGACTTTTTCGCCGCGATGAAGGTGTCGATACCCTTCTGCCCGCCCTCGGCCGAGGTCACCTGGTGGCCGTCGGCCTCCAGAATGTCGCGCAGGGACTTCAGGAGCATCGGGTCGTCGTCCACGATCAGCAGGCGCAGCCGGTTGACGGGGCCAGTGTACGCCCCGCGACGGTCAGCAGCCGCGTCGCCAGAGACGGCGCGCACCGGCACGGGAAAGATGAGGCGCGCGACGGTGCCAGCGCCCACCGCGCTCTCGATCTCGAGGTCGGCGCTGTGGCGTTTCACCATGCCGAACACCATGGCCAGCCCGAGGCCCGTGCCGCGCTCACCCTTGGTCGTATAGAAAGGTTCGAGGCAGCGGCGGCGCGTCTCCTCGTCCATGCCCACACCGGTGTCGCGCACTTCGAGCAGGGCGTGCCGCAGCGGGTGCTCCCCTGGCAAGGGCGAGGTCACCAGTCGCGTAACGACGGAAAGCGTGCCGCCATCGGGCATCGCATCGGTGGCATTGAAGACCAGGTTGGTCAGGGCGTCGCGGATCTCGCTTTCGGCCCCCATGATCGTGGGCAGGTCCTTCTCCATATCGCACTTGAGCTCGATGACCGCGCCACGCTCCTGCGCCAGGTCGCCCCAGCGCGCGCGCGTGAGATCGAGCACCTGCTGCACGAGGCTGTTCAGGTCGACCTCGGCGAGCACGAGCTGCGGCTCGCGCGGCCTGTAGAACTCGCGCATGCGCGCGACCGTCTGCGCGACGTCCTCGACGGCGCGCTGAATGGTGTGCAGGTAGCCACGAGTTCGTTCGCTCAGCCCTTCCTCGCGCTCCAGGATCGATTCGGTATAGAGCGCCACGGGAGAAAGCGCATTGTTGATGTCGTGCGCAATACCGCTCGCCATCTGCCCGAGCGCGCGCAGGCGTTCCTGTTGGAGAACCGCCTGCTGGCTCTGGCGCAGGTCCTCGTAGGCCTGTTGCAGCGCTGCGTAAAGTTGCGAGTCATGCGACGAAAGCGCCACGTGCTCGCTGAGCTGGCGCATGAACTCGCAGTCGCCGCTCGAGAAAGCCGACGGTGTGTGCCGCCCGCCGACCAACAATCCGAAGACGGTGCTCTCGGACAGGAGCGGAGAGATCACCACGCTGCGCAGGCCGCCGCGCGCGAGCTGCGCAGTGAAGCCTTTCGCCGCGCCCGCGATGTCGGGCTCGTAGACGAGCGTGCCTTTCAGGCAGCGCCCGAAACCGTTCGTGGCGACTTCGAGCTCTGCGCCTTCGTGCAGACTCACCGCTGCCGCGAGGGTATTGCTCCGCGGTCCGATGCTCGCCACCTTGATCGACTGCGTTTCCGGCGCGTACAGGCACACGCAGCCGAAATCGAGCGGCATGTCGTCTTCGAGCGTGTGCAGCACGACCTTGAAGATGCTCTGCGGATCCTGGCGTTCGGTGATTGCACGGGTGATGCGGTTGAGCAGCTCGAGCCGCGCAAGCTGCGAGCGCAGCTTCCCGAGGATCACGTCGAACGGGTGCGAGATGTGATGCTCGAGGCGGCGCGAGACCAGGAACGCGATCAGCACCGAGGCGGCGAGCACGAGGCAGGCGATTAGGCCGTACAGGGCGAGACGCTGGTAGATGGCTTTGGCACTGGCGCGCAGGTACAGCGTACCGACGCGAAAGTCTCCGTTCTGCGTGACGGGCTCGAACCCGGTGAGAAAGCCGCTCGCGAACTCGTAACCGGCCTCGAGCGGCGCGGTCGGGAGTTCGCCGGCAATCTTCTCGGGATAGGTGGCGAACAGCGCGCCGTCGCGGTCATAGAGCGCAGCGGCGACGATCTGCGGCTCCCTGCTCAGCCCGCTCAGGACTTCTGCGGCGGCGTCGGGATCGTTGAAGGCGAGGGCGGCCGTGGTGTTGTTGGCGACGATCCTGCCGATGGTCTCGATCTGCTGGTGCATGTCGCGGCGGAACGCGAAGTACTCGTAGGTGAGGAAGGCGAGCGACGTGAATGCGAGCGCGGCGAAGCTCGTCACCATCATGATGGTCGTGAGCGTGCGCCGGATCTGCATGCCTCAGGTGTCTCCCTGCGGAACGATCTCGGCGAGGCGCAGCAGCTTCGAGCTGATGCTGAGCCCGGCCGCGGTGGCTGCACCGAGCCCGATCCTCAGCTTGATGCGACTGCGATCGGTGTAGAGGCGCACCATTCCGCCGCGGGACGTGAACGCCTCCATGTCGCTCACGGTGAGCACGTGGCGGCCCTCGAGATCCTCGAGAACGCGCGCAAGGTTCGCAGACTCCGAAGCGCTGACGTAGACGATGTGGCAGCCCGAACTGTCCCCGGCACTTGCGAGTCGGCGCGCCACCATCGGTCTGCCCCCCGCCTTCTCGTCCTTGACGACCTCGTCCAGGTGCGTGCCGAACGGATCGGAGCCGAGCACACAAATGGCGAATGGTGCGCCGGCGTCGGCGAACGCCGCTGCCGGCCACTCGACGAACTGCGAGAAGTTGTAGAGAAACACGGCTTTGACCTGGTACTCGCTGGGTGCGCCCGCGGCGAGCAGGGCGCCGGCCAGCGCCAGCAGGGTGATGCGCATCAGAACCTGCACGTCAGCCTGCCGAAAATGCTGCGCTCGATCTCGCCGCGCGCCGCGGCGAGCCCGAACTCGGGATGCCGATCGTTGAGCAGGCTCTTGCCGATCAGCGCGACCTCGACCTGTTCGTTCGCCCGCCAGCCGAGGCGAACGTCGAGCTCGCTGTAGCCGTCGACGTCGACGTTGCTGCCGTCGACGTCTTCCGGCAGCCGCTCGACGTCGCTCAGGTAGCGCAACTGCAGGTCGAACTGGATACCGTGCGGCAGGTCCAAGAACGAGCGCAGGCCGACCTGGTGGCGCGGGCTCGAATCCGCCTTGAACTCGCCACGGTTCGCGTCCAGCCCGCTGGAGCTCACGCTTGCTTCGACGAACGAATAGCCTGCGGCGACCTGCCAGGACGGCAGCGGCGTAAACGTGAGCAGTGCCTCCACGCCGCGTGCGTAGCCATCGGTCAGGTTCTGGTTGACGATCGGGACGATCGTCCGGCCCTGGCCGTCGAGGAACGGGTCGGCGAACTCGAGTGACGCCAGGCCGTCGTACTGGTTGTAGAAGGTCGCGAGATCGAACGACAGGCGCTCGCCGACGGCGCCGCGATAGCCGAGCTCGTAGGCAACGAGCTCCTCGGACTCGAAGTCGGGGTTGCCGAGCAGGCGGGCGACCGGATCGGCGCTGGGGTCCGTGACGTCGATGGCGACGTCGCGTTCGAGGCGCGTCGGAGCGCGCAGCGCGCGCGACACGGACGCCCACAGGGTGTCGCCCTTCGGAGTTTCCCAGGCCAGGCGCACGCTCGGTTGCACGTCGAAGTCACTGAAGTCGCTCTGCTCCAGCTTGGTCCCTACTGTGACGCGCAACGCGTCCGTAACGGCAATCTGGTCCTGCACGAAGGCGCTCAGGAACTGGTCGTCGGATTCCTCGGGCTCGACGGCGAAGATGCCCCGCCCCCGATTGCTGTTCGACGTGAACCGGTAGCTCACGCCCCAGAGCCATTCATGCTGCGGCCAGGGTGTGCTTCCCACCCGGACGTCCAGGTCGAAGGTGTCGAGCGTATCGAGGAAGCTCGGATCGTCGCGGCGCGTGCGGTCGAGGTAGGCGCGCAGCTGCAGCGTCGAGCCCGCGCCGCGATCGCGCACCCAGCGCGCCAGCAGGTTGCCGCCGCTCAGAGCCGCCTCGAGATCGCCGGTCGGCTGCGGGCGCCCGATGATGTTTACGGCCGGAAAGAGCTGCCCGACGTTCGCGCGATAGGCGTCGCCCTGCACCGTGAACGAATCGCGGCCGCTCCCTGCCCAGTCGGAGCGAAAGCCGATGTGCCCGATGCGCCAGTCGTCGGAGCGCTCGGGCGAAGTCTCGAAGCTGCCGTCGCGTTCCGCGTACTTGCCGAACACGCGATAGTGCATCGTTTCGCCCACGCGGCCGCCGTAGCGCGCCGCGGCGATCGCGCGATCCTCGTCGCCGCCGCCTGCCTCGATGAACAGTCCCTGCGTGTCGCGCGCGCTGCGGGTGGTGATGTTGATGACGCCGTTGACCGCGTTCGAACCCCACAACGTCGCTCCCGGCCCGCGGATCACCTCGATCCGCTCGATGTCCTCCAGTACGAAGTCCTGCACGTCCCACGAGACGCCCGAGAACAGCGGCGTGTAGATGCTGCGCGTGTCCGCGAGGACCAGGAGCTTTTCCGAGGTGACGCTGCTGAATCCGCGCGAGCTGACCGCCCAGGCGCTCGAATCGCGCCGTGCGACGTGCAGACCCGGCACGAGACGCAGGGCCTCCGGCAGACTGGAGGCGCCCGAACGGCGAATCGCGTCGCGCGTGATCACGGCGATTGCCGCGGCGGCGCCACGCAGGCTTTCTTCGCTGCCGGAGACGGAAGTGACTTCGAGCTCCAGCAGCTCTTCGACACTCATCTTCTTGAGCGCTTCGCTGCTGGTGGCGGAGCCGGTGGAAGGGCCCGGGCCGATGCCTGCCGCGCCGGTCTGCGCCGCGATCGCGGCCGCGGGCGTCACGCACGCGAGGGCAATAGCCATGCCCGGCATCAAGGCCATGAAAACACGCTGCGCCATCCTGCCAGATGCTCCCTGAGCCGGCGGGTCCAATGCCGGCAAGCGCAGGCCGAAGGTTACATCAACGACAGGGGGGGCAGAAGCCGCCACCTGTTGTCAGAGGCGCGGCCGACGCATGCCTCGCCTCGGGCGCGGCGCCGGCGCACAATTGGCGGATGGCACTGACTCCCTTCCACGTCGCCGTCCAGGTCCGCGATATCGCCGAGGCACGACGCTTCTATCGCGAGCTGCTCGGCTGCAGCGAGGGGCGCAGCGATGCGCAATGGGTCGATTTCGACCTCTTCGGCCACCAGTTCGTCTGCCATCTCAACCCGGCGCTCGGCGCCAGCGGTGCGATTGCCGCGCACTACAATCCCGTCGACGGCCACGGCGTGCCCGTTCCGCATTACGGTGTCGTCCTCGAGATGGAGACCTGGCATGCGCTCGCGGCGCGCTTGCGCGAGCACGACGTCAAGTTCGTGATCGAACCCTGCGTGCGCTTCGCCGGGCAGCCCGGCGAGCAGGCAACGATGTTCCTGCTGGATCCCTCCGGGAATGCGCTGGAGTTCAAGGCGTTCCGCGACATCGAAGGGCAGCTGTTCGCAACCTGACCGGGAACGGTTGGCCCGTTCGGCCGGCGCTGCCGTAGAATCGCCGCCTTCGCGCCCGTAGCTCAGTTGGATAGAGCATCAGGCTTCGAACCTGAGGGTCGGGAGTTCGAATCTCTCCGGGCGCGCCACGTCGAGCGAATGCGCGAACGCGCGTTCGCGTCGAGTCAGGTGGCGCATGCCGCCGCAAGAGAGCTGGACTCCCGGCGTCAGGAACCGGCGGAGTCTAGCGATCCTGCCGCGTCGGTTCAGTCGCCCGAAACCACGGCCAATATTCGGAAGGACGAATGCGGTATCGCGCGATATTGCCATCGTTCAGTCGGCCCAGCTCGCGCTTGGCCATGTCGATGAACTTGACCAGGTCGCGCAGTTCGACCAGCGGCTCAGCGAGGGCGCGAATCTCATCCACGGCAGGTTGCTTCCTTTCGCGCACGATTCCACCCACAACGTCGATCAACGCGTTGCGGTACTTCATGCGGAAGAGATCGGGCTCGGCGACGGAGTCCCGGATGACCACGTACTTCTGACAAGAGCGCTCGTACGCCCACACGAATACGTCCCGAAGGAGTTCCATGCGGGTCATTTCATACACGCCCAGCGTGCCCATGATGTAAGGGCGTTCCGGGACGTCTACGAAGGACAGGGGACAGAGATTGTTCCGGACGAGGGGAATATTTGCCGCTAGGCGTGACACTCGCTTGTTGACGTCCTCGAATGGCTGCAAGTACGGCAGATGCACCATGACGAAGAACGCTTGCTCGAACGGATCACCAATCTGACTCGCTTTCGTGAGTATCAGGGTGAAGCATTCCGCGATTACCTGCGGAACGGCGAGCGGCGTGAAAACGCTACCGCGTATTTCAACCGGCCGTCGTCGCAGCCGGCCCGAAGCTTCGGGATCAGCCATGAGGTTCTCCGAGAGCAGCGCGTGCAGGTTCAGCAGGGTGTACCGGTTGATGCCGACATCGTCGTTGTTCTCCTGTACGAGCAGTTCGATGGCAGCCTTGTGATTCAGGATCATTTGGGTTTCTTTCGCGTCCTTGCCCTCGGCTTCCAGACCGAACTCGATCAGGCGTTCGGTATCGAGTCGGCTGTACGTATTGCCTTCCAGCCGGCTGGACGCCCAGGAGAGATCGATCAGGAATCGGCTGAGAATATCGCGTGCGAAGGTGCCGGCCGCACGCTCGGCCACGATGGGCTTGCCAATCTTGTGGAGGTGCACCTTGAGCTTGTCGGAAATGTACGCGGTCCGATTCGGGACATACCCGTCGAGCACGCGACGTTCATAGCCTGCCGGTGTGCGCGCAGCTGCAGGCCTGGAAACGTACTCGAGAATGTCGCGTGAAACGGAGGAGAGGTCGATCGTAACGACGCCGTCGGGCGTGTCGAATTGCCCCGTTGCTGATGGCGCAGCTTGCGATATGGCCGCCTCGCGCGTCGGCGAGGCACGGTGCAGGTAGCGAGTTGCTCTCCCTTCGCCCAAGCGCTGGATTCGGCCGGCTTCTACCAGGTCGGTGAGCCTGCGACTCAGAGTGCGCCGGCTGATCGATCCTTGAAGCTGGCTTTGCAGGTCGGCAAGGGCCAGACCGGCGGGGGATCGGAGGACGACGTCCTCGATTTTCTGAAGCTCGCTTTGAGTGACTCGTTTTGGCATGAATAAGGTCGGACGTGGCCCGATTGGAGATCTATGTGGCGTGCAATCATACAACTAATTGACTATGAATCCTATTTTATTTGGCTTGTAAATACTCTATTTGGCCCAAAAAGTACTCACGGTGCACGTGCGAGAGAGCGCATCTGGGCGTGGTCGCGGTCGTCGACGCGCAACTGGCAGAGTCCGGCGGCTACGTCTGCGGGCCGCAGTTCTCCGCCGCCGATATTCCGATGGGCTTGTCGATCCATCGCTGGCGGTCGATTCCCGCGGAAAAGCCGCGTTTCGCGCACGTCGCTCGGGCGAAAGGACATCCAGTCTCGCACCGGCGCGAATCAGCAGAAGTATCAAAGCCGCGTTGCGCCGATGGACGGCGGCATGCAGTGGCGTTTCACCCATGTCGCCGATGGCGTTTCGGTCATGGTAAGTTTCCTGGCAACAAGGCAGTTCACCACGTGAATCCGCAACGTACCAACTACCTCTGCGCCCTGATCTTGTCCTGCGCCGGCATTCTCGCCGCTTGCACTCACAGCATCGACCAGACAGCCGACGTGCAATTCGCGCCTCCTGTCGGGCGTCCCGCATTCGCGGCTGGCAAGGGGCCCGTCGTGATGCTCGACGAAGCGCACTTCAACTTTCATACGGCATCCGGGCGCTACCTTGCGTTCGCGGAGCTGCTTCGGCGCGATGGCTACGTGGTACAGGCATCCGCCGGTAAATTCAGTGCCGACTCGCTCCAGGCCGGGCAGATCCTCGTCATCGCCAACGCGCTGCACGAAAGCAACCGCGAGGAGTGGTCGCCGCCAAATCCTTCCGCCTTCACGAACGAAGAGATCGATGCGGTTCACCGCTGGGTGAGCAACGGCGGCTCGCTGTTCCTGATCGTCGATCACCTGCCGTTCCCGGGCGCAGCGTCCGCGCTTGCCGAGCGATTCGGCATTCGCTTCAACAACGGCTATGGCATGGAACCGGGCGCGCCACCTGGGCCCCTGGTCTTCACGCGCAAGGACGGCGCGCTGCTCGAGCACGCCGTGGTTCAGGGCAGATCCGCCGCCGAGAGGATCGAGACCGTCGCGACCTTCGGCGGCTCGGCTTTCCAGATCGATCGCGGGGACCCGGTGATTCGCTTCAGCGACGAGGCCGTCGCGCTGATGCCGGTTGTGTTCGGTGAGCCCTTCACCGATGCGACGCCGCGCACGCCCATCAACGGATGGCTGCAAGGCGCCGTGGTGCGTGTCGGCTCAGGTCGCGTCGCCGTGTTCGGCGAAGCGGCGATGTTCACCGCGCAGCTTGCGGGACCTGACAAGATCCCGATGGGAATGAACGCGCCGATTGCCCCGCAGAACCCGCAATTCCTGCTCAACATCCTGCACTGGCTCTCCGGGCTGCTGGACAGCTACCCGCCCGACCTCGTTCAGCGGTGACGCACAGGATGGTATCGAGGATGGTATAGACTCCCCGTGCGGCGAAAACAGGGGGTCCAGGTGAGCGACGAGAAGAAGAACACTGTACGCGCCACGGCGAAGCACTACCGCTGGTCCGACATTCCCGCCGAAACGCTGAAGGGTACGATCACGCGCAAGCTGGTGACGGGCGATCGCATGATGATCGCGCACGTGTACCTCAGGAAAGGTGACGACGTGCCGCGCCACTTCCACGAGAACGAGCAGCTCACCTACATCCTCAGCGGGGCGCTGCAGTTCTGGCTCGGCGACAACGACGAGCAGCAGGTGACGGTGCGCGCGGGCGAAGTGCTCGTCATTCCATCGAACCTGCCGCACCGCGCGTTCGCGCTCGAGGACACGCTCGACGTCGATGTCTTCTGTCCGCCGCGCCAGGACTGGCTCGACGGAAGCGACGCGTACCTGCGGCGCTAGGCAGCGCGCTGACCGCTACGAATCCTGAGCGGCGCGCAGGCGCGCGGGCGACAGCGCCTCTGTGCTCACGCCGTGCGCGAGAATCTCGGCCGTGGGCTCGCGGCCTTGCGCGAGCGAGGCCGCAAGCTGCGACATCGCCGGCGCTGTTTGAAATCCATAGCCGCCCTGGGCGACGAGCCAGAAGAAGCTCGCCACTTCGGGATCGAAACCCGCGACCGGCGAACGGTCCGCGACGAAGGTTCGCAGCCCCGCCCAGCTGTGCGTGACGCGATCGACGGTCATCGTGGTCGCTTTCTCGAAGCGATCGACGGCGATGGCGACGTCGAGGTCCTCGGGCTGGGCGTCGCACGGCGCCGAGAGCGTTTCGTCGGCAGGGGAGAGCAGCAGCTTCCCCGCATCCGGCTTGAAATAGAACGACTCATCGGCGGCGATGACCATCGGCCACTTTTCGACGGACACGGCCGCAGGGGGCTGCAACAACAGGGCGGTGCGCCGCAACGGCTTCACGCCCAGCGGGCGAACGCCTGCGATCTGCGCCAGGCTATCGGCCCAGGCACCCGCAGCGTTGATCAGGACTCGCGCGCTGACGGTACCGGTGTCGGTTCGGACCGACCATCCCGACGCCGTGCGCTCGACGCCGAGCACTTCGCATTTCGTCATCACCTTGCCGCCGCGCGCACGCAATCCGCGCAGGTAGCTCTGGTGCAGGCCGTGCGCCTCCAGATCCATCGCGACGGGATCGAAGAGCGCGTGTGCCGCGCACGACTCGCGCAGCACGGGCACGAGTTGCAGCGCTTCCGGCGCAGTCAGCGTCCGGGTGGCGCGGCCGATGTCAGGCGCGTTGCGCAGCTCGTCGAGATCGGCGCGCTGCTCTTCGCTGGCGATGTAGAGGACCCCGCGTGGCATGACGAGCTCGCCCTCGTAGAACCCGGGCGGCGGATTGAAGAGAAAACGGCGGCCGGCGCGCGAGAGGGCGCGGACCGTGGCGTTGCCGTAGCTCTCGGAGAACACGGCGGCGGAGCGGCCGGTGGCGTGATACCCGGCCTGCGGCTCGCGCTCGAGCACGATGACGCTGGCAGAAGCGGCGAGCTCGTAAGCGACCGAAGCGCCGGCGATGCCGGCGCCGATGACGACGAACTCAGTGCTGGTCACACGGACTGACGGTGCTCATCCCGCGGACATAGTAGCGCAAAAAAAAGGCCCGCAGCTTGCGCCGCGGGCCTCGAGTGGTCCTCCTTCGGAGAGTCGCTCGTCAATAAGCTGCCTGACCCCTTCTCGTGCTCACGGCCGGCGATGGCACAGGCGGAAGGTGCCGCTGCCGCTGAACGAGTACACGCGCCAGCGATACGTGCCGCTGTTGCCGTTGAAGTCGATGCTCTCCGTCGAGGTGGCGCTTTCAGATGCCGCGACCGCCGACCAGAAGAACGTTCCGCGGCGCTGCAGGTACAGGTCGAAGTCCTGGCCGGTGCCGGTCAGGCGTCCCGAGTGCAGGCCGGCGACGGAGGAGAAACCCGCCGTGCCCGGCACGTACACCGACTGACCCGTGCCACCGAGCGAGCCGTTGAATTCCGTGAAGCCGGCCGGGCAATTGGTCGGCGGCGGACCGCCGCCACCCGCCGCGGCAACCGCGGCCTGCGCGTTCACGATACCCGTGCCGCACTGGCTGCAGGTTGCTGGGAACGCGCGCGCCGTGTTGCGCAGGTGCCCCTCGATTTGATCCGGTGTCAGCGAGGCATTCACCGCGAGCATCAGGGCGGCCACGCCGACGACGTGCGGCGTCGCCATCGAGGTGCCCTGGTAGAACGCGAACGAGTCCGAGCCCGGGCTCGTCGTGCCGCTGTTCAGCGTCGACAGGATGCCGTTGGCCGCGCTGACGCGCATGTCACCGCCGGGCGCTGCCACGTCGACCACTGCGCCGAAGTTCGAGAAGTACGACTTGCCGCCGCTGCGGTTGGTCGAGGCGACCGTGATCACGCCCGAGCAGTTGGCTGGTGTGAAGTTGCCCGCGTTGGCGTTGGAGTTGCCGGCCGCCACGATCACCGCGGTATTGCGCGAGCGGGCGGAGTTGACCGCGTTCTGCGTGGTCGCGCCGCAGGCGCCCGAGCCGCCGAGCGACATGTTGATCACGCGCGCCGGATTGGCGTTCGTGGGCACGCCGCCCACGGCGCCGCCGGACGTCCAGATGATCGCATCCGCGATGTCGGAGGTGAATCCGCCGCAGCGACCGAGCACGCGGGCCGGAACCACGCGTGCGTTGAACGCGACGCCGGCCACGCCGGTGCCGTTGTTGGTGCGCGCCGCGATCGTGCCGGCCACATGTGTGCCGTGCCAGGAAGAGTTGGAGCCGGGCGAACCGACGCCGCACTGGCCCGCGGTAACCCAGTCACCCGGATCCTGCGCGTTGCTGTCGCGCCCGCCGCCATCGTTGGCGACGAAGGTGTCGCTGATGAAGTCGTAACCGCCGACGATGCCCACGCCGAGGTCGGCGTGCGGACGATAGCCCGTGTCGATCACGGCGACGGTTACACCCGTGCCGGTGCTCGCGTCCCACGCGGTCGGCAGGTTGAGGCCGCCGGTCGCTTCGAAGTAGTGCCATTGCTCGTTGTAGCGCGTGTCGTTCGGCGTGAGCACGGGCTGCAGCAGACGATCCTCTTCGGCGTACTGCACGCCGCTGCTCGCGGCGAAGGCGCCGATCATCTTCTGCAGGTCTGCGGCCGGAACGCGCGCATCGAGAACGATGACGTGCGCACCGCTCGCCGTCGTGCGCAGCACGCGCATCGGCACGCCGAAGCGGCCGGCGACGTCGCCGACGGCCTGCGTCGCCATCGCGCCGCGGGTGGCCGCGCCGAAGGTGTCGCTGTATTTGACGATGATGCGTTGGGCCGGACCCTCCTGGGCGATGGCCGCCGAGGCGAAGGTCAGGCCGAGCAGGCAGGTACAGATGAGAACGAGCCGTCGATGGCCCGAGTGAATCAACTTCATGTCGATGACTCCCTGTGTTTCGGTCCTCGCTGGACCGATTGCGCATGCCCCGGCAACGCCGGAGCTCCCTGTTCCTCTCGAACCCGGTGGTTGTGGACGTTTGTTGGGTGCCCTTCCGCCGTATCCGGAAGAACAGCGCGGCGATTAACTGCCTCGTTGGGACCAGTGTCAACCCGGAATCCGGGCGCACCGACGAACGGCCGCGCCAGAGATGTGACCGAAGTGATTGCCCCGGGGCGCAAGGCACTGTAAGACTTGCAGCATGAACAACGAGATCCGGATCCGCTCGCTCACCGAATGCTTGGACTATGCACCGGTGCTGGCCGAGTGGTTCCGGAGCGAATGGCCGCAGCACTTCCGCACCTGGACACCGGAAAAAGTGATCGCGGAGTACTTCACGCCCGCGACCGACGACAAGGGCCTGCCGGTCGTGCTGGTTGCCGACATTGCCGGGGACCCGATCGCAACGGTGATGCTGCGCGCGCACTGGCGCGATTCGCACCGCCAGCTCGGGCCCTGGATGGGCGGCCTGTACGTGCAACCCAAGTTTCGCGGGCGCGCGGTGGCGCGGCTGCTGATGGAGACCCTGCACCGCGAGGCCACGCGCCGCGGACACACCGCCATCTACGGCGGTACGAAAAACCTCGGACGTTTCCTCAAGAGCCTGGGCTGGGAATTCCAGGAGATCGTCGGGCTCGACAAGGAGTCGCTGGCCCTGTTCCGCTGGCGACCGCCGGCAACGCGCGCCTGAGGCCGCGGCGCCGATGAGGTTCGGGCTCGAGCATACCCGCCAGGACTGGAACGCGTATCTGCGTTTCCTCGGCGAGCGGTCCGTGCGCCGCCGGCGCGTGTTCTGGCTGTCGCTGGTCGGCGCGACTTTGCTCACGGTCGCGATGCTCGAGCTGACCACGCGGCTGACCAGCTGGCGATTCGATCTCACCAGCGCCCTCGCGGCGCTCGTGCTGGTCATCGGTGCGATGGTCGTGACGGCGCGCCTCGGCCGATCCGCGGCCGACATTCCGGGCTCCTGGCTCGGTATGCACGAGTGGGACCTGGCGCCCGACGGTATCCACACGACGTCACCGACCGGCCGATCGTTCTACGAGTGGCGTGCCGTCGTTGCCGTCCACGAAACACCGGACCACCTGTTCCTGAGCCTCGATGAGGTCGCAGCGCTGGTGTTGCCGAAACGGAGTCTCGAATCCGTCGGGGGGGCCGCGGCCGTTCGGGCCGAAATCGAACGCCTGATCGCCGCCGACGCGGATTCCGGCGACGCGGCCACACCTGATTCCGCAGCAAGTGACCTGCCCGGTGTCGCAAGCGTTTCTGCCAGCGGCGTCGCCGACGGCGAACAGATGAAACCTGCGCCGCCGCGCCCGTGGCTCGCATTGCCTCGCAATCTGCTCGCCGGTGCGCGCCTGGTCTTCTTCCTGCCCGTTCGCGCGGAGCACTTTGCGCCGTCCGGTCGCCAGGCCGTCCTCCTGATGGCTTTCACGCTGGGCCTGTGGCTCCTGCTCGATCGTCTCGGCGCGCCTGGCGAAGTGCAGATCATCTGGTTCACGTTCGCGCAGGTCATCGGTCTCGCCGCCATCGCCGCGGCTCTGCTCATTCTGTTGGCGCCGCGGCCATTGAATCCGCAGCTGGGAGCGGCATTCATGACGGCGGTGGCTGCTGCCTCACCGTTTCTCCTGCTGATCGGTTGGCTGTGCGCGTTGCCCACGTCGGGTGCGTGGTGGTGCCAGGGACTGATGCTGGTATTACCGCTGCTCACGATCGCGACCCTGCATCGCGCACAGCGTGTCGTGGCCGGCGAGAGGGAGGCCGTGGCAATCATCAGGGCTGTGGTCATCGTCGCTTCGGTGTGGTGGATTTTCAGCGTCACGCTCTATGTCCAGCCGAGCTTCTGGTACACGGCCGAAGCGGCGGAAGGCGAAGACGACGCCGTCTGGAACGCCTACGAAGCCGAGCTGTTCCGCCAGCCCGACCTGATCGACGTCGCCGTTGCACAGCTCGAAGCCGGTGTCGCGGGCACGACGGAAACTTACTTCGTCGGCTTCGCGGGCTACGGCCAGCAGCGCGTCTTCGGCAAGGAAGTGCGCTTCGCGCGTGAGTCGCTGGCACGGCGTCTCGACATCGACGGCCACAGCCTGCAACTCATCAACTCGCCGGATGCGGACGAGGTGACGCCGCTCGCGACGGTCTCTGGACTCGATCGCGCCCTGACGGGCCTTGCCGCCCGGATGAACGTCGAGGAAGACGTGCTGGTGCTGTTTCTCACGTCGCACGGGTCGGAGGACGCGGTGCTGAGCGTGAGCACGGAATCGATGCCCCTCGAATCCCTGCGCGGACCGGCGCTGCGCCGGGCGCTGGACAAGGCAGGCATCCGCTGGCGTGTCATCGTCATCTCGGCGTGCCATTCGGGCAGCTTCATCCCTCACCTGCAGGACGAACACACGCTCATCGCCACCGCAGCACGGGCCGACCGCAGTTCCTTCGGGTGCACGGACGAGCGCGAGTTGACGTACTACGGCGAAGCGCTGTTCCGCGACGCGCTCCCGGCCAGCGACAGCCTGACCGATGCGTTCGAGCGCGCCCGCCGCATCGTGCGCGACCACGAGAAAGCCGAGAACATCACCGGGAAGGAGCAGTCCGAACCGCAGATCTGGATCGGCGAGCGCATGCGCGCCAAGGTTGCGGAACTGCAGTTGCGCACGGCATCCTGACGGGTGCATGGGCTATCTCGACGTTGCGCTGGAGCACATCGGGCTCGCGCGCGGCGAGCGCACGATTCTGCGCGCCATCACCTGGCGAGTGCGTCCCGGCGAGCGCTGGGTGCTCCTGGGTCACAACGGCGCGGGCAAGACGCAGCTCCTGAAACTGCTGGCCGGCGACGTCTGGCCCACGCCTGCAACGCGATCGCGGCGGCGCTATCGCCTCGCCGGTGCGGGCGGGCGACGCGCGCAGACGTTCGACGAGCCGCTCGGTATCAAGGAGCGCATCGCCTACGTCGGCGCGGAACGCCAGGACAAGTACGCGCGCTACGGCTGGAACCTCACGGTGGAGGAATTGATCGGCACAGGCATCGCCGGAACGGATATCGTGCTCGAACGGCCGGGCCCGAACGCGCGCAAGCGGATCGCGCAGCTGATCCGCCGTTTCGGTCTCCAGGCGCTCGCGCGGCGCAAGCTCACGACGATGTCGTACGGCGAGCGGCGCCTGGCGCTCGTCGCGCGCGCGCTGGCCTCCAGACCCCTGCTCCTGCTGCTGGACGAGGTTTTCAACGGCCTCGACACCGCGCGCCGCATGCATCTGATGCGCGTGATCAACGCTTCGCGGCGTTCGCGCTTGCCCTGGGTGCTGGCCGTGCACCGGCGCGAAGACGTGCCCGACAGTGCCACGCACGTCATCGTGCTCGAGAACGGCCGCATCCGCTTCGCAGGGAAGAGAGGTCAGGCGGGCAAGAGGGGTCAGGCAGTTTTTCCGGAAAGCGCTCATCTCGTGACGGGCGCGCCGCGCAAGCGGGAAGCAGCGAAGGCAGGTCGGCGCAGTCGGCCGAAGCAGGGTCCCCTGATCGTCCTGCGCGACGTGGACGTCTTCGTCGATCACGCGCCGGTGTTGCAGGGCGTTTCGTGGACGATCGGGCGCGGTCAGAACTGGGCCGTGCTCGGTCGCAACGGCTCGGGCAAGTCCACACTGCTGCGCGTGCTCTACGGCGACCTGCCCCCGGCCCTCGGCGGCACGATCGAGCGCGCGGGATTTCCACGGGGTACCCCGATCGCCGAATTCAAGCGAACCGTGGGCTACCTGTCGCCGGAGCTGCAGTCGGATCATGCGCGCGACGACCTCACGGTCGACGAGATCGTGATCTCGGGCCGTCACGCCAGCATCGGTCTGAACGAGCCGCCGACGGCCGCCGACCGTCGCGCCGCGGCTCGCTGGCTCGAATTCTTCACGCTGCGCGAGCTGGCCGGACGCCGGCCGCGCGAGATCTCCTACGGCCAGATGCGCCGTGTGCTGCTCGCGCGCGCCATGGCTGCGACGCCACGCCTGCTGCTCCTCGATGAGCCGTGCACCGGGCTGGACCTCGCGAATCGCGCGATCGTGCTCGCGCACCTGCAGCAGCTCGCCCGCAAGGGCGTGCAACTCGTGATGGCAACACACCACGCCGACGACGTCGTGCCGGCGATCGATCGCATCCTGAGGATCGACGGTGGCCGGATACGAGCAGGGGACGGCGTGGAGCAGCGCCAGGCACAGCCCGCATGAAGCGCCTCTTGCCGCTGGCGTTCGTCGTCGTGGTCGACCTGCTCGGCTTCGGCATCATCATCCCGCTGTTTCCGTTCATGGGCGTGCGCTTCGAGCTGTCGCCTTCGGCAATCACGCTGATTCTCGCGGCCTATTCGCTCTGCCAGCTCATTGCCGCGCCGCTCTGGGGCTCCCTCAGCGACCGGTTCGGTCGCCGACCGATCCTGATGAGCAGCATGATCGGTGCATCGCTCTCGTACCTGATGCTCGCCTTGGGCGACGGCGTCGCCTGGCTCGTCGCCTCGCGCGTCCTCGGCGGCCTGATGGCGGGCAATCTCTCCGCTGCGTTTGCCTACGCGGCCGACGTCACCTCGCCGGAGGAGCGGGCCAGGGGGCTCGGTGTGGTTGGCGCGGCGATCGGGCTCGGATTCACGCTCGGGCCCGCGATCGGCGGTCTGATGGCCGGTGCGGATCCGGGCACCGCCACTTTCACCGCTCCAGCGCTCACCGCCGCGTGTCTCAGTTTCGCGGCGTGCATCTCGGTCTGGCTGTTCCTGCCCGAAAGCCATGCGCCGGATCGACACGCGATGCCCGTCGAACACCGCGGCCGGCTGGACCTGGCCTCGCTCGCGCGCCGGCCCGTGCTGTTCAAGCTCACCTTTGCGACGCTGCTGTTCACGATCGCGCACGCGATGCTCGAATCGATTCTCGCCCTCTGGGCGCTCGACAAGTTCGGTTTCGGCCCGCGCCAGGTCGGCCTGCTTCTGCTGATGATCGGCGGCGTGCTCGTCGTCATGCAGGGCGGGATCGTCGGGAGGCTGACGAGGCGGTTCGCGGAACGGCACATCGCGGTCGCGGGACTGGTCGCGTACCTGATCGGCCTCGCGTTGCTCGCGCTGAGCGACTCGGCGGCGCTCGCGGTCGCCGGCGGTCTGTGCTGCGGCATCGGCGCGGGCGCCTACAACCCGTGCATGTCGAGCCTGGCCTCGAAGCAGGCGGGCGCGCACGAGCGAGGCGTGGTCATGGGGACTTACCAGTCGGCGACGAGTCTCGCGCGGGTCATCGGCCCGGCACTATCGGGAACGCTGTACGCGGCGGTGGCAATGGGCGCGCCCTATGTTCTCGGCATCGTGATCACGCTGCCGGCGATCTGGCTCATCCTCGCGACACCGACCGTCAAGGTTGCGGAGCCGGCATCTCGATCGGGACGCGCGTGATGTGGCCGTGCTCCCACGACCAGTCGAGCGCTTCCCAGGTACGCGTTGCGTAGAGCGATTTGCCGTCCGGCGTCCACGAGTGCTGCGTGTACGAAGCGCTGCTGTCGGTGACCTGGCGCAGGTCGGTGCCGTCGGGCCTGATCAGGAATAGCTGGCCCGCGTTCGGCCGTCCGGTGCGATTGGAGCTGAAGGCGACCCAGCCGCCGTCCGGCGACCACATCGGCCAACCGTCGTAGGCCGCACTCTTCGACAGGTTGACCTCGTTCGATCCGTCGAGATTCGTGACCACGACCTCGCTGTTGCGCGGCACCGCCGTGAGCGCCCAGTTGAAGCCCGGTACGTCCACCATGCGGCGAAATGCGATGCGCGTGCCGTCGGGCGACGGCACCGGGTAGGTGCAGATCGTGCGGCACTGCGTGTGTCGTCGCAGGTCCGAGCCGTCGGCGCGCATGCTGAAAATGTTGTGCCACTGCTGCGCCCAGTCCGCCTTCGGGTCCGGCGTCGCGCGGCCGGAGTTGAAGAAGATGCGCGCGCCGTCGGCCGACCAGTGCGGGTGCGAATCGTCGCCGGCTTGCTCGGTGAGGCGGCGGCGGTTGGCGCCGTCGGCGTCCATCACGAAAATCTCGGTGTCGTTCCCGGCGACGTTGGCGACGAACGCGATCCGCCTGCCGTCGGGCGACCACACGGCGACGCTCGGATCGTCGCCGGAGTCGAGGAACACCCGGAGGTTCTTGCCGTCCGGGTCGGCCTTGAACAGCGCCGTGCGCCCCGTGCGATTCGACTGGAAGAGCAGGGTCTTGCCGTCGGGACTCAGGGCCGCGTAGGAATCCTGGGTCGGCGTCACCGGAGCGGGATCGCCCGCGAGGATTGCTGCGCCGGCGGTGCTGGCGGCGAGAATCGCAAATAGCGGGTAGCTCATGCGCCGCATGCTAGGGCGGCGTGGCCGAATGGCAAACGCGGCGGGACGAACGGCGCGCGCGCGAGGCCGGTCAGAGCGTCAGGGTTGTCGAGAACACCACCACGCCAGTGCCCGCGATGCGCACCGTCGACGGCGCGCCCTTGTCCACCCACACTTCGATGTCCACTTCGCCCGGACGCCCGAGGACCGCCCCCTGCGTTCCGCGAAAGCGTGCCACGCCGTTGTCGGCGCGCAGCAGCGCATGGCGCACGAGGTACGTGCCGAGCATGCCGTGCGCGTTGCCGCTCACTGCATCCTCGGGAATGCCGATTGCCGGACAGAACATGCGTGCTTCGGTGAGAAAGCCCGGAATGCCGCTCTCGAGCGTGAAGACGAAGAAGCCTTCGGCGCCGACGTGCGATGTGAGGCGGCCGAGCGCTGCGAAATCCGGCTTGAGATGCGTGAGTGCACCGTGCGAGCGCACGGCCAGCACGAGCCGCGTGCTGCGCTGACCATAGATCTCCACCGGGCAGCGAGGATCGAGGTCGGCGCGGCCGAGGCCCAGCGCGTCCAGCAGTGCTTCGACTTCGGCATGCTCGAGCGCACGCACGCGCGTGGGCGCAGCTTGACGTACGCCGACGTGCGTCGCGCCGTCGCGCTGCTCCACGTCGATCTCGAAATCGCCGGCCGCGGAGCGCTGGCGCAGCCGCTGCGTCGCGCCCGAGGCGAGCTGCGAGCGTACGACGTGCACGGCGAGAGTCGCATGCCCGATGAACGGCGCCTCGCGCACCGGCGTGAAAAAGCGCACGTACAGATCATGGTCCGATCCGCGCGCCGACTGCACGAAAGCGGCGTCGCCGCGGCCGAGCTCGCGCGTGATCGCGTGCATTTCGGCGTCGCTGAGCGAGTCGGCGTCCAGAACGACGCTGGCCGGGTTTCCGGTGAAGAGCCGCGCGGTGAACGTATCGACCTGGAAGGCTCGAAAGCTTCTCGACGTCATGGTGAGTGCTCGGTTGGACTGTCGGATCGACCGGAACCTGACGAGTCCATCGAGACGGACCGGGGTTCCCGATGGTCGATCGTATCCAACTCGCGTACAATCCGCTGCGCACCTTGGGGTGGTCCTCATGGGACCTGAGATGCTGAGCGCCGTTGGGCACATCAGCGAACCCGTTGAACCTGATCCGGCTAATACCGGCGTAGGGAGCAGGTCGAATGAGATCCCACATTGTCATCTGGGTGGCGCTGGCCGCCTGCGGTGCAGCGCAGTATCTGCACGCCATGGATGTCCCGGCGCCGTCCGGGGATCGCCCGCTCGAGGCCGACCCCGGAGACCTGGGCGAAATCCTCGTCACGGCAACGCTGCGCACGGAAAACGCGAGCAGCGTGCCCACGAGCGTGAGCGTGCTCACCGGGCGCACGCTGCGCGAGGCGGGCGTGCAACACTTTCAGGACGTGCTCGGGCTGGTCCCGAACCTGAACTGGGCCGCCGGCAGCTCGCGACCGCGTCACTTCCAGCTGCGCGGCATCGGCGACCTGGAGCAGTACCAGGGCGCGCCCAATCCTTCGGTCGCATTTCTGATCGACGACATCGACCTCAGCGGCGTCGGCATGCTGGCGACGTTGCTGGATGTCCAGCAGATCGAAGTGCTGCGCGGACCACAGGGGACGCGCTACGGCGCGAATGCGCTCGGCGGGTTGATCAAGGTGAAGACCGAAGACCCGGTGCCCCAGTTCGAAGTGCGCACCGAAGGAACCCTCGGCGAGAACGACACGCGTGCGGTCGGTGGAGTCGTCAACGCGGCGCTGCCCTGGTTCGAAGACAGCGCGCTGCGGCTCGTCGTGCAGCGGTACGAGAGCGACGGCTTTCGCCACAACGCCTTCCTCGATCGCGACGACACCCACGGGCGCGACGAGCGGACGGCGCGGCTCAAGCTCGGCCTGCGTCCCTCCGACACCTTCCGCGCCGATTTCACCGCACTGCTGGTCGATCTCGACAACGGCTACGACGCCTTCGCGATCGACAACTCGCGCACCACGCAATCCGACGATCCCGGCCGCGACGCCCAGCGAACGGCAGGCGCCTCTGCACGCCTGCAGTGGATGGGCAAGCGCCTGGACATCGTCAGCATCACCTCATTCGCCGATTCGGACATCGACTATCGCTTCGACGGCGACTGGGGGAACGATGCGTTCTGGGGCGCGAACGCGCCGTACGACTTCACCTCGGCCACGCTGCGCGAGCGCAACACGCTGACGCAGGACGTGCGGCTCCTGTCTCCCGCCGGCGCAGGGGACGCGGGGTTTTCCTGGGTCGTCGGCCTGTACGGCCGGCGCTTGCAGGAGGACAACGCGGAGCTCGATCTCTTCAACGGCGCAGTGTCTCGTGAGCTGGACAGCGAGTTCGAATCGCGCAGCGTCGCCCTCTACGGGCAGGGAGACTGGCAACTCACGTCGCGGTTCGATCTGAGCGCCGGCCTGCGCCTGGAGCGGCGCGACGCCGATTATGCGGACAGCGCCGCGCAGGCCTTCGATCCCACTGAGGACATGACTGGCGGCCACGTATCGGCGCGGCTCGCGCTCGCGGACGGGCACAAGGGATACCTGACCCTGGCGCGCGGCTACAAGAACGGCGGCTTCAACATCGGCACGTCGATCCCCGACGACCGGCGCGAGTTCCTGCCCGAATACCTCTGGAACCTGGAAGCAGGCGTCAAATCGACGTGGCTCGACGGCGAGTTGCAGAGCGACGTCGCGCTCTTCTACATGCGCCGCTACGACCAGCAGGTGCTGACGTCGTTCCAGCTCGTCCCGGGCGACCCCCTCACGTTCGTGTTCTTCACGGACAACGCCGCGCAAGGCGAGAACTACGGCGCCGAGGCCAGCGTGCGCTGGCAGATCGACCCGGCGTGGCGCGTCGATACATCGCTCGGCTTGCTCGATGCGCGCTACGTCGAGTACGTGCGTCCCGACGCCGATCTCAGTGGCCGCGAACAGGCGCATGCGCCGAGCTGGCAGTACGCCTTCGGCGTTTCGTGGCGGCACCCGCTGGGCTTGGTCGCGCGCGCCGACTTCACCGGGCGCGACGGCTTCTACTTCAGCGCCAGTCACGGCGAGCGCGAGGCGGCAGCGAACTTCCTCAACCTGAAGCTCGGCTACGAGGCGCAGCGCTGGGCCGCGTACCTGTGGGGCGAGAACCTGCTCGACGAGGAATACAGCCAGCTCGGCTTTTTCTTTGGCAACGAGCCGCCGGACTTCACCCCGCGGCGCTATACGCAGGCCGGCGATCCGCGCCAGCTCGGCGCCACCTTCGTCGTGAGCTTCGAGTGACAGCCATGATCCGGGGGCAGCCATGAACGCGAATGCTTCTTTCGAGACGGGCGTCGAGATCAGCCTCTATCCGCTCGCGGACGAGTTCATCCCGGCGATCCAGGCGTTCATCGACCGGCTCAACACGCACGCGGGCCTGAAGGTGGTGACCAACAGCATGAGCACGCAGGTGTTCGGCGACTACGACCGCGTGATGAGCGTGCTCACGCGCGAGATGCGCTCGACCTTCGTCGACGGGCGCAAGGCGATCTTCGTCATGAAGGTGCTCGGGCCCCTGCGCCCGGCTTGAGCACCGGGCTCGAGTACCGAGCCCCGAGTGCCGGGGGTCTGATGACATGTCGGGTTTTATCGATCGCCTGTTGACGGAGCTCGCCGCTTCGGGGCCGCCCGAGCTGGTCGCGGTCTTCCTCGGCCTCGCTTATCTCATTCTCGCGGCGCGGCTCAGCATCTGGTGCTGGCCGGCCGCGTTCGCCAGCGTGGCGATCTATCTCTGGCTGTTCTTCGATCACAGGCTCTACCAGCAGGCGCTGCTGCAGATCTTCTATCTGTCGATGGCCGTGTACGGCTTCCTGAAGTGGCGTACCGGACTGGAAGAGCCGGACGCGGCGATCCGTCGATGGAGCGCCCGCGAGCATGCGATTGCCGTTGTCGCTACGCTGGTGCTGACGGTCATCACCGGCGCGCTCGAAGCGCAGTTCACCGACGCGCGATTCCCGTACCTCGATGCCTTCACCACCTGGGGTAGCGTCGTGACCACGTGGATGGTCACCCGGCGTGTGCTCGAGAACTGGCTGTACTGGATCGTCGTCGACGGCGTGCTGGTCTACATTTCCTTCCGCTCGGGACTGGTCGCGACCGCCGGCCTGTTCCTCGTCTACCTCGGGATCGTCGTCGCGGGCTATTTTGCCTGGCGCCGGCGCTTGGGCGTCGTTCCGGCGAGCGCTCCCGCGACGTGAGTGTCGCTGTCCCAGAGGCGGCGCACGCGCTGCTCGATCGGCACTTCGGTGCAGGTTGGCGCAGTGCCCCGATGATGCAGGTCGAGGGAACCGCCAACTTCGTTTGCCGCCTGCGCATCGGTGGCGAAGCGTTCGCCCTGCGCGTGCGTCGCATCGCCGACGACATTGCCCGCGTCGACCGCGTTTCGGAGGTCGCCGCCCAGCACGCGGCCGCCGCTGCCGGCCTCGCGCCCGGGATCGTTGCGAGCGACGAGGGGGCCGGTGTTCTCGTGACGCGTTGGGTGGATGGCGCGGTCTGGTCGCACGACCGGGCACGCGAGGACGAGGCAATCGTTGCAATTGCTGCGTGCTTGCGCAGACTTCATGCTCTGCTGCTGCCCGCCGGCGTGCGCCTGGTCCGCGTTGGCGAAGTGATCGAAGACTACGCCTCGCAGCTTGCAGGCATGGGTGGCGACGCCGCGGATGCGTGCCGGACGCTGCGGCCCGTGGCTGACGCGCGTGTTGCATCGGTGGGCGAGCCGGGCCCGGTGCTCTGTCACAACGACGTCCATCATCGCAACGTCGTGCAAGGCGGCCATTTCGGCCGCAGCAACCTCTGTCTGCTCGATTGGGAGTACTCGGGCCGCGGCCCGGCGGCCTTCGATCTCGCCGGGTACGCGAGCTATCACGATCTCGACGCCCGTGCCGTGTCGCTGCTGCTCGACTCCTACGCCGGCCAGGTCACGCCCGCGACGTTCGGGGACTGGCGCTGGCTCTTCGACTACGTCCGCGCGCTGTGGGGAACGGTGACAGCGAGCGCCGGTGCGGTGGGCGTGGCCGGCGGCGTCGGCGACCCTGCGCCTGTTCTGCGGCGCCTGCTTTCGGCACACTAGCGGGATGGCAAAATTGAGAGTGGTCGACCGCGACGGCAAGGAGCACGTCGTGGAGGCCCGGGCGGGACTCAAGGTCATGGAGACCCTGCGCGAGCTCGAGTACGGTGTCGCCGCGATCTGCGGCGGCATGTGCTCGTGCGCGACCTGCCACGTCTATGTCGATCCGGACTGGCTGCAGCGCCTGCCTCGCAGGCAATCGGACGAGCAGGACCTGCTCTCGGAGCTCACGCATACGCAAGAGAATTCCCGGCTCAGTTGCCAGGTGGAATTCACCGAGGCGCTCGACGGGCTGCGCGTCACCATCGCGCCCGACGAATAGCGCGCCTGACTGCGAACCTCTGCGCCGTGAAGTCCCCTGCGCCATGAAGCTCCCTGCGCCATGAAGCTCCCGGAAGTTGCAAAGACCATCGCCGACATGGCGTCGTCGCTGACGGCGATCCGCCGAGACCTGCACCAGCACCCGGAGCTCGCCTTCGAAGAACGGCGCACCGCGGATGTCGTGGTGCGCGAGCTGGAAGCCAGCGGCATCGAGGTGGCACGCGGCTTGGCGCGCACTGGCGTCGTGGGCACTCTGCGTGCCGGCTCCGGCGGGCGAGCCATCGGGCTGCGCGCCGACATGGACTGCCTGCCGCTCGCCGAGCTCAACGAGTTCTCGCATCGCTCGTCGGCGCCGGGGCGCATGCACGCCTGCGGGCACGACGGCCATACGGCGATGCTGATCGGCGCGGCCCGCCATCTCGCGGCGACGCGCCGGTTCAACGGCACGGTTCACTTCATCTTCCAGCCCGGCGAGGAAATGGCGGGCGGCGGCAAGGTGATGGTGGAGGAGGGGCTGTTCACGCGCTTCCCGGTCGACGCCGTGTACGGCATGCATAACCTGCCGGGCCTGGCGGCCGGCCGCTTCGGCATGCGCGTGGGGCCGATCATGGCGGCGATCGACGAGTTCGACCTCGTCATTCGCGGCGACGGCGGCCACGCGGCCCTGCCGCATCGCGCGATCGATCCCGTGCTCGTGCAGGCGCACGTGATCACGGCGCTGCAGGCGATCGTCGCGCGCCAGGTCGATCCCCTCGACAGTGCGGTACTGACCGTGACCCAGGTGCACGGCGGAGACGCGTACAACGTGATCCCGGAGTCGGTGGTGTTGCGCGGCACGGTGCGCAGCTTCAGGTCCGAAGTGAGCGAGCGTATGGAGAAGGCGCTGCGGCACATTTCCGCGCAGGTGGCGGCCGCTTTCGGTGCGCGCGTCGAAGTTGCTTACCGGAGCCTCTATCCGGCGACCGTGAACACGGCAGCGGAAACGGCGCGCGCGGCGAGCGCGGCAGCGCGAGTCGTGGGAGATGCCAACGTCGCGGCCGACGCCGCACCGTTGATGGCGTCGGAGGACTTCGCGTACATGCTGCAGGCGCGCCCGGGCGCGTACATCTTCATCGGCAACGGGGCGGGCGAGGGCTCGTGCATGCTCCACAACCCGCGCTACGACTTCAACGACGACGTGTTGCCGCTCGGTGTTGCGTACTGGACGTCGCTGGTCGAGCAGGAACTCGCCTTTTCCTGAGGCAACAAGCTCGCTGCGCTCGGTGCCGATCTCCCGGCGTTGCAGACGGTCGAGATCTCTGGAACGTACGCCGAGTACGTCGTGGTGCGGGAGATCGCCGCCGTATCGCGTCTATTCCTTGTTCGGTTCATCCGCGATCCGGATGGCGTTTGGCGAATTGCCGGGATGTGAGACTGCATGCAGCGGAGACACATATTCCTTTGGATCGCGGCTACGGTCGCGGCTGCGCTGCTGGTGCTGAGCACAGTCACGATTGGACTCCCGGTAGGTGCGCGCATCATCGACGCGAGCACACGGCGCCCGGTAGAGGACGTGGTTGTCGTGGCAGCCTGGCAGGTGGAGGCCGGAACCTTGGCCGGCTCAGTTCCGGCCGGGGCGCTGTATGCAGCGGAGACGGTCAGCGGCTCCGATGGCCGTTTCGCGTTCTCCCCATGGCTTCGCCTGCATCTACCCTTCTTCCCGCTCAGCTTCCTCAGCCTGCACCACAGTCAGTCTCCCGAGCTACTGATTTACAGGCGGGGCTACGCCCCTCTCATCATCGACAACGCAGCCGGGCGCAGGGAATCGCATACCTATCGTGCGTGCTGCACGTTTCTGCTGACCGGATCGTGGTGGGACGGCAGGGACATTGAGCTGCAGAGGTGGGACGCGCCGGATCTCGGCACATTGCAGGCGTTCGAGACTGGAGTCGTGAATTCTGTTGTTGCTGCAGATGGTCGTGTGACGTGCCGCCTGTCGCGCATCGCGGAGATGCTGCGGCGGCTCCACGCCGATCTCGGTGATGTCTCGTTTGTAGCTGGCAACCAGCACATCGTCCGCACCTGCGGCCACGATGAGCACTTCACTATCGGAGCGCCACACCGATGATCAATCGCACAGCGTTGTTGGTGACGCTTGCCCTGCTGGCCATGCTGTCGACGGCGCTTTGGGCGTACGAACTTCCGACGCATCAGCGCTTCTCTCGAATTGCCTACGAGCGATCGGTACTCGCAGACGGTGGTTTTCTGTCGTCGATGGGCATAACCGACACCATTCGCTTGGTGCCTACGTCCAAGGACCGGTTGGCTGCGCCTCCGGAGGTGGTGGCGCTCGGAGCACAGTATGAAGACGACCTGTTTCCACTTCCACCACGGCCCTTCAATCATTTTTTCGATCCCCAGAACGAGGGCCGGGGTCTCGACAAGCCTCCTCTGGCGGCGCAGGTACCGTCGCCACGCTGGATGCTGGATGAGGACGGCGCGCTCGATGCGGCCCAGCAGTACTCGGTGCGACGCGCGCGGACGTATCTGTACCAGGCGATCACTTCACGCCAGCGTGCGGATCGACTGCGCTACCTGGGTCTAACATTGGAATCGGTGGGGCGAACGGTGCATCACCTCCAGGACATGGCGCAGCCTGCCCACGTCCGCAACGACGCTCATGTCTCGTTGGGCTTAGTTGTGCCGGACACATATGAGCGATGGACCGACGAGCACCTGAATGACCTCCCGGTGACCGCCGTGTACTCGGGCGCGGGCGTGGACTCGTTGCGCTTCCCCATCTCGCGCAGTTTCTGGGAGAGCGAAGGAATTGGCATCGCCGAGTTCACGAGCCGGAACTTTGTCAGCGACGACACCAACTTCAGCGAAACCGGCGGCACTACGGACACGGCGGCTGACTACCCCTTGCCCGCGGCACAACCCTGTGCCGGAACGGGATTGCTACGCGCGACGGATGTGCGGGATCCGACGCTACTCGGCTCGAGCTGGCCAATCGTGGCGCAGGCCTGGTTCGTTGCCACCCCTGTCGAGGATCTGCTGCTGCCGTTGCCTGCGAGCGTGACGTGCAACGAGCGCACCAGCACCTATGCATACTTCGCGAGCCTGTCGGGTCTCGAAAGCGGACCGGTCTTTACCTACAACAGCTTCAACTTCCGTGCGGCCCACAGCTATCTGATACCTCGCGCCATCGCCTACAGCGTCGGCTACATCAACCATTTCTTCCGCGGCCGGATCGGCGTGGAAGCGGTCGCGCGTGAAGCCGACACCTATCGCTTGGTAATCCGCAACAGGTCGGCTGCGGGAGCGGCACTGAGACGGGCGAGTGCGCCGAACGCGCCTGCAGAGTTCGAGGTCTGGTACCACGCACCCAATGACGAGCGGCTTGCCGCTGTGGTGTTCGAGGGCGCAAGCATCGCACCGGGTCCGGGCATTGCCGTCGACTCGGCGCATCAGATCAGGTTCTCGCTGCCGGCGGGCGCCATCGCCGGCGAGCAGGATTCGTTCACCGTCGTTTGCCGTGGGGTGCTCGGCGCCGAGGACGGCGTCGCCGCGCAGACGTTCACCGTGGGTGACGCAGCGATCTCGGTGACACCGAACTACCTGCCCGCCGACGGCGTACCCGGAACCCGGTCGATCCGCTGGACTGGTGCCGACTGGCAAATTGCTGCTGCCGGCGTGCAGGCTGGCAACACCGACTGGCGCGGGCTGCGGCGCGAGGACGTAGTCACATGGAACGGTCCTGCGTCACGTTACTTCTACTCCGCGGCGCAGAACGGCGGAATCAGCCCGCAGATCTACGCCGGCGGAAGTCTGTTGGCAGTCGCGCCGGGCAACGTTCTCGGCGCCGCGATCCGATACACGAACGGATACCGCGAGCTGCTGGCTGCGACCTATACCGCGGGCGAGTTGCGCATGTACGGGCGCCGTTTCAGCCTCGTGTATCCGAACCACGACGCGTACCACGTCGCAAACAATCCCTTGGGCTGGAGGCTCTTTTACTCCGGCGCACACGCTGTGCCGACATCGCCTTTTTTCTTCAATGGATCGGGAACCGAAGGCCAGGCGATGCTGGGAAACTTCCAAAGGGTCAAGGTACGCCTGTTCGCAACTTCTGCCAGCGCCGTGCAACTGCCAATGTACGGGCAAGGCTCCAGGACTGTCACGTCGACCACTACAATCGTGCCTTCATTCAACCAGTTCAACTGCATGACGGGCTGGACGGACAACAGGTCCACGCAAGAAGCAGTGGGATGGAGCAGCCCGACTGTGATGTGCGCCGACTACCGAGGCGATCAGGAAGTCCTCTGCCAGGTTGATTCAGAACCAAGCGTGACGGAGACGTCCGATTCGACCATGGTCTTGCCAGGTGGAGGGGACTACGACGAACGCACGAACCGGACGCGAACGCAGTCGAACCATCGGATGCTTCGTGCCGGGGATCTCCTGATTCCTCTCAGCGGTACCAGCAGCGCAACGAACGTGACGAATCGCGAGTGGGCTCTCAGTTCAACCGACTTTGGTATCGACAATCTCTCGATCCAGACTGGGCGCACTCACGATATACGGCTCTTGTACCTCGACGTTCGCAACGCCGTCGCCGCGTACGGCGACATGTACGAGACGTTCCGGCAGGAACGGCTTCTTCCGAAGCTGGCGCGTTCGTACGACCTCAACCCAGCGCACGCGCCAGAGCCGCATGGTCGTCCGTATGAATGGCCAGGAAACGATTCTGGGCCTTGTGACCGCGCCCCTGGAGGATTCGACGTCGACTACGCGCAACAACTTCGACTTTCAGGCGTGGGATTGCTTTCGCTTCCGTGATCCCGTCAATTCGACCACGACATCCACCGCACAGATCAACGATCAGGGCTTTGACTTCGCGCGCTCTATCCACCCCCGGGCCCTCGACGCGGTTGCATCGCAGGGCTACGCCGTGGACGAGGCTGGAAACCTCGCTGCATCGAGTGCCATCTGGATCGGACAACCGGACGGCAGCTTCGCAAGGACAGGAACGTGGACCTTCCTGAGCAACGGCAACCTGGCGGCGCTTCTGTCCGGAGCAGGGCCGGAGCCTGAGTACTATCCGATCAGCGTCATTCGCTAGCTTGCGGCACACTACTTCTTCTCCCCTTCCGTCTGCTGCTTGACGGCGTCGGCCGCGGCCTTGATCGCCTCGGGATCGCCGAGGAAGCGGCTCGACACGCGATTGAGCTTGCCGTCCAGCTCGTAGAGCAGCGGCACGCCGGTGGGAATGTTGAATTCGACGATGGCCTGGTCAGACATGCCGTCGAGCATCTTCACCAGCGCGCGCAGGCTGTTGCCATGCGCCACCACCAGGACGTTGCGACCGGCACGCAGCTCGGGCGCGAGGCGACCCTCCCAGAACGGCATGACGCGCGCGAGCGTGTCCTTGAGCGACTCGGTGGCGGGCAGCTCTTCGTCGCGCAGGCCGCGGTAGCGCGCCTCGAAACGCGGATGGCGCTTGTCGCTGACCTCGAGCGGCGGCGGCGGAATGTCGTAGCTGCGCCGCCAGATCTTCACCTGCTCCGCGCCATATTGCTCGACCGTCTGCACCTTGTTCAGGCCCTGAAGCGCGCCGTAGTGCCGCTCGTTGAGGCGCCAGCTGCGCTCGACCGGGAGCCACATCAGGTCCATCTCGTCGAGCACGATCCACAGCGTGCGGATCGCGCGCTTGAGCACGGAGGTGAACGCGACGCCGAACGTGAGATGTTCCTTGATCAGCTCCTGGCCGGCCTTCAGCGCCTCGATTCGGCCGTGCGCGGTCAGGTCGACGTCCGTCCACCCGGTGAAGAGGTTCTCGAGGTTCCACGTGCTCTGCCCGTGGCGTACCAGGACCAGTTTGCCGCTCAATTGTGTTTCTCCGCCTTGGCCTGACTCGGTTCGCACCCTGAATCGGTTCGTCCAGGTTCGTCCAGGTTCGTCCAGTATAAAGGTGCCTGACCCCTTTTCAGGGGTCCACCGCCTTCAGCGGTCCCAGCGGACCCGGCGCTCGCGGCGGGTGCGCGCCAGGATTTCCTCGTTGATCGTGTGGCGGTCGCGCACGGCGGGCGGGTGGTGCAGGTGGTACGCGATTGCGCCGAACAGCAACGTGCGGCGGCGCACCCCGGCATGCTCGAGGCGCGCGGCGAGCTCCTTGTCCTCCGAACCCCAGCCGGTCATCGTTTCGTTATAGCCGCCGACGCGCGCCATGTCGTCGTGCCAATACGCGATGTTGCAGCCCTTGATCGCGATGAAGCGATTGGCGAGCTGCGCGACTGCGCCGCTGAGCCGGGGCAGGCGGGCGGCGTAGATCCGCCGCAGCCCACCGATCCCCGGCGAGAAAGGCGTCAGGGCGTGGGGCTCGCCGTCGAGCAGTCCGTGCGTGAGCACCTCATCGGCGAGGATGCGCGTGCCCTGCACGTAGCATCCGCGTCGGGCCGCGTGGCGGTGATCGGCCAGGAATTCCTCGTGCAGCACCATGTCGCCATCGATCTGCACGATGTACTCGGCGGTCGCGCGGGCGAGGGCGAGGTTGCGGATGCGGCCGGCGCGAAAGCCATCGTGCTCGTGCCGCACATGAATCACCGGATACGGCAGCGAGGCCGCGAACCGTTCGACGACGGCGCGCGTCGGCTCGCCCGAGCCGTCGTCCGCGATCAACAGCTCCTGCGGCTGCTCGCTCTGCCTCAGCACGCTCTGCAGAACGGCATCGAGGGCGTCAGGTCGCTCGTAAGTCGAGACGAGAAGGGCGATCGTCGACAAGACCGAACGTTCGCTCCTATTGCTCGGCCAGGCGACGCACAGCCTGCAGGGCGACGGACAGCGTCGCAAAGTCGACGGCGCCGCTGCCGCGCATGTCGCTCACCGTGCGCAGGATGTAGTCGATGTGCAGCAGGCGAGTCGCCAGCCAGCTTTCGAGCGCACGCGCCGGATCCTTCGTTTTGCGCCCGCCCAGGACGCGCGCCGTGAGGTTGCGCTGCAGCGAATAGAGATTGTCGCGCAGCGTGCCGCGCGCCACTGCCTGCCAGTGTCCATCGATCGCCAGTTCCTCGATGCGGTCGCGGATCCAGTCCAGGCTCAGGCGCTCGCCCAACAGGAAATACGTGCGTGCGGCGACCTCGACGTCCGTGTTCTGCGCCTGCGAGACCTCGACGATGTCGAGCGCCGAGTGCATCGGCACGAGCGCCGCCATGCGCGTCGCGATCTTGGGCGGCACCTTCTTTGCGGCGAGCCCCTCGACTGCCTCGCGATAACGGGCCAGGTCGTTGCCTGTCAGCACGGACTCGAGGTTCGCCGTGAGCGAGGCGATGCCCGGCGCCAGGCGCGAGACGGCCTTTTCGATGTCCAGGTCGTCGGCATGGCGCGCCAGGAACCAGTACGTCATGTGCCGGAGCAGCCGGCTCGTCTGGTACATCATCGAGTACTGCGTGGCCGCACTGACCTTGTTGTCGAGCGCCTCGATGGCGAGCCAGAGCTCGCGCATGTCGAACACTTCACGCGCGATCGTGTAGGCGCGCGCGATCGCGGCCGGATCGGCGCCGGTGTCTTCCTGCGCGCGCAGCGCGAACACCGGGCCCATGCGGTTCACGAGGCTGTTGGTGGTGGCAGTGGTGACGATCTCGCGGCGCAGGCGATGGCGCGACAGGTCGCGCCCGTAACGCTTGCGGATCGGTGCCGGGAAATAGCGCTCGAGCTCCTTGGACAGGTACGGGTCCTCGGGTACGTTCGACGCGATGAGCTTGTTGTAGAGCGAGATCTTGCTGTAGGCGAGCACGATCGCGAGTTCCGGCCGCGTCAGGCCGAGCGTGCGCTTGCGCCGCTCCTGTGCTTCTTCCTCGTTCGGCAGGAATTCGATCACCGGGTCCAGCTCGCCGGCCTGCGCCAGCGCGCGCACTACGTGCATGTGCTCGCTGAAGCGCTCGGCGGCGTTCGCCTGCAGGGTGCTGATCGCCTGCCCCTGCAGATAGTTGTTGCGCAGGACCAGCCCGGCGACCTCGTCCGTCATCCCGACCAGCAGCTTGTCGCGATCGGCGCGCTTGAGCCGCCCGCTCAGCATCATCGGGTTGAGCAGAATCTTGATGTTGACCTCGAGGTCGGAGCAGTTCACGCCGGCCGAGTTGTCGATGAAGTCCGTATTGAGCCGCCCGCCGCTCTGCGCGTACTCCACGCGCCCGAGCTGCGACAGGCCGAGGTTGCCGCCTTCGCCGACCACCCTGGCGCGAACTTCGTTGCCGTTGACGCGCAGCGCGTCGTTGGCGCGATCGCCGATGTCGGCGTGCGACTCGCGGCTGGACTTCACATAGGTGCCGATGCCGCCGTTCCAGAGCAGATCGACCTCCATCTTGAGAATGGCGCGGATCACCTCCTGCGGCGTCGCAGACGCGGCGCGCAGGCCGAGCGCGGCCTGGGCCTGCGAGGACAGCGTGATCGACTTGGCGGAGCGCGTGAACACGCCGCCGCCCTTGGAGATCAGCTTGCGGTCGTAGTCTTCCCAGGACGAGCGCGGCAGGTCGAACAGGCGCTGGCGTTCCTTCAAGCTGCGCGCGGCGTTCGGATCCGGGTCGATGAAGATGTGCTGGTGGTTGAAGGCGGCAACCAGGCGGATGTGCGGCGATTGCAGCATGCCGTTGCCGAACACATCGCCCGCCATGTCGCCGACGCCGGCGACGGTGAAATCCTGGCTCTGCGTGTCGATGCCCATTTCGCGGAAGTGGCGCTTTACGCATTCCCAGCCGCCGCGCGCGGTGATCGCCATCTTCTTGTGGTCGTAGCCGGCCGAGCCGCCCGAGGCGAACGCATCGCCCAGCCAGAAGCCGTAGGTACCCGCGACCTGGTTGGCGATGTCGGAGAACGTGGCCGTGCCTTTGTCGGCGGCGACCACGAGATACGGATCGTTCTCATCGCGCCGTACCGTCGCGGCCGGCGGCACGATGTCGTCGCCGACGATGTTGTCCGTGATGTCGAGCAGGCCGCGGATGAAGGTCTGGTAGCAGGCAACGCCCTCGCGCTGGATCTCTTCACGCGGCCCCGAGGGCAGGCGCTTGGGCACGAAACCGCCCTTGGCGCCCACCGGCACGATCACCGTGTTCTTGACGTTCTGCGCCTTCATCAGGCCCAGCACTTCGGTGCGAAAGTCCTCGCGACGATCCGACCAGCGGATACCGCCACGCGCGACCTTGCCCATGCGCAGGTGCACGCCCTCGACGCGCGGGCTGTAGACGAAGATTTCGAACTTCGGGCGCGGCAGCGGCAGGTCCGGGACCTTTTCCGGATCGAGCTTGAAGGAGAAGTAGGGCTTCGGCTGGCCGGCGCTGTCGGCCTGGAAATAGTTCGTGCGCAGTGTTGCTTCGATCACCGCCGTGTAGGCGCGCAGGATGCGGTCCTCGTCGAGACTCTTCACGGCTTCGAGCGCGCGCCCGATCCGGTCGCGCACCTTGGTCATCTCGCCCCGGCGCGCGGCATCGGTCGGCGCAGGATCGAAAAGGGCGTTGAATTTGCGGACCAGCAGCGTGCTGATGCTCGCGTTCGCGGCCAGCACCTGCTCCTGGTACGCCTGGCTGAACGGCAGGCCGGCCTGCAGCAGGTAACGCGAATACGCGCGCAGTACTGCCGTCTGGCGCCACGTGAGGCCGGCCGCGAGCACCAATCGATTGAAGCCGTCGTTCTCGGCATTGCCCTGCCAGATGTTGGCGAACGCGTCCTGCAGGTTCGGCGCCACTGCCGCCACGTCGATGGCCAGCCCGGCGCGATGCTCGAGCTCGAAGTCCTGCACCCAGAAGGTCTCGCGCGGCGCGAGCTCGAGGTCGTACGGACGCTCGCTGATCACCTTGAGCCCGAGGTTCTCCATCATCGGGAGTACGTCCGAGATGGGGATCGGATTGTCCCGGCGGAAGAGGCGGAAGTGGAGCTTGCTCGCGGCCTGATCCGGCGCGCGATGCAAGCTCATGCGCAGCGCGCCGAGCCCGGCGGCGAGCGCTTCGAGTTGCACCAGATCGTCGACCGCCGCGGACGCGGGCGTGTCGGCCTGATAGGCGGGCGGCAGGTGCGAGGCGAACCGGGTGAAGAGCCGCAGCGCCGTTGCTTCCTCGTGCTTTTCGAGCAGCGCCGCCTTGAAACCGTCGGCCCAGGTGCGCACCGCGGCACCGATGCGTTCCTCGACGCGCGCCGTGTCGGCGCGGTGCAGGTCGCCCGGATTCGTGCGTACCAGCACGTGCAGGCGCGCGAGCACCGAGTCGGAGAGTTGCACCTGCGATTCGATCGCGGTGCCGTGAAATTCTTCGCGCGCAATCGCTTCGATGCGCTGGCGCACGGCGGTCGTGTAGCGGTCGCGCGGCACGTATACCAGCAGCGAATAGAAGCGGCGGAACGCGTCGCGCCGCGCGAACAGGCGCACCTGCTGGCGCTCGTAGAGGTTGACGATGCCGCGCACGATGCGCACCAGGTCGGGCACGCTCGCCTGGAACAGCTCGTCGCGCGGATAGGTCTCGAGCACGTGCATGACGGCCTTGCCGTCGTGGCTGTTCGGCGCGAGGCCGAAATGCGAGATCACGCGTTGCACCTTGTGGCGCAGCACCGGGATGTCGCGCGGGCTCTTGCTGTAGGCCGAGGAGGTCCACAGGCCGATGAAGCGCTGCTCGCCGCTCACCTGGCCGTTGCTGTCGAAAGTCTTGACGCCGACGTAGTCGAGGTAGGTCGCGCGGTGCACGGTCGAAACCGAGTTGGCCTTGGTGATGACCAGCAGGTCCTTCTCGCGCGCATAGTCGCGAATTTCGCCGGTGAGCACCGTGGGCTTCACGTTGCGCGAGCGCATGCGCTCGGGGCGCAGGATGCCGAGGCCGGATTCGAGCTGCGGCTCGAGGAGATCGTGCGACTTGCCGCGCTTGAGCCGGTACTCGCGATAGCCGAGGAACGTGAAGTGATTGTCTTCCATCCACTCGAGGAGCTGGCGTGCCTCGAGCACGTCCGTGCTCGGCAGGTCCGGCACGTTCGACTCCAGGTGCGTCGCGATCTCGCGCGCCTTGCGCCGCATCTCCATCCAGTCCGCGGTCGCCGAGCGCACGTCGGCGAGCGCCGTGGTCACGCGCTCGCGCAGGGTCTCGAGCCGCGCCGGATCCGTTTCGCGGTCGACTTCGTAGAACTGCCACGATTCGTTGCTCGCGCCGTCGTGGTCGACCGCCTCGTCCTCGATCGCCTTGATCCGGCCGTTCGCATCGCGACGCACGGTGAGCACGGGGTGCGCAATGAAGTGCGTGGCGAGCTGCGACTGGTTGATGACGATGCCCATCGAGTCGACGAGGAACGGGGTGTCGTCGGTGACGAACATGATCACCGTGTGCGAGCACTCGAAGCCGTCGCGCTCGGCGTCCGGGTTGAAGACCTGCACGATGGTCTCGCCGGGCTTGCGCCGGGTGCCGAGCTCGAGATGGCGCAGGGCTGCGCCGGTGAGGTCTTCGATGCGCCGCGCCGCCAGGTCTTCCTCGGAGACGCCGCGGTAGTAGCTGCGGATGAAACGGTCGCCGAGCGGGCTGGTCCGGGCGGCCGCGCGCTTGGCACGCGCCACCATCTTTTCGATGAGCTCCAGGCGTGCTGCGGGGATCTTGCCGTGCATGGTCGGTCTCGGTCCTTTCGAATTATTCGCCTGCAAAGAGCCGGGCCCGGGGCGCGTTTGGCGAGTCCGGGGAGCCTGCCCCCTGGAAAAAGTGCGCGCGATTATACCCCCTCGACCTGACGGTTCCGGGTCCGCTCCCGGACGGGTAGTGCGCTGCAAAAGTCGGGCCGGAGGGCATCGGAAACGGGCGGTTCGTAAGTTGGGTTCGTAGGGCCGGGTCGCGTCTACTCCGGGCGCACGGGGCCGAGCGCCACCGCGCGTTCGTGCAGGTGGTCGAGAAGCTCATCGAGCTGCGCGCGCTGTGCGTCCGTGAGGTCCGCGAGCAGACGCTGCTCGTAGCGCAGGGCGAATGGCACCACGCGGCTATAGACGCTTTCACCTTCTTCAGACAGCCGCAGCACCGAACGGCGCTTGTCCGCGTCGGCGAAGCCGCGCGCCAGTCGGTGCGTGCGCAGCAGCTGCGAAACGGCACGACTCACCGCGACCTTGTCCATGGCCGTGCGCTCGGCAACCTCGGCGGCGGACAGGCCGGGCTCCAGTGCGAGTACCGCCATCACGCGCCATTCAGGGATGGATAGCCCGAAGCGCTCGGCGTAGGCGCCTGCGATCGCCGTGCTCACGGTGTTGGTGAGGACCGAGAGGCGATAGGGCACGAACTCGTCGAGCCGCAGGCGGCGCCGGGTGCTCGTCTTGCGCATCGGGTGGTTGGGCCTGGTGGATACGACGCGGCGTTGGGTCCGGAAGCGCTTCGACCTATAATAGTTGCAGTTGTAACTATTCCAGATTTTGGTGGAGAGCGCCATGGCGCAGAGCGCAGCATCCCGTCGACCGGGCGGTCAGTTGTTCGAGAACCCGATGGGCACGGACGGGTTCGAGTTCGTCGAATACACCGCGCCCGACGCGGACCTGTTGCGCACGCTGTTCGAGCAGCTCGGCTTCCCGGTAGTCGCGCGCCACCGCAGCAAGAACGTCACGCTGCACCGGCAGGGCGACATCAACTTCATCATCAACTCCGAGCCCGGCAGCTTCGCGCAGAATTTCGCGCGCGCGCACGGGCCGTCGGTGTGCGCCATGGCTTTTCGCGTGAAGGACGCCACCCAGGCGTTCAAGCGCGCGGTCGAGCTGGGCGCCAGGCCTTTCGAGGGTCGCGTCGGGCCCATGGAGCTCAACATCCCCGCGATCGAAGGCATCGGCGGGAGCCTCATCTATCTGGTCGACCGCTACGGCGAGGACACCATCTACGACGTCGACTTCCGCCGCGTCGCGGTGACGCCGGGCGTCGAGGACGCGGGGCTCACCTACATCGATCACCTCACGCACAACGTCCAGCGCGGCAACATGAACCACTGGGCGGGGTTCTACGAGAAGCTGTTCAACTTCCGCGAGATCCGCTACTTCGACATCGAAGGGAAGAAGACCGGCCTCTTGAGCCGCGCGATGACCAGCCCGTGCGGCAAGATCCGCATCCCGATCAACGAATCGCAGGACGACAAGTCGCAGATCGAGGAATACCTGCACCAGTACCGCGGCGAGGGCATCCAGCACATCGCGCTCGGCACGCCCGACATCCTCCGCACGGTCGACGTCCTGCGCGCGCACCATGTCAAGTTCCAGGACACGCCAGACACGTACTATGAAGGCGTTGACAAGCGCGTGCCGGGCCACGGCGAGAACCTCGAGGCGCTGCAATCCCGTCGTGTGCTCATTGACGGCGCGCCGACCGAAGGGCAGGGCACGCTGCTGCAGATCTTCACCCAGAACGTGATCGGACCGATCTTCTTCGAGATCATCCAGCGCAAGGGCAACGAGGGCTTCGGCGAAGGGAATTTCAAGGCGCTGTTCGAGTCGATCGAGCTCGACCAGATGCGCAGGGGCGTGCTGTAGCTGCGGCCTGCTGGCGCCTGGTTGACTTAGAGGAACAACCCGCCGACCCACCACGCGAATGCGGAGATCAGGGCGGACGCGGGAATCGTGATGATCCACGCGATGACGATGCCGCCGGCAACGCCCCAGCGCACGGCGGTGGAACGATGGGCAGTGCCGACGCCGATGATCGCGCCCGTGATCGTGTGCGTCGTGGACACCGGGATGCCGAAGTGCGTGGCGATGAACAGCGTGATCGCGCCACCGGTCTCCGCCGCGAATCCGCCGACGGGTTTCAGCTTCGTGATGCGCTGACCCATCGTCTTCACGATGCGCCAGCCGCCGAACAGCGTGCCGAGGCCGATGGCCAGGAAGCACGTCACGACCACCCAGAGCGGCAAATGGTCCTCCGTGGTCACGCCCCCGGCGATGAGCAGGAGCCAGATGATGCCCATGGTCTTCTGTGCGTCGTTGCCGCCGTGCCCCATGCTGTAGGCAGCCGAGGAAACGAGCTGTAGTCGCCGGAACCATTTGTCGACGCGCTTCGGCGTCTGGTGGAAGCAGAGCCAGGAAACGCCGACCATGAGCAGCGCACCGAGGATCATCCCGAGCATCGGTGAGACGAAGATGAAGGTTGCGGTCTTGACGATGCCGGGGGCGAGCAGCGGGTCCGTGCCGGCCGCGGACATTGCGGAGCCGATCATTCCGCCGATCAGCGCGTGCGAGGAGCTCGACGGGATGCCGTAGTACCAGGTGATCAGGTTCCACGAGATGGCGCCGATCAGCGCGCCGAAGATCACGCGGTTGTCGACGAACGTGGGATCGATGATGCCCTTGCCGACCGTGGCGGCAACGCTCAGCTTGAAGAACGCGAACGCGAGCACGTTGAACATGGCGGCCCACACCACCGCCTGCCAGGGCTTCAGAACGCCGGTGGAGACCACGGTGGCGATCGAATTCGCCGCGTCGTGGAAGCCGTTCATGAAGTCGAACGCCAGCGCAAGGAGCACCAGGACGACCAGGGTCAGCGATACGGCTCCCAGATCCATGCGTGTCAGGCGACGGTGACGGTCACGCGTTCTCGAGAACGACGCTTTCGATGACGTTGGCCACGTCCTGGCACTTGTCGGTCGCCGATTCGAGCGACTCGTAGACGGCCTTGAGCTTGATCAGCTGGCGCACGTCGGTTTCGCTTCGGAACAGCTCCGAGATGGCCGACCGCATGACACGATCGGCTTCCGATTCGAGTTGGTCGATCTCCTGGCAGATCTTGAGAATGGCGGGCGCGTCGGCCATGGAGGCCAGGAGTCCAACGGCAGCCTGCACGCGTACCGCGCACTGCAGCAGCAGGTCGGCGAGCTGCGTCGCCTGTGGCGTGATCCGCTGGATGTCGTACAGCACCATCGATTCGCCGGTGTCCTGCATCAGGTCGAGCACGTCGTCCATGCGCGAGATCAGCCGGTGGATGTCGTCGCGGTCGAAAGGCGTCACGAAGGTGGTGTGCAGGAGCTGCACGGTCTCGTGCGTCACCCGGTCGGCCGCGTGCTCGGCGTCCTCAATGACCCTGATGCCCGCGTCGCGCTCTTCCTGCTCGTCGTAATGGCGGAGGACCTCGGCGAGGGCCTGGGCACCATCCACGATGAACTTCGCGTGGTTGTCGAACAGGCTGAAAAAACGCCCCTCGCGAGGCATGAGGCGCGCAATGAAATTCATGGGATCCTGCCGACCGGAAGCCGAAGCGCGAAGTGTAGTGGCCCGGCATGGCCTGACACAATTCTCGTGGTGATATGGACGACCCAGGGTGGGCGCGCTGCTCAGGGTAGCAGCAGCGGCACCAGCCAATACCCGCCGAACCCTTCGCGCCCGTAGTGCAGGAGCGCCGCCTCGTAGCCGGCGGCTCTCAGGATCGCTGCGCCAGTCGCCAGGAGCGGAATCGCACGAGCCAGGTGCATGCCCTATGCCTTGTGCGCCTTCGACAGGTACTGCTCGCTCTGCATCTCGGCGAGCCGGCTCGCGGTGCGCTGGAATTCGAAGCGCTGCTTCTCGCCCTTGTACAGCTCAGTCGGCGGCGCGACGGCCGAGACGACGAGATTCACGTTGCGGTCGTAGAGCTCGTCGACGAGCGAGATGAAGCGCCGCGCGGCGTTCTCGGCCGCCTCGTCGAAGGCCGGCACATTGGCAAGCAGCACGGTGTGGTAGTAGCTCGCGATCTCGATGTAGTCGCGCTGGCTGCGCGCCGTCTCGCACAGGTCGTGAAACTCGAACCAGATGACGTCCTCGGCCTGGCGCACGCACTTGATGCGCCGGTGCTCGATCGTCACGTGCCCGTCCATCGTGCCGGGCTCGCCCGCGACCGCCGTGAAGATCTGCTCCATCTGTGAGCGCGCGTCGCCCGGCGCCTTCCCATCGGCCGGCGACTTGCTGTCGAGATAGATCGACGCCTTGCGCAGCTCGCGAAGCCTGTAGTCGATCGCGCCGTCGACGTGCACCACTTCGGTGTGCTGCTCGATCAACTTGATCGCCGGCAGGAAGCGCTGGCGCTGCAAGCCATCCTTGTAGAGATTCTTCGGCGCGACGTTGGCGGTCGCGACCAGCGTGACGCCGCGCCGGAACAGCGCATCGAACAGCGTGCCGAGGATCATCGCATCGGCGATGTCGGTGACCTGCAGCTCGTCGAAGCAGATGATGCGCGCGCGCGTGGCCATGCGATGCGCCACCAGCTCGAGCGGGTGCGCGCTCTGTTTGAGCTTCGCCAGCTCGCCGTGCACCTCGTGCATGAAGCGGTGGAAGTGCCGGCGCTCGCGCTGCGGAAACGGCAGGCTCTGAAAGAACAGGTCCATCAGCATCGTCTTGCCGCGCCCGACGCCGCCCCAAAGAAACAGGCCGCGCACGGGCGCGAGCGTCGTGCGGCCGGGCAGGAGCTGAAGCATGCGGCGCGTAAAGAATCCGAACTCGCGCGGCTGGTCGATGAGACGATTGCGCAGATCTTCGAGCCGGTCGACAGCCTGGTCCTGCGCGCGATCGAGCTGCAGTCCGTGGCGCTGCAGGGCGTCCTTGTAAAGAGCGTGCAGCGCCTTGTCGCGAGGCCTGCTGCTCACCGGCATGGCAGGAACCTGCCAATGCCCGAGAGCGCCTGGAGGCCAGAGCGGCGCGGGTCGACGAGGCGCGCGCGCTCCGGAGCCGTCAAGTCTTCAGCTCCGGCAGATCGCGATACAGGTCGAGCGCCTGCGGGTTGGCGAGTGCGTCGGTGTTCTTCACGGGCCTGCCGTGGATCACGTTGCGCACGGCCAGCTCGACGATCTTGCCGCTGATGGTGCGCGGGATGTCGCCCACGGCAACTATTTTTGCAGGCACGTGACGCGGTGTCGCGTTGTCGCGGATCGTCGTGCGGATCTTCTTCTTCAGCTCTTCGGTCAGGGCGACGCCGGGCCGCAGACGCACGAACAGCACGATGCGGACGTCGTTGTCCCAGTCCTGCCCGACCGCCATGCTCTCGAGCACTTCGTCGAGTTTCTCCACCTGCCGATAGATCTCCGCGGTGCCGATGCGCACGCCGCCTGGATTGAGCACCGCGTCCGAACGCCCGTAGATGATCATGCCGCCGCGCGGCGTGAGCTCCGCGTAGTCGCCGTGATGCCAGATGTTCGGGAAGCGCTCGAAGTAGGCCGCGCGATAGCGGCTGCCGTCCGCGTCCTTCCAGAAACCGAGCGGCATCGAAGGGAATGGGGCAGTGCAGACCAGCTCGCCGTGCTGGCCGACGAGCGAGTTGCCGTCCTCGTCGAAAATTTCCACTTTCATTCCGAGGCCACGGCACTGGATCTCGCCGCGGTACACCGGCAACGTCGGGTTGCCGAGCACGAAGCACGAAATGATGTCGGTGCCACCGGCGATCGACGCGAGCTGCACATCGGTCTTGATGGCGCGATACACGAACTCGAAACCCTCTGCCGCGAGGGGCGAACCCGTCGAGAGTACTGTGCGCAGGCGCTCGAGGGCGAAGTGCTCGCGCGGCCGGAGGGCCGACTTCTCGAGCGCCGCGAGGTACTTCGGGCTGGTGCCGAACACCGTTACAGCTTCGCGCTCGGCCATTCCCCAGAGCACGCGCTCGTTGGGATGAAACGGCGAACCCTCGTAGAGCACGATGCTCGCGCCGGTCGCGAGGGCACTCACCAGCCAGTTCCACATCATCCATCCGCAGGTGGTGAAATAGAACAGCCGGTCTTCGGGCTTGAGGTCCACGTGCAGCAGGTGTTCCTTCTGGTGCTGCAGCAGCGTGCCGCCGGCGCCGTGGACGATGCACTTGGGCACGCCGGTGGTGCCGGACGAATACATGATGAAGAGCGGGTGATCGAACGGCAGCTGCGGGAAGGATAACGTCGCATCAGCCTCGCCGAAGGCGTGGAACGCGACGGCGTTGCGCAGCCGCTCGACCGGGGGCCAGGCGCTCACGTACGGCACGACCACGACGCGCCGCACGCTCGGCAGCTTGTCGAGAATGCCGGCCATCGCGGTGAGCGAATCGATCTGCTTGCCCGCGTAGAAGTAACCGTCGGCGGTGAACAGCACCTTGGGCTCGATCTGCCCGAAGCGATCCAGCACACCCTGCAAGCCGAAGTCCGGCGAGCAGGACGACCAGATGGCGCCGATGCTCGTCGTCGCGAGCATCGCCAGCACTGCTTCCGGCAGGTTGGGCAGGAAGCCGGCCACGCGATCGCCGGCGACGATCCCTTCGGCTCTCAGGCCCGCAGCGACGCGAGCCACTTCGACGCGCAGCTCGTGCCAGCTGAGCTCGCGGCGGTCGCCGCGCTCGTTGCAAAAGACCATGGCGGTCGCATCGTCGTCGCGACGCAGGAGGTTCTCGGCGAAGTTGAGCGTCGAGCCCGCAAACCACTTCGCGCCCGGCATGCGATCGCCGTCGACCAGAACGCGGGCGCCGGTGCCGTGCCGCATCGCCAGCTGTGAGAACCGGGAGAGCGCGTCCCAGAACTCCGCGCGCTCGTCGATCGACCAGGCGTACAGCGCGGCCTGGTCGCGGACCGGGTCGGCGCGATCGCCGCCGGCGAAACCCCGTGCACGCGCGAACTCGGCGAAACGCGTGATGTTCGCCTGCGCGATGCGCTCCAGCGAAGGTGACCAAAGGGGCTTGGAATTCTGCGTGCTCATCGTCGCACTGCGCTCGACGGCGCCGTCAGAGACCTTGATAGTTCGGCCCGCTGCCACCTTCGGGCGTGGTCCAGGTGATGATCTCGTACGGGTCCTTGATGTCGCACGCCTTGCAGTGCACGCAGTTCGCCGCGTTGATCTGCAGGCGCTTGCCGCCGACGCCGTCGTCGACCATCTCGTACACGTTCGCCGGACAGAACCGCTCGCAGGGGTTGCCGAACTCCGCGCGGCAGCGCGTCGCGCAGATGGTGGTGTCGTGCACCTTGAGATGCGCCGGCTGGTGCTCGTCGTGCGTGGTCTGCGCGAAGTACACCGACGCGAGACGGTCGCGCGGTGGCAGGTCGCGCGTGACCCAATGTCGTTCCGGCGATTCGTACTCGTTGAGCCGCTTCAGCGCGGACCAGTTGGCCTCGTTGCGCAACGTCCAGGGCGTCTTGCCGAACGTGACGGTCTCGAGCGTGGCATTGAACAGGCCGAACCACAGGCCGCGCTTGAAACCGGGCTTGAAGTTGCGCACCTTGCGCAGCTCGCGGCCGCCGGGCGACTCGCGCCACCGCGCTTCGAAACCGTCCGTCCTGCCGGTCTCCACGTAGTGCTCGGCGGCGAGCATGCCGCTGCGGATCGCCTGGTGAATGCCCTTGACCTTCGGCAGGTTCACCGTCCCGCCGGCGTCGCCGATCAGCATCGCGCCCGGCATGTCGAGCTTCGGCAGCGACTGCCAGCCACCCGCGGCGATCGTGCGCGCGCCCGCCGACAGGATCTCGCCGCCTTCGAGCAACGGCTTCACCTTCGGGTGGTGCTTGAACTGCTGGAAGGCTTCGAACGGCTTGAAGCGCGGATCCTCGTAGTCCAGGCCGACGACGTAGCCGACGTACGCGCGATCGCGATCGAGGTGGTAGATGAAGCTGCCGCCGTAGATGCGCGAGTCGGCCGGCCAGCCGAACGAATGCTGGATCAGGCCTGGCTCGCCTCGTCCCGGGGCAAGCTGCCAGAGTTCCTTGAGCCCGAGCACGAAAGTCTGCGGCGAGCGGCCCTCGCAAAGGCCGAACTTCGCCATCAGCAGCTTCGCGAGGCTCCCGCGGCAGCCTTCGGCGACCAACGTCAGCTTCGCGCGAATCTCCGGCCCCGGTGCGTAGTTCGGGCCCGGCGTGCCGTCCTTCTGCAGGCCCATGTCGCCGATCTGCACGCCCGCGACTGCGCCCGCGTCGTCGTAGACCGGGGCGGCGGCCGAGAAACCCGCGAACACGTCGATACCGAGACCCTCGGCCTTCGCAGCGAGAAACGGTGTGATCTGCCCGAGCGAAACGATGAAGTTGCCGTGGTTCCTCATCTGCGGCGGCGTCGGCAGCCTGAGCGCGGATCTGCGCGTGAACACCATGAACTCGTCGCGCGTCGCCGGCACGCAGATGTCGGGCTTGCAGTCGCGCCAGTCGGGCGCGAGCGCATCGAGCGGGCCGGGCTCCATCACGGCGCCGGAGAGCGCGTGCGCGCCGACGGCAGACGCCTTTTCGAGGAGGCAGACGTTGAGGCCGGGCTCGAGTTGCTTGAGGCGGATCGCGCTGGCGAGGCCGGCCGGGCCGGCGCCGACGACGAGGACGTCGTACTCCATCACGTCGCGATCGGGCATCGACAAATTGCCGGGAAAAAGCCGCTCGTTTGCGGCAGCGCACTCTAACACAGGCGGCGGTCAGTTCGTCCTGAACGGCGGCCACGACTCGGCCGGGCAAGAGGTCGCGTCGAGGCCGCGTGGCGAAGCGTCGCGCACGAACCGGGCGTAGAGCCTGCCCACGCACTCGTTCCACTCCGTGTGGCCACGGTTGCGCATCACCACCTCGGCGCGGTTGGAAAATCCGCGCGCGGCCTGGTCCGTGATCCAGAGCGGGCCTGCGGCGTCGGCATCGCCGGACACGAAGAGCGCCGGCACGGGCGAGCGCACGGGCTCGCGAAAACCTCGTGGCAGCGGTGCGCGCGGCCAGTAACGGCACGCCGCCTGTTGCTGGCGCACGCGAAAGTCGCCGAGGAACGTATCCTTCACGTTCGGCGCGATGTCGTCCTCGCGAATGAAGGCGACGTCGTCGCTGCAGGTGATTGCGAAAAACAGGCCGAAGCTGTACGCGCGGTCGCGCTCGCGGGCACCGACCAGGATGTCCTCGGCGATCGGGTTCCAGTCCCCGCCGTACGCACGATGAATGGCCCACGGCAGGATCGTGGCGCTCGACGGGCGATAGAGCTTCGATCGGAACCACTCCGCGACGCGTCCCCGATCGAGCGGCAGCTCGTCGCCGACACCGGCGATGGAAACGCGCACGCCGGACTCGAGCCGCGCAGCCACCTGCCGGAACTCTTCGCGCAGGTTCGGATAGGCCGCACGGCAGGCCGCGTCGGCGTCACACGCGGAGAACATGAGCTCGCGCGCCCGCTCGCCAGCCTTCGCCATCGTGAGCGGCGCTATCTCGTCGATCGGTACGACGCTGCCGAAGAGCACCGTGCGTACGCTCTTCGGGTGAGCGCGCACGTAAACCTGCGCGGCGCGCGTTCCATACGAGCCTGCGAACAGGTTCAGCTGGCTATAGCCGAGCGCCTGGCGGACGCCCTCGAGGTCGTCGATGAAGCGCAGGTAGCCGTACTGCGTCAGGTCGGCGCGCTGTCGCAGTTCGCGGGCGCAGCGCTCGAGGGAGGCAGGCACGAACCACTGACGCAGATTCTCGGCGGCTTCGACAGGCGAATAGAGGTCGCACCGAAGGGCGGACGAACGACCGGCGCCCCGCTGGTCGACGAGCAGGATGTCGCGAGCGTCGCGCAGTGGCGCGAGCCGTTCGACGAAGTACGCGGCAACGCCGATGATGTCTTCGGCGGGCCCGCCCGGGAGCGGAACGATCGGGTCCGCAAGCGCCTTGCCGCTCGTCGCGGGCAGCACCGCAATGGCGATCGAAATGCGGCGCCCTTCGGGTAGGTCCGGATTTTCGGGCACCTCGAGCGAGCCGCAGCGCGCGGGCTCGCTCACGCCGGGCAAGGTGCACGACTCCAGCGCGACGCTCGCGGGCGCGACGCGTCCCGACGATTCCTGCGTGCCGCCGGAAGGCGCCGACGGCGATGCCGGTTCCGACTGCGACCCCATGCCGGTCGCGACCACGGCGCCGATACCGATGCACGTCAGGGCCGCGACCAGCACGGCATTGCGCTGCTCGTCCCGAGCGCGTTCCTTGCGCTTGTCGCGCTTCATGCGCTGTCCTCGCGTCTAGAGGAGCTTCTTCAGCGCCGGGTCCTTTTCGATCTGCGGCTGCACTTTCTTGAGGTCGCCCACCACGACGATGGTGATCCTGGCCGGATCGATGTGGTTGCGCGCCGCCGCGCTGATCTGCTCGGGCGTGAACGCGTACACGCGCTCGACGAACCTGGTCAGATACTCGTCCGGCAGGCCGTGCAGATCGATGAACGCGAGCTGGCTGATCAGCGCCGAGCGCGTCGAGTTCTGGATGACGAACACACCGGCGCGATAGTTCTGGAAGCCGCGCAGCTCCGCCGCAGTGGGCGCTTCCTTCCGCAGGCGCTCGATCTCGCCGAGGATCTCCTTGATCGCCGGCACCGTGGCGTCCGTGGTGACGTCGGCGTTCTCGGCCCAGTAGGTCGCGCGATAGCGAGCGCTCACAGAGCTGCCTGGCGAGTACGCATAGCCCTTGCTCTCGCGGATGTTGGAAGTGATGCGCGAGGTGAACGATCCGCCGAGGAGCGTGTTCGTCAGCGACAAGCCCATGTAGTCCGGATTGCTGGGATCGATCGTCGGCAGGCCAATGATGAGCGTCGACTGCGGCGCGTCCGGACGGTTGACGAGCAGGATCTTCGCCTGCGCGTTGGCCTTCGCCGGGGCGACGAGCGGGTCCGGGCCGCGCGCCCAGTCGCCGAACGCCTCGACCAGCGCGTCTTCCATGGCCGCGCGGTCGAAACGCCCCGCGACGTAGATGCGCGTGCGCGCGGCGCCGAAGTTCCCGGCATGGAACCGACGCACGTCCGCGATCGTGTACGAGCGTAGCTGCTCGACCGTCGGGAGCACACGGCCGTACGGATGATCCGGGTAGATCGCCGCGAGGAAACGCTCGCTGGCCAGCGTGCCCGGCCGGGTCTTGGCCAGCGCGAGATTGCGCTCGAAGTTGCGGCGGATGCGATCGAACTCGGATTCCGGCAGTGTCGGCCGGCGCAGGAGGTCAGCGACCAGCGCTACTGCATCCGGGCCGTGCTCCGTGAGTACATCCATGCTCACCGAAGTTTCGTCCGGGCCCACTGCGACCGCCACGTTGCCACCCATGCCCGCCGCACGCTCGGCCATCTGCGCGGACGTCATGCCTGCCGCGCCTTCCTTCATCATCTCCGCGGTGATGTCCGCCAGCCAGGTCTGTGCGCCCTCGTTGAGGTTGCCTGCGCGAGTGAGCGCAGAAACGGTGACCTTCGGCAGCTCGCCGAACTGGATGAACGTGAGCTCGACACCATTGTCGAGCATGCGCGTGGCCTTCTCGGGGATCTTGAAGTCCTTGGGCGTGCCGGGAGCGGGTGGCGTTTCTGCGCCCAGCGCCACGAGCGACACGATGGAACCGAGGGCCAGGCTGAATGCGGCGAAGAGTGCGCGCGTGCTCATTTCTTTTCCTCCGGCTTGCTCTGGTCCCCGGCTTTCGGCTCGGCCTTGCCGGGCTCTATCACCAGCACGGTGCGGTTCTCGCGTTTGAGGTACTGCTGCGCGGTGCGCTGGATCAGCTCGGGCGTCACGGCGGCGATGTTGTCCTCGATCTTGTTGATCACGCCGGGGTCATCGTCGAAGAGCGCGAAGCTCGCCAGCAGGTCGGCGAGGCCAAAGCGCGTCGCGCCGCCGATCACGTCGTACAGCCCGGAGCGGTACTTGGTCCGTGCACGCTCGAGCGCCTCCGCGGAGACCGGCGTGCTCTGCAGCTTCGCGATCTCGGCGTCGATGTCGGTGATGATCTGGTCCGTGGTGTGCTGCGGATCGTGGATCAGGGCGGCAGTCCAGATCATCGGCCCCTTGTAGTTGAACATGTTGCCGAGCAGGTTCGTGCCGCCGAACACCGAGTCGGTGTAGCCGCGCTCCTGCACGAGGCGCCGGGTGAGGGCGCTGTCGTCACCCTGCAGCAGCAACTCGTCGATGAGTCCGAAGGCGAAGTGCTCGGGCGTCCAGCGCTCGGGCACGTGGTACGCGACTGCGAGAGCCGGGCGCGGCGCGAGCGGATCTTTGCGGCTCGCCCGCCGCTCGGCGGTCTGCGGCGGTTCGGAGATGTCGGGCGCCGCCGGTGGCGGTCGCGCCTCGATGTTGCCGAAGTACTGCTCGATCCACGTACGCGTCTGCGCGGCCTCGAAGTCGCCCGCCACCACCAGCACCGAGTTGTCCGGCCCGTAGTAGTTCTTGAAGAAGGCGTGCACCTCGTCGAGCTTCGCCGCGTCGAGATGCGCCAGGTCGCCGTAGAAGTTGTGCGCGTTGTGCCAGTTCTGGTTGGCGTACTGCGGCACGTCGAGCCACGGGAACCCGCCGTACGGCTGGTTGAGCACGTTGACCCGCACCTCGTTCTTCACCACGTCGATCTGGTTGGTGAGATTGTCCTGGTCGATCGCCAGGCCGCGCAGCCGGTCGGCTTCCGCCCACAGCATGGTCTGCAGCGTGTGCGCCGGCACCGTCTCGAAGTAGTTCGTGAAGTCGAAGCGCGTCGAGCCGTTGAGCACGCCGCCATTCGTCTGGATCAGGCGCACGAACTCCATCTTCCCGAGGTTCGCCGAGCCCTGGAACATCATGTGCTCGAACAGGTGCGCGAAGCCGGTGCGATCGCGCGGCTCGTTGCGAAAGCCGATGTTGACGTACACCGCGACCGTCGCCAGCGGGACGGAATGGTCCTCGCTCAGCACCACGCGCAGCCCGTTCTCGAGACGGTAGTACTCGACGGGTACCTGCAGCTTTGCTTTCGCGGGCTCGCGTGCCGCCGCAGCGGAAGGCTGCGAAGCGGCTGAGCCGGCGTCCGCGGGTGTCGCGGGCGCATCGCCCGCGCGTTGCGGGGCGCTGCAGGCGACCAGCAGCACAGGGACGAACAGCAGAAAGAATTTCAACATCGGTCCGGATCGGCGCGGCATGGTGAGTTCTCTCGGGCGCAAGGTGACGACACAGAAAGCGCGAAGCTTAGCGCGCCCGGCGCCGCGAAGTCACAGGGAACACACGAACCCACGACGGATCAGACCGGTGAGAGCCGCGCCCGGCGGGCGGCGGCCTGCCTGTGGTTCCAGGGATTGGAGGACGCAATGAGCTCGACGCAGCCCCGGATCGGAGCGCTCCTGGAGAGCTATTCCGCAGCCATTCGGGAAAAGGACATCGAGCGACTCATGGCGCTCTATTCGTCCGACATCGTCTACTACGATCTCGTGCCGCCGCTTCGCTACTCGGGATTCGACGCCATCCGTCGCAATTTCCTGCGCTGGTTCGAGAGCTGGCAGAGCCCGATCGGCGTGGAGATCCGCGATCGCACGATTCTCACCAGCGGCGACACTGCCACCGCCTTCATGCTTCACCGGACCAGCGGAATCCTCAAGGACGGGCGCGCGGTCGACTACTGGGTTCGCGTGACCGTTTGCGCGCAGCGCTCGGATCGCGGGTGGCTGATCGCCCACGAGCACGTCTCGCTGCCCGTCGATTTCGCGAGCGGCCGCGCCATCATAAATCTGGTGCCCTGATCCAACGTCCGGGGAGAAGCTCCTGCCTCGGCACCGTCCCAGCAGCTACTTCGGCTGCATCCTGATCGCGCCATCGAGGCGAATGGTCTCGCCGTTGAGCATGCGATTGCGCGCAATGGCGACGACCAGCTCCGCGAACTCTTCCGGTTTGCCGAGCCGCACGGGGAACGGCACCTGGGCGGCGAGCGACTGCTGCGCTTCCGGCGGCAGGCCCGCCATCATCGGCGTGTGAAAGATCCCCGGTGCGATCGCCATGACGCGAACGCCGATGCGGGCGAACTCGCGCGCCATCGGCAGCGTCATGCCCATCACCGCCGCCTTGGTGGCGGAATAGGCGCACTGACCGATCTGCCCTTCGAACGCCGCGACCGACGACGTGTGGATGATGAGGCCGCGTTCGCCGTCCTCGCCCGGCGTGTTGCCCTGCATGAGCAGCGCCGCGGCCTTGTCGACGAGGAAAGTGCCGATCAGGTTGATGCGAACCACCCTGGTGAAGAATTCCCCGGACATCGGACCCTCGCGCCCGAGCACGCGACCGGCGCCGACGATGCCTGCGCAGTTGACGATCAGGTTGAGCCCGCCCATCCGCTGGTGCGCCGCCGTGACGGCGGCGTCGACCTCGGCCTCGGACGTCACGTCGCACGCCTGGAAGCTCGCGTTCGCCCCAAGCGACTGCGCCGCGGCCTTGCCCGCGGCTTCCTGCACGTCCAAGAGGGACGCCTTCCCACCCTCGGCGATCACGCGCTGCGCCACCGCAAGACCCAGTCCCGAAGCTCCGCCCGTCACCAGAGCCCGTGCTTCATCGATCTTCATGCTCACTCCCGACAACTGTAGTGGTCGCACGGCGCGCTTGCTGCGTCGCAGAAAAAATATTTCTCAAAATCGTGAGAATCACGTGCCCTGTTTTTCGCTTTACTACTGTGGACCCCATGTTGCCGGGCAGGGATGCCGACAACCAGGAGGGCCAAGGGAAGGGGCATGGCAGGGCAAGGATGCCCCTCATCTCGAGTATTCGAGTGAGTCAGCCGGGGATTGTCCACCGGGCCGGGCGCTTTTCGAGAAAAGCGCCCATGCCCTCCTGACCTTCCTCCGACACCCGCAACCTCGCCAGCCGCTGCGCCGTCGCTCGACGCACTGCTTCGCTCGGTGCACCCAGCGTCGGCGCCACTTCCCGGATCAGCTCCTTGCATTCGCGCTGTGCCTGCGGCCCGCCCTTGAGCAGCTCCGCGAGCACTTCTTCCACCTTCGTGTCCAGGCTGTTCGCGCCGACCAGCTCATGCACCAGGCCGAGCTTCAGCGCTGCGTCCGCCGCGATGGCTTCGCCCGTGAGTGCGTAGCGGCGCGCCTGGCGGGTGCCGATGGTCGCGACCACGTACGGTGAGATTGCCGCGGGAACCAGACCCAGCCGTACCTCGGTCAGTGCGAAGCGCGCACTGTCGACCGCGACGGCGATGTCGCAGCACGCGACCAAGCCGACGCCTCCGCCGAACGCGTTGCCGTTGATGCGCGCGACCGTCGGCTTGCTCGAGCCGGCGAGGAGGGCGAGGACGCTGGCGAGGCGCGATGCGTCCTCGAGATTCTCCGCTTCGCTCGCACCGGCAAGCGCGCGCATGGCGCCGAGATCGGCGCCGCTGCAGAAGGTCTTGCCCGAACCCGTCAGCACGGCCACGCGCACGTTCCGGTCAGCGTCGAGCGCGCGCAAGTGCTCGCCGAGCTGCGCGAGAGTCTCGCCGTCGAACGCGTTGTGCTTGTCAGGACGATTGAGGGTGAGCGTGGCGACGCCACGCGCATCGGTCGATATCAGCACCGCGGCGGCCATGCGCTGTCAGACGAGCTCGAGCGCCACGGCGGTGGCTTCGCCGCCGCCGATGCAGAGCGAGGCGACGCCGCGCTTGCGGCCGCGCTTGCGCAGTGCGTGCACGAGCGTGGTGATGAGCCGCGCGCCCGTCGCACCGATCGGGTGGCCAAGCGCGCATGCGCCGCCGTTCACGTTGACGTTCGTGTGCTCGAGGCCGACATCGCGCATCGCCGCCATCGCGACCACGGCGAATGCCTCGTTGATCTCGAAGAGATCGACCTCCTTCGCCTGCCAGCCCGCGCGCTCGAGCACCTTGATCATTGCGCTGCCCGGCGCCGTCGTGAACCATTCCGGCTCGTGAGCGTGCGACGCTTGCGCCACCAGGCGCGCGATCGGTTTGAGGCCGCGTTGTTGCACCGCTGCCTCGGTGGCGAGTACCACGGCGGCAGCGCCGTCCGATATCGATGAGGAGCTCGCCGCTGTCACGGTGCCATCCTTGTTGAAGGCGGGCTTGAGCTGCGCAATCTTCTCGAGGTCGCAGGTGAACGGCGTTTCGTCGCGATCGACGCTCACCTCGCCCTTGCGACCCTTCACCGTCACCGGCGCGACCTCGGCTGCGAAGTCGCCGTTGCCGACGGCGCGCTGCGCGCGGCGTACGGACTCGGCCGCGAACGCATCCTGGTCGGCGCGCGTGAAGCCGTACCTGGCTGCGGTTGCGTCTGCGAAGTGGCCCATGAGCTTGCCGTCGAACGGGCTCTGCAGGCCGTCGCGGTACAGGTGATCGACGACCTCGCCGTGGCCCATGCGATAACCGGCTCGGGCCTTGGGCAGCAGGTAAGGCGCGTTGGTCATGGACTCGAGTCCGCCGGCGACCATCAGCTCCGCGCTGCCGGCGCGCAACTGGTCGGCCGCCATCATCACAGCCTTCATGCCCGAGCCGCACATCTTGTTGATCGTCGTCGCCGGAACCGATTTCGGAACGCCGGCGGCGAGGGCTGCCTGACGCGCCGGAGCCTGTCCGAGCCCGGCCGGCAGTACGCAGCCCATGTTGACCTCGTCGACAGCGTCGCCCGCAATACCGGCATCGGCGAGTGCTGCGCGGATCGCTGCGGCACCGAGATCGGGCGCGGTGACCGGGCCGAAGACGCCCTGGAAAGCTCCGATCGGGGTACGGCGGGCCGAAACAATATAAATAGAGGGCGCCGGCATGAAACCTCTATAAGATCATCAAGTTACGTTAAAGCGACGCCCCCGGGGGCATCGTGGCGGGGCCGCACCTTCGCACAACTTTTTGCACTGCGCAAACGGCACGTAACGCCCGGAGATCACCAGCTTCGCAGCGATGCAATCGCCCCCAGGCTGCGGATCCGCTCTTCGGCGAGTCGGTCCGCCGCCTGCCAGCTCGGGACTTTCTCGCGGGTCGCCTTCTCGAAGATCCGCGCCACGATGTCGTGGATGCCGGCCACCTGTCGGCGGGCGCTCGTTTCGCTGTAGCCGTCGAGCTCCGCGGCGACGTTCATCAGCCCGCCCGCGTTGATGGCGTAGTCGGGCGCGTACACGATTCCGCGTGCCTCGAGTTGCGTCGCACACTCGTTCGACTCGAGCTGGTTGTGGGCACCGCCGGCCACGATCTTGCACTTCAGCCGCGGCACCGTGTCCTCGTTGATGATGCCGCCCATCGCGCACGGCGAGAACACAGTCGCGTCGACATCGTAGATCTGGTGCATTGGCACGCTCTCGGCGCGCAGTTCGTCCACCAGGGGCTCGACGCGTTCCTGGTTGATATCGGTGACGAACACCTTCGCGCCCTCGGCGCGCAGCAGCTTCACGAGGTGATAGCCCACGCCGCCGACGCCCTGCACGGCGTAGCTGTAGCGGCCGATCTCGTTGGTGCCGAAGCGCTTCGCGAGGCAGGCGCGAATGCCGTGAAAGGTGCCGAGCGCGGTGAACGGCGCGGGATCGCCGCTGCCGCCGTTCGACGGCTTCACGCCGACCACCCGATCGGTTTCGAGGCGGATCACATCCATGTCCGCGCCGCTCGTGCCGACATCTTCGGTGGCGACGTAGCGACGGCCCAGGCCGGCGATGAATCGACCGAGTCCGCGCAACAGCGCTTCGCTCTTGTCGCTCTCCGGATTGCCGATCAGCACTGCTTTCGCGCCACCGAGGTTCAGGCCCGCAATCGCGGTGCGATAGGTCATCGCGCGCGAGTGACGAAGCGCGTCGCGCAGGGCCTCGCTCTCGTCGGCGTACGGCCACATGCGCACGCCGCCCAGCGCGGGCCCGAGCGCCGTGCTGTGAATCGCGACGATGCAGCGCAGGCGGCTCTCGCGGTGGTTGAACCAGACGACCTGCTCGTGACCGAGCTCATGGAGAGATTCGAAGACGCTCATTGCGTCGCGATTATAGGCGCGCATCGGCGCGGAGCGGCCCCGACCGGCTTGCGACGGGTGCACCGCTCCCGTCCGACTGTTAGACTGTCCGCCCGGGTCTGCCCAACCGTAAGTCGTTAATTCCATGAGCATTCCTGCCGCCGAGCTGAGTGACAGTCGCGACACCGCAGCCGACCAGGCGCCCCTGCGGTTCGTCAGCGCGGCCTCCCTCTTCGACGGTCACGACGCGGCAATCAACATCATCCGCCGCATCCTGCAGGCGAATGGCGCCGAGGTGGTCCATCTCGGCCACAACCGCAGCGTTGCCGACATCGTGCGCGCGGCGATCCAGGAAGACGCCGACGGCATCGCCGTCAGTTCCTACCAGGGCGGACACAACGAATATTTCCGCTACATGGTCGACATGTTGCGGCAGCTCGAGGCCGAGCACATTCGCGTGGTGGTCGGCGGTGGCGGCACGATCGCGCCGCACGAGCAGGCCGAGCTGGAAGCGCACGGCGTCGAGAAGATCTACACGCCCGAGGACGGCCGGCGCCTGGGCCTCACGGGCATGATCCAGGACGTGTTCCAGCGGGTGCGCGCGGCGTCGAAGCCGCGTTACGAGTTCGGCCCGTTCGGCGTGCGCGACCATCAGCAGCTCGCGCGTGCGATCTCCGCGCTCGAAGGCTCGGGCGAATCCGCGCAGCAGGCCGACCAGATCCGCCGCGCCATTGCCAGCCGGCAGATGGCGAAAACGCAGAACGATCCGCCGGTCGTGGGCATCACCGGCACGGGCGGCGCGGGCAAGAGCTCGCTCAACGATGAGCTGCTCAACCGGTTCGTCCGGCACTTCCCCGACCGGCAGATCGCGGTCGTGGCGATGGATCCGACGCGCCGGCGCAGCGGTGGTGCGCTGCTCGGCGATCGCATCCGCATGAACAGCCTCGCGTGCGAGCGCATTTTCATGCGCTCGCTGGCCACGCGCCGCCAGCATCTCGCCACCAGCGCGGTGCTCGCCGACACGCTGCAGCTGCTCAAGTTCGCGGGCTTCGACCTCATCATCGTCGAGACCGCGGGCATCGGTCAGAGCGACACCGAGATCGTCGATCTCGTCGACCAGGCCGTGTACGTGATGACCAGCGAGTACGGCGCGGCGAGCCAGCTCGAAAAGATCGACATGCTCGACTACGCCGATCTCATCGTCATCAACAAATTCGAAAAGCGCGGCGGCGAGGACGCGCTGCGCGACGTGCGCAAACAGTGGCGGCGCAATCACCCGCAGGAACGCGTGGAGGATGCGCAGATCCCGGTGTATCCGACCATCGCGAGCCAGTTCAACGACGCGGGCGTGAACCGCCTGTTCGAAGCGCTGTGCCGCAGGCTCGAGGCGGGCGCTGGCGGCGTGCAGGCCGCGAAGAGCTGGGCGCTCGAGGGCCACAAGATCGACGAGCTGCCGCGACGCGACGCCGTCATTCCGGGTCATCGCACGCGCTACCTCGCGGAAATTGCCGCGAACGGCCGCAAGGCTCACGGCGAGAGCGATGAGCGCGCGCACGCCGCGAGTCGGGCACACGGAATCTACGAAGCGCTGAAGGCACTCAACGACCCGCAGCTGCCCGCGCCATTGGAGCGCATCGCGCCGCCCGCCGACGCGAAGGCGTCCGGCGATGCGAAAGCGATTGCTGATCCTTCGCGCGACCAACTGCGCCGCGCCTACAACGAGGCGCTCGATGCCGTCGGTGCGGAAGGGCTGGAGCTGCTGCGCCGCTGGCCGCAACGGGCCAAGGACGCAACGGCGGATGAATACCGCTACCAGGTGCGCGCGCGCGAGATCACGGGCGAGAACTACACCGAAACACTGAGCCACCAGCGCATTCCGAAGCTCGCCGTGCCGAAGCTGCGCAACTGGGGCGATCTGCTCTCCTTCCTGCTGCGCGAAAACCTGCCGGGCGAGTATCCGTACACCGCCGGCGTGTATCCGTACCGGCGCGAAGAGGAGGATCCGATCCGCATGTTCGCGGGCGAGGGCATGCCGGAGCGCACCAACCGTCGCTTCCACTACCTGGCATCGGGCCACGATGCCACGCGGCTCTCGACGGCGTTCGACTCGACTACGCTGTACGGCGAAGATCCGGACGAGCGTCCTGACATCTACGGCCGCATCGGCAATTCGGGCGTGTCCATCGCAACGCTCGACGACATGAAGCGGCTGTACTCCGGCTTCGATCTCTGCGAGCCGTCGACGTCGGTCTCGATGACCATCAACGGCCCCGCGCCGATGATCCTCGCGATGTTCATGAATACCGCGATCGACCAGCAGGTCGAGCGTCACCTGCGCGCCACGGGCTGGGAGCAGGCGCAGAAGAAGATCGCGGAGCTGACGCGCGGCGCAGACCGCCCGCTGTATCGCGGTGATCTGCCGCAGCATCACGACGGCTCCGGGCTCGCGCTTCTCGGCGCCACGGGCGATCAACTGCTCGATCGCGAAACCTACGAGAAGATCAGGTCGCAGGCGCTCAAGCAGGTGCGCGGCACGGTTCAGGCCGACATTCTCAAGGAGGACCAGGCGCAGAACACCTGTATTTTCTCGACCGAGTTCGCCCTGCGCATGATGGGCGACGTGCAGGCCTTCTTCACCGAGCAGGCGGTGCGCAACTTCTACTCGGTGTCGATCTCCGGCTACCACATCGCCGAAGCGGGCGCGAACCCGGTCTCGCAGCTCGCGTTCACGCTCGCGAACGGATTCACGATCGTCGAGTATTACCTGAGCCGCGGCATGAAGATCGACGACTTCGCGGCCAACCTGTCATTCTTCTTCTCGAACGGCATGGACCCCGAGTACGCCGTCATCGGCCGCGTGGCCCGGCGCATCTGGGCGCGCGCGATGCGCGATCTCTACCGCGCGGGCCCGCGCAGCCAGATGCTCAAGTACCACATCCAGACGTCGGGTCGTTCACTGCACGCGCGTGAGATTCAGTTCAACGACATCCGCACCACGCTGCAGGCGCTGTACGCGCTGTTCGACAACTGCAACAGCCTGCACACGAACGCCTACGACGAAGCGCTGACCACGCCGACGGAAGAGAGCGTACGCCGCGCCGTGGCAATACAGCTCATCATCAATCGCGAGCTGGGGCTCAACAAGAACCAGAACCCGTGGCAGGGCTCGTACCTGATCGACTACCTGACGGACCTCGTGGAAGAGGCCGTGTACCAGGAGTTCGATCGCATCGCCGAGCGCGGCGGTGTCCTGGGCGCGATGGAGACGATGTACCAGCGCAGCCGCATCCAGGAAGAGAGCATGTACTACGAGGCGAAGAAGCACGACGGCTCGCTGCCCATCGTCGGCGTCAACACGTTCCTGTCGGGCCACGACGCCTCAGCGGAGGCGGGCAGCGCCGCGCTGATCCGCTCGACCGAAGACGAGAAGCAGGACCAGGTGAAGGCGGTGCACGCGTTCCAGAAGCGGCACGCGCAGGAAAGCCCCGGGGCGCTCAAGAAGCTGCAGCAGGTCGCCGCGAGTCGCGGCAACGTGTTCGCGCAGCTGATGGAAGCGGTGAAGACCTGCTCGCTCGGGCAGATCAGTCACGCGCTCTACGAAGTCGGCGGGCAATACCGGCGCAACATGTGACCGCCGGGCCTTTGACCATCTGGGCTGTTTTGGCAGGCGCGGTAGCGCTGACCGCCTCGTTCTGCGCGCGGCACGGGCACCTGCTCCGGTACTTCGTCTCGCTCATCGCCCTTGCCCTTGTCGCCGGCGTGTTTCTTTGGGTATTCGACTCGTCCGAACCCTGGCAGAATCAAAAGGGCTGGCGTGACGTCGCATCTCTTGCGCTGATGGGCGCAGTCTTCGTGCTGATCTACCTCGCCTTCCTGGGTCCGCTGGTCCGCGTGAGGGCTCCGGCCCTCGCGATCTGGCCGGCGACGGCGCTGGTTGCCGTGGTTGGATGGGGCCTGTTCATCTTCGCGGGCCTCCTTACCCACTGCTACCTCAGAGAGGACTGCCTCTAGGCAGCTGCCGAGGCGAGAGCGGGCGAGGTGCCGCTCGCCAGGTCGGGCTCACCGAGCCGCTCGAGAATCATCGCGCGCGCCTGCTCGCGCAGGTGAATCGCGGCGTCGCGATCGTCGGTCGCTGCACGCAGTGCAGTCAGCACCTCGACGTGAATCACAGTCGGCGTGGGCGCGACCGCATTCCATTTGAGGGCTGTGCGAGCGCCTTGCACGACCACCGGCACCACCGGGCAACCGGCACGCACCGCCGTGGCGAACGCGCCGGTATGAAAACGCAATAACCCTACCTGCTTGGAAAACGTCCCCTCGGGGAAGAACACGAACGATTGCCCGCTGCTGGCCCGCCGCAGCATCCGGCGGGCGTCCATGGCGCCCTTGTGGCGGTTCACGCGATCGACGAATTCCGAGCCGATCCTGCGCAGCAGCAGGCTGGCCAGGGGCACCCTGTCCATCTCCTTCTTGATGACGAAGGCGAAGCGGGAGGGCAGGACGGCGATCAGGATCACCCCGTCCAGGTAGCTGGTGTGGTTGGCGACCACCACGCAGCTCTCTTCGGGCAAGAGCTCCGCCCCTTCCAGGCGCAAGCGCATCCCCGAGGCCCTCAGGAAGGTGCGGGCAGTCAACTGGGCGATGCGTCGACGACGCTCCATGCCCGGGACGAAGACCATCGCCAGCAGGGCCAGGAGCGAAATAGCCACGAAAACGACCCAGACGTAGAGGCCGTAGACGAAGCGGATGGGGAAGCGGATCAGGCGGGGCACGGAGCTTATGAGACCTCGAAAGCGGAACGCGAACTGCGTCGCGCGGGGGTTTTCGTGAACTGGTTCTCTTTATGTTAATAGACGAGATGATCTGTGAGAGTAATCACGCCGATGGGGGGACCCCCTCCGCATACTCCGGCCAATTTTGCGTGATGGCGCAGACGCTTGCACACCGGCGTTCAGGCCGTCGAGACGGTAGGACGGTTCCACCTAGTGAGCTCAGCAGTCAAGAACTCCGTGTACGTCAAGCCTGCATCGACCGCCTCGGGTGCTGAAGCGCCGGATCCGGTCGTCAATCGGTTTCTCGATGCAGTCTGGATGGAGCGGGGCCTGTCCGCGAACACGCTGGCGGCCTATCGCGCTGACCTGACGGCTCTCGGGCGCTGGCTCGAGCAGCGCGACGTTCCGATCGTGAAGACGTCGCGCCAGGACCTCCTCGGCTTCATCGCGTTCCGCGTGGAAGCGGGCGCCCGGCCGCGTTCCACCGCGCGCCAGCTCTCGAGCTTCCGCCGCTTCTTCCGCTACCTGGTGCGCGAAGGCATCGTGCGCGACGACCCGACCGCGCAGATCGCGATGCCGAAGATCGGCCGCTCGCTGCCCAAGTCGCTGACCGAGGAGGAGGTCGAATCGCTGTTGACCGCCCCGGTGGTCACCGACCCGCTCGGCCACCGCGACCGCACCATGCTCGAAGTGCTGTATGCAACCGGCTTGCGGGTGACGGAGCTCGTCAATCTCAAGCACAACCAGGTCAACCTCAATCAGGGCGTACTGCGCATCGTCGGCAAGGGCAACCGCGAACGCCTGATCCCGCTCGGCGAAGAGGCCGTGCGCTGGCTGCAGCAGTTCACCGCAGGCCCACGTCTCGAGATCCTGCTCGAGCGTCAGACCGACTACCTGTTTCCCACTCGCCGCGGCGACAAAATGACGCGCCAGGCTTTCTGGCACATCATCAAGCGCTACGCGCGCAAGGCGGGCGTGCAGAAGGAGCTGTCGCCGCACACGCTGCGCCACGCCTTCGCGACGCACCTGCTCAACCACGGCGCCGACCTGCGCGTGGTGCAGATGCTGCTCGGCCACAGCGACCTGTCGACCACGCAGATCTATACGCACGTCGCGCGCGAGCGCATGAAGGAACTGCACACGCAGCATCATCCGCGCGGGTGATCGTGATTGCTTCCTCGCGGCCGTTGCCGCTACCCCTCGCGAGTGTCGCGGCGCTGGCGCGCTGCCGAATATCGCCTTTCGCGCCAGATAAGCGGATTCCTTGCGATCGGTCACGGCCTGCTAGACTGCCGGCCTGAACCAACCCACCAGCGACGGGGTCGAATCCGACTCCTGAACGCTGCGGAGCTGTCTTCCATGTCCAGAACGATCGCGCTCATCGGCCTGCTGAGTGTCGCGGGCGCCATGGCGCTGGCCGGAGGCAAGCCCGCCGCGCCGGGACAAGCTGCCGCACCGGCGCAATCGCCGGTGACCAAGGCGGGAGCGCCCGCGCAATCGGCGGTAGCCACGGACGCGGCCGACCCGCGCGTCGAGATCGCCAGGCGCCTCGGCGCGAAACCCGAGAACTTCCGGCCCTCGCAGATTCCCGGCATCTACGAGTTCGCGCAGGGCACCGACATCGGCTACGTCACCAGCGACGGGCGCTATTTCTTCGGCGGCGATCTGTACGACACCGAATCGCGTCGCAACCTCACGGACGACCGGCGCGGCGAGGCGCGTGCGAAGCTGCTGGAGGCCGCGCCCGAGAGCGAGATGATCGTGTTCGAGCCGTCCGCGGCCAAGACGAAATACACCATCACCGTTTTCACCGACATCGACTGCGGCTACTGCCGCAAGCTGCACAGCCAGATCCGCGAGTACAACAACCTCGGCGTGCGCGTGCGCTACATGTTCTATCCGCGCAACGGCCCGGGCACGCCCGGCTGGAAGAGCGCAGAAGCCGTGTGGTGCTCGAAGAATCGCAACGAAGCGCTCACGCGCGCGAAGAAGGGCGAGAATATCGATTCGCCGAAGTGCGGCGCGACGCCCGTGGCGCGTCAGTACAAGCTGGGCGAGGAACTGGGCATCCGCGGCACGCCGGGAATCTTCACCGAAAAAGGCGGCTACCTGGCGGGCTACGTGCCGCCGGCGAAGCTGGTCGAGGCTCTCAAGGAAATGGACGCGGGCTCGTAGGCCGCGCCCGGCAGCGAGGCAGGCGCGCCAGGAACGCGGCTCAGCGCTCCAGCAGTTTCAGCTTGTCCGGCACGCCCTCCCACTCCTTGGCGTCGGGCGGCGCTGCTTTCTTTTCGGTGATCACCGGCCACTGGCGCGCGAGCTCGATGTTGAGCGCCTTGAACTGCTCCTGCCCTGCCGGCAGCTCTTCTTCGGAGAAGATCGCTTCCACCGGGCATTCCGGCTCGCACAGCGTGCAGTCGATGCATTCGTCTGGATCGATGACGAGGAAGTTCGGCCCCTCGTGGAAGCAATCCACCGGGCACACCTCCACGCAATCCATGTACTTGCACTTGATGCAGGTTTCGGTGACTACGAACGCCATCTTCGCTCTCGGTCTCGACTACGGCCGCGCCAGGCGACCAGGGGTACGGGGCGCGTATTCTGCCACAGCGGCTCTGGCGAGCGGCCGAACCAACGGGAATGACGCTATGCCGGCCGGCGTCGCGCGATTTCCGTCATGTGCAGGTCATCGCGTCCCGCCGCCCGGTCCTCGAGATAGCGGCGCAGCGCGAACTCGCTGCTCGGGAACGCGATCTCCGCCCACGGGATGTCCTTTTCGTCGACCAGCACGGTTTCCAGGCTTTCCGGTCCGACGCCGAAGCTGCCGTCGAGCAGCCGCGCCCGGAACATCACGTGCACCTGGCTCGCGTGCGTAACGTTCACGATCGCGAGGAGCGAGCCGATCTCGACGCGCGCGAGCGCCTCTTCCATCGATTCGCGCGCCGCGGCGGCGGCCAGCGTCTCGCCGTTCTCCATGAAGCCGGCCGGAATCGTCCAGAATCCCTTGCGCGGCTCGATCGCGCGCCGACAGAGCAGGATCTGGCCTTCGTGCTCGACGACGCAGCCAGCCACGATGCGCGGGTTCTGGTAGTGGATGGTGCCGCACGCATCGCAGACGTAGCGGGGCAGGTGATCGCCCGGCGGCACCCGGAAGGCGACCGGACGGCCGCATTCGCTGCAGAATTTCACGTGGCTGGGACTCCTGGTGCCCGGGGAGGGGGTCGAACCCTCATGCCCTTGCGGGCGCGAGATTTTGAGTCTCGTGTGTCTGCCGATTCCACCACCCGGGCGTATCTGGCGGCGGGACAAGGGGCCGGAAGTATAGTGACTCGGCCCGGCGCGTGCGACGTTCCGCCGGGCTGGGGCATCCATGCAAGTTGAAGAGGTAGCTGGCAAACCGATGACCCGACTGCCCGATATCGCGCTGGACCCTGCCGTGCTGGAAGACGCCCGCGCTGGCAATCCGCAGGCCCAGACGCAGCTCTACCGGGCGTTCGCGGACGCCACCTATGGCCTGATCCGGCGCTTCGTGCCGCGCAAGGCAGTGGCGGACGACCTGTTCCAGGACACGTTCATCGAGATTTTCCAGAGCCTGAAGCGGTTTCGCGGCGAAGCGCCGCTCGGCGCGTGGATCCGGCGCATCGCGGTGAGCAAGTGCCTCATGTACCTGCGCTCGCCGTGGCACCGGAGCCTGCTCTGGCTGGACAGCCAGGCGGAGGACGGGCAGCGCGAAACGCTGAAGGACCTGGGCGTACAGCTCGAGCCGGATCACGGCGCGCAGCTCGATCTTCAGGCGGCCCTCGCGCGCCTGCCGGCGACGGCAAGAGCGGTGGTCTGGCTCTACGACGTGGAAGGCTACACGCACGAGGAGATCGCCGGGTTCTACGGCAAGACGGAGAGCTTTTCGAAGTCGCAGCTCATGCGCGCGCACATGCGCCTGCGCGAGCTGCTCGACAAACCGAGAGAGACAGCAGCATGCACGCCACTTTCGACGAGCTTCTGAACCTGCGGAATGAGTCCGCGGACAGCCCGCTCGCGGCGCACGTGCGAGCCTGCACCGAATGCCGGGAGCAGCTCGCACAGCTCCAGGCGCGGACCGAAGCACTGCGCCGGCTGCCCGCGAAGGGCGCGGCCCCTGATCGGTGGGATGCCATCCAGCGCGCGCTTCATGCTCCGCCAGCGGTGAATCGCATCGAACAGCGCCCGAAGCACTCACGCGAGGAACGACAGCTGCGGCCGGGTTGGCTGCTACCCGCCGCGAGCGCGGTCGCAGTGGTGCTGGTTGTCGTGATCACTCTCCAGCAGCGCGATGGCACCGATGAGCCCGTGCAGGTCGCGGAGGAGTCGGGCCCTGCTGTCATCGAGGGGACGCCTTCCGACACGACACGAGCTGAGACAACGCCCGTCGCGCAGGCAGGCAACGCTGCAAGGCTGATCCAGGAATCGCAGCGGCTCGAGAGCCTGCTGGCCGCCGCGTACTCGGAGGAGCCGCGCCTGGCGCGCGCGAGCACCGAGCTGACGGTCGCGGATCTCGAGGACCGCATCCTGTGGGTGGACTATCGCCTGAACCTCGCGGCCGAGCGCGGCCTCGACCCCTATCAATCCCAGAGGCTCTGGCGCGAACGCGTCGACCTCCTCAATTCACTTGTCGCCGTGCGATACGCGCAGGCGCGGACCACCGCGTTCTGACGCCAACGGCATTTCGGAGACCTACATGAAGAGAAATCAGATCCTGCCCTGCGCACTGCTGGCGCTTGGGTTGGCTGCGCCCGCACTCGGCGCCGAGCCGAAGGCGGATGCCAAGGCGAATGCGAAAGCGGACGCGAGTGCCGAGGCCAAGTCCGAGGCCGAGGTCGAAGCCAGGCTCGACGCTGCGCGCGCGCGGCTGGAGGCTGCGGCGCGCGAGGTCGCGGAGCTGAGCTCGCAGCTCAACGGCAAGTACATGGATCACTTCGAGGTCGTGCGGCGCGACCGAGGGTCGCGCGCGAGCCTCGGCATTGGGATCGACGGCGACGACAGCGACCAGCCGGGAGTGCAGGTCGACAGCGTGTCGCCGAACGGTCCGGCCAGCAAGGCGGGTCTCAAGGCCGGTGATGTGCTGGTGAGCATCGACGGCAAGGATCTGCGCAAGCCGGCCGAAGGGCAGTCCGGCGAACGGCTGCTGGTGAGCACGATGCGCGGCAAGAAGCCGGGCGACAAGGTCAGTGTCGAGTACCAGCGCGACGGCAAGACACAGAAGACCGAGATCACCACCGAGTCGATGGATCTGACGCGCTTCGCTCGCCACCGCGCTGTGCCGGCGATTCCGGCGATGCCGGCCGTGCCGGCGGCTCCCGCGGCGCCCGACATGCCATTCAACATGGTGTTTCGCGATCACCCGGGTCGCGGCCTGGAGCTGATCACACTCACGCCGAAGCTCGGCCAGTATTTCGGCGCCGACAAGGGCGCGCTGGTGGTGCGCGCGCCGCGTGACGCAACGCTCAAGCTCGAGGAAGGCGACGTGATCGTCGACATCGGCGGGCGCGTGCCGCAGAGCGGCAGTCACGCGATGCGGATCCTGCGTTCCTACCAGCCGGGCGAGAAGGCGACGATCAACGTGCTGCGCAATCGCAAGAGCGCGAAGGTCGAGTACACGGTGCCAAAGCGCGACGAGGAAACCGGCGCGCAGTGGTTCTCGTTCCCGGACTTCGAGTTCGAGTGGGACGCCGAGCCTTCGTCGCGGCCCGAGCCGCCGAAGGCGCCGGCCGCACCCGCTGCTCCTTCCGTGGAAAGCACGAGCACCTGACGGAGTCGACGGTGCCGGGGCGACACATTGTTGGTTGCCTGACCGCAGCCAAGCCTGCCGATGTGTTCGCTCCGGCAACCTTCAATCCCTGAGTTCGCTGCCTGCGTCGCGTCGCGCTTCGCTAAGATGCGCGGATGCGTCGTGACGATTTCAACTATGAGCTTCCGCCCGAGCTGATTGCGCAGCAGCCGCTGCCTCAGCGCTCCGCCAGTCGACTGCTGACGCTCGACGGTCGCGATGGCTCGTTGCGCGACTTTGCGTTCCTCGACCTGCCCGCGCTGCTGCGCGCCGGCGACCTGCTCGTGTTCAACGACACGCGCGTGGTGAAGGCGCGCCTGCATGCGCACAAGGCGAGCGGCGGCAGAGTGGAGCTGCTGCTGGAGCGCGTACTGGAGGAACGGCGCGCGTTGTTTCAGGCTCGCGCCAGCAAACCGCTGCGCGAAGGCGGTGAGTTGTCGCTCGTGGGCGGTGGAACAGCGCGTGCGGTCGCGCGACACGACGACCTGTTCGAGCTCGAATTCGTCGAGCCTGTGCTCGCGTACCTCGACCGGCACGGCGAAGTGCCGTTGCCGCCGTACATCGCCCGCAACGCCGATCCGGGCGACCAGGAGCGATACCAGACCGTCCTGGCGCGCGTCGCGGGCGCGGTCGCAGCACCGACCGCCGGTCTTCACTTCGACGAGCCGATGCTCGAGCGGCTCGAACGCGACGGCATCGGTCGTACCCTGGTCACGCTGCACGTCGGCGCCGGTACGTTTCAAGCCGTGCGCGTCGACGACCTGGCTGAGCACCGCATGCACGCCGAATGGCTCGACGTCGGTGCAGCCGCCTCGGCGGCGATCAGCGCGACGCGCGCCGCCGGCGGGCGCGTGGTCGCAGTCGGCACGACGGTCGTGCGCGCACTGGAAACGGCGTGGCGCGATGGCGACGTGCGGCCGTATCAGGGGGACACTCGGCTCTTCATCCGGCCCGGATACCGTTTCCGCGCGGTCGATGCGCTGATCACGAACTTTCACCTGCCCGAGTCGACGCTGATCGTGCTGGTGAGTGCCTTCGCAGGCTCCGGGCACGTCCTGGCGGCGTATCGTCACGCCGTCCGGGAACGCTACCGGTTTTTCAGCTACGGTGATGCCATGTTCGTCCTGCCCGCGGAGCCGGCGTGAAGTTTTCGGTGACAGCGACCGACGGCGCCGCCCGTCGCGGGCGCTTCGAGTTCGCCCGCGGCAGCGTCGACACGCCGGCATTCCTGCCGGTGGGAACCTACGGCACCGTAAAGGCGATGACCGCCGAAGAGCTGCGCGCGGGCGGCACGCAGATCGTGCTCGCGAACACGTTTCACCTGATGCTGCGTCCGGGGACGGCGGTGGTTCGTGCCCACGGCGGCCTGCATCGCTTCATGCACTGGCAGAGCCCGATCCTCACCGACTCTGGTGGCTTTCAGGTCTTCAGCCTCGCCACATTGCGCAAGGTGACGGAGGAGGGGGTGCGCTTTCGTTCGCCCGTCGATGGCGACGAGGTGTTTCTGACGCCGGAAGGCGCGATGCAGGTGCAACGCGACCTCGCTTCGGATGTCGCGATGGTGTTCGACGAATGCACGCCGTACCCCGCGACGGAACGCGAGGCACGCGACTCGATGGAGCTTTCGTTGCGTTGGGCGAAGCGCAGTCACACGGCCTACCATGCCGACGCGCCGCCCGGCACGCTGTTCGGCATCGTGCAAGGCGGTCTGCACGAAGCGCTGCGCGCCGCCTCGCTCGCAGGGCTCGAGCAGATCGGCTTCGAGGGCTACGCGGTCGGCGGACTCGCGGTCGGCGAGCCCGAAGAGGAACGGCTGAGAATCCTGGAGCACACGGTGCCGCGCATGCCGGCGGCGAGGCCGCGCTACCTGATGGGTGTGGGGCGACCGGAGGACATCGTCGCGGCCGTGTGCCGCGGCATCGACATGTTCGACTGCGTGATGCCGACCCGCCACGCGCGCAACGGGCACCTGTTCACCTCGACCGGCGTGATGAACATCCGCAACGCCGCGCATCAGTGCGATACGCGCCCGCCAGACGAGGCCTGCGAGTGCTACACGTGCCGCAACTACTCGCGCGCCTACCTGCGGCACCTGGATCGGGCGGGCGAAATCCTCGGCTCGCGCCTCAACACCATCCACAACCTGCACTTCTACCAGGAGCTGATGCGCGGCTTGCGCCTGGCGATCGAACGGGGCGAGCTGGAATCCTTCGCGCGGCGGCAGGCCGCGGTGGCCCAGCAACCGGCGGAGCCTTCTGTATAATACCGCGCTCTTTTTGCCGACCCGCCGGTAATGGCTTGATTTCAAGGGCTTGATTTGACGGCGGACGGCGCTCGAACTGGGACGCAACCATGAGCTTCTTCATCGAAAACGCCTACGCGCAGGGTGCTGCGCCCGCGCAGGGCGGCTCACTCGGCTTCCTGCTGATGATGGGCCTGTTCTTCGTCATCTTCTATTTCATGCTGATCCGCCCGCAGAGCAAGCGCGCCAAGGAGCATCGAGCGATGCTCGGGGCGCTCGCGACCGGCGACGAGGTCGTCACCGGCGGCGGCATCCTCGGCAAAGTGACCGAGGTGGGCGACAACTTCGTCACCGTCGAGGTCGCCGACGGCGTGCGCCTCAAGGTACAGAAGGCGCAGATCGGCGCGGTGATGCCCAAGGGCACACTGAAAGCTTCCTGATGCAGGGGCCGCCGAGATGACGCAGTTCCCGCGCTGGAAGATGATCGTCGTTGGGCTGGCCCTGTTGTTCGGGCTGCTGTTCGCGCTGCCGAACCTGTTCCGCAACGACCCCGCGCTGCAGCTGGCGCGCCGCGGCTACGAGCCGATCACCGTCGATCAGCAGACCGCGATCGAATCGTTCCTGCGCGAGAACAAGGTGGAGGCGACCGATCGCTTCCTGCAGGAAGGCCGGCTGACGTTGCGCTTCGACTCCGTGCCCGAACAGCTCAAGGCGCGCGATGCGCTCGGGAACGAGGACATGGCCGAGCGCTACGTCGTGGCGCTCACCACCGCGACGCGTGCGCCGAGCTGGCTGCGCACGGTCGGCTTGAAGCCGATGAACCTCGGCCTCGACCTGCGCGGCGGGCTGTACCTGCTCTACCAGGTCGACGTCGAGGGTGCCGTGCTGCAGCTGCTGGAGCGGCTGGAGCAGGAATTCCGGCGCAGCCTGCGCGACGAGCGCATCGGTTACGTGTCCGTCGAAACGCTGCGCCTGGCCGCGCCGACGGTCCAGGGCGGCGGGCCCGCCGAAGTGCGCATCCTGCTGCGCGAGCGCGAGCACCTCGAGAAGGCGCGGCTTGCGCTCACCGAAGCGAATCCCGACATCACGTTCGAGGTGAGCGAAACGACCGCGCAGCCCACGATCGTCGCGCGCCTCACGCCCACGCAGGTCAAGCAGCGCCAGGACTACGCGATCCAGCAGAACATCACCACCCTGCGCAATCGCGTGAACGAGCTCGGCGTGTCCGAGCCGATCGTGCAGCGCCAGGGCGTGGATCGCATCAACGTGCAGCTGCCGGGCGTGCAGAACTCGGCGCAGGTGAAGGACATCCTCGGCAAGACGGCGACTCTCGAGTTCCGGCTCGTCGACACGACCAGCAACGCGGTCGAAGCGCAGCAGCGCGGCCGCGCGCCGCTCGGTACCAAGCTGTACGAGGATCGCGACGGCAACCCGGTACTGCTCAGGCGCGATGTGATCGTCACGGGCGATCAGCTCACGGACGCGACGCACGGCGTCGGCCAGGAGGGCCCGCAGGTCAACGTGCGCCTCGACAGCCGCGGCGCCTCGGAAATGCTCAAGACCACGCAGGAGAACCTCAACCGGCCGATGGCGGTGGTGTTCATCGAGAAGGTCCGCCGGCAGGTCGAGCGCAACGGTCAGACGGTGGACGTCGATGTCACCGAGGAACAGGTGATCAGCGTCGCGACCATTCGCGGCGTGTTCTCGAGCAGCTTCCAGATCACCGGCCTCAGCGTTTCGGAGGCGAGCAACCTCGCGCTGCTCCTGCGCGCCGGCTCGCTGGCGGCGCCGCTGTTCATCATCGAGGAGCGCGCCATCGGCCCGAGCCTCGGCTCGGACAACATCAAGAAGGGCATGGAGGCACTGGCCATCGGCAGCCTGCTGCTCTTCGTCTTCATGGTGGTGTACTACAAGGTCTTCGGTTTCATCGCCGACATCGTGCTCACCTTCAACGTGGTCCTGATGATCGCGCTCCTCACGCTGCTGCCGACCGCACTCACGCTGCCCGGCATCGCCGGCATCGTGCTGACGGTCGCCATGGCGGTCGACGCCAACATCCTCATCTACGAGCGCATCCGCGAGGAAGTGCGCAACGGCAACTCGCCGCTCAACGCGATCGAAACCGGCTTCGACAAGGCTTTCTCGGCCATCGCCGACTCGAACGTCACGGTGCTCATCTCGAGCGTGGTGCTGTTCGTGTTCGGCACCGGCCCGATCAAGGGCTTCGCCGTCACGCTGTTCATCGGCGTGATGACGACGCTCTTCACAGCGATTCTCGGTAGCCGCGCCATCATCCACGTCGTGTACGGCCGGCGCGGACGGGTCGAGCGCCTCTCCATCTGACCGACGACAGCCATGGAATTCTTCAAACAGAAAACCAAGATCCGCTTCATGGCCACCCGCAAGTGGTGGTACGCGCTGTCGGGCGTTTTCATCGCCGCCTCGCTGGTCGCGCTCTGGAAGCCGGGGCTCAACTACGGCATCGACTTCACCGGCGGCATCGCCATCGAGCTGTCGTTCCCGCAAGCGGCAGATCTCGACAAGCTGCGCGAAGCGGTGAGCGGTGCGGGGTTCGCCGACGCGCAGGTGCAGAACTTCGGCACCTCGCGCGACGTGATCGTGCGCCTCGAGCCGCGCACGGAGGCGAACGGCACGCCGACCAGCGGCACGGTCATCGGCGAGCGGATCGTCGCGGCGGCCAAGCCGGGTCAGCCCGGCGTCGAGCTGCGTCGCGTGGACGTCGTCGGTCCGCAGGTCGGCGGCGAGCTGCGCGAGAAGGGCTATCTCGCCACCCTGTTCACGTTCATCTTCATCCTGGTCTACATCGCGCTGCGCTTTCAGTGGAAGCTCGGCGTCGGCGCCATCCTGGCGGCGATGCACACGCCGATCGTGATCCTGGGCTTCTTCGCGGCCACGCAGATGACCTTCGATCTCACCGTGCTGGCCGCGATCCTCGCGGTGGTCGGCTACCAGATCAATGACACGGTCGTCGTGTTCGACCGTGCCCGCGAGCGTTTCCCGCTGATGCGCGGCGCCAAGGCACCGGACGTGCTCGACGCGGCAATCAACGAAACGCTGTCGCGCACCATCATCACCAGCGTCGCCACCATGGTGGTCGTGGCGGCCCTCCTGGTGCTCGGCGGCGAGACGCTGGTGGGGTTCTCCGCGGCCATCCTCATCGGCGTGGTGGTCGGCACGTATTCCTCGATCTACATCGCCAGCGCTTCGGCGCTCGACATGGGCCTCACGGCCGCCAACCTGATGTCGGTGCGCGAGAAGGCTCAACCCGTGGACAACCTGCCGTGACGCGCGCGGCGCGATGACCCCCGTCGTCTGGATCGGTTTTCTCGCGCTCTTCCTCGCGCTGCTCTGGCTCGACCTCGGCGTCCTGCACCGCGGCTCAGCGACCCTCACCGTCGGCCAGGCGCTGCGCGCGACACTTGGCTGGGTGCTCGTGGCGCTCGCGTTCGCCGGTGTCGTCTACGGCCTCTACGAATACCAGTGGCTCGGCTGGACGCCGGTCGTGACCGGCGGCCCCGACGAGATCGAATCCGGCCGCGACGCGCTCGTCGCGTTCGTCACCGGCTACCTGCTCGAGTGGTCGCTCTCGGTCGACAACATCTTCGTCATCGCGCTCATCTTCGCCTACCTGCGCGTGCCGGCGACCTACCAGTACCGCGTGCTGTTCTGGGGCATCGTCGGTGCGATCGTGCTGCGCGGCGCGATGATCGGCACCGGTACCGCGCTCATCCACGCCTTCGACTGGATGTTCTACGTCTTCGGCGCCATCCTGATCGTGTCCGCGGCGCGCATGCTGAAGGGCGACGAGGACGCCTACGACCCGGGCAAGAGCCTGATGGTGCGCGCGGTGCGCAAGTTCATCCCGGTGAGCGAGCAGCTCGACGGGCAGAACTTCTTCACGCGCGTCGGCGGCCGGCTGACCGCCACGCCGCTGTTCGTCGCGCTGGTGCTCGTGGACATCGCCGACGTGGTGTTCGCGGTGGACTCGATTCCCGCGATCCTCGCGGTGACCCAGGACCCGTTCCTGGTCTTCACCTCGAACGCTTTCGCCATCCTGGGCCTGCGCGCCATGTACTTCGCGATCGCCGGCATGATGGAGCAGTTCCGCTTCCTCAAGTACGCGCTGGTCTTCATCCTCGCCTTCGTCGGTGTGAAGATGGTGCTGGCGCTGCACTACCACATCCCCAATCTCGTCTCGCTTGGCGTCATCGTCGGGATGCTGGCCATCGGCGTGATCGCCTCGGTCCTGATCAAGCCGCACGCCTCCGAAGCGCGCGAGGCCGAGCCTCCCGCGGAGAAGTAGCCGTTTCTGTCGCGGTGGTGGCGGTGGGCACGACGCCGAGGGCGGCGTAACGACTTTCGGGGACGCCGTGAATCCATCCCTGGAGGCTCGCGCGCCGACGTCCTGTCGGCGAGCGCCCCGAAAGTCGTTCCGCCGACCTCGACGCCGTGCAACGAGCGAAGGGCGGGAAGGCCGCAACGTTCTCCGCGTGGTTCCGCCAGGAGCGCTTCGGCAACGTGCGCCTCGATGATCTCGGCGCAACGACGACCAGTTCCGGGACGACGTCGGGTTCGTGTGGCCGGTTCGTGCGTGGGGCACGGTGAAATTGGAAGCGAGGCAGGAGCCGGGCGAACCTCAGCGCCCTCACTCAAGGCTGCTACGCGGCGGCGGCGAGCGTCATCTGAGGGAACGGATGTGAGCGCGCGTTGGCAAGATGGCTCTATCGCCAGGCGCGGAGGCGGGACGGAGGGTTTTCGGGACGCCGCACGCCCTCGACGCGAGGCGCGGTGGTCGCCCCGACCTCCTGCTGCCTCGCCTGAAGCTCAGGTTTCCGGCGTTCCCGAAAACCCTCCCCAGGACTCAGCGCTCTTGCGACAGGATCAGGTCGGCGAACGCGCGGGTGTGGCGGATCCGCTGGAGGAGCGATCGCCGCCATTGCGCAGCACGCTGTTGCGATATCCGTAGGCGAAGTACAGCAGCACGCCGAGCGCGGTCCAGATGATCAGTCGCCACCAGGTGCCCGGCGGCAGGCTCAGGACCATCGCGCTGCAGAAGATCACGCCCAGCGGCGCGGTGATCCAGACGGCCGGCGCTCTGAACGGGCGCGCGTCGCCGGGGCGCTTGTAGCGCAGGATCAGTACGCCGATGCACACCACGATGAACGCGATCAGGGTGCCGATGGAGACGAGCTCGCCGAGCACGCCGACCGGGAACAGTCCACCCACGGTTGCCGCGAAGATGCCGACGAACAAGGTTGCTACGTATGGCGTCTTGTATTTCGGATGCACCTTGCCGAGGCCGCTGAAGAGCAGGCCGTCGCGCGACATCGACAGGAAGATGCGTGCCTGCGCGAGGCTCATAACCAGTGCGACCGAGGTGATGCCGGCGATGGCGCCGAACAGCACGAAGGGCACCAGCCAGTTGAGGCCGGGATGTGCCATCAGCGCGACGGCAACCGGCGCCGCATCGTTGAGCTGCGGATACGGCAGCATGCCCGTCAGCACCAGCGACATCAGGATGTAGAGCACCGTACAGACGATCAGGCTCGCGATGATGCCGATTGGCATGTCGCGGCCCGGATTCTTCGCTTCCTGCGCCGCCGTCGACACGGCGTCAAAGCCGATGTAGGCAAAGAAAATGATGCCGGAGGCGCGCATGATGCCTTCCCAGCCGAACTGTCCGGGTCCGGTCTGCTCCGGGATGAAGGGAGTCCAGTATTCCGGGTTCACGTAGAAGGCGCCGAAGCCGATCACCAGCACGATCACGCCCACCTTGATGGAGACGATGATCGCGTTCACGAACGAAGACTGCGTGATGCCGACGTAGCAGATTGCCGTCACCACCGCGACGATGAACACTGCCGGCAGGTTGATCAGCGCGCCGGTGGTCACGATCGTGATGCCGTCGGCCGCGACGTTGAGCGGGGCGGAGGTCAGCGCCGCGGGCATGAAATTGATGTTGAAGTGATCTAGGAGCTTGACCAGGTAGCGCGACCATCCGACCGAGACGGTCGAGACCGCGAACATGTATTCGAGCACGAGGTTCCAGCCGACGAACCAGGCGACGAATTCGCCGAGCGTCGCGTAGCTGTAGGCGTATGCGCTGCCCGAGACGGGCACCATCGCAGCGAACTCGGCGTAGCACAGTGCGGCGAACGCGCACCCGAGGGCCGCAATGATGAACGAGATGACGATGGCGGGCCCTGCGTGCTGCGCGGCGGCCAGGCCGGTGAGCACGAAGATGCCAGTGCCGATGATGCCGCCGATGCCGAGGGCCGTGAGAGCCCATGGGCCGAGCGAGCGCTTGAGCGTGCTGGAGCCACACTCTTCGAGGAGCTTCGCTACAGGTTTGGTTGCAAAGATGCCTTTTTCTTGCATGTAAGGTTCCTCCTCCGGCGGGGGACTCTACACAAGCACCCTCGCGAATGCGAGCCAACGAGAGTCGGGACGAGCGGGCCAGCGTCCGGCGGATTCAGCGCCTCAGGTTCTATGCGCGCCGTTCAGCCTTGCCGTTCAGCCGCGCAGTTCTTCCGGCACGTGCGGGCGCAGCGCTTCGACCAGCGCCGCGAAGACCTTGGGATTGCCGCAGACGATGTCGCCGCCCTGGCGGTATTCTTCTCCGGCGAGCGTGCCGACCTGGCCGCCGGCCTCGCGGATCAGCAGCGCGCCGGCCGCGGTGTCCCACGAGCTCAGGCCGAGCTCCCAGAATCCGTCGAGCCGCCCGGCTGCGACATAAGCCAGATCGAGCGAGGCTGCGCCGGGCCGGCGCAGGCCGGCGGTCACGGTCATCAGCGCCTTCATCATCTGCAGGTACGTGTCGAGCCCCTGCGTGTTGGCGCGAAACGGGAAGCCAGTACCGATGAGCGCACCCTCGAGGCCCAGTTGCCGGCTGACGCGGATGCGCCGCCCGTCGAGCTGCGCGCCTTCGCCGCGCGATGCCGTGAACAGCTCCTGACGCATCGGGTCGTAGATCACGCCGTGGGCCATGCGCCCGCGCTGTTCGAGCGCAATCGAGACCGCGAAGGTCGGGAAGCCGTGCAGGAAGTTGGTCGTGCCGTCGAGCGGGTCGATGATCCAGACGTGCTCGCTGTCGCCGCTGCGCCCGCTCTCCTCGGCGAGGAACGCGTGGTCCGGGTGGGCGCGGCGGATGGTGCCGATGATCTCGGCTTCGGCGGCGCGGTCGACCTCGCTCACGAAGTCGTTGCGCCCCTTGCTCGACACCTGGATGGAATCGAGCCGCGGCAGGCTGCGCACGATGAGGTCGCCGGCGCGGCGCGCCGCGCGGACCGCGATGTTGAGCAGGGGCTGCATGAGCGATCTAGAATAGCAGAGCACAGTGAGCGGCATCCGCATCGTCCTCGTCGACACCACGCACCCCGGGAACATCGGGGCGGTGGCGCGCGCCATGAAGAACATGGCGCTCGACGACCTGGTCCTGGTGCGCCCGGCCGTGTTTCCGCACGCGGAAGCAACGGCGCGCGCCTCCGCAGCCGACGACCTGCTGATGCGCGCGCGGGTGGTCGATACTGTCGAGGCGGCGATTGCAGACTGCGGCTTTGTGATCGGCTCGACCGCGCGCGAGCGCGTGCAGCACTGGCAGGTGCTCGAGCCGCGCGCGGCCGCGGCGCGCGTCGTGGCCGAGAGTGCCACGCGGCCGGTGGCGGTGTTGTTCGGTGCCGAGCGCATCGGACTGACGAACGAGGACCTGGCACGCTGCCACTGCCTGCTGCGCATTCCGGCCAGCCCGGAGTACGCCTCGCTCAACCTCGCCATGGCCGTGCAGATCGTCTGCTACGAGCTGTTCCTGGCGGCTGGCGGTGCACTCGCGCCGGCCGAACGCGCGGTGCCGATGGCGAGCGCCGTCGAAATGGAGCGTTTCTACGCACACCTCGAGGAAGTGATGAAAGAAGTCGACTTCACCGATCGCACGCAGGCCGGAGTTCACCTGATGGGACGCCTGCAGCGCATGTTCAACCGCGCCGAGCTGGACGAGAACGAAGTGAACATCCTGCGCGGCCTGCTGACCGCCATCCAGGGCAAGCGCCGCACGGCGGGCAGCCGTCCATGAATACGTCCTCTCAGAAGGCGATCTACATGGACTACGCCGCGACCACGCCCGTCGATCCGCGGGTGGCGGCGCAGATGATCGAATGCCTGACGCTCGAAGGCTGCTTCGGCAACGCCTCGTCGACCGGCCACGCTTTCGGCTCCGCCGCGCGCGGGCGCGTGGAGAAAGCGCGCGCGCAGGTGGCCGCGCTGCTGCGCTGCGAACCGATGGCGGTGGTCTGGACGTCGGGCGCCACGGAGTCGGACAACCTCGCGATCCTCGGCGCCGCGCGCTTCAGCGGGCGCGGGCACGTGATCACGGCGCGCACCGAGCACAAGGCGGTGCTCGATCCGTGCAAGCAGCTCGAAAAGGAAGGCTTCGAGGTGAGCTACCTCAAGCCTGATGCCGAGGGTGTCGTGAGCCCCGCGCTGGTCGCGGAGGCGCTGCGGCCCGACACGGTGCTCGTGTCGCTGATGCACGTGAACAACGAGATCGGCGTGATCCAGGACGTGGCGGCGATCGGTGCGATGTGTCGCGAGCGCGGCGTGCTGTTTCACGTCGACGCGGCACAGAGTGCGGGCAAGCTGCCGATCGACGTCGAGGCGATGAAGATCGACCTGCTCGCGCTTACGGCGCACAAGTTTTACGGGCCGAAGGGCATCGGCGCGCTGTACGTGCGACGCAAGCCGCGCATCGGGCTCTCGCCGCTGATGTTCGGCGGGGGTCAGGAGGGCGGCCTGCGCTCCGGTACGCTGGCGACTCATCAGATCGTAGGTCTCGGGGCAGCCGCGGCCCTGGCTGTGGCGGAGATGGAGAGCGATGCACAGCGCCTCGCCGGCCTGCGCGCACGCCTCTGGGAAGGCATTTCCCGGCTCGGGGGTGTACACCTGAACAGCGCCCACGAACGCTCGATCCCGCACGTGCTCAACGTTTCCTTCGAGGGTGTAGAGGGCGAGAGCCTGCTGTTCGGTCTGCACGGCCTGGCCGTGTCGACCGGCTCAGCGTGCAACTCGGCGAGCCAGGAAGCGTCTTATGTCCTGCGTGCGCTGGGTCGCAGCGATGCGCTCGCCCAAGGCTCGCTGCGCTTCAGCATGGGCCGGTTCACCGTCGCGGAGGACATTGAGCACGCCATCCGCGGCGTGGGCGAGCAGGTTGCGCGCCTGCGTTCGCTGAGCCCGGGTTGAATCAAGGCGGTTGAGCCCTACCATGGACACCATGACGTCGACATCGGAATACAGCCCTCTCGTCCGCGAGCTGTTCGCCCATCCGCGCGCTTCCGGGGTGATCGAAGGCGCTGAGCGCGGCGTCGTCCACGGCGAGGCGGGCAGCATCGATGCCGGCACGTGGGTGCGCCTGCACCTGCAATTGGACAATGACGGGCGTGTGACCCACGCCCGGTTCCAGGCATACGGTTGCCCGCACACTCTCGCTGCCGCCGCCTGGCTGGCCGAGCACCTGCCCGGCCGTCGAGCGGGCGATGCGCTGCCGGAAGGTGCCCAGGGTCTCGCACGCATTCTCGAGGTCCCGGACTCGAAGCTCGGGCGGCTGCTCATCGTCGAGGATGCGCTGCGCGAGGCACTGCGACGCTGGCGTCCTGCGGTATAAGGAGACCCATGGCCATCTCGCTCACCGAATCCGCCGCCCACCGCGTGCGCTCGTTCATCGAGTCGCGAGGCTCCGGCGTGGGTCTGCGCCTCGGCATCAAGAAAACCGGCTGCTCGGGCTTCGCGTACGTGGTCAATTACGCGGACGCGGTCGACTCGGGCGACGTCGTGTTCGAGGACCGGGGCGTGAAGGTGGTGGTGGATGCCGAGAGCCTGCCGTTCGTCGATGGCACCGAGGTCGATTTCGTGAAGCAGGGCCTGAACGAGGCCTTCCGTTTCCGCAATCCCAACGTGAAAGGCGAGTGCGGCTGCGGCGAGAGCTTCACCGTCTGACGCCAACCCGCCGGACCCCATAAAACCCTTTCGGGACACGGACTTCCGTGCGCCCCTGCATTGCGGCGAACCCGGCCCGCAGGTACACTTGCGCGCCCAACGAGAGCGGGGCGGCCGTGCGCCTTACGGCGCCGGAGCCGCCCTCGATGTTTACTTCCATTCGCCCGATTCCGTTCCCCAGAGGTATGCAATGGCGCAGGAGCGCACCCTTTCGATCGTCAAGCCCGACGGTGTCCAGAAGAATCTGATCGGCGAGATCTATCGCCGCTTCGAGCAGGCCGGCCTGCGGGTCGTCGCCGCGCGCATGACACGGCTCAGCCAGTCCGACGCCGAGGGCTTCTACGCCGTTCATCGCGAACGGCCGTTCTACCAGGACCTGGTGCGCTACATGACCTCGGGGCCGGTGATGGTGCAGGTGCTGGAGGGTGAGAGCGCCGTGGCGCGCAACCGCGACATCATGGGCGCGACCGACCCGAAGAAGGCAGCGAAGGGTACGATCCGGGCCGACCTCGCCGAGAGCATCGAGCAGAACGTCGTCCACGGTTCCGACTCGGCGGAGAACGCTGCGCGCGAGATCGCGTTCTTCTTCTCCGATACGGAGATCTGCCCGCGCACGCGCTGAACGCGCGCGCCGCGGCCCGACTCCAACCCCTGCCATGAGCGCCACTTCGACACCTGCCCGCGTCAACCTGCTCGGCCTGCCGCGCGCCGGTCTCGAGGCGTTTTTCGCGGGCCTGGGCGAGAAGCCGTTCCGCGCCCGGCAGGTGATGAAGTGGCTCTACAAGCAGGGCGTCGGCGATTTCGCGCAGATGACCGATCTCGCCCGTCCGCTGCGCGAGCGCCTCGCCGAGTGCGCCGAAATCGCGGTCCCCGAAATTGCTTTGACGCAGGCCTCGGCCGACGGCACCCGCAAGTGGCTCCTCAACGTGGGCCAGAACGCGGGTAACAGCGATCGTCACCAGGCGATCGAGATGGTCTACATCCCGGAGCCGGATCGCGGGACGCTGTGCATCTCCAGCCAGGTCGGCTGCGTCCTCGACTGCACGTTCTGTTCGACCGCGCAGCAGGGTTTCAACCGCAATCTCACCGCCGCGGAGATCGTCGGGCAGGTGTGGCTTGCCAACCGCGAGCTTGGCTGGACGCCCGGCGAGCTGCGCCCGGTCACCAACGTCGTGTTCATGGGCATGGGCGAGCCGCTGGCGAACTATCGCAGCGTGCTGCCCGCGATGCAGATCATGCTCGACGACCTCGGCTTCGATCTCTCGCGCCGGCGCGTGACCCTGAGCACCTCCGGCCTCGCGCCGCAGATCCGGCGCATGTCCGAGGACGTCAACGTGGCGCTGGCGGTGTCGCTGCACGCGCCCAACGACGCCCTGCGCAACGAGCTCGTGCCGATCAACCGCAAGCACCCGATCGCCGAGCTGCTCGAGGCGTGCTGGCTCTACCTGGAGCGCCAGAACGGCCGCAGCATCACGTTCGAATACGTGATGCTCGACGGCGTGAACGACAGCGACGCGCAGGCTCGCGAGCTGGCGCAGTTGCTGCACGGGCGCGAGGCGAAGGTCAATCTCATCCCGTTCAACCCGTTTCCGGGCACGCAGTATCGGCGCTCGCGTCCCGAAAGGATCAGCCGCTTCCGTGACATCCTGAACGGCAGCGGCGTCATCGCGACCACGCGGCGCACGCGCGGCGACGACATCGACGCGGCGTGTGGCCAGCTCGTGGGCCGCGTGCAGGACCGCACCACGGTGCGCCTCGGCAGCAAACTGATCGGCGTGGCGGTGCAGGCATCATGACGACCAATCCTGGCGGCGCCATTCTTCGGGTGACCATGCTCGGTGTGGCGCTGGCCGCGCTCTGCGGCTGCGTCACCTCCGGCGACGAGGAACGCTCGTCGTCGCCGAAGGACGCCGCGGCGTACAACGCGCAGCTCGGCATCGGCTATCTGCAGCAGGGCGACGTCAAAGCGGCGCGCGAGAAGATCGAACGGGCGCTGAAGCAGGATCCGGGTAACGCGAACGTGCACACCGCGGCGGCGCTGCTCTACGACCGCATGGGCGACGTGGACCGCGCCGACCGTCACTACTCGACCGTCGTGCGCCTGAAGCCGCGCGATCCCGAGGCGCTCAACAATCACGCGGTCTTCCTCTGCCGCAACAAGCGCGCCGCGAAGGGCGAGAGCAATTTCCTCGAGGCGGCGGCCAGCCCTCTCAACCGCGCGCCGGAAGTGGCCTACACGAACGCGGGTCTGTGCGCGAGCGGTGCGGGCAAGGTCGACGACGCGCGCCGGCATTTCGAGGCGGCCCTGAACGTCAAGCCCACGTACCGCGATGCGATCATGCAGCTCGCGGAGTTGCATCTGGCGGGCGGTCGGCCCGACCAGGCGCGCAACTACCTCATGCGCCTCTTCGACGTGGAGCCCGCGAGCGCGGAAGCGCTGTGGCTCGGCGTGCGGATCGAGACCGCGGCCGGCAACACGCGCTCGACCGAGATCTACAAGAAGCGGCTCAAGGCCGAGTTCCCGGGCGCCGAGCAGACTCGCGCGCTGATCGCCTCGGAGCGCAAGCCCTCGGAGCGCAGCAGCAGATGAATGAAGGGGCCGGCAGCGGGCCCGGGACGAAACCCGGAGAACGCTTGCGGGCTGAACGCGAGCGCAGGGGGTTCAGCACGCAGAAGGTTGCGGAGGATCTGCACGTCGACGTGTGGGTCGTCGAGGCGCTCGAATCGGGTCGACACGAAAGCCTGGGTGCGCCGGTGTTCGTCAAGGGGCACCTGCGCAAGTACGCGCTGCTGCTCGGCCTGGACGCCGACGAGTTGCTGCTGGCATTCGGAGAGCAGGCGCCGCCGCCGCTGGTGAGGTTGACGCCGAAAGCGCGCACGCGGCCGCCGCGCAGAATGCCGATCAAGGCGCTGCTGATCGCAGCGTTGGTGATCGTCCTGGCGGCAGCGGGTTTTCTGGGCTATCGCTACTGGCGATCGGATCAGAAACTTCGGTCGTCTGAAACGGGCACGAGCGTGATGGCGGCGATTGCGGACGCGCCCAAGGCGACGTTAGCGGCAGGGTCGCCCACGGCGGCGTCGCCCGCGGCAGGGTCGCGAGCGGTGTCGCAGGCGTCGGCAGTGCCGAGCAAGAGCGTGGCGCCATCGAGGCAGACGGTGCGGGTGAGATTGAGTTTTTCTGCGGACAGCTGGGTAGAACTCTATGACGGCAGCCAGAAGCGGATGTTCTTCGACATGGGCGCGGCCAACTCCGCGCGCGGTTTCACCGTCGCCGCGCCCGCGCGCGTGTTTCTCGGCTACGCCGACGGCGTGCAGGTCGAGATCGACGGGCGTCCGGTGACGCTGGACGCCGGGCTTCGCCGTGACAACGTCGCGCATTTCACCGTCGATGCCCGCGGCCGCCTGGCGCCCGCCGGCAGCCTGTCGCGGCCCTGATTTTCGCGGACCAGAGGAGCGCGAATCATGGAGCGCGTGATCCAGCCGGTGCGCGGCATGGGCGACATCCTGCCGGCGGAGATCGGCTACTGGCAGGAGCTGGAGGCTGTCGCGCGCGAAGTGCTCTCGGGCTACGGCTACCAGGAAATGCGTGTGCCGATCATGGAGCACACCGAGCTGTTCAAGCGCTCGATCGGCGAGCACACCGACATCGTCGAGAAGGAGATGTACACCTTCGACGACCGCGGCCGCGACGAGCAGCCGCGCAGCCTGACGCTGCGGCCGGAGGCCACCGCCGGCATGGTGCGCGCCGCGATTTCGAACGGCCTGATTCACAACCAGAAGCTGCGCGTCTGGTGCCTGGGGCCGATGTTCCGGCACGAGAAGCCGCAGAAAGGTCGCTATCGGCAGTTTCACCAGGTCGACGTCGAGGCGATCGGTTATCCCGGCCCGGATGTCGATGCCGAAGTCATCCTCGCTTCCGCGCGCTTCTGGAAGCGCCTGGGGATCACGCGCGTGCGGCTCGAGATCAACTCGCTCGGCACGCCCGCGGCGCGTGCCGTCTATCGCGCCCGGCTGGTCGAGTATTTCCGGGCGCACGACGGCGCGCTCGATGCCGACAGCCGCCGGCGGCTCGATGGCAATCCGCTGCGCATCCTCGACAGCAAGAATCCCGAGATGCGCGCGCTGATCGACGCGGCCCCCGTGCTCACTGACTTCCTGGACGCGGAATCGGCGGAGCACTTCGCCACGTTGCGCGACCTGCTCGACAGCGCCGGCGTCGCATACCAAGTCAACCCACGTCTGGTGCGCGGGCTCGACTACTACACGCGCACCGTGTTCGAGTGGCTCACCGATGCGCTCGGTGCGCAGGATGCGGTTTGCTCAGGCGGACGCTACGACGGTCTGATCGAGCAGCTCGGCGGTGAGCCGACGCCTGCCATCGGCTGGGCGATGGGTCAGGAGCGCGTGGTCGCGCTGATGGCGCAGACGCGCGCCGCCCCTGATCTCGCGCCCCACGTCTACGTGGTCACTGTGGGCGTCCAGGCGGAGCGTGCCGGAGTGAAGCTCGCCGAGCAGCTGCGCGATGCGGCGCCGGGCCTGCGCGTGCAGATCAATCTCGCGGGCGGAAGCTTCAAGAACCAGTTCAAGCGCGCCGACAAGAGCGGCGCCGCGTGGGCGGTGATTCTGGGAGACGACGAGATCGCGCGCGGCACGGCGGCGCTCAAGCCGCTGCGCGTCGCCGGCGAGCAGATGGAATGTCCGCTGGCGGAGTTGCCCGTCCGGCTGGCACGCATGGTTTCTGGCGAAACGGCCGCCTGAGACGGCCGCGGAGTATCGAACGTGGATGACTTTCTCGACGAACGCGACCAATGGGAAGCCCTCAAGCGTTGGCTGAAGGAAAACGGTGCCTGGATCGTGGCCGGCGTGCTGATCGGCGTGGGTGCTCTCTACGGCATGCGCTGGTGGGAGCAGCACATCACGGAGCGCGCGCAGACAGCTGCGACGCGCTATTCGGACATGCTCGAAGCCCTCACGCGCAAGGACCGCGCGCGCGCCGACCAGCTGGCTGAGACGCTGACGAAGGAATTCGGCTCGACGCCCTACGCCGACCAGGCGCAGCTCGTGCTGGCCCGAGCGGATGTCGAGGAGGCCAAGCTCGACGAAGCCGTCAAGCGGCTCGGAACGATTGCCGAGGACTCGGACGACGAGGAGCTGCGGCACGTGGCGCGGCTGCGCATGGCGCGCGTTCAGCTGATGCAGAAAAAGCCGGACGAAGCCCTGGCAACGCTCGGCAAGGGCGAGACGGGTGCGTTCGCAGCGGCGTTCGAGGAAACGAAGGGCGACGCCTTGCTCACCAAGGGCGATGCCGTCGGCGCGCTCGCCGCGTATCGCAAGGCGCTCGATTCGATGGAACCGGAGCAGCAGGATCAGGGTCTGCTGCAGCTCAAGATCAACGACCTCGCAGGGGCGTCGGAGCCGGTTGAGGCCGACCCACCGAAGGAATCCGCTCGATGACCATGTCCACCTCCGCGTTGCGCCTGGGCCTCCTCCTGCCGCTGCTGGCGCTCGCGGCCGCCTGCGACAAGGAAAAGGAAGTCGACCCGCCCGCCGAGCTGGTCGACCTCCAGGCCAAGGTTCCGGTCGACCGTGTGTGGAGCGTCGGAGTCGGCGGCGGCGACAAGACGCTGCGGCTCGGGCTGCGCCCCGCCCTGGACGGCGATCGCCTGTACGTGGTGAACCACGACGGCGACGTGATGGCGCTCGATGCGCGCAAGGGTCGCGTACTCTGGCGCAAGGATTCCAAGGTGCCTTTCGGCGGCGGACCCGGTGTGGGTGGCGGCCGCGTGGTGGCCGGTTCGACCGACGGCACGATCGTGGCATTGAGCGCGGCCGACGGCACCGAGTTGTGGCGCGTGGAGATCGGCGGCGAAGTGCTGGCCCCTCCTGCGGTTTCCGAGGACCTCGTCGCCGTGCGCAGCGTGGACGGCAGGCTGCGCGGCCTCGACGCGCAGGACGGACGCGAACTGTGGCTCGTCGAACAGACCGTGCCGCGCCTCTCGCTGCGCGGCACTTCCCCGCCCGTCATCGCGGGCGACCTGGTCATCTGTGGCTTCGACAACGGCAAGGTGGTGGCCGTGGGGCGCGCCGATGGCGACGTCGCGTGGGAATCCGCGGTCGCGCCGTCGCGCGGCCGCACCGAGCTCGAACGGCTGGTGGACATCGATTCGCAGGTGCGCGTCGTCGGGCCGGACATCTACGTCGTCGGCTTCCAGGGCCGTGCTGCCATGCTGGCGCTCGACTCCGGCCAGATCTGGTGGGCGCGCGACGAATCGAGCGATCGCGGTCTCGCGGTGGGCGAGGAGGCGCTCTATGTCTCTGCGTCGAACGGCGACGTCAAGGCGCTGAGGAAGCGCGACGGTGCGCCGCTGTGGGAGCAAGCAGCGCTGCACCGGCGCGGCCTGAGTGCGCCGGTCGTCGACGGCAACACGCTCGTGGTGGCGGACTTCGAAGGCTACGTGCACTGGCTCGACCTTGCGACGGGCGAAGTCCTCGCGCGCGAGCGCGCCGGCGATTCGCGCGTGACCAACGCGCCGATCGTGGCCCAGGACATGGTCTACGTGATGACGGACAACGGGACGCTCGCGGCGTATCGCCGTGGCGAGCGGAAGGTCGCAAGCGCACCCGCAGGGGAGACGCCGCCGCCTTCGTCCGAGGCTTCGCCGGCGTCGCCCGAAACGTCGCCCGCGTTGCCTGACAGTGGGCCGCCGTCACCGCAAACCGCATCGCCGGAAACTGCGACGCCGTCGCCCGACACCACGCCCCCGCAGCCGGACACGACGCCGCCGCAGCCAGAGACGCCGCCCCAAGGCTGATGCGCGCATGCTTCCCGTCGTCGCACTCGTCGGCCGGCCCAACGTCGGCAAGTCGACACTTTTCAACGTCCTGACCGGCACGCGCGATGCCTTGGTCGCGGACCAGCCTGGCCTGACGCGCGATCGTCAGTACGGCTACGGCAAGGTCGGCGACGTCCCTTACATCGTCATCGACACCGGCGGACTCGTGGAACGCGCCGGCGGCCTCGAAGCGCAGATGGCCGAGCAGACGCTGCGCGCGGTCGAGGAAGCGGACCGCGTGGTGCTGGTGCTGGACGGGCGCGAAGGCCTGACCAGTGCCGACGAGTTCGTGGCACGAGCGCTGCGCCGTTCGGGCAAGCCGGTGGTGCTGGCCGTGAACAAGAGCGAAGGGCGCGATGCCGAGATCGCTGCAGCCGAGTTTCACAACCTCGGGCTCGGCGAGCCTTGCGCCATTGCGGCAGCCCACGACCAGAACGTTCGCGAGCTGATGGACGTCGTGCTTGCCGACCTGGAGGGCGAGGCCGGGGACGATTCGGCGCGCCGTGACGACGAAGGCATCCGGATCGCGGTGGTCGGCAGGCCGAATGTGGGCAAGTCCACGCTCGTCAATCGCCTGCTGGGCGAGGAGCGCGTCATTGCCAGCGCCGAGCCCGGCACGACGCGCGACAGCATCTACGTCGGTTTCGAGCGCGACGGCACGCGCTACACGCTCATCGACACGGCGGGGGTGCGCCGGCGCGCGCGCGTCGAGGACGCCGTCGAGAAATTCAGCGTCATCAAGACTCTGCAGGCGATCGACGAGGCCAACGTCGTGATCGCGCTGCTCGACGCGCAGGAAACCGTCGCCGAGCAGGACGCGAGCCTGCTCGGCATCGCGGCGGACCGCGGTCGCGCCCTGGTGATCGGCGTCAACAAGTGGGACAAGCTGCCGCCGGAGCAGCGCGAGCACATGCGCGAGCAGATCGAGGTGCGCCTGCCGTTCGTCGATTTCGCGCCGGTGCATTTCATCTCCGCGCGTCACGGCACGGGCGTCGGCGAGCTGATGCACGCGGCACACGCGGCCTACAAGGCCTCGATGCGCGAGATGAGCACGCCCGAGCTGACCCGCACGCTCGAGACCGCGCTCGAAACGCACCAGCCGCCGCTGGTGCGTGGCCGGCGGATCAAGCTGCGCTACGCCCATCAGGGCGGCCGCAATCCGCCGGTGATCGTGATCCACGGCAACCAGACGGACAGCGTGCCGGATGCGTATCGTCGTTACCTGGTGAATACCTTTCGCCAGACGTACGGCCTCAAGGGCACGCCCATCCGCGTGGAGTTTCGCTCTGACGACAATCCTTTCGCGGGCAAGCGCAACCCGCTCACGCCGCGCCAGCGGCGCAAGAGAGCTCGCGTGCAAAGGCGCGGTCGCTGACGAAGGGCGTGTCCCCTCTGCAAACGTATTCAGGAGCGCGGCCCCGCTCTCTGCCTCGATGATGTCCGGATGAACAGACTGCTCTCGCTGTCCCTCGTCCTGGTGCTCGTGCTTGCGTGCCCGCAAGCCGATGCCGCCCATCGCATCCAGCACCTCGAACCCGCCTCGTGGTGGGTGGGCATGAAGGACGACCGCCTGCAACTCCTGGTGCACGGCGAACGCATCGCGGAGCTGGAGCCCGCACTCTCGTATCCCGGCGTGCGGCTCGCGCGCGTGGCACGCGTGGAGAATGCCAACTATCTCTTTCTCGACCTCGTGATCGGGCCCGAGACGCGACCCGGCCGCTTTCGCATCGACTTTCGTCGCGGTGGGAAGTCCGTGGTCCGGCACGAGTACGCGCTCGAGGCCCGCGAGGCGGGTTCGTCCGAGCGGCGCAGCTTCGATGGGCGCGACGCGATCTACCTGATCACGCCCGATCGCTTCGCCAACGGCGACCCGGGCAACGATCGGGTCGCCGGCATGCGCGAGGGTCCGGGCCGCGACGAGCCCGATGGCCGGCACGGCGGCGACCTGCAGGGCATCCGTGAGCGCCTCGACTACATCGCGGGCCTGGGCTTCACCCAGATCTGGCTGAACCCCGTGCTCGAGAACGACCAGCCCGAGGCATCGTATCACGGTTACGCCATCACCGATTTCTATCGCATCGACCCGCGCTTCGGCAGCAATGAGCTGTACCGCACGCTCGCACGCGAGGCACGCGCGAAGGGCATCGGGATCATCAAGGACGTGGTGCTCAACCATTGCGGCTCGGAGCACTGGTGGATGAAGGACCTGCCGAGCCGCGACTGGATCAACCACGGCGGCAGTTTCGTGCAATCGACGCACAACCACGACAGCCTGCACGACCCACACGGCGTGGAAGAAGACCGTCGCGGTCTCGACGACGGCTGGTTCGTGCCGACCATGCCGGACCTCAACCAGCGCAACCCGCTGCTGATGACCTACCTCGTTCAGAACGCCATCTGGTGGATCGAGTACGCGGGTCTCTCGGGCCTGCGCGTCGACACCTGGCCCTATTCGGAGCGTCATTTCCTCGCCGAATGGACGCGGCGCCTGCTGCAGGAATATCCCGGTCTCAACATGGCTGGGGAGGAGTGGGTGACCAATCCGGCGCTGCTGGCGCGCTGGCAGCGCGGCAGCGAGTGGGCGGACGGTTACGAGTCGCTCCTGCCGGGACTGATGGATTTTCCGTTGCAGGACGCGGTCAGGCGCGGGCTCACGGAAGAGGAGGGCTGGGATACCGGCCTGAGGCGCATCTGGCGCACGCTCGCTGACGATTTCGTCTACCCCAACGCCGACAACCTCGTCGTGTTCCCCGAGAACCACGACATGAGCCGCGTCTATACGCAGCTCGGCGAACGGCTCGACCTGTACAAGATGGCGATCGCGTTCTTCGCCACCACGCGCGGCATTCCGCACTACTACTACGGCTCCGAGATCCTGATGACCAACCCGGGCACCGATGCGCACGGTGTCATCCGTGCCGATTTCCCGGGCGGCTGGCCGGCCGATGCGAGTGACGCTTTCTCAGGGAAGGGGCTCAGCGCCCGGCAGCGAGAGGCGCAGGAGTTCACGCGCAAGCTGCTCAACTGGCGCAAGGGTGCCTCAGCGGTGCATCGCGGGAAACTGACGCACTACGCGCCGCGCGATGGTGTCTACGTCTATTTTCGACACGACGATGGCGGGAAGGTCATGGTCGTGATCAGCAAGGCAGCGACGGCGCAAGGTCTCGACATGAAGCGCTTCGCGCGCGTGATCGGGGCCTCAGTCGATGCGACGGACGTGCTCACCGGTCGGCAGCTGCGCCTCGGCGAGACGCTCGAAGTGCCGGCACGCAGCGTCACGGTGCTCGAGCTGCGCGGCGGCGAAACGATTCCTGCAGGCGTCACGGGTACGATCGAGCGCATCGAGAAGTTTCCATCGACCCACGTCGCGCCGCGGCAGGTGGACGTCTGGCTGCCGCCGAGCTACGGCGATGCTTCGCGGCGCTTCCCCGTGCTCTACATGCATGACGGGCAGAATCTCTTCGATCCCGCGCTCTCCTATACGAAGGTCGACTGGGGCATCGACGAGACGATGACGCGCCTGATCGGGGAGGGCGCGATCCGCGAGGCGATCGTGGTCGGTATCTGGAACACGCCCAAGCGCGGCGAGGAATACATCCCGCAGAAGGCCGTGTCGGGAGCCACCGTGTCGATGGCGGTACCGGGCATGCCGGAGCTGTCGAAGATGCAGATCGTGTCCGACGAGTACCTGAAGTTCATCGTGCAGGAGCTCAAGCCCTTCGTCGACACGAAGTACCGCACGCGGCCGGGCCGTGCCGACACTTTCATCATGGGCTCGAGCGCGGGCGCGCTCATTTCGATCTACGCGCTCACCGAGTATCCCGACGTGTTCGGCGGTGCGGGCGGGGTGTCGACGCACTGGCCGCTGGGCGACGGCATCCTCGTCGACTATCTCGAGAGGAACCTGCCGAAGCGTGGCCGGCACAAGCTCTACTTCGACTATGGCACCGCGACGCTCGACTATGGCTACGAGCCCTATCAGCGCCGCGTCGATGCGCTGATGCGTCGCGCGGGCTGGCGCGAAGGCGTCGACTGGCTCACCGTCAAGGACGAGGGCGCCGAGCACAACGAGGCCGCGTGGCGCGCCCGCGTCCACCAGCCGCTGACGTTTTTTCTGAAGAAGAAGTGAGGCTGCGGGTTTAGGACCGGCGCGCTGCGCAGTTCCTGTTGAGCCACTCGCGCAGCGAAGGCATGTCCGAAACCGCGCGATCCACCAGCGCGCGCACCGTGCCCATGAATTCTTCGAGCTGCGCCGGTGTGAGCACGTCGGCTGCGGGATGATGGCCGACGGGCGTGATGCCCTGGCCCAGCATCACCTGCAGCCACGACAGGTCGAGGAACAGATCGTCCGGCTCGCGATAGACGCGTCCGCTGACGCGGAACAGGTCGAGCCGGTGTTTCAGCCCCGGCGGCAGCGGCATCTCGCGGCAGTGCTGCCAGAAAGGCTCGGGTCGTCCGTTCGCGTAGTAGTGCAGGGCGATGAAGTCGCGGGTGTGCTCGAATTCCGACGCGCACTGCCGGTTGTATTCGTCGATCTCGTTCTGCGCGAAGCGCCGGTCGGGGAACATCGTCACCAGGCGGCTGACGCCGGACTGGATCAGGTGGATGCTGGTCGACTCGAGCGGCTCGAGAAAGCCGCTGGCGAGCCCCAGCGCGACGCAGTTGCGATTCCAGGCCTTCTTGCGCCGCCCCGTGACGAATTTCAGCGGCCACGGCTCTTTGATCGCCTTCCCGTCGAGGTTCGCGAGCAGCGTGGCCGCGGCCTCGTCGTCGCTCGTGTGGCGGCTGCAGTACACGTGACCGGTGCCGATGCGTTCCTGCAACGGAATCCGCCAGATCCAGCCCGCCTTCTGCGCCGTCGCGCGCGTATAGGGCGTGAGCGGCTCGACCGACTCGCACTGGATCGCGAGCGCGCGATCGCAGGGCAGCCAGCGCGACCAGTCCTCGTAGCCCGTCTTCAGTGCCTGTTCGATCAGCAGGCCGCGAAAACCCGAGCAGTCGACGAAGAGGTCGCCGGCGATGCGCCGGTCGCCCTCGAGCACGATCGCCTCGATGAAACCGTCGGTGCCGCGCAGGATCGTGTCGACGACCTTGCCCTCGGTGCGCACCACGCCACGCTTCTCGGCGTAGTGGCGCAATACTTTCGCGACGAGCGCCGCATCGAAGTGGTACGCAAATACCGGCGAGGACAGGTCTTCCGGGTGCTCGCCCGCCACAAAACGGTTCTGATCGGACGCCATCGCGGTCGTGGAATACGACCACAGGCTGCTCGTGCCGCCTTCCTGCACGCTGCGCAGCCAGTATTGCCAGAACTGCAGCGTGCCGAGCGAGCGGCCGATCGGTCCGAAGCCATGCAGGTACGAGTGGCCGGGCTCCTTCCAGCCGACGAACTGCACGCCGAGCTTGATGCTGCCCTGGACCTGGCTGAGGAACTCGTTCTCGTCGATGCCCAGCGCCTTGACCAGCAGCCGGATCTGCGGAATGGTCGCCTCGCCGACACCGACCGTGCGGATCTGCTCCGACTCGACCACCTCGATGTCGAGCACCTTGCCCATGAAGCGCGCGAGCGCCGCGGCCGCCATCCAGCCGGCCGTGCCGCCGCCCACGATCACGACCTTACGAATGCGATTGTCGCTCATAAGAAGGCCCCTGCCGATTTCTCGACAGGGGCCCGAAGAGTCTAACCGCGTGCGCGCTTCAGTACTTGAAGCTCACGCCCAGCAGGTACCGCCGGCCGAAGGTCTGGTGGTCGATGACCAGCTGGTTGTTGTTGAGCTCCGTCGTCACGAACGGCTCGTCCGTCAGGTTGTAGCCCTGCAGGAGGAGCGTCAAGCCTTCGAAGTTGCCGAACTGGAAGTCGTAGCTGATCTGCGCATCGATGAGCGTTTCGGCTCGTGCGCTGCGCAGCAGGCGGTCGGCGCCCACGCCCTGGACTTCGCCCAGGAACGCGGATCGGTGTCGCGCGCTGGCCCGGGCCGAGAAGCCGTACTTCTCGTAGTACACCGTGCCGCTCACCACGTCTTCGGACAGGCCGGGCAACGGGCGTGACGGGCTGTTCGGGTCCGAGATGTCGCTCTTGGTGTACGAGTAGCTGCCCGTGATGCCGAAGCCGTCGAGCGCTTCAGCGAACACGCTGAAAGGCATCGCACCGGCGATCTCGTAGCCGTAGATCTTGCCGCCGGTGCCGTTGCGCGGGAAGGTTACGAAACCCTCGCGCACGGTGGGATTGCTGCCGTCGGGCACCGGGAAGTCGGTGAAGTCGAAGAGCTGCGGTTCGTTGTAGATGTACGAGCGCAGGTCCTTGTAGAACACCGCACCGGAGACGTAGCCCTCGCGTCCGAAGTATTTCTCGAGCGACACGTCTGCGGCGTCCGCGATCCACGGACGAAGGTTCGGATTGCCGCCGCTGCCTCCCCACGGCTCCGCCTGGCCGCTGGTGAACGTGAACTCCACGGAGGGACGCATGTCGTCGAGCCGCGGTCGTGCCATTTGGCGGGCGATGCCGAGACGCGCAACGTAGTCGTTCGGCATGCGCAGCGACAGATTCAGGCTCGGGAGCGTTTCGACGTAGTCCTGCTTCGCGATGAGTGCGGTCGTGACGGCCGGCGTGCTGACGCCGCCACCGGGTGGGTTCGCCGCACCGACGCCTTCTGACGTCTGATCGGTCTGAACCAGCTGAACGCCGATGTTGCCGTTCAGCACCGACGAGCCGATTTCCTTCTGCAGGTCGAAGCGAACGAAGCCGGTCAGGGCGTTCTCTTCAATCGCCCAGTTGCGGCTGAACACGTTGGCGTCCACCGCCGGCACGAAGTTGTACACGCTCGGATTGGCCAGGGCGAGCGGGTCGTAGCTGACCATGCCCGTGATGCCCAGGAAATCCAGCTCCGTGGGACGCAGCAGCGCGCCGGTCGGGATGGGGACGCTGGTGTTGCCGTCCGTGTTGCCGACCAGGCCGAGGTAGAAGCGATCCGGCGAATAGGTCTTGTCGCGCAGCGTGTAGTTCACGCCGAAGTCCATGGCCGTGAACATGCCGCCGAGCTCGCGGGCCGCGCTCATGCGAAACGCCGACAGCTCGTCGTCGATGCTCGGATTGTTGATGAAGCCGTCCTGGCCACCCACGATCGCGTTGCCACCCCAGCCCTGGGGGCTGGTGAGCATGATCACGTTCGGATCGGCATAGTCGATGACGGACGTGAAGGTCGCATCGCCTTCGTTGGATTGGTTGAACCCCATGGTATCGGTCGCGCCCGTGCCCGCGCGGCCCGTGCCGGCGTAGGTTTCGAGGATCACGTCCTCACGGTCGACCTTGGAGAAGCTCGCGTCACCCGTCAGCTGCCAGGTGCCGAGGTCCCATCGGCCGTTCCAGCCGGCCGACCACAGCTCGGATTCGCGCAGCGTCGCGTCGTTGCGCACCACGGCCTTGACGTTGTCGTACACGCCCTGCGTCACGAGACCGTTCTCGGCCGTGAAACCCGGTTCCAGCGTGGCGCCGCCCCAGAACAACGGCAGCTCGATGCCGCGCAGGAGCTGGTCGTCTTCGAACTTGGAGTAGTACACGTCCACAACCGAGTGGAAGGTGTCGCTGGGTGCGAACTCCATGGTACCGATGATGCCGGTGCGCTTCAGCTCGGTGGACACGACGTACGGCTTGGCGCCGCCCATCGCCAGCGCACCGGGGGCGACCTCGGGGTAACCCCAGGAATTGAAGCGCTCGACCTGCGTGGGTGAATCCAGGTACGCGGCGCCGATCGCGATGCCGACGCGGTCGTCGGCGAACTGATCGATGTAACTGCCGCTGACCCGATACCCGTCCTCCTCGGAACCCGCGTTCAGGTCGCCGAGCGACAGCGTCTCGCCGCGCAGGTTGGCCGCGATCGTGCGACGGCCGTACGCGAGCGGACGAATCGTTTGCAGATCCACGGTACCGGAGAGGCCCTGGCCGATCAGACCGGCTTCCGGCGTCTTGTAGACGAGCACGGCGCCGACCAGCTCGGAAGGGTACTGGTCGTACTCGGCGGCGCGGTTGTCGCCGGTGGTGACCTGCTCGCGCCCGTTGAGCAGTGTCGTCGAGAAATCGGGTGCGAGGCCGCGGATGCTGATGACCTGCGCGCGCCCGTCGAGGCGCTGCGTCGTCAGGCCCGGAACACGCGCGATCGATTCGGCGATGCTGGCATCGGGCAGCTTACCGATGTCCTCCGCGGAGATCGCTTCGACGATCAGGTCGGAGTCTTTCTTCTCCGCGATCGAAGTCTGCAGCGAGCCGCGGAATCCGGTGACCGTGACTTCCTCCTGGACGCCTTGCGTGACATCGTCCTGCGCGGCGACCGTGCCGCCGGCCAGCAACGCGGCGCAACCGAAAACCGTGGAATGTGCGCGCAACGTTCGTGCAACGGCGCGCGTGACGCGTGGATACGTGACGCTCTTGATCATCTGCCCCCCAAGCATGCTCAGACGTGGCGCGAGATGCGCGGAAGATTCGTTCGAGCTTCGGCCCCTGCACGGATCGTAGGACTGCGCCTGCAACGTGGACAATGCTCTGCAAACGTATTCATGCAGCGTGTGGCGCGCGCGCTGCACTTGAAAACCCTTCTCCGACAACGTCCAAGCGTCCGCCTGTCGCTGCCGGCGCGACTGCAAACGTATGCAGCCGCCTGGCGGGTGCCGTTTCGATCAGGGCTGCCAGTTGTAGACGGGCGTGTCCACCGTGCCTGTCGGACTGGAGGGCGAGGTGAAGTTGCGGTTGCTGCCACCCTCCCAGGTCACGCTGCCGCCGTTCTTCTTGACGAACTTGAACTGCAGCGCGGTGTTGAGCGGCACGCTGACCGGAAGGAACCACTCAGGGTAGTTCGGGTTCATCATCGCTTCCGGCGCCTTGGCAGGATCCCAGCCACCGAGCTCCGGGATGTTGCCGACCACGTGCACGTTCTCGCCCATCACGGTGGTGGCATTGACCTTGAAGATCACCTGCACCTGGTCGCCCGAGAGCACCTCGTAGCGGAACTGGTTGCTGGTGTTGGCGCCCTTGACGACGGTGATCTGGCGGATGCCCGCCGCGACCGCCGGCACCGTCGCCGTGATCTGCGTGTCGTTGTTGGACACCACCGTGCCGTTGGTGGCGTCGAACTTCACGGTGATCGAGCCGCCGAGCCCGGTGCCGTAGATGTACACGGTGTTGCCCGAGCGGCCACTGGTCGCGACCACGTCGCCGATGCGCGGAATGGTGGTTCCGAGCGAGGGGTTGTGCGACCACACACTCACCTCGCCACCGGCCAGGCCGAAGCTGGCGATCTGGTTCTGCCCGCCGGAGTTGCCGACCGTGACCGAGGCGCCGAACAGCAGACCCGTCAGCTGATCGGTGTACGTGCCCATTGGCAGGCTCGTGTTGATAGCCGGAACCGTGAACGACGCGTCCGGCTGGCGATTCACGGCGACGATCACCTGCTTGTCGTAGAACTGGCGCTTGAACACCAGCACGTCGTTGGTGCTGTACAGGATCTCCGTGCCGCCGAAGGCCAGCGCCTCGTTGGCCTTGCGCAGGTCTGACATCTTCTTGATGACCTGGTACGCCGTCGAGGACTGGTTGAACGTGGTCGCCGTCTCCATGAAAACGCGGCCCGCCACGTCGCTCGCGTCCGAAGAGCTCAGGTACTGCTCGGTGCCGTAGTAGATGTTGGGAGTGCCGCGCGAGGTCATCAGGGTCGCGATCGCGGCATGGAACGGCTTGTTGTTGGGCTGAATGAAGCGAAAGCGCGTGACGTCGTGGTTGTCGAGGAACGTCACCGCCTGGTTCTCGTAGATGTAGTCGTTGGCTGTAGTCGTCATCATCGAGCCGAACGCGGCCATGGTCTCCGAGAAGTTGCCGAAGGCGTTGGTGGCGGCGCGGAAGTACTCGAAGTCGAGATTGTTGACGCCGGTGCGGTCCGGGAAGGTGATGTACTCGCCGTACTTGGGATCCGGCCGGCCGATGAAGAACTCCCCGAAGTGCGAGATCGGGCCGCCGGTGTCGGTGTCGATCACGTCGCGCAGGTCCTTCACGAACGCCGGGTTCATGTGCAGCGTGGCGTCGTGGCGCAGGCCGTCGATGCCCTTGCCCTTCCAGAACTTCGCCGCCTTCTCGAGGTGCGCGACCACCTGCGCGTTCTCCTGCGAGAAATCCGCGAGCGAGCCGAGCTCCTTGTGGCGGAAGCCGAAGCGCGAGGAATCGCCGCCGCGATCGCCGAGCCCGTGGAACCAGCCGTTGACGTCGGCATGCGGGTTGGCGAGCAGGTTCTCGCCGATCGCGTTGCCGTTGCCGTCGAAGATGTAGTTGCCGCTGCCGTCCTTGTTGGGCTCGTAGAGCTTGCCGTCCTCCGCCGAGTTGCCGTTGGTGGGATTCTGCCAGCGGCTCGTGTGGTTGGTGACGAAGTCGATCACGAGCTTCATGCCCTCGGCATGCAGTGCGTTGCGCAGGGCGACGAATTGCTGCATCTGGCCGAAGTGCGCGTTGGTCGCGAAGTAGTTGCGCACGTGGTAGCCGTGGAAGCTGGTCCAGCGGTTGGTGCCGCCGCCCGGCTGAAAGTCGATGATCTCGGTATCGCGATTGCGGTAGGGCGCCGAGATCCACACGGCGGTGACGCCCATGTTCTTGAGGTAGGGGATCTTGTCGATGATTCCCTGCCAGTCGCCGCCCTGGTACAGCTTGAGGTCCGAGCCGTTGCCGCGCCCGTTCGAATCGGGATCGTCGAACAGGGTGGGATCGAAGCCGGACGGCACGTTGTTCGTGGTGTCGCCGTCCACGAAGCGATCCGTGATGATCTGGTAGACGGTGTCTTTCGGTGTCAACGGGCCGAGCGTCTGGGCGCTCGCGAGGAATGGGACCAGCGCCAGCGCCAGTGCAAGCATCGTTCGGGCCGTGGTCTTCAGGGCAAGGGTCATCTCCGTTCTCCTTCGGCTTTGATCCGGGTCGTCCGTAGTCCGTGTCGCGCAGCGCCTGCCTCGCGGTGCGGTTCGATCCTAGACCGCGACCGCCGGCGTCCGAACAGGAGTGAGGCGATGAATTCGATTGCAGCGAATGAAAACGATTGCAGCCGGCGCCGGGCCGATTACAGTTGCGGTCCGGCCGACCCAACAGCGGACACGCGATGATGAAAAATTTCTCTCCCCTGGGCTCATTGGCTTTCGCGCTCGGCTGCGCCGCTTTCGCGCACGCGGAAACGGTGGCGAGCGTTGCCTCGCCCGGCGAGGTGCTCGCGGTCGACGTGATGATCGACAGCGACGGCCGGCCGGGGTACGCGATCTCACGCCGTGGCAAACCGGTCATCGCCGAGTCGCGGCTCGGTTTCCTGCTCGCGGATGAGCCGAAGCTCGATCGCGGATTCAGGCTCGCCGACCAGGCGACGCGCAGCTTCGACGAAACCTGGGAACAGCCGTGGGGGGAGCGGCGCGAGGTGCGCAATCGCGGCACCGAGCTGCGCGTGCGTTTCGCCGAGGGCGGCGGCGCGGCGGCGCGCAAGCTCGACGTGGTATTCCGCGTGTACGACGACGGCGTGGGCTTTCGCTACGAGTTTCCCGGGCAGGAGCGGCTGCGCGAGGTCAACATCGTCGATGAGTTGACGGAGTTCGCGGTCGCCGAGCCGGCTACTGCGTGGTGGATTCCCGCCGGCGAATGGAATCGCTACGAATATCTCTACAACCGGACGCCGCTCGCCGAGGCGGGGCAGGCGCACACGCCGATGACGATCCGCACGCAGGGCGGCCTGCACATCGCGATTCACGAAGCGGCGCTGGTCGACTACGCGGGGATGTGGTTGCGGCGCATGCACGCCGGACAGCGGCTGAGAGCCACGCTCTCGCCGTCGGCCAGCGGCCCGCGCGTGCGGCGTGTCGCGCCGTTCACGACGCCGTGGCGCACGCTGCAGATCGCCGACAGTGCGCCGGGCCTCTATATGTCCGACCTGATCCTCAACCTCAACGAGCCCAACAAGCTCGGCGACGTGTCGTGGGTGAAGCCGTACAAGTACGTGGGCATCTGGTGGTCGCTGCATCTCGACACCGAAACCTGGGGCTCGGGCCCGCGGCACGGCGCCAACACGGCGAACGCGCGCCGCTATGTCGACTTCGCCGCGAAGTACGGCTTTCGCGGCGTGCTGATCGAGGGCTGGAACGTCGGCTGGGACGGCAACTGGTTCGCCGGCGGCGAGGACTTCAATTTCAGCAAACCGTATCCGGACTTCGATATGGAGGCGGTTGCCGCGTACGCGCGCGAGAAAGGCGTGCGCATCGTGGGCCATCACGAAACCGCCGCGAACCTCGCCAACTACGAGCCGCAGCTCGCGGCGGCACTCGATCTCTACGCGCGACTCGGCATCGACAGCGTCAAGACCGGCTACGTGGCGGATGCCGGCGGCGTTCGCTGGCGTGCGCCGGACGGCAAAATCTGGTTCCAATGGCATGACGGCCAGGTCCAGTCGCGGCATCACCTGCATGTCGTGACGGAAGCGGCGCAGCGCCGCATCAGCGTCAACCCGCACGAGCCGATCAAGGACACGGGCCTGCGCCGTACGTATCCGAACTGGGTGGCGCGCGAAGGCGCGCGCGGGATGGAATACAACGCCTGGGGCAGCCCGCCGAATCCGCCCGAGCACGAACCGAACCTCGTGTTCACGCGCATGCTCTCCGGGCCGATGGATTTCACGCCCGGCGTCCTCAGCCTCGTGGGACGCGGCGGCATGCCGTTCCAATCGACGATGGCCAAGCAACTCGCGCAGTACGTCGTGATCTACAGTCCGATCCAGATGGCGGCGGACCTGCCGGAGAACTACGAGAAACACCCGAAGCCGTTTCAGTTCATCCGCGACGTGCCGACGGACTGGGCCGATACGCGCGTGCTCAACGGCGAGGTGGGCGATTACGCCACGATCGCGCGCAAGGATCGCAACAGCGAGGACTGGTATCTCGGCAGCGTCACCGACGAAGAGGGCCGCAAGCTGAGCGTGACGCTCGATTTCCTGGAACGCGGTCGCAGCTACGAAGCGCAGATCTACCGCGACGGCGACGATGCCGACTGGCGAACGGAGCGGCGCTCGTCCATCGCCATCGAGAAGCGCAGCGTGCGCAAGGGCGACACGCTGCAGATCGTGCTGGCGCCGGGCGGCGGCCAGGCCATCCGGTTCGCGGCTCGCTAGGTCGCTTGCGCCTCGCTAGGCGAGGTAGGCGAAGAACGCGCTGAGGGCCGGGACCTCGACGCCGTCGCCGACCCGACACGGCGCGAAGCCGTGGCCGCTCAGGGCCTGCACGGAATCGATGCGCGCGAGCGGCACCATGCGCGCGTCGCTGGCGAAGTTGAAGCAGGCGAGCAGCGCCTTGCCGCCGTGCTCGCGCACGAAGCACAGCGTATCCGTCGGTGAATCGACGAAGCGGATGGAGCCGAAGCGCAGAGCCGGGTGGCGTGCGCGCCAGCGCAGGAACGTGCGGTACGCGTTGAGGACGGAATCCGCCTCGGCGTGCTGCAGGTCGATCGCAATCGCGCGATGCTCGTCCGGGATCGGCAGCCAGGGCCGGCCGGTCGAGAAATCGCACGCGCTGCCCGTGTTGCTCCAGGGCAGGGGTGTGCGACAGCCGTCGCGTCCCTTGAACGCCGGCCAGAAGTTCAGGCCGTAAGGATCCTGCACGGCATCGCGGGGCACGTCGGCTTCCGCGAGGCCGAGCTCTTCGCCCTGGTAGCTGCAGATGTTGCCGCGCAGAGAGAAGAGGAACGCGTTCAGCAGCTTGGCCCAGGGCTGCAGCTGCGAGCCGTTCGCCCAGCGCGAGGCCACGCGCCTGACGTCATGGTTGCCGATCGCCCAGCACGGCCAGCAATCCTCGGATTTCGCTTCCAGCGTTTCGATGGTGCTGCGGATGTGCGGGATCGAGAAAGCGTCCACCAGCAACTCGAAGTTGTACGCCATGTGCAGGCGCTGGCTGCCCGCGGTGTACTCGACCATGATGTCGAGTGGCTCTTCGCCCGAGATCTCGCCCAGGGTCACCACGCCCGGATAGCGGTCGACGAGCTTGCGCAACTGTTCGAGGAACTGCCGGTTCTCCGGCTGCGTGTTGTCGAAGCGGTGATACTGGAAGGCGTACGGGTTGTCGGTGCGAAAGCCCCGCCCGCGACGCTCTTCTTCCGGCCGCGCCGGGTTGTCGCGCAGCAGTGCGTCGTGAAAGCAGAAGTTGATTGCGTCGAGACGCAGGCCGTCGATGCCCCGCTCGAGCCAGAACTCCACTTCGGCGAGCACTTGGCGCACGACCAGCGGATTGTGGAAGTTGAGGTCGGGCTGGCTCACCAGGAAGTTGTGCAGGTAGTACTGGCCGCGTTGCGGCTCCCACTGCCACGCGGAGCCGCCGAAAATGGACAGCCAGTTGTTGGGCGGCGTGCCGTCGGGACGCGGATCGGCCCACACGTACCAGTCGGCCATGTCGTTGTCGCGGCTCTGGCGGCTGGTTTCGAACCAGCGATGCTGGTCCGAGGTGTGGCTCAGCACCTGGTCGATCATCACGCGCAGCCCGAGACGGTGGGCGCGTTCCACCAGGCGATCGAAGTCGCCGAGGTTGCCGAAGATCGGGTCGATCTCGCGGTAGTCGCTGATGTCGTAGCCGAAGTCCTTCATCGGCGACTTGAAGAACGGCGACACCCAGATGGCGTCGACGCCCAGGCTGGCAACGTAGTCGAGCCGCTGGACGATGCCGGGCAGGTCGCCGATGCCATCGCCGTTGCTGTCGGCGAAGCTGCGCGGATAGATCTGGTAGATGACCGCGCCGCGCCACCAGTCCACGTCCGGCGCGGTCTCGGCGACTACCTGACTCTCGAGGCGGGCCTTGTTCTCGGTGCGGGCCATCGGGATATTGTGGGCGATCGGGGCCGGGGGGTTCGATTGAATACGATTGTATTGCGTTGTATTACCTGGCCCGCTTCACTATAAGAGCTTCACGAGTCAGTTTCACCGATGGTGTTTGACGAGTATCGTCCCCCGATGACTCGTTGACGGGCGGCCCGAAGGGCCGCCCGTTTTTCATATGGTTCTCATATGAACAATGACAAGCCGGCGTTGACGTTCTGGCAGATCTGGAACATGTGCTTCGGGTTCTTCGGAATCCAGTTCGGCTTCGCCCTGCAGAATGCCAACGTCAGCCGCATCTTCCAGTCCCTCGGCGCCTCCATCGACGAGCTGCCGGTCCTCTGGCTCGCCGCTCCGGTGACCGGGCTGGTGGTGCAGCCGATCATCGGCTACTTCAGCGACAGGACCTGGGGCCGGTTGGGCAGGCGTCGGCCGTACTTCCTCTACGGCGCGATCCTCTCGACGCTCGCCCTGCTGGTCATGCCCAACAGCCCGTACCTGTGGATCGCCGCGGGCACACTCTGGGTACTGGACGCGTCGATCAACATCACGATGGAACCGTTCCGCGCGCTGGTCGGCGACATGTTGCCGAACCGCCAGCGTGCCTTCGGCTTCGCACTGCAGAGTCTCTTCATCGGTGCCGGTGCGGTCATCGCCTCGGCCTTGCCGTGGATCCTGGCAAACTGGTTCGCGGTCGACACCGATGCGCCGCCCGGGGAGATCCCGCAAGCCGTGCGCCTGGCGTTCTACTGCGGTGCCGTCGTGTTCCTCGGCGCCGTGGTATGGACCATCGTGCGCACGCGCGAGTATTCGCCTCGAGAGCTCGCTTCCTTCGCGGGCCCGCAGGACACTTCCTCGCGGACTGGCCTGGCGAGCATCGTGCACGACATCGTGCACATGCCGCGCGTCATGCGCCAGCTCGCGCTCGTGCAGTTCCTCTCGTGGTTTGCACTGTTCGCGATGTGGATCTACACCACCGCGGCGGTCACGAGCCATCACTACGGCGCCACCGATGCAGCTTCCGCCACCTTCAACGCCGGCGCGAACTGGGTGGGCGTGCTGTTCGCGACGTACAACGGCTTTGCTGCGCTCGCTGCGCTGGCGATTCCCGTGCTCGCCGCCCGCCTGGGTCGCAAGGGCGCGCACCTGGTCAATCTCTGCCTCGGCGGCCTGGGCCTGATCAGCTTCGCATTCATCGACGATCCGCAATGGTTGCTGCTCTCGATGGTGGGCGTTGGTGTCGCCTGGGCCTCCATCCTCTCGCTCCCCTATGCGATGCTCTCGAGTGCGCTGCCCGCCCAGAAGATGGGCGTGTACATGGGCATCTTCAATTTCTTCATCGTGATCCCGCAGATCCTGGCTGCGAGCGTGCTGGGGTTCATGGTGCGCGCATGGTTCGGCGGCAACGCCTTGTACGCGCTGGTCGCCGGCGGCGTGCTGATGGTCCTCGCAGGTCTCGCGGCGCTGCGCGTCGACGATCGCGACGCTCGCGAGGAGCGCGGCTCGTGAGAGTACCTGCGCTGCTGCTCTTCGCCGCTCTCGCGAATCCGGCATCCGCGGCCGACTACTACGGCACCACTGAGCCATTCGCATCCGAGGCGGTGTACTTCGTGCTCACCGATCGATTCGTCGACGGCGACGCAAGCAACAACCATGCGAATCAGGGTGGCGCCAATCGCACGTTCGACCGGCCGCTGCAGACGCCGACCGGGGTGCCCGACAACATCGGCTACCTGGGCGGAGACTTCAAAGGACTGCTCGACAATGCCGGCTACATCAGCGAGATGGGCTTCACTGCCCTGTGGATCACGCCCATCGTCGACAACCCGGACGAGGCGTTCGCGGGCGGCTTCAGGATCGGGGAGGCGTTTTTCGCCGATCGCGGCAAGACCGGCTATCACGGCTACTGGGGCGTGAATTTCTATCGCGTCGACGAGCACCTCGAGTCGCAGGAGCTCAGTTTCGCGGATCTGGCGCTGCAGCTGCGCGGCAAGCACGGCCTGAAGCTCGTGCTGGACGTGGTCGGCAATCACGGGTCGCCGTCGTACACGATGCCCGTGGATCAGCCGAAGTTCGGCGAAATCTATGACGCCGCCGGCGCGCTCGTCGCGGACCACCAGAACCTGCGGCCCGAGCAGCTGGATCCGAAGAACCCGCTGCATCGCTGGTTTCATCGCGAGCCGGACCTCGCCGAGCTTTCCAACTTCGACGACACCAATCCTGCGGTGCTCGACTACCTTGCGGACGCGTACCTGCAGTGGATCGGGCAGGGCGCGGCGGCCTTTCGTATCGACACGATCAAGCACATGCCGCATGCCTTCTGGAAGAAGTTCAGCGACCGCATCCGCGCGCAGTACCCCGGCTTCTTCATGTTCGGCGAGAGCTTCGAGTACGACGCGCGCAAGATCGCTGCGCACACCTGGCCCGCGAACGGTGCGATCAGCGTCCTGGATTTTCCGCTGCGCCAGCAGCTCGTCGACGTGTTCGAGAAGCCGGGCAGCGACTACGCTCTCGTGGCTTCGGCGCTGCACCTCGACGACGGTGTCTACCAGAATCCCTACGAGCTGATGACGTTCTACGACAACCACGACATGGCGCGAATGAAGGCCAGCGACGATGGTTTCATCGACGCGCATCACTGGCTGTTCACCGCGCGCGGCATTCCGGTCGTGTACTACGGCTCCGAGATCGCGTTCATGGCGGGCGCCAAAGAACACGAGGGCAACCGCAACTACTTCGGACCGCAGAACATCGCGCTCGCTCGCGGACATCGCATTCGCGCGGCCCTGCAGCGCATCGGCCGCATCCGCGCTGCTTCGCCGGCCCTGCAGCGCGGCCTGCAGGTGAACCTCGAGTTGCGTGGCGATCGCGCGTCGTTCCTGCGCGTCTACGAGAAGGATCGGGTCGCGCAGACGGCGCTGGTACTGCTCAACAAAGGCGACGCGCCCGCGCGCTTCACAGTTGCGCGGTTGCTCGGCGCAGGCGAATGGCGGGATGCCGACTCCGGAGAGACCTTCGCGGTTGCGCGGGGCGAGGCGGCTTCTGCCGGAATTGCTGCGACAGTGGCGCCGCACGGAGCGCGCGTGTTGCTCCTCGATGCGCGCAACGACAACGCGGAATTGCAGAAGGAGCTGGCGCGACTGATGAAGGCGACGTTCCCGCGGGGAACGTAAGAGATAGAGGTTTGGCAGGAAAGTGGGGAAGGCGCCCGCTGCCGCACAGTCGATCGGGCCGCGACATCCATACGCAGCGAATCTGTACGCGGCGAATCTGTGCGATCACCCCAGATAGACATCTCGCGCATGCGTTGCATCGACGCGTAACCTTGGGCGATCGGCCGGCGATTCTCGTCGTCGCCGATGAAGCCCCGAGGAGACGCTCCCATGCTCGATGACGCTGCACGCGCTGCCCGGCGCGAAACCGTCCGCCGCCTCGAAACGCAGATCACCGAGATCGTCGGGCACCTCAATGCTGGAACACATCGCTTCCTTGCGCTGATCGCCGAATTCGATCGCCTTGGTGGTTGGTCGGACGGCGCCACGTACTCCTGCGCGCACTGGCTCAACTGGAAGTGCGGCATCGGATTGGGGGCGGCGCGTGAACATCTGCGCGTGGCTCAGGCCCTCGAGACCTTGCCGTTCGTGTCCCGTGCGATGGCGTGCGGCGAGCTCAGCTACTCCAAGGTGCGAGCGATCACGCGCGTCGCCACCCCTGCGAACGAGGAGTACTTTCTCTACATCGCGCGGCACGGCACCGCGCACCATGTCGAGACCCTGGTGCGTGGCTACCGGCGGGCAAAGGAGTCCGAGGAGCTGTCGCGAGCTCAGCGCCAGTTCGCCACGCGCAGTCTCATGTGGTTGCACGACGACGACGGTTCGCTCGTGATCAAGGTGCGGGTGCCCGCAGAAACCGGCGAGCTGTTCATTCGGGCGATCGAGGCGGCAGAGCCGGAGGTGGACGTTCCCGCGGGAACGTCAGCGCAGCGTGTCCAGTACTCGGCGCGTCGCGCCGATGCGCTCGCGGTTCTGGCGGAGTCGTTCCTGGCGCACGGCGCCGAGGAGCTGAGCGGGGGCGACCGAAATCAGATTTTCGTTCACGTCTCTGCTGCGACTCTGCGCGAGAGCACGGCAGGTCGGTGCGGGCTCGCCGATGGTCCAGGTCTGGCCGCCGAGTCTGCACGCCGGCTTGCCTGTGACGCCAGCATTGTCACCGTCACCGAGGGTCAGGAGGGCGAGCCCCTGAACGTGGGCCGCAAGACACGCAGCATTCCACCAGCCATCCGTCGTGCGCTCGAATCGCGTGACGGCGGCTGTCGTTTTCCTGGGTGCACTCACAAGCGCTACGTCGATGGTCATCACATCCGACACTGGGCCCATGGTGGCGAGACGCGTTTGTCGAACTTGATCACGTTGTGCCGCTTTCATCACCGGCTCGTTCATGAGGGGTGTGTGGCTGTGCAGGCATTGGATGATGGCGGCATCCGATTCACCAATCAGCGTGGAGAGCGCTGTGAGAGTGCTGCGCCGGTGCTGCGGAGCGATTGGCCGGATCTGCTTGCCGTGAATCATGAAAGCGATATCCGGATCGACGTGCGGACGGCAGTCACCCGCTGGCTCGGTGAGCGGATGGACTACGGGATGGCCGTCGACGCCTTGCTTTCTCTGGACCGCCGGGCGTTACTGAGACGCGCGGCTCCCGCATGACGTACGCACGATCAGGCGCGGCCGCACGCGCGTCGCCTCGACGGGCTCGCCGTCGATCAGCTTGATGAGGTTGTCGACCAGCAGCTCGCCGGCGAGCTTCGTATCCTGCTGCACGGTCGTCAGCGGCGGATTGAAGTACGCCGCGGTGGAGATGTCGTCGAAACCGACGACCCCGACGTCCTCGGGCACGCGACGACCGTGCTCCTGCAGAGCGCGGATCACGCCGAAGGCGATCAGGTCGCTGGCCGCGAACACCGCGTCGAACGGCACGCCGCACTCCAGCAGTCGCAGGCCCGCGCTGTGGCCTTCCTCTTCATGGCTCTGCGCGTCGAACTGCAGGCGCGCGTCCGCCTGCATGCCTGCTTCTGCGAGCGCCTGCGCGTAGCCGCGATACCGGTGTTGAAACTCCGGGCAATGCTCGGAGGCGCCGCCGGCGAACGCGATGCTGCGCCGGCCGAGCTTCAGCAGGTGCTGCGTGGCTTCGTAAGCGCCCTGGTTGTTGTCGCAGCACAGGGAATGCCCGGGCTGGTTCTCGACGAGCGGCCCCCAGATGACAAAGTGCGCCCGGGCCTCGGCGAGGCGGTGCAGGCGCTCGGCGTAGCTCACGTAGTCGCCGTAGCCGAGCAGGATGATGCCGTCCGCCCGGTTGCTCACCTCGTACTCGGCGTGCCAGTCATCGCTCAACTGCTGGAACGACACCAGCAGGTCGAACTTGCGCCGCGCCGCGGCGCGCGTGATGTGACCGAGCATCGACAGGAAGAACGGATTGATCCACGAGTCGTCGGCGGTCGGGTCCTCGAACAGCAGCAGCGCGAGGGTGCGGCTGCGCTGGGTCCGGAGCCCGGCCGCGCTGCGATCCACCTTGTAGTGCAGCTCGCGCGCGATCTCTTTGATGCGGGCGCGCGTCTCGGGTTGGACGAGGGGGCTGTCCCGCAGCGCGCGCGACACCGTTGCCTGGGACACGCCGGAAAGGTGCGCGATGTCCAGCGACGTCGGCTTGCTCGATTTCATGGTCGTCCCCCTAAGACCGCCGCCCCACGTTACCATTGGCGTCGCATGTCCGCACGCCGCACCGTCGAAACAGCCAGGCCCTTTCCCATGCGCCTCGGCGGCTCCCTGCCGGGCGCGACGATCGCCTACGAAACCTGGGGCGGGCCGGATGCGCGGCGACGCAACGGGATCCTGATCTTCACGGGTCTGTCGCCTTCGGCCCACGCCGCCTCGTCGGCAACGGATCCGGCGCCAGGCTGGTGGGAGGACATGATCGGCCCCGGCCGTCCGTTCGACACCGATCGCTGGTTCGTCATCTGTGTGAATTCCCTCGGGAGCTGTTTTGGTTCTACCGGACCGGCGTCTCCCGATCCCGCGACGGGCGAGCCCTGGCGCCTGCGCTTCCCCGTTCTCACCCTCGAAGACGTGGCGCGCGGTGGCCACGAGGTCGTCCGCCACCTCGGCCTCGAATCGCTGACCGCGGTGGTCGGCCCTTCGATGGGTGGCATGTCCGCGCACGCGTTCTGCGCCACGTTCCCCGGTATCGCGCGTTCCCTGATCTCCATTTCCGCGGCGACGCGTTCGACGCCGTTTGCCATCGCGCTGCGTTCCCTGCAGCGCGAGATGATCCGCCGCGACGCGGCCTGGGCCGGCGGCAACTACGCTCCGGGGGGCGGGCCGGTTACGGGCATGCGCCTTGCGCGCAAGCTGGGAATGATCACGTATCGCTCGGCCGAGGAATGGCTCACGCGTTTCGGGCGTGAGCGCGCCGCGCAAGAGCGCAGGGCCGGCGATCCGTTCGGCATCGACTTCGAGATCGAGGCGTACCTGGAGGCGCACGCCAACAAGTTCGTCGGCCAGTTCGACGCCAACTGCTATCTCTACCTCTCGCGCGCCATGGACCTGTTCGATCTGGCCGAGCACGGTGGCAGCGTGGACGCGGCGCTGGCGCGTTCGCAGCTCGAGCGCGCGCTGGTGATCGGCGTGCGTACGGACTTGCTCTTCCCGCTGGACAGCCAGCGCGAGCTGGCCACCGGGCTGGAGCACGCCGGCGTGCCGACGCAGTTCGAGCCCCTGGATTCCATCCAGGGCCACGATTCGTTCCTGGTGGACATGGAACGGTTCCGCCCGGCCATCGGCGACTTCGTCGCGAAACTGTAGGAGTCCTTGGCAGTCTGAAGGCTAGGCCAGGCGCTCGGCGACAGGGATGGTCATGCGCTTTCTTACAACGTTCCTCGGCAACCTCATCGGCGGACTGCGCCTGCTGGTCTTTGCACCCGTGGTGCGCGCGCAGTTCGAACCTTCGCTGCGCCAGGTGGTGCTCCTCGGCGGCCTGGCGGGTGCGGTCTGGCTCGTTTTCGACCGCCTCACGAGTCCCGCCGATGTGAGTTTCGTGTGGGGGAGCGTCGCGCAGGTCGCATGGCTCGCCGTGATCGCTGCCGGGGTGTTGCTGCTGCTCACGCCCGTCGGTCGCGACCCGGAGACAGCCGCGTTCGCCCTTACCGCAACGGCCGCGCTACTTCCGTTCTACCTGCTCGTCGTGCTGAGCATCCTGCGTTTCTCGCGCGACACGCCTTTCGAGCCGTTGGCTGGCTACGTCGTGGCCGCACTCTCGCTCGCCTGGCTGGTCCGCGTGGCGCGCCTCCTGCCCGGAGTTTCGTCGCCGGTGGCGGCGCTCTCGGCCCTGGTCGTGGTCGGCGCGACGTGGCTGGCCTTCCACGAATCGGTCTTCTCCCGTCCGCAGCTCTGGCGCGCCAGGGACGACGCAACCATCGCGTCGAGCTCGGCAGTGAGCGCGGAGCAGGCCATGTTCAACCAGCCGGTACTGATCGGCGACGCCGTGCGACGCATGGCGCCGCAGACGCCGGGCAAGACCGACGTCTATTTCGTCGGCTTTGCGGGCGACGGCAAGCAAGCCGTGTTCGGCAAGGAAGTGGAATTCGCGCGGCAGGCCCTGGGGCAGAAACTGGAGATCGACGAGCGGCGCCTCGAGCTGGTCAACAGCACGCGCCTCGACGCGCAGATGCCGATCGCGACCGGCTCGGGTCTGCGGTTCGCGCTCGCCAGAGTGGGCGAGGCGATGGATCCCGAAGAGGACGTGCTGTTGCTCTTCCTGACGTCGCATGGCACGCGTCGCGCGACGTTGTCCGTGTTCCAGAAAGACTGGGCGCTGGAAGATCTCTCGGCGCCGGTGCTCGCGCAGGCGCTGAACGACGCCGGTATCCGCTGGCGCATCATCGTCATCTCCGCCTGCTACTCGGGCAGCTTCATCGACGCACTCAAGGACGAGCACGCGCTGATCGTCACCGCCGCGCGCGCGGATCGGCAATCGTTCGGTTGCCGCGACAACAGCGAGCTGACGTATTACGGCGAGGCGCTGTTCCGGGACGCGATGCCGCAGAGCCGCAGCTTGCTCGAAGCCGTGGCGCGCGCGGCCGCCGTGGTGACGGACCGCGAGAAGGCTGAGGATTTTCAGCCTTCCGAACCGCAGACTTACGTGGGCGAGAAGATGCGGCGGAAGCTCGCGGACATCCCGTGGGGCAGCGCGCTAGAATCGCGGCATGCAGGTGACCGGGGCCGAGAATCTGATCGCGATGGCTGAGCATGCCGTCGGTCAGGGCGACGTCGAGAAGATCGTCGACGAGCTGCGCACCGGCCTGTGCGCCGTGATCCGCTCGGGCAAGGTGCAGCTGCCGGATGAGCTGCGCCACTGCTGCGGGGATCATTACGCGCGTCGGCTCCTGCATCGTGACGACCGGCGTGGCTACTCCGTGGTCGTAATGACATGGGGCCCGGGTCAGTCGACGCCGCTGCACGATCACGGCGGCATGTGGTGCGTCGAGGGCGTGTGGGAAGGCAGCATCGACGTGCTGCAGTTCGAGCTCGTCGAGCGCGAGGACGAGCGCTTCCGTTTCGAGAAGCGCAATGCCTTCCAGGCGGGGAAGGGTAGTGCCGGCTGCCTCATTCCGCCGCACGAGTATCACCGCATCTGCAACCCCGGCGAGGACGTGGCGATCTCGCTGCACATCTACGGCGGCGACATGACGCGCTGCTCGGTCTTCGAGCGCGCGGACGGCGACTGGTACCTGCGCCGCGAGAAATCTCTGGGGCTCGATCTGTAGTGGTTTCCGTGACCGCGGGGCGCCGCGGTCAGCGCGCGAGTTCACTGCGGTGCGAGTAACAACGCGGGATCGATGAACGCGCGGTTGAGGCTCACGCCCCAGTGCAGGTGCGCGCCGGTCACGCGGCCGGTGGCGCCGACCTTGCCCAGCATTTCCCCGGTGGCGACGCGCTGCCCGGCCTTCACGCCGATTTCACTCAGGTGACAGTACATCGTCACCAGCCCCTGGCCGTGATCCACGAACACGGTGCCGCCGTTGAAAAAAAATTCACCGGTGTCGAGCACCACGCCGGGTGCGGGCGCCCGGATCGGTGTGCCAGTGTCCGCGGCGATGTCCATCCCGCTGTGCGGATTGCGCGCCTGGTCGTTGAAAAAACGCCGCAGGCCGAACGAGCTCGAACGCGGTCCTGCGACCGGCACCTGCAGTTGCAGCGCGCCGGGCGCTTCGTCGCTCCAGTGCTCCAGGGCGGCGTCGATGCGCGGGCGCTCGCGCTCCACGCGTGCGAGGTCTTCTTTCGACAGGTCCACCTGCGAAGGCGGAACCTTCAGGCGCTGCACGCGGTACTTCTTCGGCACGACGTCGAATGCCACGTGCCGCGGCGTCGCCTCGCCGACGTGCACCGCGATGGTGTGCTTGCCCGGATCGGTCGAGAGCGGGATGCCGACTACCGCTTGCCAGCGCCCGCCGTCGCTGCGAACCATGACGCGGTGCCCTGCGAATTCCACGCGCGGCGCCGGGTCTTCGCAGCCGCCGACGTCGACGATCGCGATCCCGCCGGGAACGGCGGGGCCGAAAGACAGTGCGAGTACCAGTGCGGCGAGGCTCATTCGACTCGTGCCTTGACCTGGCCCTGCATCAGGCGGGCCTCGATGAGGTCGCCCTCCCGCAACTGATCGCTGGAACGCACCAGCGTTCCCTCGGGGTGCCGCGTGACGATGGCGTAGCCGCGTTCGAGCGTGGCGAGTGGGCTCACCGCGTTCAGCGCGCGGCCGGCGAGCTGGCAGCGCGATGCGGCGGCGGCCAGGCGAGCGCGGACCAGGTAGCGCAGGCGCTGTTCGAAGTCGTCGAGGCGCTGCGCGCGGTGGCGCAGGGCGACTCCCGGGTGGCATTGCGCGAGCCTGCGCGAAAGCCAGGAGTGGCGTTGCGCGATCGCCGTCAGGCGGCGGCCGAGCCCGCCTGCGAGGCGACGCTGCGCGACCGCCAGGCGCTCGAGCCATTCGCGCCGATCGGGGACGACCAGCTCCGCAGCGCCGGAGGGCGTGGGCGCACGCACGTCGGCGACGAAATCCGCGATGGTGACGTCCACTTCGTGCCCGACGCCGCTCACCGTCGGGATCGCACAGGCGGCGATCGCGCGGGCGACGCGTTCCTCGTTGAACGCCCAGAGGTCCTCGAGCGAGCCGCCGCCGCGCGCGACGATCAGCACGTCGCAATCCCGCCGACGCGAGGCGCGCTCGATGGCAGCCGCAATCTGCAGGGAAGCGCCGGCGCCTTGCACGGGGACCGGATAGACCAGCACCGGGATCGCGGGAAATCGGCGCTTGAGGATGTTGAGAATGTCGCGGATCGCCGCGCCGGTGGGGGAGGTGACGACACCCACGCGGCGCGGCAGCTTGGGAAGCGGGCGCTTGCGGGCCGGATCGAAGAGCCCCTCACGCTGCAGGCGCGCCTTCAATACCTCGAACTGCCGACGCAGCGCGCCCTCGCCGGCCTCCTCGAGGTGCTCCACCACGAGCTGGAACTCGCCGCGCGGCTCGTAAAGGCTGACCCGCACGCGCGCGAGCACGAGCAGCCCGTCGCGCGGGTCCACCTGCGAAAGCACGTTGCGCTGGCGGAACATCGCGCAGCGTACCTGCGCATCGCGGTCCTTGAGGGAGAAGTACCAGTGTCCGGAGGAGGGCCGCGACAGGTTGGAGATTTCGGCCTGGATCCACAGCAGCGACAGGCCGCGCTCGATGAGGATCCTCACCTCCCGGTTCAGCCGCGAGACGGTATAGACGTCGCGGGTCGGGGCGGCAAAGGGCAGGTCGAGGTTCTCCATGGCGCATTCTATATTTACCGTGCCGCGACACCCGCGTACAATCGCGCACTTTTATCTACGGGGCGGGAGCCATGCGCATCCTGGAAGAAGCCCTCACCTTCGACGACGTGCTGCTCGTGCCGGCATATTCGGAGGTGCTCCCCCGCGAAGTCGATCTCTCGACGCGGATCACCCGCGAGGTCACCCTGAACCTGCCGGTGCTGTCGGCGGCGATGGACACGGTCACCGAGGCGCGCCTCGCGATCACCATCGCCCAGGAAGGGGGCATCGGCATCATCCACAAGAACATGACCGTCGCCGGGCAGGCCCGCGAGGTCTCGCGCGTCAAGAAGTTCGAGAGCGGGGTCATCGTCGACCCGATCACCGTCACCCCGGACAAGACCATCCGCGAGGTCATCACGCTGACGCGCGCCAAGGGAATCTCGGGCGTGCCGGTCGTGACGAAGAACAACGAGGTGGTCGGCATCGTCACGCACCGCGACCTGCGCTTCGAAACGCAGCTCGACGCGCCGGTGTCTTCGGTGATGACGCCCAAGGAACGCCTGGTGACGGTGCGAGAGAACGCGCCCAAGGAAGAGGTTCTGCGCCTGCTGCACAAGCATCGCATCGAGAAGGTGCTGGTGGTGAACGGCGGCTTCGAGCTCAAGGGCATGATCACCGTCAAGGATTTCCAGAAGGCGACCGAATTCCCGCGCGCGTGCAAGGACAGCGGTGGGCGATTGCGCGTCGGCGCCGCAGTGGGCACCTCTCCGGACACCCTCGAGCGCGTCACGGTGCTGCTCGAAGCGGGCGTGGACCTCATCGTCGTCGATACCTCGCATGGCCATTCGCGCGGCGTGCTGGACATGATCATGCGCCTCAAGAAGCAGTGGCCGGACCTGCAGGTGATCGGCGGCAACATCGTCACGCCGGAGGGTGCGCTGGACCTGGTGAAGGCGGGTGCGGACGGCGTGAAGGTCGGTATCGGGCCGGGCTCGATCTGCACCACGCGCGTCGTTGCCGGTGTCGGCGTCCCGCAGATCAGCGCGGTGGCGCGCGTCGCTGAAGCGCTGCGCAAGCACGATGTGCCGGTCATCGCCGACGGTGGCATCCGCTACTCGGGTGACATTGCCAAGGCACTCGCCGCAGGCGGGCACGCTGTCATGATTGGCGGCCTGTTCGCCGGCACTGAGGAATCGCCCGGCGAAGTCGAGCTCTACCAGGGCGCCTCGTACAAGTCGTATCGCGGCATGGGCTCGCTCGGTGCCATGGGCCAGACGCACGGCTCTGCCGATCGCTATTTCCAGGACACGGCGACGGAGCTCGAGAAGCTCGTGCCCGAAGGCATCGAGGGCCGGGTGCCGTACAAGGGCAGCATGGTGACTATCCTGCACCAGCTCGCCGGCGGCCTGCGCGCCGCGATGGGCTACACCGGCAGCCACAACATCGAGGAGCTGCGTACCCGCCCGCACTTCGTCCGGATCACCACGGCGGGTGTCCGCGAGAGCCACGTGCACGACGTCACCATCACCAAGGAAGCTCCGAACTACCGTGTCAGCTGAGATGCTCGAGGTTGCGGTGAAAGCCGATATTCACGCGCACCGCATCCTGATCCTGGATTTCGGGGCGCAGTACACGCAGCTGATCGCGCGCCGCGTGCGCGAGATCGGGGTGTTCTGCGAGATTCTTCCCTGGGACGCGAGCGCGGAGGAAATCGAAACCTTCGGGGCGCGCGGCCTCATCCTGTCGGGCGGTCCTGAGTCCGTCACTGATGCCCAGCCACCGGTTGCGCCCGAGGTCGTCTACCGGCTCGGCGTGCCGGTGCTCGGCATCTGCTACGGCATGCAAACCATGGCTCAGGCGCTCGGCGGCCGCGTGACGGCAGCGCGGCACCGCGAGTTCGGATTCGCGCAGGTCACGACCACGGGCAGCTCGCCGCTCACCGAGGGGCTCGCGAACCATACTGACGAGCAGGGCCGGCCGGTCCTCGACGTCTGGATGAGCCACGGCGACCACGTCGATGCCCTGCCGCCCGGCTTCACGCCCCTGGCGCGCACCGCCACCGTGCCTTTTGCCGCGATGGCGGACGAGAAACGCCGTTTCTACGGCGTGCAGTTCCACCCGGAGGTCACGCACACCGCCCTCGGCCGCGAGATCCTCGAGCGCTTCGTGCGCACGATCTGCGGCTGCGAGGCCCTATGGGACGCGGGCAACATCATCGCGGACAGCGTTGCGCGCGTTCGCGAGCAGGTGGGTGCTGGTCGCGTGCTGCTGGGTTTGTCCGGTGGCGTCGATTCATCGGTGGTCGCAGCCCTGCTGCACCAGGCGATTGGCGATCAGCTGGTGTGCGTCTTCGTCGATCACGGCCTGCTGCGCGAGGCCGAGGGCGACCAGGTGATGGAGACTTTCGCGCGTCACATGGGCGTGCGGGTCATCCGCGTGAACGCGGCGCAGCGTTTCTACGACGCGCTCGCCGGCGAGGCCGATCCCGAGCGCAAGCGCAAGATCATCGGGCGACTGTTCATCGAGGTTTTCGAAGAAGAGTCGCGCAAGCTCCCCGGCGTCGAGTGGCTGGCGCAGGGCACGATCTATCCGGACGTGATCGAATCGGCTGGGGCGCGTACCGGCAAAGCACACGTCATCAAGTCGCATCACAACGTCGGCGGCCTGCCGGAGCGCATGCACCTGAAGCTCCTCGAGCCACTGCGCGAGCTGTTCAAAGACGAAGTGCGGCGAATCGGCAGCGAACTGGGACTGCCGCGCGAAATGGTGTTCCGTCACCCGTTCCCCGGCCCGGGACTCGGCGTGCGCATCCTCGGCGAGGTTTCGAAGAGCCATGCGGATCTGCTGCGCAAGGCGGACGCGATCTATATCGACGAGCTGCGCCGCCAGGGATGGTACGACCGCGTCAGCCAGGCCTTCGCGGTGTTCCTGCCGGTGCGTTCGGTCGCTGTGCTCGGTGACGGCCGCCGGTACGACTACGTCATTGCGCTGCGCGCCGTGGAGACCGTGGACTTCATGACCGCGCGCTGGGCGCAGCTCCCTTACGATTTTCTCGACCACGTGTCGCGCCGGATCATCAACGAGATCCCCGGCATCTCGCGCGTGGTGTACGACATCTCGGGCAAGCCGCCCGCGACGATCGAGTGGGAGTGATCCGCGCGCGCGCGCCGTGGTGGCGGGTGCTGGTGTGGCTCGTGTGGCATGCAGCGACCGCATGGGGCTTCTTCCCTGGGTTTCCTCGCGCTGTTCACGGGCGACCCGGTCGCAAGCTGCGCGAGCTCGAGGACTACGAACCCTCCAGTGTGGAGCGAAGGACGCAGCAATGAGCCCGAAAACCCGCTTCGAAGCCGGCCGCAACATTGCGATAAAGGTGCCGCCGCACCAGTTCGACGCAACGGTGCGGTTCTACCGCGACGTGCTCGGTCTGAAGCCGATCACGAAGCACGCACCGGCGGTAGGGTTCGAATTCGGCTCGAACAATCTCTGGATCGACAACGTGCCGGGCGTGAGCCAGGCGGAGATCTGGCTCGAGGTGACGACCCACGACGTGGCCGCGGCCGCGAAGCAGCTCGCCGCAGAAGGGATCGCGCGCTGCGACGAAATCGAGCCGCTGCCGAAGGATTTTCAGGCGTTCTGGATCTCGAGCCCGGCGTCGATCGTGCACCTGGTGTGCAAGGACGGGGAGTCCTGGTCGTAGCGTTCTAGAACGCGACGGACACTTTGCCGTAGACGCTGCGTTCGATCTCGCCGCGCCCCGGCCCCGGCACGCCAAACTCCGGGTGCTGCTCGTCGAGCAGGTTGCGGCCGACGACCGATATTTCGATCGCCTCGGTCGGCCGCCAGCCGACGCGCACGTCCATCTCGACATAGTCCGGAACGCTCGTGGCGACACCCGAGTCATTCATCGTGCGCTCGTCCACCCAGCGCAGCATCGCATCGAGCTCGACGCGGCCCGGCAGGTCCAGCGACGAACGCAGCGTCACCTGCTGCTCGGCGTCGTTGGTCTCGTTGAGGGCGTTGTTGAAGTCGAACGCTCCCGACTTCACGCGAATGTCCTGTTCCAGGCCGCGCCACGCGGCGCGCAGGCGCCAGGACTCGAGCGGCTGCAGCGTGGCGCTCAGCTCGGCGCCGTAAGCCTCGCCTTCCAGGTTGTTCTCGAAGAAGAACGGAAACGGCAGCCCGAAGATCGGGTCGGGCGGACTGATGCTGGTGCTGCGCAGCTCGTCGTAGTCGTTGTAGAAGGTAGAGAGAGCCAGGCCGGCGCGCGGCCCGAGCTGGGCGCGGTAGCCGAGCTCGTACGCGATCAGCTCCTCGGAAGCGAAATCGCCGTCGCCGCGAAGAATCACGATGAGCTGGTCAGGCGCCGGCTGCGAAATATCGCGATCGATGCGCGAGGGTGTGCGCACGGCGCGCGAAACGGCGCCCCACAGGACCTGTTCGCCGGCGAAAGTCCAGCTCACGCGTACGCTCGGCTCGAACTCCATGCCCGTGTAGTCAGTGTGTTCCACCTTGGCGCCGAGTGTGAGCTGCAACTCCTCGCTGAGCGCGATCTGGTCCTGCACGAATGCACTGAAGAGGTGCTGGTCGAGACTCGCGGGCGTGAACGCGAGGTTCGGCGCGTTCTCCAGCACGTCGTGCGTGAATCGGTAACCCAGCCCCCACACGATCTCGTTGGCCGCGCCCAGGAGCAGGCGGTGCTGGAAATCGACGTCGATGGTGTCGAGCTCATCGCGCAGCACGCCGTCAGGGACCGCGATCTCGGGAAAGCCGGGTACGGGCAGCGTCAGCTCCGTGCGGTCGTAGTAGAGCTGCAGGCTCATGTCGGAGTCGGCGGCGAAGACCCGCGTCCAGCGGCCGAGCAGGTTGGCGCCGTTGACCTTTGCCTCGCCGCCGGTCTGCAGGTTCTCCTCGTTGCGGTAGACGTCGCCCTGCAGGGTGAGCGCGTCAGCATCGGAGTGCTGCGAGTCGATGCGAAAGCCGCTTTGCACGGAGAACCAGTCGTCGTCGGCATCCGTGCCGTCGCCAAGGGCCTGGTGATCGCGATTGAGGTACTTCGCGTACACACGAAAGTGTGCAACGTCGGCAAGAGCGTCGCCGTAGCGGACGGTCGCGAGCGACTGGGGATTCGTTCCGCCGCCGGCTTCCAGCAACAGGCCCTGCGTTTCCGCTGCGCTGCGCGTCGTGATGTTGATGACGCCATTGACCGCGTTCGCGCCCCACAAGGCTCCGCCCGGGCCGCTGATGACTTCGATGCGGTCGATGTCGGCCAGCACGTAGTCCTGGCGATCCCAGAACACGCCCGAGAACAATGGTGTGTACAGCGTCCTGCCGTCCATCAGGACCAGCAGCTTGTTGCCGACGTCGGAGCTGAAACCGCGGGCGCTGACCACCCATTCGTGGCTGTTTTCCTGCGCGACGTCGAGGCTGTTCGCCAGTCGCAGGGCCGCAGGGATACCGTGCGCTCCGGAGCGGCGGATCTCGTCCCCGGTGATGACCTCGACCGCGGCGGCCGCCTGCAGGAGTTTCTCGGGACGCTTGGAGACCGACGTGACCTCGAGGCCCATGAGCTGTTCGACGCTCATGGCCTTGAGTTCTTCGACGGATTTTTCACCCGTCTCCTGGGCGGTGGAGAAAGTGGGCGCGGCGAGCGCGAGCGCGGCGCCGGTGGCCAGGACGATCAATGTCGGACGATGCGGGGATGCCGTTCCCATTCCGTGCCTCGATCCTCTGGGCTGCGCTATCCATAAAACGAAACGCGTCGAGCCGCAAGCGAAATTTGCAAGCGGCGTCCGCTTGCGTAGGGGTTGTCCGCATACTAAAAGGCACGGATGTCGCGTGACGTGCACTTCATGAAGCGCGCTCTCGAGCTCGCCGGGCGCGCGCGCGCCGAAGGCGAGGTGCCGGTGGGTGCGGTCGTCGTCAGCGACGATGCGATCGTGGGCGAGGGCTGGAATCGCCCGATTGCCGCGCACGATCCGACCGCCCACGCCGAGATCGAGGCGCTGCGCGCCGCCGCGCGGGCGATGCGCTCCTATCGGCTGGGCGGCACCACGCTCTACGTCACCCTCGAACCCTGCCCGATGTGCGCCGTTGCGATCGTGCACGCGCGTGTCGGGCGCGTGGTGTTCGGCGCCTGGGACCCGCGCATCGGTGCGGCCGGCAGCGCGTTCGATCTGCTCAACGCGCCGGCGCTGAATCACCGCGTGGACGCGTTCGGCGGCGTGCTGGGGGAAGAGTGCGGCGCGATCCTGCGGGCGTTCTTCGCCGAACGACGCGCGCCGCCCACCGGCGCCTAGTCGCTCGCGACGACGGCCGGGCCGCTGTCGGCCGCGACCCACTCCAGGATGTCGAGGTAGCTGCGGATGTTGTCGACGAAGCGCACCGGTTCCCAGCCGCGCGCGTAGCCGCGCTTGGTCTGCGTGTACCAGTATTCCTGCGCGAGCAGCGGCAGGAAGGCACGCACGTCCTGCCACGAGTCGGGATTGCGTCCGGCAGACTGGGCGAGGACGCGCGCGTCCTCGAGATGACCGAAGCCGACGTTGTAGGCCGCGAGCGCGAGCCAGGTGCGGTCCGGCTCGGGGATGCGGGCGGGAATCTTCTCGCGCACCGAGACGAAATACTGCGCACCGCCGCGAATGCTCTGGCGCGGATCGGTTCGGTCCGTGACGCCCAGCTGCAGCGCCGTCACCTCGGTGAGCATCATCAGACCACGCACGCCGGTCGGCGAGATGGCGTTCGGATCCCAGTGCGATTCCTGATAGCCGATCGCGGCGAGCAGGCGCCAGTCCTCGCCGACATGGGACGCCGCTTCCTCGAACCATTGACGGTAGCGCGGCAGGCGGCTCTGCACGTGACGGATGAAGCTGCGCGCGCCGACGTAGTCGAAGCGCTCCGATTTGCCGTAGTAGCGCTCGAGGACCGAGGCCAGCTTGCCGCTGCGCGTGATGTCGGAGAAGAATCGCTCAACCCGCTGGCGCAGGCTCGCGTCGCGCGCGTTCATCGCCCAGGCCAGCGATTCGCCCGCCATGAGGTCGAAGGCGACGCGTACCTTGGGGTGGAAGTTGCGTCCGAGCGCGAACTCCGTCGAGTCGACGATGGTGTAGTCGATGACGCCCTCGGCGATGTCGCCGAGCAGCTGCACGGGATCGCCGCGGCGCTCGACCCAGCACAAGTCCGGCTTGCGCTCGCGCAGGCGCCGCAGCGCATCGGACTGGGCGCTGCCGGCGATCACTTCCAGGTGCGTGCCGTTGACGTCGTCCAGCGAACGGGGCTTGGCGCGCCCCTGCCGATAAATCAGGTGCTGGCGGACCTGCTGGTACGGTGGCCCGAAGGTCACGTGCTCGCCCCAGCTTTCAGTCATCGCCAGTCCGGCCGCGGCCACGTGCGCCTCGCCGTTCGCGAGGGCAGCGCGGATGTCGGCATAGGCCGGCACGGCATAGATGTAGAGTGCGACGCCCAATTCCGCCGCGAAATCGCGGATCAGATCGTATTCGGGACCCTCGGGCCCGTCGGCACCGAGGTAGTACGCGGTAGGGCTGTTGCGCGTGACGACGCGCAGCTCGCCCAGCGCGAGGATCTGCTCGAGCGTCGTCGGCACACGCTGGCAGGTGCCGAGCAGGGCGCAGGCGAGGACGCCCGTGGCGATCTTGAACGCGCGTGCGCGATGGGGCATGCGTGGGCTAGAATACCGCGCCGCCGCGAGCCCTGCGTCGTCCGGGGCCCCGAAGCGTGGTGGACACCCGTTTTCCCCTCGCTGCGCCTTGATTTTCTGGAGAGGTACCGAAGCGGTCATAACGGCGCGCACTCGAAATGCGATGGGGGCACACCGCCCCACGTGGGTTCGAATCCCACCCTCTCCGCCAATACCCCCAAAAAACCCCGCGTCCGCGGGGTTTTTTCTGGGTTTTTTGTTGCCCCGCAACCGCGCGCATAATGGCGCCCCATGCAACACTCAGCCGTGGACATCCTCCTGGTCGAGGACAACGCCTACGAAGTCGAGCTGACCTTGCATGCCTTCTCCAAGCATTTCCCCGAGAAGAGCGTGGAAACCGTGCGCGACGGCGAGGAGGCGCTCGACTACCTGTTCTACAAGGGCAAGTTCGAGCAGCGCACGTCGGCACAGCCGCACCTGGTGCTGCTCGACCTGAAGCTGCCGAAGCTCGACGGGCTGGAAGTGCTCACCCAGATCAAGAGCGACGCGCGCACGCGCTTCGTGCCGGTGGTGATGCTGACCTCATCGAAAGAGCCGCGCGACATGGACGAAAGCTATCGTCGCGGCGTCAACAGCTACATCGTCAAGCCGGTCGACTACCGCGAGTTCCACGAAGCCGTGCGGGTGCTCGGCTCTTACTGGCTGCGCTACAACACGCGCTGCCAGTCGTAGCTCAGCCGGTGGCGCGATCGTCGCGGGGTCGCGAGCCGCGAGCGCTGAGCTCGGCGAGGCGCGCTTCGTAGGCGCGCGCGAAATCCTCGACGAACACGTGCGGCAGATCGCCCTGAGCGTTCTGCCCCAGGCTCGTGAACAGCTCCTTGTAGAGCTCCCAGTACTTCGCCTTGCCGGAGCCGCCCAGCAGGCCACCACGCTTGAGGCCGCGGTCGAAGCGCTCCTGCAACTCCTCGGGCTCGAGGCGCATGAGGAACTCGTTGAAGGCCGTCTCGAGCGCGCCGACCATCGCCTGGTGATGCATTTTCAGCTCGCGAAAGCTCTCGCGGATGGTTTCGACCGGACCGAGATAGCGGTTGCCGCGCTGCTCGAACATCGTGCGCAGGCCTTCGTCGACGCCGGCCGAGAAGTTGAGCGGATTGTTGTCCGTCGCCTGGATCGTGGTCTGCGCGATGCGGAAGCGATTGCGGGTCTCGGTGCGCACCTGCAGGACGTCCATCATCCCGAACAGGGTCTCGCGCAGTACCTGGCCGGCGAGCACCAGCATCTGCGACTGCGCGCCGGCCGGAATGCTGGACAGGTCGATGCCGGCGCCACGGCAGAGTGCCTGCAAGGCGGCGGTCATGTCGGCGGCCGGTGCGTTTTCCGTGCGATTCTTGGGAATCGGCTGCGTCTGCAGGTGCTCGGGCGGCGGCTGCGCGCCGTTGCTCGCTGCCGGCGTTTCCCTGGCCGCGGGTGCTTCCTTGGTCACCGGCGCTTCCTTGGCGGGCTCGATGCGCCGCGTGGCGAGGTGCCAGGGCGTTTCTGCCCTGGGCGCTTCGGCCTTCGGTTTCGACACGGCCTTGGGGCCCGCCTTGGATACAGCCTTCGGTGGTTTCACGGCGAGCTTCGGCGTCTCCACGACCTGGCCGTAGGCATTCACGGGACGAACGGCGCGCGCGCCGCTGTCCTCGGGCGCCAGAAGCGACGCGAGATTGAGGGAAGCGCCGATGTCGTTGGCGGTCGACTGCCGGGCTGCGGAGCCGTTGTGGCCGCCGTGGGCGACGATTGCGCTCCTCTCGGTGGGGAAATCGTTGCTGGCATCGATCGTGACCGCAAGGTCGTAGTCGCCCATGCGCAGGCGATCGCCGTCCTTGAGCTCGTGCGGACCCACCGCCGAAAGCGGATCGGTGCCTTCGTTGACGTAGGTGCCGTTCGAGCTGGTATCGGTGAGCCAGTAGGCGCCGGCGCGATACTCGATGCGCGCGTGCTTGCCGGAAATGTAGCGTTCCGGATCCGGAAGGATCCAGTCGTTGCCGCCGGAGCGGCCGATGGTGCCGCCGTGAACGCCGAACACCCGGGTGCTGGACTCGCCCAGCATCCTGGCGTGATTGCTGACGACTCTCAGTCGTAGCGCCATGTCGTACTTCCCTCGCTTTGTCTCTGCGCCGGCTCATCGCCGGACCTGTCCACCCGGTTCGCATCGAGGCGACTGCCCACGGGACGGTTTCAGGTCCTCGTGGCGAGCCGTCCCAAGGGACGCAGCTCGGGCAGTCTCCGTATAATGGGGGCACAGGCTAGCAGCGGCGCATTCCGTCAAAATGGCAACGAGTCACATTTTCAAGGTGATGTTCGTGAACCAGGGCAAGGTCTACGAGATCTATGCCCGCAAGGTGACGCACGGCGCGCTTTTCGGCTTCATCGAGGTCGAGGAGCTGGTGTTCGGCGAGCGATCCACAGTCGTGGTCGACCCGTCCGAGGAACGCATCCAGACGGAATTCTCGGGCGTGAAACGCACGTTCCTGCCGCTGCACTCGATCGTGCGCATCGACGAGGTGCGCAAGCAGGGCGTGAGCAAGATCAGCGCGCTCGAAGGCGGCAACGTCGCGCAGTTCCCGATGCCGATGTTCAGCCCCGGCGAAAAGCCCCGGTCATAGTCGCAGACATTCATCTTCGCAGGACCCGATGCTCTCACTGCCAGGCTCGCCGGCACTTTCTCCGTTCCGCCTCGACAAGCTCCTGCGCGCCCTGCGCCAGCGCCACGCGGGCGTCACGGGCATTGCCGCGCGCTGGATGCATTTCGTCGACGTGGCGCGCCCGCTCACGGCGGACGAAACGCGCACCCTCGGCCGGCTGCTGACCTACGGTCCGCGTCTCTCGCCCGGCGATGAATCCGGCGAGCTGATCCTGGTCGTGCCGCGTCCCGGCACGGTGTCGCCCTGGTCGAGCAAGGCCACGGACATCGCCCAGGTGTGCGGGCTCGTGGCCATCGAACGCATCGAACGCGGCATCGCGTATCGTATTCAGAGCGCAGGTATTCAGAGCGCGGGCAAGTCCCTCGAGCTCGCGACGCTCGCTGCGCCGTTGTACGACCGCATGATCGAGACCTGGCTCACCCGGGTCGAGGATGCCGCCCGGCTCTTCGAGCATCACGCGCCGCGCCCGTTCGCCACGGTTGCGCTGGGCGCGCGCGGCCGCGAGGCGCTGGTCGAGGCCGACGCGCGGCTGGGACTCGCGCTCGCTGTCGACGAAATCGACTATCTCGCTGACGCGTATCGCACGCTCGAGCGAGATCCGACCGACGTCGAGCTGATGATGTTTGCGCAGGCGAACTCCGAGCACTGCCGCCACAAGATCTTCAACGCCGACTGGATCGTCGACGGCGAGCCGCGCCCGAAATCGCTGTTCGCGATGATCCGCAACACCACCGAGCGCAGCCCGCGCGGCGTGCTCTCCGCGTATCGCGACAACGCGGCGGTGATCGAAGGCTCGCAGGGCAGCCGGCTGTTCCCGGACGGCGAGGGCGTGTACCGGTACGTCACCGAGCCCGTCGACATCCTGATGAAGGTGGAGACGCACAACCATCCCACCGCGATCGCCCCGTTCCCCGGCGCCGCCACCGGTTCGGGCGGCGAGATCCGCGACGAGGGCGCGACGGGACGAGGCGCGAAACCGAAGGCCGGCCTGACGGGGTTCTCGGTATCGAACCTGCGCATCCCGGGCTTCGAGCGCCAGTGGGAAGCCGTCGATCGCGGGCACTCGCCGCGTGCGGCGTCGGCGCTGGACATCATGCTCGAGGGACCGATCGGCGGTGCGGCGTTCAACAATGAGTTCGGTCGGCCGAACATCTGCGGTTACTTTCGCAGCTTCGAGCTGGCAGTGCGCGGCGACGATGCCGGACGCGTGCGCGGCTACCACAAGCCGATCATGATCGCGGGCGGTCTCGGCAACGTGCGCCGCAACGACGTCGAGAAAGGCGAGGTACCGGTCGGTGCGCACATCGTGGTCCTGGGCGGACCCGGCATGCTCATCGGCCTGGGCGGCGGCGCGGCTTCGTCGATGACCAGCGGCGCGAGCAGCCAGGACCTGGACTTCGCCTCCGTCCAGCGCGGCAACCCGGAAATACAGCGGCGCGCGCAGGAAGTCATCGATCGCTGCTGGGCGCTCGGCCAGCACAGCCCCATCGTGCTGATCCACGACGTCGGCGCCGGCGGCCTGTCGAACGCCGTCCCCGAGGCGATCGCGCACAGCAAGCGCGGCGGCCGCATCGATTTTCGGGCCATTCCCACGGCCGAGCCCGGCATGTCGCCGCTCGAAGTGTGGTGCAACGAAGCGCAGGAGCGCTACGTGCTCGCGATCGCGCCCGAGCGCCTCGGCGTCCTGCGCGAGTTGTGCGAGCGCGAGCGCTGCCCGTTCGCGGTCATCGGCGAGATCACCGCCGACGGCTGGCTGCGCGCGGAAGACCGGCACTTCGACAATCGTCCCGTCGATCTGCCCGTGGACATTCTGCTCGGCAAGCCGCCGCGCATGCTGCGCGACGTCCGCTCGGTGCCGGCCCGGGGCGACGATTTCACCGGCGCTGGCGTCGAGATTCGCGACGCACTGGAACGCCTGCTCAGGCTTGCGACCATCGCGGACAAGACGTTCCTCATCACCATCGGCGATCGAACCGTCGGGGGCCTGATCAGCCGCGACCAGATGGTCGGCCCCTGGCAGGTGCCGGTGAGCGATGTCGCGGTCACGCTGACCGACTACGTCGGCTACGCGGGCGAAGCGATGGCGATGGGCGAGCGCACGCCGGTCGCGCTGCTCGATGCGCCCGCTTCGGGGCGGCTCGCCATCGGCGAGGCGATCACCAATCTCATGGCAGCCGATGTCGTCGCGCTCGATCGCGTGCGTCTGTCCGCGAACTGGATGGCGGCTTGCGGCGAGCCCGGGGAGGACGCTGCGTTGTACGCGACCGTGAAGGCGGTGGGCGAGGAGCTCGCTCCGGCGCTGGGAATCGCGATTCCCGTGGGCAAGGACTCCCTGTCGATGAAGTCGTCGTGGAGTGCCGGCGGCGAAGCGCGCAGCGTCGTCGCGCCGGTTTCACTGATCGTGTCGGCGTTCGCGCCGGTGCGCGACGCGAGACGCACGCTGACGCCGCGCCTGCGCATCGACAAGGGCGAGACTCGCCTGGTGCTCATCGACCTCGGGCGCGGGCGCAACCGTCTGGGGGGCTCCTGCCTCGCACAGGTATACGGGAAGACCGGCTCGGCGCCGCCCGACCTCGACGACCCGGGGCTGCTGCGCGGATTTTTCGCGGCGCTGCGCGATCTCAAGTCGCGCGACTTCGTGCTCGCCTATCACGATCGCTCGGACGGCGGCGTGCTGATCACACTGCTCGAGATGGCCTTCGCCGGACATTGCGGGCTCGATGTGGCCCTGCCGGCCGGGTCTTCGTCCATCGCGGCAATGTGTTCCGAAGAGCTCGGCGCAGTGATCCAGGTGCGTGCCGCAGACCTCGACGACGTGCGCGCAGCCTTGGCCCTGCACGGCCTCGCTGAACATGCGCACGAGATCGGCGCACCCGTTGCGGGCGACGCCGTTCGTATCGTCGCGGGCGATGTCGAAGTGCGCGCCTCGCGGCTCGAACTGCGGCGCCTCTGGTCGGAAACGTCCTGGCAATTGCAGCGGCTGCGCGATCATCCGGCCTGCGCCGACGAAGAGTACGAGCGGCTGGCGGACGCCGATGACCCCGGTCTCGGAGCGACGCTGTCGTTCGATCCGCACGAGGACGTCGCGGCACCGTTCGTCAAGCGCGGCGCGCGGCCGCGCGTCGCGGTACTGCGCGAGCAGGGCGTGAACAGCCAGGTCGAAATGGCTGCGGTGCTGATGCGCGCGGGTTTCGAGGCGCACGACGTGCACATGACGGACATGCTGTCCGGCCGGCACTCGCTCGCGGACTTTCGCGGAATCGTCGCCTGCGGCGGGTTTTCCTACGGGGACGTGCTGGGCGCGGGGCAAGGCTGGGCGAAGTCCATCCTGTTCAACGCGCGCGCGCGCGAGGAGTTCGGCAGCTTCTTCGCGCGCGCCGACGCCTTCGCGCTCGGTGTGTGCAATGGCTGCCAGATGTTCTCGGCGCTGCGCGAGATCATTCCGGGCACGGCGCACTGGCCCGATTTCGTGCGCAACCGTTCCGAGCAGTACGAGGCGCGGCTCACGCTCGTGGAAGTCATCGATTCCCCGTCGGTCCTGATGGCCGGCATGCGCGGCTCGATCCTGCCGATCGTCGTGGCGCATGGCGAAGGTCGTGCCGAGTTCGCTTCGCCCGAAGCGCTCGAGGCCTGTGCGGCAGCAGGCGTCATTGCCATGCGCTACGTCGACAGCCGCGGCCGCGTGGCCGAACGATATCCGGACAATCCGAACGGTTCCCCGCGCGGCATCGCGGCGCTGTCGAACGCGGATGGCCGCGTGACAGTGACCATGCCGCACCCGGAGCGCGCCTTCCGTACCGTGCAACACTCGTGGTATCCCGACGACGCGGGCGAGGATGGCGGCTGGACCCGCCTGTTCCGCAACGCGCGTGTGTGGGTGGGTTAGGAGAGCAGATCATGGGTACTCGCCGTCGCAACGTCGAACTGCACGCGCCGCGTGGCTCGAAGCTCTCGTGCAAGGGCTGGCAGCAGGAAGCGGCGCTGCGCATGATCCACAACAATCTCGATCCCGCGGTCGCCGAGAACCCGTCGGAGCTGGTCGTGTACGGCGGCATCGGCCGCGCGGCGCGCGACTGGGAGTGCTTCGATGCGATCGTGACTGCGCTGAAACGCCTGGGCGACGATGAAACGCTGCTCATCCAGTCGGGCAAACCGGTCGGCATTTTTCGCACCCACGAAGCGGCGCCGCGCGTGCTGCTCGCCAATTCCAACCTCGTGGGCAACTGGGCCAACTGGGATCACTTCTTCGAGCTCGACCGGCGCGGCCTGATGATGTTCGGGCAGATGACCGCGGGCTCATGGATCTACATCGGCTCGCAAGGAATCGTACAGGGCACGTACGAGACATTCGCCGAAGCGGTGCGCCAGCACTATGGCGGCCAGAGCGCGGGGCGGTGGCTCCTCACCGGCGGCCTCGGCGGCATGGGAGGCGCGCAGCCGCTGGCCGCGAGCTTTGCGGGCCTGTCGAGTCTCAACGTGGAGATCGATCCGCGGCGCATCGAGATGCGTCTGAAGACCGGCTATCTCGACGAGCGCGCGGACAGCCTCGAGGATGCGTTCGCGCGCCTCGACGCGGCGAAAGCCAGCGGGCGTGTCGTTTCCATCGGCCTGCTCGGCAATGCGGCGGACATCTTTCCGCAAGTGCTCGCCGGCAAGCACCTGCCCGCGCTCGTGACGGATCAGACCTCGGCCCACGATCCGCTCAACGGCTACATACCGCTCGGCCTCACGCTCGAGCAGGCGGCGGACCTGCGCCGCACAGGTGCTGCGAGCTACGTCCGCCGCTCCAAGGAGTCGATGGCCGTGCAGGTACGCGCCATGCTCGGCTTTCACGAGCGTGGCATTCCGACGTTCGACTACGGCAACAACATCCGTGCAATGGCGCGCGATGCCGGCGTCGAGAACGCGTTCGACTTCAAGGGTTTCGTACCGCTCTACATCCGCCCGCTGTTCTGCGAGGGCATGGGGCCGTTCCGCTGGGTCGCGCTGTCCGGCAATCCGCAGGACATCGCGAAGACGGATGCCAAGGCGCGCGAGTTGTTCCCCCACAAGAAGGACCTGCTGCGATGGCTCGAGCACGCGAGCGAGCGCATCCAGTTCCAGGGCCTGCCCGCGCGCATCTGCTGGCTCGGCTACAAGGAACGGCACCTCCTGGGCCTCGCGTTCAACGAGATGGTGCGCAAGGGCGAGCTGGAAGCGCCGATCGTGATCGGCCGCGATCACCTCGACGCCGGCTCGGTCGCCTCGCCGTACCGTGAGACGGAAGGCATGCGCGATGGCACGGATGCGGTGGCCGACTGGCCGCTGCTGAACGCGCTGCTCAACACCGCGAGCGGCGCTTCCTGGGTGAGTTTCCACCACGGCGGTGGAGTGGGCATGGGCTACTCGTTGCACGCCGGCGTCGTGATCGTCGCTGACGGATCGGAGCGCGCGCGCGCGGCGCTCGAGCGCGTGCTCACCAACGATCCGGGCACGGGTGTCATGCGCCACGCCGACGCCGGGTACGAGCGGGCGATCGAGGTGGCGCGCGAGCGCGGACTCGATCTGCCGATGATTCCGTAGGCGCCACGTGACCCACGTATTCGAAGCTGCGTCGAGCGGGCGTGCCAAGTGCCGCGGTTGCGGCCGGGCGATCGCGCGCGGCCAGATCCGATTCGGCGAGCGCCTGCCGAACCTGTTCGGCGAAGGAGACATGACGCTCTGGTTCCACCCGATGTGCGCGGCCTACAAGCGCCCGGAGTCGGTGCGGCAGGCTCTCGAGGCTGCCGCCAGCGAGGCCATCGCTGGGGGCGCAGTAGCGATCCCGGATCGCGAGAAACTCGAGCGCGCGGCGGCGAGCAGCGCCACGCAGCGGCGGCGTCCTCGCATCGACGGGGCCGAGCATTCGCCCACCGGTCAGGCTCGTTGCCGCAGCTGCCGCGAGCCGATCCTGCGCGGCACGTGGCGTATCCGCATCGCGTACTTCGAAGAGGGCAGGTTTCTGCCCGGAGGCTTCGTGCACCTGGCCTGTCGCCTGCGCTACTTCGAAGCCGACGACGTGCTGGAGCAGGTGCTGTATTTCAGTCCGGCGCTCGGCGAGAGCGATCGCGAGGAATTGCGCAAGGCGTTCCAGGAGCCGCCCGCACCGCCATCCGCCTCAGAGTCCGAGTCAGCGCCGGGAGATACCGCCTAGTTGTCCAGCTGCCGGATCTGGCCGGCCTCGATCGCCCACATCAGGTCGTCTGCCGAAGTGTTGACGATGAGAGGCTTGTTGGCCCACAGGCTCCAGAAGACGTGGGCTTCCGTCGGCAATGGATCGAGGGGATGCGTGACGTACAGCGCCGCCGCAGTGTTGTCGTACTCGATCGCCGCGCAGGACCGCGAGTACGCGCGTTTTGCGAGGACGTTCTCGGCGTACCAGTCCGTGTCGACGCGGTGCGTGCCGCCGAGCGGCACCGCATTCGGTTTGGTCGCGCCCGGGAGCAGGAACACCGCCCAGGTGCGGTCGGCGCCGGTTTCCGTCGGTATTGCGACAGCGTGGTATTTTTCCGAGCAGCTCTCGTACCCGGACGACAGAGCGAGGCGACGCGCGGCCGTGGCGCCTGATTCGTAGTCTGTCAGCGTCTCGGGCGCCTTCAGCCGCAGGGCGCTCGCGACCTTGCCCTTCTCGCCGACGGTGACGCGATAGAGCGCGAGCGGCTGTTCGCCTTCGCGCCCGCCGATGAACGTCACGAGCATGTCCGCGTCTTTTTCCTCGGTGACCCAGCCGGTGACGCGCTTGTCGCCCTTGAATTCGCGCAGCTTCATCACGTGAGCGAGCGCGATCGACGCCGCGCGCTCGTGCCGGAAGAGGGCGGCGCCCTTCGTTTCCGCGGAGTCGAGAGCGAGCTGCAATTGCTCGGCGGAGAAGCCTTTCGGAACGACCGTTGCCGCCGTGACGGGCAGCGATGCGCTCAGTATCGCGAGCGTGGCGACCGCGGATGCGGGCAGAAGAGCGTGAAGGCTCTTCATTTGCTCCGTGTAACCCGGCTGGCCGGCGCCGATTCGCGGTTCTGGACGGTGGTCCCGGCAACCGGCGGCTTCGCTGGGGCCAGGCAGACCGGAAAGCTCTCCCAGAGCTTCTGCTCGGCAACCTCGTATTCGTAGGACGATGGGAACTGGCGCTCGTGCGCCCGGAGATCGGCCATGCTGAGCCAGAATTGCTGTATGGGTCCTATCGTCCACAGGCCGCCGATCCTGGAAAGCTGCAAGTCCACACTGCGCCCGGGCCGCGTCGCCACGATCCAGGCCTGGTCCGTGCATTCGACGCCTTCTTCGCAGGGGCAGCCAGTCACCACGCCGGAAATATTCACGATCGCCTTCGGTACCACGCCGCGCGCGGCAATCTGGATCTCGGTGACCTCGCGGTCCGAGATGTTTTCGTAGCGTAGCGGATGATCCCTGCGGCGTGGTCGGATCTCGTGGGCGCGCTCCCTGATCCGGCGCGTGCGCTCCATGCTTTCACGATACGTACGGATGTACTCAGCGCGCGTCATCGGCGCATCAGCGAGGCTCGCGACCGTGGCTGCGGGCAAGGCGGCGAACAGCAACGCTGCGATCATCTTCATGCTTCGGCCCGGATCACGCGACCACTTCGTAGTGCCGCACGCGCGAGTCACACTCGATCATCATGCGCCGCACCTTGTCGGGCACCACGGCAACCTCCGGATCGACGCCGGCGAACTGCCGGATGGCGTCCATCGAGGCCCAGCGCGTCACGACGAGGAACTCCACGCCGCCGGACGCCTTGCGTCGCAGGATGCTGGCGTCGACGAAGCCAGCGATGCGCCGCAGCGCCGGAAACGTCTCGGTGCGCAGGTGTTCCTGATAGGCCTCGGCCTGGTCCACGCGCGCCAGGCCGCGCCATTGACGGGAGATCATGTCCGGCGCATCTCGCGGATCACAGCCCGCAGCAGCAGGAATCCGACCGTGACGTACGCGATGGCACTCACGGCCCCCGGGAAGTAGTCGAGCCGCACGACGGTCTTCACGACGTGGTGCAGCTCGCCGAGCGAGGCGACGCCGAAGAAGAAGGGTCCCAGCAAGCGCCAGCGGCTCGTCAGGAACGAGGTGTAGACGAAGAGCATCACCAGCGTAGTCACGATGAACACCAGCACGACGATGCCGGAGTCGCGATCCGGGAACAGTGACAGCACGGCGCCGATCTGGCCGCGAAGCTCGTAGAGCTCATCGAGCCCGGTCAGAAGCTGCTCCACGCCGTGCAGGATCACGATGATGACGAGCCAGCCCATCCACTTGCGGATTTCTTGCATTGTTCTTCTCCCGGTGCCAGGTCGCGGCGAGCTCAGGCGATGGCCAGCTCGAGTCCGTGGTCGATGGCGAATGAGGCGGCGTACTCGACGTGCAGGACCCGTCGCGACCTGCCGGCGCCCGATTTCGACGACGCATGCACCAGCAGCGGCCGCATGGCAAGGACATCCCCCTTCGCGGCGACACAATAGACCGGCTCGGCCCCGTGCGCGAGTGCACGCACCGCGTCGTCCGTCAGAACGCCCCGGCGGTGACTGCCCGGCACCACGCGCAATGGGCCGTTCTGCGCCGTGGAGTCGTCCAGGTGAATGCGCAACGCCAGCACGCCTTCGAGGGCGTGCGCCGGCGCGTGAGCGTAGGTGATGCCGGACTTTGTCGACCAGGGACCCCATCCCGCGACCTCGCACTGCTCGCGCAGGGGCAGCGCGGTGTCCTGGTGCCAGGCCACCAGCCAGTTCGCGCCCGGAGACTTGTCGAACAGCGTCGCGCGGAACGGCTGCGCGCCGGCACCGAGAACTTCGCGAGCCATGCGCATGAGGCGTTCGTCGCGCGCCAGCCCGGCGACCAAAGCGCTTGCCATCGCGTGTCGAGCGCCCGCCCTGCTTCTCGGCAGGCGTTCGCGATCGAGTGCCGCGAGCAGGGAATCCGCCTCGGGCCGGGCGAGCACGCCGCGCACCATCGCAAAGCCGTCCTGCTCGATTCGTTCGCGAATGCTCATTCCCTCCCGAACGCCTGCGCCCGCTGCGGCCACTTCCCGCCCAGGAAGACGTCAACGTCCGCGACCAGGGCGGGATCGTCCAGCCAGACCTGGTGGGCACCGCCGGGAACGGTGATGAGGCGCCCGTCCGGGAACGTCGTGGCCCATTCCAGGCCGGAACCGTACGGCGCGTTGCGATCGAGTGTCCCGTGGATCGTGAGCACGGGAACGCGGACTTTCGTGAAAGGCTCCTTTTCGAAGTCGCGTTTCTGGAGGTCGCCGAAGTGGGCTTCGAGGTGACGGCCCTGGTTGGCGTAGTGCTCGTTCTCGTACTGGCATGCGTCCGGAACTTTCGTGTGGTTGGCCGGATTGCCGACGAGCAGGTACCCCATGAAGCTTCCCAGCGCGCGGCACAGTTCTTCCGGATTTGTGCTCGCGGTGGCCGAGTCGCGCATCGCCCGCCAGGCCTTGGCCGCCGCCATGCCCTCGGCACTCAGCGTCGCGATGTCGGCCGTCTGATCTGCGGGAAATGCGGTCGCAAATTTTCTCGGGACAGGTCCGATCTGGACGAGGCGTGCGACGCGATCGGGGTGATCGCGTGCGTAAAGGGCCACCATGAGACCGAGATAGGAATAGCCGACCAGGGAGACCTGCTCGAAACCGAAGTGGCGCCGCAACGCCTCGACGTCTGCAACGTCCGTCATCACGTTGAGCTGCGTCACGTCCTCGACGCGCCCGGACTTGCCGCGGTTGCGCATGTCGTAGAGCACCAGCGTCCGCCCGGGGCGTTCCAGCTGTCGCATCTCGGGCATGAACAGCCGGCCCGGGATCAGGACCGCCTGCGGTCCCGAGCCGTACTTCTCGTAGTAGATCGAAACACCCGGAGCGGTCTCGAAGTGACTCGTGTCCGCGGCGAGCGCGGGCGCCGCGCCCAGCATGGCGCAGAGCAGCGCCACGACGGGCGCGAAACCTCGTGTATCCATGAGAATGCCCTCCCGGTGGCATTGGTGCGCGCGGACTGAATTCGGTTCCATTCGCGCTCGCGCGTTGCTCCGGGTCCCGGTCATGGTGACGCGCCGGCACCCGGCGCGATCGAATAGCAGAGGGCTTCCTGCTGCACTCCAGGCGCGAGGTTCGGGAATTCCGCTCGTCTACACCACTCGTGATCGCGCCCGAAACCGCACTTCTCGAGCACTCGCATCGACGGTCGGTGCTCGGGATGAACGCAGGCCTGCAGGCGCACGACACCGGTCCGGGCCGCCAGGCCCACCATCGCCCGCAGGGCTTCGGTGGCGAACCCGTGACCCCACGCGTCCCGCGCCAGGACGTAGCCCGTGGTCGCATGCTGCGCCGTGTCGAACGCGAGACCCGTGCCGCCGAGCAGTTGCTGCCCGTCTCGCGACCAGACGAGGTAAGGCCCGGCGGGCCAGCGCTGCCATTCCCGGTCGCTGAACGCGACGAAGCCTTCCGTGTCCGCCACGGATCGGTGGCGCGGCCAGCTCAGGAAACGCGTGACCTCTGCATCGCTCGCGTAGCGCTCGAAGATCGCGCGTGCGTCGGCTGCGCGAGGCCGCGACAAGAGCAGGCGCGAGGTTTCGAATCGGGTTGGCGCCTGCATCGATCGACCGGCGGTTCCTGCGCGACGCGCAGCCTTGCTAGGCGCGGAAGTTCTGCAGCGCCGTGACGGTCGGGTCGTCTTCGCTCAGGAAGTAGCGGCGCACCATCATCGCCTGCTGGAAGCGACCCTTGCGCACGTAGGACTGGTGCAGCAGGTCCTTCATCACTTCGAGCAGCAGGCCGGCCTGGTAGGGATCGAGTGTCGGCAGCGGGCTGCGCGGGTCCTGGTCGTTGTCGAACAGGACGCGCTTGATCATGGCGAACGTCTCGCCGTCGATCTCCGCCATGTCGCGGATCTCGTTCAGCTCGTCGAACAACTTGAGCTTGCCGCCCTCGCCGAGATCGGCGAACACGGCCTGCGCGGTGCGCCGGCACATCGAGGCGAAGGCGTTGTGGCAGCCGGCGCTGTAAACCGCGAGCGCTTCCTTGAACAGGAGCTCGGAGTCTTCGGGCATGTAGGTGAACGTGAACTTTTCGCGCGCGTGCTCGAGCTCGGTGTAGGTGCTCGCCAGCTCGACGCGGTTGGCCGCGTACATCTTGATCAGGAACTTCAGGAACACCGGCTGGTTGCAGGAGTCGCAGCGGAATACGAGCCCTGCGTACTTGGGGCGTACCGCGATCAGCTGGTCGTACTGCGGCACCGCCATCGACGTGATGTGCGCGAGCACCTGGCAGTGTGGGCAGGTGAGCGCCAGATTGTGTTCCTGGTCGTGATGCAGCCGGCTCTGGCTATCGATGTAGACCGACACGTGCTCCGTTCCCCACGCCGGCGTTCTGTGCGCCGCTGCGGTTCACTATAGCAAACGGTGTCAGGCGGCGTGCAGGAAGCGGCGCGCCGCGCCGGCGCGCAGGAATTGCGCGAGCGCGGCAATGTCGCGATCGAGGCGGTGGTCCTTCGGATCGAAGGGCACGAGCGCCCTTACGGCGGCGTGCAGGGCCTCCAGGGGCGGGGTGGAGCGCAGCGGGCGGATGCAATCGATGGCGTGGGCGGCCGCGAGCAGCTCGATCGCCAAGATATGTGAAGTGTTTTCGCACACGCGCAGCAGCTTCCAGCCGGCCCAGGGCGCCATGCTGACGTGGTCCTCCTGTCCCGCCGAGGTCGGAATCGTGTCGACGCTGGCGGGATGCGCGAGCGTCTTGTTCTCGGAGGCGAGCGCCGCGGCGGTCACGTGCGCGAGCATGAAGCCCGATTCCAGGCCGGGCTCGCTCGTCAGGAACATGTTGAGCGCGGGATTCACGCGGCGGTCGAGCAGATCGGTGCGCCGCTCCGACATGCCGGCGAGATCCGCCACGGCAATGGCCATGAAGTCGCTGACGTAGCCGAGCGGCGCAGCGTGGAAGTTGCCGCCGGACAGTATGTCCTCGCCGAAAATGAGCGGATTGTCGGACACGCCGTTGCATTCCGCCTGCAGGACCTTGCCCGCGTGCTCGAGCGTGTCGGCAACCGCACCGAAAACCTGCGGCATGCAGCGCACGGCGTATGGGTCCTGCACGCGGTCGCAGTTCTCGTGGCTGCTGTGGATCTCGCTCTCCGTGAGCAGCTTGCGGAACAGCGCGGCAATCTCGATCTGCCCGCTCATGCCGCGAACTTCGTGGATGCGTGCATCGAACGGTGTATAGCTGCCGGCGAGCGCTTCGGTCGTGAGCGCGCCGACCGCGACGGCGCTTTCGAGCAGGTTGCGCGCCTGCAGAGCGCCTTCGGCGGCGAGCGCGGCGCTGAGTTGCGTTCCGTTCAGGAGCGCGAGGCCTTCCTTCGCCTCCAGCACCAACGGCTCGATTCCTGCGGCGCGCGGCACGTCCTTCCCGGCCAGCGCTCGTTCCCCGTGCTTCGCCTCGCCCTCGCCGATCAGGGCGAGCGTCAGGTGGGCGAGGGGAGCGAGGTCGCCGGAGGCGCCCACCGAACCGCGCCCGGGAATCACGGGCAGCACGTCGGCGTTGAGGAAGGCGAGCAATGCCTCGACCACTTCCGGCCGCACGCCCGAGAACCCGGCGGCGAGGCTGTTGGCCTTGAGCAGCAGCACGCGCCGCGTCAGCGCAGCCGACAGCGGATCGCCGACGCCACTGGCGTGGCTGCGCACGAGATTGAGCTGCAGGGCCTGCACTTTCTGCGGCGGGATCTGCCGGTTGGCGAACGCACCGAAGCCTGTGGTGATGCCATAGCTCACCTTGCCCTGGGCGACGGCCGCGGCGACTGAATCACGGCTCTGCTGGACGCGTGCGCGCGCGTCGCGTGCGAGCGCGACTTTCGGGCGCTCCCGCTCGAACGCTTCGAGGCTCGCCAGCGTCACGTCGCGGCCGGTGAGCTGCCACGCGCGCGTCATTCGCTGCTCCGATTCATGCAATGTTCTTGCCTTCGATGTAGGTCGCCACGGGCCGCAGGCCGCCGAGCTGGTAAGCGAGAAACGCAGGCTCGGGGATGTCCCACAGCGTGAAGTCGGCACGCCTGCCGGGCTCGAGCGTGCCGAGATCGTCGCGCCCGAGCGCGCGCGCGGCATTGTACGTCACGCCGAGCAGCGCTTCTTCGGGCGTCAGCCCGAACGAGGTGACCGCCATGTGCAGGCAGGTGAGCAGGCTCGCGACCGGCGATGAGCCGGGATTCAGATCGGAGGCGACGGCCATGGGCACGCGGTGCTCGCGCAACAGGGCGACGGGCGGCTTGCGCGTCTCGCGCAGGAAGTAGAACGCGCCGGGCAGAAGGACGGCCACGCTGCCGGCGCGTGCCATGGTGGCAGCGCCCGCCGCGTCGAGGAACTCGAGGTGATCGCAGGACAGCGCGCCGAACTCCGCGGCGACGGCACTCGCGCCGGTGAGCGACAACTGTTCGCAGTGTGCCTTCACGTGCAGGCCCAGCTCGCGGGCACGAGTGAACAGCCGCCGCGCGTCCGCGACCGAGAAGGCGATCGATTCGATGAAGATGTCGACGGCGTGCGCGAGGCCGCGCCGGGCTATCTGCGGCAGTGCTTCCGCGAGCAGCGACTCGAGGTACTCGTCGCGCGTGGTCCCGGGCGGCACCGCGTGCGCACCCAGGAACGTCGGCAGGATGCGCTGCGGCACGTCGCCGGCGAGATCCGCGATCGCCTCCAGCATCTTGATCTCGTCTTCGACGCTGAGCCCGTAACCACTCTTGATTTCGACCGTGGTGACGCCTTCCGAGGCCAGAGCTGCGAGGCGTGGGCGGGTCTGCGCGACCAGCTCGGCGCGTGAGGCCGCGCGAACCGAACGCACCGTCGAGACGATGCCCCCGCCGCTGGCCGCGATCTGCGCGTACGTGGCGCCGGCGAGCTTGCGCAGGTGCTCGTCCATGCGGTCACCCGCGTAGAGCGCATGCGTGTGACAGTCGACGAAGCCAGGCAGCACGACGCGCTCGCGGGCGTCGACGACCTGCCGTGCCGGGGCCGAAGTGCCGGAATCGACGATCCGGCCGTCGCGCACGCCGAACGAACGCGCGGCAGCCGGCCGGCTGTCGCCGCTCATCGGATACAATCTGACGTTGTCGACCCTCAGATCGAGCATCGTGCAAGGGTATGCCGCGCGCGCTCACTTTTGAATACGTTCTGACGCCGGCGGGCCTGCAACGCAGCTGCCGCCTGACGTGCGACGATGCCGGGCGCCTCCTCGCGGTCGAGCCGGGTGTGCCCGGGCCTGCCGAACGCGGCCTGGCGCTGCCGGGCATGCCGAACGCGCACAGTCACGCCTTCCAGCGTGCAATCGTCGGGCGAGGCGAGGGCAGCTCGCAGGATTCGTTCTGGAGTTGGCGCGCGGTGATGTATCGCGTCGCGAATGCGATCGACCCCGAGGACCTGCACACGATCGCGCTGCGCGCCTTTGCCGACATGCTGCGAGCCGGCTACACGAGCGTCGGCGAATTCCACTACGTTCACCACCGGCGGGATGGAGCTCGCGGCGCCGAAATGGCGCTGGCGGTGCGCGCGGCCGCCCGCGCGAGCGGGATTCGTCTCGTCATGCTGCCCGTCCTCTATCAATTGGGCGGTTTCGGGCTCGGCGGCTCCGGTCGGGACCCTGCGCCCGACCAGATGCGCTTCGTGCATCGCTCCCTCGATGAGTTCGGGCACCTGCTCGAAGCGCTGCGCGACGAGCCGTGCGGCATCGCGCCGCACTCGCTGCGCGCAGTGGCGCTGCGGACCTTGCCCGAAGTCGTGGCGCTGGCCGATTCGATCCTGGGGCGGGAGGCGCCGATCCATATCCACGTGAGCGAGCAGCAGCGCGAAGTGGACGAATGCCGCGCGACGCACGGGCGCCCGCCGATAGAGTGCCTGGCCGACACGATCGAACTGGGCCCGCGCTGGAGCCTGGTGCACGCGACACACGCCGTGAGCGCCGAGTTGAGCCTGATGGCGCGCCACGATCCCAATCTCGTCCTGTGTCCGCTCACCGAAGCCTATCTCGGCGACGGGCTCTTTCCGCTCGAGCCGTACGCGCGCGCTCGCAATGGCGCTGCGCCGTTCGCCGTCGGCTCGGACAGCAACGTGCGCATCGACGCGATCGAAGAGCTTCGCCTGGCGGAATACGGCCAGCGTCTCGAGCATCAGCGACGCATCGCGCCCGGCGGCGCACGAGACGTCGGTGCCGCGCTCTGGAACCGAACGTCCCAGGTGGGCGCGCGCTCGCTTGCACAGCCGGTCGGCGCACTCGAGCCCGGACGTTTCGCCGACATTGCCGTGCTCGATCTCGACGATCCGTTGTTCGCGGGCCTGCCCGCGCAGAGCGTTCTCGATGCGTGGCTCACGGGCGGCAGCGCCACCCAGATCGCATCCGTGTACGTGGGTGGCGAGCGCCGGGTCGAGCGCGGAGCAGTGCTCGCATCTGCCGGCCTCGAGCGCTTCGCCAGCGTGATGCGGAAGATTCACGAGGAACGATGAGCGCGCCGCCGGTCGTTCGCTACCTGCCGAGCCGCAGCGAGGAGATCGCGCTGCTCGTGACCATTCCGCACACCGGTGTCCACGTGCCGCCGGACGTGGCGGTGCACCTCGCAACGCCCGAGATGGGCACGGGCATGATGGCCGACTGGCATCTGCACGAGCTGTATGCGTTTCTCCCGCAGCTCGGCATCGACGTCATCCACGCCACCCATCACCGCTTCGTCGTGGATCTCAATCGTCCGCCCGACGCCACGCCGCTCTATCCGGGGCGCTTCGAAACCGGGCTCGTGCCCACCGAGACGTTTCAGGGCGAGGCGATCTGGCGCACCCCGCCCGACGAGGCGGAGATCGCGCGACGCGTGTTGCAGTTTCACCAGCCGTACCATGCGGCGATCGAGCGGCGCCTGCGGGAGAAGGTCGCCGAGTTCGGCCGCTGCTACCTCGTCGACGCGCACAGCGTGGAGTCGCGCGCCAGCCGTCTGCATGGGCGCCTGCAGGAGGACATCTACCTCGGCGATCGCGACGGCACGACGTGCGATCCGTGGGTCACCCGGTTCGTCCGCGAGCTGTTCGAGGCACAGCAGCTCAAAGTGAGCCTGAACCAGCCCTACAAGGGTGGCTACACCACCGCGCACTACGGAACGGGTGGGGCCGGCGGGATGGAAGGGGTCCAGGCGCTACAGATAGAGATGTGTCAGCACTTGTACATGGCGGAGGGCATGCCGCAGGGCGCGCCCGCCCAGCCCCGCTTTCGCGAATTCGCTGCGCGACTTCATGCGGTGTTCGAGGCGGTCGCCGACGCGATCCGCGCACAACGGTCGAAGTGTTGAAACGGTCGAAGCGTCGCAAGGCAAGACACTGAGCAAGACTTCCGGCCAGGAACTTCGAGCTGCCGCCCTGCATTGCTTGCAGACCGGCGTCCCTCGCTGCTCGGAGATCCGAATGTCCTCTCTTGTCTCGCCGCCGCGTCGCCTGGAATCGATGCTCTCCACGCTGCAGGAGCGGCGCAGCGCCTGGCTCTGGTTCGCGCTGTCGCTGCTGATCGTCGTCGTGTCCTGGACCGGGATCGTGGTATCCGGACAGAGATACGTGGCGCGCACCGGATTCCCTCCGGAAGGCATGGGCAGGTTGAGCCTCATGCTGTTCGCGATGCTGATCTACGTGCCGGTGGCCGTCGGCAGCTTCGTTCAGGCGATCGGCGCCTGGCGCAGCGCGCGACGGCCGCGCAGGTTCCTGCGCAGAGCGGAGCTGGCGCTTCTCACGTCGCCCGTCTGGGTGCCGTGCCTGCTCGTGCTCTATGTCGTGGGCTGGTTTCTGTGGCTGGGCGGGCCCGTCAGCCGTTGAGCGGCTTGTAGCGGATCCGGTGCGGCTGGTCAGCGTCGGTGCCGCGGCGCCGATGCAGGTCAGCGTCGTATTCCTGGTAGTTCCCTTCGAACCAGACGACCTGCGAATCGCCCTCGAAGGCGAGGATGTGCGTGGCGATGCGATCGAGGAACCAGCGGTCGTGCGAGATCACCACGGCGCAACCCGGGAATGAGAGCAGCGCCTCTTCCAGCGCGCGCAGCGTTTCCACGTCGAGGTCGTTGGTGGGCTCGTCGAGCAGCAGGACGTTGCCGCCCGAGCGCAGCACCTTGGCCAGGTGCACGCGGTTGCGCTCGCCGCCCGACAGCTCGCCGATGAGCTGCTGCTGCTGCACGCCGCGGAAGTTGAAGCGCCCGACGTAGCCGCGTGACGGCGTCTCGTAGTTGCCGACGCGGATGATGTCCTGGCCACCCGAGATCTCCGCCCACACGCTCTTGGAATCGTCGAGGGACTGGCGCGACTGGTCGACGTACGCTAGCTGCACGGAGGGGCCGAGTCTGATCTCGCCCGCGTCAGGCTTCTCCATCCCGGCGATCATGCGGAACAGCGTGGTCTTGCCCGCGCCGTTCGGACCGATGATGCCGACGATGCCACCGGCCGGCAGCTTGAACGTGAGATTGTCGATGAGCAGCCGGTCCCCATAAGCCTTGCGCAGGTTCTTCGTCTCCACGACGAGCTCGCCGAGCCGCGGCCCGGGCGGAATATAGATCTCGTTCGTCTCGTTGCGCTTCTGGAATTCCTGCGACGCCAGCTCCTCATAGCGTTGCACGCGCGCCTTGCTCTTCGCCTGGCGCGCCTTCGGGTTCTGGCGCACCCACTCCAATTCACGCTGGAGCGTCTTGCGCAGCGCTTCCTGCTGGCGCTCTTCCTGCTCCAGGCGCTTGTCCTTCTGCTCGAGCCACGACGAGTAGTTGCCTTCCCAGGGAATGCCGTGGCCGCGATCGAGCTCGAGAATCCACTTCGCGACGTTGTCGAGGAAGTAGCGGTCATGCGTCACCGCGATCACGGTGCTCGGGTACTCCTCGAGATAGCGCTCGAGCCACGCGACGGACTCGGCGTCGAGGTGGTTGGTCGGCTCATCGAGCAGCAGCATGTCCGGTTGCGACAGCAACAGGCGGCACAGCGCGACGCGGCGCTTCTCGCCGCCCGACAGGTTGGCGACTTGCTGGTCCCACGGCGGCAGGCGCAGCGCGTCGGCGGCGATCTCGAGCTTGCGCTCGAGCTCCCAGCCCTGCACCGCGTCGATCGCATCTTGCAGCTTCGCCTGCTCGTCGAGCAGCTCCTGCATGTCGTCGTCGCCCATCGGCTCGGCGAACTTTTCGCTGATGGCGTTGAAGCGATCGATCAGCGACTGCGTCGATGCCACGCCCTCGGTGACGATTTCCTTGACGTTCTTCGCCGGATCGAGCTGCGGCTCCTGCGGCAGGAAACCGACGGCGATGCCCGGCTGCGGCCGCGCTTCGCCTTCCACGTCCTGGTCGATGCCCGCCATGATCCTGAGCAGCGTCGACTTGCCCGAGCCGTTGAGGCCGAGCACGCCGATCTTGGCGCCCGGAAAGAAGCTCAGAGAGATGTCGCGCAGGATGATGCGCTTCGGGGGTACCACCTTGGATACCCGGTTCATCGTGTAGATGTATTGCGCCATGCCGTGGTCGTGAGGTCGTGGGGGAGGGCCTGGAAAAAGGCCGCGCATTATCCACCAAGCCCCGCACGCGTGCTAGGCTTGCCGCTCGCTCCTCCGGGGGTCGTTCCAATGGCGCAGGACTCGCGCTCGCCGGTCGTTCTGGTCGCCGGCGAGAAAATCGCCCGCTACGGCTTCCCGGACGGCCACCCGTTCGGCCCGGATCGTCACGACGCGTTCATGCGCGAGCTGAAGGCGGAGGGACTGGAAGCTCAGGTGCGCCAGGTCGCGCCGCGCATGGCGACGCGCGAGGAGCTGGAAACTTTCCACGCACCCGCATTCGTCGACCTGGTGATCGAGCGTTCGGCCAACGGCCAGGGATATCTCGACGCCGGCGACACGCCCGCGTTCCGCGGCGTCTACGAGTCGGCCTGCAGCGTCGTCGGCGCTACGCTGACCGCCCTCGAGTCGATCATGGAAGGCGACGCGCGTCGCGCGTTCATTCCGATCGCCGGCCTGCATCACGCCTCGCGCGGCCACGCGGCGGGCTTCTGCGTCTTCAACGACATCGGCGTCGCGGCCGAGCTGCTGAGGCGCAAGTACGGCGTCAAGCGCATCGCGTACATCGACATCGACGCTCACCATGGCGACGGCGTCTTCTACAGTTTCGAGGACGATCCCGACCTGCTGTTCGCTGACATCCACGAGGACGGCCGGTATCTGTATCCCGGGACGGGCGCAGCCAGCGAAACAGGCGTCGGCGCCGCGAAGGGCACGAAACTCAATCTGCCGATGCCGCCGGGCGCGACCGACGAGCAGTTCATGTCGGCCTGGGAAAAGATCGAGTCGTATCTCGAAGTGAGCTCACCGGAGTTCATCCTGTTCCAGTGCGGTGCGGACAGCCTCGAGGGTGACCCGATCACTCACCTGCGATTCAGCGAGAACGCGCACGCCCACGCCGCGGCCCGTCTCGCCGCGATCTCGCGGCGCACCGCGAAGGGGCGCGTGCTGGCGATGGGCGGGGGCGGATACAACCGCCGCAATCTCGCCCGGGCGTGGACTCGCGTCGTTCGCTCCCTGATCGAGGCCGAGTAGCTCGGGGCGCGGTCGGACGCCGAGGTCTGGCCGAGGTCAAGGTCCGACCGACCACCAGGAACCCGTCCGCTCCCGCGAACCTCGGCTACAATCACCGTCCCTTCCCGGAGACCGTGAATGTTCAGCCCGACGACCCTCGGTGACTTCGATCCCGACCTCAAGCGTGCCCTCGACGGCGAGCTGCGCCGGCAAGAAGAGCACATCGAGCTCATCGCCTCGGAAAACTACGTGAGCCCGCGCGTTCTCGAGGCGCAGGGGTCGGTGCTGACGAACAAGTACGCCGAAGGGTACCCGGGCAAGCGTTACTACGGCGGCTGCGAGTACGTCGACCTTGCCGAGCAGCTCGCCATCGAGCGGGCGAAGAAACTCTTCGGCGCGGCGTACGCGAACGTGCAGCCGCACTCGGGCTCGCAGGCCAACGCCGCGGTGTACCTCGCTCTCATGAGCCCGGGCGACACGCTGCTCGGCATGAGTCTCGATCACGGCGGGCACCTGACGCACGGCGCGAAGGTCAACTTCTCCGGCAAGCTGTTCAAGGCTGTCCAGTACGGTCTCGATCCCGCAACGGGCCTGATCGACTACGCGCAGGTCGAGAAGCTCGCGCACGAGCACAAGCCGCGCGTGATCGTCGCCGGCTTCTCGGCGTACTCGCGCGTCATCGACTGGCAGCGCTTTCGCGCCATCGCCGACGCGGTCGGCGCCTACTTCTTCGTCGACATGGCGCACGTCGCCGGCCTGTGCGCGGTGGGCGTCTACCCGAACCCGGTGTCGATCGCCGACGTCACCACGACCACGACGCACAAGACGCTGCGCGGCCCGCGCGGCGGCCTGATCCTGGCGCGTCCCCACGAGGAGATTCACAAGAAACTCAACTCGATCGTCTTCCCGGGCACCCAGGGCGGCCCGCTGATGCACGTGATCGCTGCGAAGGCGGTGGCCTTGCTCGAGGCGCAGCAGCCGGAGTTTGCCGACTACCAGCGCCAGGTGGTGGCCAACGCGCGCGCCATGTGCAAGGTGCTGCTGTCGCGCGGCGTCAACATCGTCTCGGGTGGAACCGACAATCACCTGTTCCTCGTGGATCTCATCAGCCGCAACATCACCGGCAAGGACGCGGATGCGGCGCTCCACAAGGCCAACATCACCGTCAACAAGAACGCGGTGCCCAACGACCCGCGCCCGCCGATGATCTCGAGCGGCCTGCGCATCGGCACGCCGGCCATCACCACGCGCGGCTTCAGGGAGCGCGAAGCGGAGCAGCTCAGCAACTGGATCGCCGACGTGCTCGACGCCATCAACGACGAGGCGGTGCTCGCGCGCGTGAAGCGCGACGTGCTCGATCTGTGCCGCCGCTTCCCGGTGTACGGACCCGCGGGCCGCTGAGGGCGCGGGCCGACGTACATCCTCTGACGGCAACGGGCGACGCGCATGCACTGTCCGTTCTGCGAGCACGTCGAGACCAAGGTCATCGATTCGCGCCTGGCGGGCGAGGGCAGCCAGATCCGCCGCCGGCGCGAGTGCCTGAAGTGCGGCGAGCGCTTCACCACCTTCGAGACCGCTGAGCTGGTCATGCCCGCAGTCGTCAAGGGCGACCTGCGCCGCGAACCTTTCGACGAATCCAAGTTGCGCTCCGGCATGCTGAAAGCGCTGGAGAAGCGGCCGGTGAGCAGCGAGGCGGTGGAGCAGGCCGTTGCGCGCATCTGCCACAAGCTGCGCGCCACCGGCGAGCGCGAGGTGCAGGCGCGCCAGGTGGGCGAGATGGTCATGGAAGAGCTCCACCACCTGGACGAGGTGGCGTACGTACGCTTTGCCTCGGTGTACCGCAGCTTCCAGGACCTGGAGGCGTTTCGCGAGGAAATCGAGCGCGTGCGGCGCAGGCGCAGACGCGAAACGAACGTGGACCAGTTGCCGCTGTTGCCCGGCGAGAAGCCGGGCGAGAAGCCGTCGTGAATTTCACGGCTACCGACCATCGCCACATGAGGCGCGCGCTCGAGCTCGCCGCGCGTGGGCTCGACACCACCGATCCCAATCCGCGCGTGGGCGCCGTGATCGCGCGACAGGAAGATGTGCTCGGCGAGGGCTGGCATGAGCGTGCCGGCGGCCCGCACGCCGAAGTTCACGCCCTGCGCGCGGCAGGCGACGCGGCACGGGGCGCGACCGTCTACATCACTCTCGAGCCATGCAATCACCATGGCCGCACTGCGCCTTGCACGGATGCCTTGATCGCAGCCGGTGTTTCAAGGGTCGTCTGCGCGATGGCCGATCCGGGGCGCGGCGCCGGAGGCGTCGACCGCCTGCGCGCCGCCGGCATCGCGGTCGAGCAGGGGCTCCTGGAAAGCTCCGCGCTCGACCTGAATCACGGCTACGTGAAACGGTTGCGCGAAGGTGCGCCATGGGTGCGGCTCAAGCTCGGCGTGAGCCTCGACGGACGCACGGCACTCGCCTCGGGCGAGAGTCGCTGGATCACTGGCGAGGCGGCGCGTGCGGACGTGCAGCGCTGGCGCGCGCGCAGCTCGGCGATCGTGACCAGCTCGACCACGGTGTTGCGCGACGATCCGCGTCTCGACGTGCGCCTGGCAGGCGCAACGCGGCAACCGTTGCGCGTGATCCTGGACAGCAATCTGGAGACGCCTCCCAACGCACGCATTCTCGACGCTCCGGGTTCGGTCCTGATCCTGACTGCCGCAACGAGCGCGATGACGCGGGCGGCGCTGGAGCAGCGCGGCGCGCGTATCGTGAGCATTGAGCGGGCGCCCACGGGCGGGCTCGATCTAAAGGCCGTGATCCGACATCTGGGTTCGCTCGAAGCCAACGAGGCCTGGATCGAGTGCGGGCCGCGGCTCGCCGGGGCACTGGTCGAAGCGCGGGTCGTCGACGAGATCGTCGTCTACGTCGCGCCGACGCTGCTCGGCAACGACGCACGCGGCATGTTCGACCTGCCACCCCTGGCCTCGCTTGCGGCGAGGCGAGAGTGGACTTTCGCCGACGTGCAGCGCGTCGGCGACGACCTGCGCATACGCGCGCAGCCGCGGAGCTAGGCATGTTCACAGGCATCGTGCAGGGCATGGGCCGCGTGTCGGCGCGCGACGCGGGCCGCGGCGACCTCGCGCTCACCGTGACCTCGGAAGGCATCGATCTTTCCGGTGCCCGCGTCGGCGACAGCATCTGCGTCAGCGGCGTGTGCCTGACCGTGACGGAGATCGACGCGCGGCGTTTCAGGGCGGACGTGTCGAAGGAAACCCTGGCCGTGACCACGCTCGGCGAGCTCGACGTCGGTCAGCACGTCAACCTCGAGCTCGCTCTCACGGCCGGGAGTGCGCTCGGCGGGCACCTGGTGAGCGGCCACGTCGACGGTCTCGCCACTCTGCGCGGCCGCCACGGAGACGCGCGTTCCGAGCGCTACGAATTCGAAGTTCCTGCGCCCCTGGCACGCTACATCGCACGCAAGGGCTCGGTGTGCCTGGACGGCGTCAGCCTCACGGTGAACGAAGCTTCCGGGACGCGTTTCGGCGTCAACCTCATTCCGCACACGCAGCAGGTCACCACGCTCGGCGGCCTGCGGCCGGGGGCGCGCGTCAATCTCGAGGTCGACCTCATCGCGCGCTATGTCGAGCGGCTGCTGGAAGCAGCCCGGTGAGGAGCATCCCGGTAGACTATCGCCCATGAACAGCATCGACGAAATCCTCAGCGAGCTGCGCGCCGGCCGCATGGTCGTCGTCATGGACGACGAGGATCGCGAGAACGAAGGCGACCTCATCATGGCGGCCGAATGCGCCACGCCGGAGAACGTCGGCTTCTTCGTGCGGCACACCAGCGGCATCATCTGCCAGCCGATGTTGCGTGAGCGGCTGGAACAGCTGCGACTGCCGCCGATGGTGCCGGACAACACCGAGTCGCAACGTACCGCGTTCACCATCTCGGTCGACTACCGCCACGGGACGACCACCGGGATCTCGGCGCACGATCGCGCGAAGACCATTCGGGCGCTGGCCGATCCGTCCTCGCAGGCACACGACTTCGCGCGCCCGGGTCACATTTTCCCGCTGCGCTATGCCGAGGGTGGCGTCTTGTGCCGCGCAGGTCACACCGAGGCGAGCATCGACCTGGTGCGGCTCGCCGGCTTTGCCAACCTTTCCGGCGTGCTGTGCGAGGTCGTCAACGATGACGGCACCATGATGCGCGGCTCGCAGCTGGCAGGCTTCGCGCGCGACAAGGGGCTGAAGATCGCCACCATCGAAGACCTGATCCGCTATCGCCTGCGCACCGAGCGATCGGTCGTGCGCACCGCCGAGCAGACGGTGCGCACCGAGTTCGGCGAGTTCCGCATGTGCTGCTACGAGGACCACGTCAATCGCGACGTGCACATCGCGCTGGTGCGCGGGTCGCTGGACGACTCGTCCGCGCCGTTGGTGCGCGTGCATCTGACCGATACGCTGCGCGACCTGCTGGGCGTGCGCGGCGAGCGCGGCCGGCCGCTGAGCGACGCACTGCGGCGCGTCGCCGCCGAGCCGAGCGGCGTGGTCGTGATCCTGCGTCAACCCGAAAGCCCGCGCGAGCTGCTCGACGCGGTGCGATCGCTGCAGGCGCCGCCGCGGCCGTCCGCCCGCAACGAGGAGCGCGTGGTCCTGCGAACCTACGGCATCGGCGCGCAGATCCTGCAGGACCTCGGTGTGACGCGCATGCGCGTGCTGAGCGCGCCGAAACAGATGAACGCGATCGCGGCCTTCGGCCTGGAGATCGCCGAGTACGTCGATCGGGAAACCTGAGTATACTTCGCGGCCCGTTCCGGACCTGGCCATGCACCCCACCCCCATCGAGGGCGAGCACGTCGTCGGCAACCTGCGCTTCGCGATCGTCGCCTCGCGTTTCAACGAGTTCATCGTCGAGAGCCTGATCAAGGGCGCGCTCGAGGCGCTCGAGCGCCATGGTGCCGGCCGTGGCCAGGTCGATGTGGTGCGCGTGCCCGGCGCGTTCGAGATCCCCATCGTGGCGCGCAAGCTCGCCACGCAGCGGCGCCACGACGCGATCATCGCGCTCGGCGCCGTCATCCGCGGCGACACGGCGCATTTCGACTACGTCGCCGGCGAGTGCGCGAGCGGGCTCGCGCGCGTGATGACCGAAACGGGAGTGCCGGTCGCTTTCGGCGTGCTGACGACGAACACGGTGGAGCAGGCGATCGAGCGGGCCGGCACCGAGACCGGCAACAAGGGCGGCGAAGCGGCGCTCACGGCCATCGAGATGGCGAACCTGCTGCGCCGGCTCGAGGTCTCACGCTGAGTATCGTCACGACCAGACGCCCATGAACGCCTCTTCGCACCCACGCTCCGCCACGCGCGCGCGCTCCGTCGCGCGCAAGCTGGCCATGCAGGCGGTCTACCAGTCGCTGCTGAACGAGCAACCCTGGCAGGACCTGCACCAGCAGTTCGTGGCCGGCGAGGAAATGGCACGCGCCGACCGTGACTATTTTCGCGAGCTGATCGAGCAGGCGGACGGACGGCGCGCGCAGCTCGAGGAGTTGATCGGACTGTGCACGGACCGCCCGGTCACCGGGCTCGATCCCATCGAGCGGGCGATCCTGGTGCTCGGCGCCTACGAGATGCACGCGCGCCCCGATGTCCCGTTTCGCGTCGTGATCAACGAAGGCGTGGAGCTCGCACGCCGCTTCGGTGCCGCGGACGGCCACAAGTTCGTCAACGCAGTGCTCGACTGCCTGGCCGCGCGGCTGCGCCCGCACGAGCGCGAGCCGGCTTCGGCCTGAGATCTTGCCGGGCATCCGGGGATCGCACGTGCCGCTCGGCGAGTTCGAACTGATCGCGAAGTACTTCGCACGCGGCGCGCCGGACCGGCCGGACGTCGTGCTCGGCATCGGCGACGATGCTGCGCTGGTGCGAGTGCCGGAGGGCCGCGAGCTCGTCGTTACGGCGGATACCATCGTGTCGGGTGTGCACTTTCCGGCAGACCTGCCACCCGCCGCGATCGGTCATCGCGCCCTCGCCGTGAATCTCAGCGACCTGGCGGCCATGGGAGCGACGCCCGCATGGTTCACGCTGGCGCTCACGTTGCCGCGGGCGCAAGAGGAGTGGCTGGCGGAGTTCAGCCGCGGGTTGTTCGAGCTGGCGCGGCGCTTCGGCGTCGCACTCGTCGGAGGCGACACCACCTCCGGGCCGCTCGCGATAACGGTACAGGCGATGGGCCACGCTGCACCCGGGACCGCAATTCGCCGCTCCGGTGCCCGCCCTGGCGACGGAATCTACCTGAGCGCTACCACCGGCGATGCAGCCGCGGGCCTCGCTGTCCTGCAGGGCGAGCTCGAAATTGCCTCGGAAGCCGCGCGCTCCGACCTCATTGCGCGATTCGTCTGGCCCGAACCCCGCGTCGAGCTCGGCATGGCACTCGTGGGCGTGGCTTCCGCTGCGATCGACATTTCCGACGGGCTGCTCGCCGATCTGGGGAAGCTGCTCGTCGCCAGCGGCGTCGGGGGCAGCCTGGATCTCGACCTGCCACCGGTTTCGCCGGCGCTGATGCAGGTCGCCGACGCGCGCGCGGCGCTCGGATTCGCAGCCGCAGGAGGCGATGACTACGAACTGTGCCTGACGGCCCCCGAAGCGAACGCGGCGGCGGTTCAGCGCATCGCCGGCGCCCTCGGCATTCCGCTCACGCGCATCGGCATGGTCGAAAGCACGAGCGGCTTGCGCTGTTTTCGCGACGGCCGCGAGGTTCAGGTGCAGGCCGCCGGATTCGATCATTTCAAGCGCTGAGGAGGGCCGGCACGCCGCGTAACGTGAGGCGTGCACTGGGTAAAAAGACTACGCCAGCGCCTCTCTTGCGACGCCAAATTGACACCGATTTGGCATCTTGCTGCAACGCCCGGCCCACCGGGGCCGATCCGGGAATTGCGTCACAGTCCGGCCCCTGCGGGGGTACTTATTCTGCGCGCCGTGCGAGGGCTCGCAGGGGGATTCCTGCGGCCCACGCTACGGACAGGCAACGCGGGTAACGGACCATTCGCAACCTCATCGCACAGCGCGCCGCCCGGGCGGCGAACGTCCCGGACAAGATCGGCAAGTACGCCATCATCAACGAAGTCGGGCGCGGCAGCACCGGCGTGGTGTACCTGTCGCACGACCCGTATTACGGGCGCGACGTCGCGATCAAGGTCTACAACATGGACGCCGGCGGCGACGAGGAACGCGCGCGCGTGTCGCGCAAGATGTTCCTGTCCGAGGCACACATGGTCGGGATGCTGCAGCATCCGAACATCCTGCCGATCTACGACGCCGGCGAGGAAAACGGCCACTGCTACATCGTCACCGAGCACGTGCACGGCGCGCGCACGCTGAACGCCTACTGCCGTCCGGACAACCTGCTGCGCGTCGACGACGTCGTCGAGCTGATCTTCAAGTGCGCCAAGGCGCTCGGCTACGCGCATGGCCGCGGCGTGATCCACCGCGACATCAAGCCTTCCAACATCATGCTCACGACCGACAGCGACGTGCGCGTGATCGATTTCGGCATCGCACTGGTGCAGGACTCCGACATCTCCAGCATCCAG